>Ga0179596_10000177_pt1 | contig 40598 bp, 26 predicted proteins | sample CZODoug1_1_08_16_FD_155494 | JGI IMG/M metagenome (GOLD analysis project Ga0179596, IMG submission 155494) | Vadose zone soil fungal communities from Angelo Coast Range Reserve, California, USA - CZODoug1_1_08_16fungal (Illumina Assembly) | ecosystem: Environmental > Terrestrial > Soil > Vadose...
AGTCACGGTGTAGGGGCCAGCCGTGCTGGCGACCAGGTCGACGGCCCCGGTGGAGGCGTTGATGACCAGGCCTGCTGTTGAACTATAGGTACCACCGGTTTGGCCCGTCTGTGTGACGGAGGCCGTGCCGGTAGCGCAGTAAGGAGTTCCGCTATAGACGATGGTCGCCGTTGGCAAAGCATTGATCGTGATCGTGGTGGTCGTCGTATTGGGACAGGTGCCATTGCTGAAGCTGTAAGTGACGGTATAGGTACCAGCGGTACTGGCGACCAGGTCGACGGCCCCGGTGGAGGCGTTGATGACCAGGCCTGCCGTCGAACTATAAGTGACGCCGATCTGGCCCGTCTGTGTGACGGAGGCCGTGCCGGTCGCGCAATAAGGGGCGCCTGCATAGGCGATGGTGGCCGTCGGCAGGGCGTTGATGGTGATCGTGGTGGTCGTCGTATTGCTGCAGGTGCCGTTGCTGAAACTATAGGTGATCGTATAGATTCCGGTGGTGCTGGCAGCCAAGTTGACAACGCCAGTGCTGCTGTTCAGGGACAGACCTGCGGCAGAAGCATAGGTGCCTCCCGCCGTGCCGGTTTGGGTAACAGATGCGGTACCGGTCGCGCAGTAGGGAGTTCCCGGGTATGAAATGGCCGCCGTTGGCAGCGCCTTAATCGTGATAGTCGTCGTCGTGCTATTGCTGCAGGTGCCGTTACTAAAATTGTACGTAACGGTATAGGTGCCGGCAGTACTGGCGATCAAATCTATATCGCCGGTAGTGGCATTGATGACGAGGCCAGCGGTAGAGTTATAGGTACCGCCTGTTGGGCCGGTCTGAGTAACAGATGCCGTGCCGGTCGCGCAATAAGGAGATCCGCTATAGGCGATGGTCGCCGTTGGCAAGGCATTGATGGTGATGGTCGTGGTCGTCGTATTGCTACAGCCGCCGCTGGTGAAACTATAGGTGACGGTATAGGTACTGGCCGTGCTCGCCGCTAAGTTGATGGCGCCGGTGCTGCTATTGATGGAAAGACCGGACGTGGAACTGTAGGTCCCCCCACCCTGCCCGGTCTGCGTGATAGCCGCTGTGCCCGTCGCGCAGTAAGGAATGCCGGTGTACGAGATGACTGCTGTTGGCAACGCGTTGATCGTGATGGTCGTGGTCGTTGTATTGCTACAGGTGCCGTTGCTAAAGGTATAGGTAACGGTATAGGTACTGGCCGTGCTCGCCGCTAAGTTGATGGCGCCGGTGCTGCTATTGATGGAAAGACCGGACGTGGAACTGTAGGTCCCCCCACCCTGCCCGGTCTGCGTGATAGCCGCTGTGCCCGTCGCGCAATAGGGGGATCCGCTATAGGCAATGGTGGCCGTTGGCAGGACATTGACGACTACCGTTACCGGCACGATCGTATTACAGCCGGTGGCGGCCGTTCCTTTGATATAATAGGTGCCGCTGGCGGCGATCGCCGTTGGATTCGAAAGAGAAGTCGTGGTGGCGGCATCGGTATAATAGGTATAGGTCAGCCCGGAGGAAGATCCCGCAGTCACGGCAGCCGTTGTGATGTCGACCGTATTGGGGACACAAATGGGGGATGGATTGGAGATCAGTACCGTGGGTTTGGGATTGATGGTTACCGTCACCGGCTTGCTATCGTAACAGACTGATGAGGTATTGGCCCGGATATAATAGGTGCCGGAAGTGGAGATGCTGGAAGGATTGCTAAGGGTGACGGTATTGGCTGCATTTTTCCAATAGGTCAGGGTACCGCCGGCGAAATTACTGCCGGTGGTCACGGATGCCGCAGTAATATCCACAGTAGACGGCGCACATACAAAAGCGGGATTGATGATGACCAGGTTGGGTTGCCCACTGACCGTCAGGGATGCCGTCGAGGAATTCACCGGGCAGGTACCGTAGGTAATGATACAACGGTACTGGTTGGTGTTCATGGACACGGTGATGCCCGATAAGGTCAATACGGAGGTAGCGGATCCGCTATAGATCCCGCCGTCGATGATATTGGTAAAGGAACCCGAGCTGACTTTTTCCTGCCACTGGTAGGTCAGGCCGGTGCCGGTGGCGGTAACGCTGTAGGTGACCGTGCTGCCCGCGCAGGAGTTGACATTTACGGGCTGTCCCGTGATGGTGGCTATGGGGTTTACCGTAAGGGTCGCAAAATTAGATGTTATGCTGGCGGGAGAACAGTTCCCCGACACCACACAACGATATTGATAGCCATTAAGGGCATAGGCAGGTGTCAGAACGGTAAGTGTCGCCGTCGTGACGCCGGTATATTGTACGCCGTTGCTGATATTATTAAATCCTGATCCTGTGTTGACCTGCCATTGATAGCCCAGTCCGGTGCCTGTAGCCGCCACCGTGAAGGTAGCGTTGGTTCCGGCACATACCGTGGTATTGGACGGATCCCCGGTAGTGGTGGGAGGATTGATGGTGATGGTGACGGCGATGCTGCTGTTAGTGGCGCAGGTCGCATCGTATACGTTCCTTATGAACGAGGTGGTTTGTGCCAGCGGGCCGGTAGAATAATTCAGGGAAATGGCGCCGGAGATAGCCGTATAACCGGAGCCAGTATTCTGGTACCACTGATAGGTATAGCTGCCATCGCCGCCGGTGGGCGTGGTGACGGTGAAGGGTACGGGTGTCCCCGCGCAGAGGGTCTGGCTGCTGCTCACGGAGTTGCCGGAGACAGGCGGGTTAACCGTCAGGTTGGTGGTACCGGAAGTAGCTGTGCCGGGAGCGCAAGACCCCGAGACCACGCAACGATATTGGTTGCCGCTCATGGCGACGTTGACGCCGGTAATTGTCAGCGGGCTGGCCGTGACGTTGCTGTAACCGCCGGAATTCGAAAGATTATTCCATCCGCTACCGGTATTCAGCTGCCATTGATAGGTCAGGCCGATACCGGTGGCGGTAACGCTGAGATTGATATTATTGCCGGAGCAGGCGGTTACATCGGGGTTGCTATAAGTGATGACGGGGGCGTTGTTGGTGGTCAGTATTGCTGAATTGGAATTCAGTGAGGAAGTAGAACAGCCGGAAGCAAAGATCTGTACATAATACCGGTAATTGTTCATCGCCGAGGTAGCGCCGGTGATCGTCAGGGACGCCGTGGCGCTGCCGCTATACATACCGCCATCGCTCAGTGCCGACCAGGTCGATCCGTTATACTGGTACCATTGGTAGGTCAGGGTACCGGGTCCGCTGGCGGTGACAGAATAGACGGCGGTGCCTCCTGCGCAGATGGCCTGGTTGGCCGGTTGCGCCGAGATCGAGATGGCCGTGGGGTTAACAGTGATGGTAACGGCATTACTGGTGCTGCTGCAACCGGGATTGGAGACCAGCCGACGGTAGTAAGTCGTCGTAGAGACCGGGTTAGGATTAAAGTTGTAGGCGGTGCTGGTACCGGATGCCGTGATGAAACCGGCGGTAGCCGATACGGTACTGCTTTGCCACTGGTAGGTATAGCTGCCGCTGGCCGGGCCGGAAAGGGTGGCGGCGTTAATGCCGGTACAGATATTCTGACTGGCGGTGATGGCATTGCTGATGGCGGCCACTACGGTGAGCGTGGCCGGGCTGCTGGTGACGGTACCCGCGCAGGATGAGGTTACAATACATTGGTATTGGTAATTGTTCATGCTTGCCGGAACGGCGGTGAGTACGAGGGCGGACGTCGCGGTGCCACTATAAACCCCTCCGTCGGACAGGTTGGTCCAGGCGGCTGCGCCGATCTTCTGCTGCCACTGGTAGACGAGGCCCGATCCGGATGCGGTGACGTTGAAGCCGGCATTGGACCCTACGCAGGTGGTCAGGTTGGCGGGCTGGCTGCTGATGCCTGGCGCCGTGCCTGTAGTGAGGGTGACGGCCGTCGAGGTCAGGACCGGCGTACAGACGCCCGTGATAATGACATGGTATTGGTAGCCGTTCATGGATACCGTAACACCGGTCAGGGAAAGGGTTGCGGTGGTAACACCACTATAAAGGGCGCCATTGCTGACATTGGTCCAGGTGGAACCGGTATTCACCTGCCATTGATAGGTCAGGGAGGTTCCGGTAGCCGTAACCGAGATGGAGGTATTGCCTCCCGAGCAGGCTACGGCATTTGCCGGCGGCACGGTAATGACAGGCGGCTGATTAACGGTGATGAGGAGAGCGGCTGAACTGGCGGTAGAGGCAGCGGCACAGGCCGATACATTTCTTCTGTAGTAGGTGCTGACTGTCAGAGCGGGCGGTGCATAACCTGCAGTGGTAGCCGAGGCGATATTACTCCAGGCAATTCCATCGGGGGATGACTGCCATTGGTAGATATAGTTGCCGTCGCCGCCGGTGGGAAGGCTGGCGCTGGTGATCGCCGCCGGTGTAGCTCCGCTGCAGATAGTCTGGGGAGCCGAGATGGTACCGGGGGTAACGGCAGTCGAATAGATGGACACGGTGACGGTATCCGAATAAGCCGTATTACCGCAGGCGTCCGTAGCCATCCGGCGGAAGCAGGTGGGGCTGGTCAGGGCGCCCGAAGTATATGTCAGGCCCGTGGCGCCAGAGATACTGGAAAAGGCTCCGGAGCAATTGGTCTGTGACTGCCACTGATAATAGACATAACAGTTGCTGACGCCGGCGCTGGTGCTGGTAAAGGCGGCCGGGGCCGTATTGTTACAGATGGTCTGGCTGGCGCCGATCACTCCCGGTGTCAGGGAGACGGGAGGCGTCACGACGGTAAGGTTGAGGGCGCCCTGCGAGGCGCCATAGTTTTGTCTCCAACGGTACTCTACCTGATCGGTAGCCCCGAGGGCGCCTGTCCAGATGTTGGTGTGACTGTCACAGCAGCCGACATGTGTAAATACCAGGACCCCGTTGATATAAACGTAGACATCGTCATCGTGCGTGGGTATATCCAGCTGATAGGTAGCGGGTGTAAAATTTGTTTGCCGGTAGCTAACCCAGTGGTTGACCTGGTCTACCTGGCAACCCTGGTAGCCCGACGCCATGGAAGGCGGTGAGTTCGTTCCCCAGCGATTGACTGAGTTGAAGGAAAGCAGGGGTTCCGTATAATAGCCCATATAGGTCGCCGTGGAAAAAGCGGCTCCGCTGGCATTATAACAATAGACATTCCAGGCACCATTCCCGAAAACGGAAGGGTTGCCGACCGCGCCGGCGCCGGGGGTGAAGGTAACGGCATTGCTGTAGGCGGTGTCATTGCAGACGTCGAAAGCGACCCTTCGGAACTGCGTCGGAACGGTGGGTGAAACGGTGCCGGTATAGGAAATATCGGTATAGCCGGTGTAACCTGCGATGGTCGTCCAGGTTGCGCCGCCGTCCGTCGAAGACTGCCAGAAATAACTGGTGTAACAGCCGCCGGAAGCCAGGGTGGTATTGTTGACGATGGGCACATCGCCGGTACAGAGATTGGGATTAGAGGCCGCGATGGTCCCTGCGAGCAGCGGGATCGGCGTCACTGTCGTGAAGCGGATGCCTGTCTGTCCCGGACCGGCATTATTGCGCCAGCGTATTTCCACCTGGTCGGAAGGACCAAGGGGACCTGTCCAGATATTATTCTGGATGGTGGGATAGGTCAGGCTGGAGACCAGGGTACCGTTGATATAAACGGAAGTATAGTCATCGTCTGCGGTCACGTCGATCTGGTAGGTGCCGGCGGCAAAGCCCGTGCGCTTCATGCTCACCGAATAATAGGTATTGATCAGCTGACAGCCCAGGTAGCCGGAGGCGCTGGAAGGCGTTGCGGTGGATGGATAGCGGTTGGTTGTATTAAACGTGAGCAGGGGCTCTGTATAATAGCCGGAATAGATGGAATAGTTAACATCCTGGAAACAATAGACATTCCAGGTATTATTACCGAACACGGTGGGATTGCCGGGAGCGGAGTTATTCATATAAACCGTATCGGGTAAGGAGGTCGCCGAATTACCACATACATCGTATACGATCCGGTGATAGAGTGTCTGGGTATACACGCTGTTGGTTACCGTGTAGCTGCTGGCCGTGGCGGCGGAGATGGGTGTCCAGGTCGTGCCGTTATCGGTGGAGGACTCCCATTGATAGCTTTGTATGGAACAGCCGCCTGTAGGCGCCGCAGCCTGGGTCATGGGCGTCGGCGGGGTGTTGCCGGCGCAGATGGTCTGGCTGGGGGTGATGGTACCGGCGGTCAGCGCGGTAGGCGTGACCGGTGTCAGGGAGATCGCTCCGTAAGATCCGCCGGCAAACTGTTCGACGCGGAATTCAATCTGGTCGGAGGCTCCCAGGGGGCCTGTCCAGATATTGGTATGGGAGTCACAACAGCCCAAATGTTGAAAGATCAGGGTACCATTGAGATAGACATAACACCAGTCATCGTGTCCCGGTATATCGATCTGGTAGATGCCGGGGGTGAAATCGGTCCGTTTGTAGACCATCCAGTTATAGGTAGGCGCGACGTAGCAGCCTTGGTAGCCCGAAGCTATAGAGGGGGAACCGCCATTGGCCCAGCGGCTGGTGCTGTTAAAGGAAAGCGAGGGTTCCGTATAGTAACCTTTGTAGCTGGCCGCGCTGAAATTCGTATTACTGGAGGGGAAGGTATAGGCGTAGGCATTCCATACGTTGTCCCCGAAAACGGTAGGATCGCCGGGGGGGATGACGTTGACCAACACTTTAACGGGGACGGTGACCGCTGTATTTAGACAGGCATCTGTTACTACCCTCCGGTACCAGGTGGTCTGGGTCATGGCGGTGGGTACGGTATAGGTGGTGGCCGTGGCTCCGCCGATATTGGTCCAGGTGATGCTGTCGACGGAGTTTTGCCACTGGTAGCCAGTGAGCGTACATCCGCTAGTGGCGGAAGCAGTGTTGGTAAAGCCGGCGGAAACGGGATCGCCGTAGCAGACGGATTGATTGCTGCCGGTCGTTCCGGGAATCAGCGCCGCGGGTGTGACGGCGGTGAAATTGACGCCAAGGATGGAGGCAGCGGTAATTTGCACCCATCTGATCTCCACCTGGTCCGAAGCGCCCAGGTACCCTGTCCATACATTGTTGACGGGTGCGGTGGTCGCCACGCAGCAGCTATGCGTGTAGACCTGCAGGCCGTTGACAAAAATGGTGGCGATATCGTCGACGGCGGTCAGGTCTATCTGGTAGTCTGCCGGCGTGAAGTTGGTGCGTTTGAAGCTGACCGAGAAATTTGTAGTGGCGATCAGGCAGCCCTGGTAACCGGAAGCGGATGACGGGCTTTGCGCGGTAGTGTACCGGCTGGTGGTTATAAAGGATAAGGAGGGTTCAGTATAGTAGCCGGCATAGGTGGTGAAGCTATTATCCGAATACCCGTAGGCGTTCCAGACATTGTTCCCGTAGACCGTTGGGTTACCGGGAGCGGAACTGACGACGGTGATCTGTGTGGTACCCGAGGTATCGGAGCATCCGCCGGAGGTAACGACGCGGCGGAACCAGGTGGTCTGTGTCAGTGCAGCGGGGGCGTAGTTGATGCCGGTAGCCGTTCCCGAGGCGGTGGCGAACCCTACGGTGGCGGAGATGGTGCTGCTCTGCCAGCTATAGACATAGGTTCCGCTGCCGCCCGCTGGGGTGAGACCGGTGAGACCGAGGGGCGCCTGTCCTGAGCAGATGGATTGGTCAGTTTTGATCGTATTGTTCGTGATAACGGGTGATACCGTGATTTTGATGGAAGTGGTGATGTCAGTACAGTTACCGGAGCTGGTGATCCTTCTGTAATAAGTGGAAGCTGTCAGTACCGGAGGTGTATAGTTCTGCCCGGTAGCTCCGGAGATGAGTGTCCAGGTCGTGTTATCCGGAGATGACTGCCAGGTATAGGTGTAATTAATGCCGTCGCCGCCGGTTGGGATAGAGCCGGCGAGTGTTGCGGGAGCTGTATTATAGCAAATCGTTTGTGCGGCTGTAATAGTATTGGAAGTGTGAACGATAACCGGAGTCACGGTGATCTGAATGGCGGCGGTGGTATCCGTGACGACACCGGAAGTAACTATCCTCCGGTACCAGTGGGTAGCCGTTAGCGCTCCGGGAGCATATCCCTGTGCGGTAGCTCCGCCGATGATGCTGTACCCTGTCGTTGCGGAAGTGGTGCTGGTCTGCCATTTATAAGTATAGGATCCGATGCCGCCGGTGGGGGTAGTTCCTGTCAGGGCAACTGGTGTGGTATTGTAGCAGATCGTTTGTGCGCTGTAGATAGTATCGTTGCCGATAATGGCGTATGTAACAGGGGGTTCAGCTGATCCTGCGGAGGACAGTTCTGATGCGCTCAAAACCTCGGTTTCTGTCGCCGCAGGCGCCGCAGACGAAAAAATACCGGGTAAGGTGAACAGGGCCGTTAAGAATAGGGTCCAAGGATTTTTCACAAATTGGATTTATACGATATGTATACTAGCAATTAAGAAACCTAAGTCTTAATAAGCTACTAATCAAATGATTACAAAAAATAAATCTAAATTATCTTTCCTGAAATGGGAATAATTTCTAAAATGTGGAGACCCGAATTTTGACAGAGATAGAGGTAAACGTATAGAATCCGATAGGCGCTATTAACTAGCGATTTATAAGATTATTGTATATATGTAAATAATTTTCATGCAAATTTTAAATGATATGAGATTTTTTGCGGATGGGAAATGATGATTGGACGGGAGTGGATAGGCATGCGGGTAGGTACGTCATTAGCCAATGTGGGCAGTTACTCAGATCTTAACGTCTTTACCGGGTTGGCCATCGCGGCCTTGATAGCCTGGAAGCTGATAGTCGCCAGCGTGATCAAAATGGCAATCAGCCAGGCTACGAGGAAGATCCACCAGCTCAGGTCGACGCGGTAGGCAAAGCCTTGCAGCCAGCTATGCATCGCCCACCAGGCCAGGGGGAAGGCTACGAAGGCGGAGATAGTGACCAGTCGCAGGAAATCTTTGGAGAGCATGCCGATGATGCTGCCGGCGCTGGCGCCCAATATTTTGCGGATGCTGATTTCCCGGATACGCTGTTGGGTCGCATAGGCCGCCAGGCCCAGCAAACCGATACAGGCGATACAGATGGCCAGTACGGAGAACACGGTGAAAACGCGTTGGATAGTCTGTTCGGCCCGGTATTGTTCGGCGAGGGTCTGGTCCAGGAAAGTATAATGAAAAGGGCGTTTGGGAACGAATTTTTTCCAGGTCTGTTCGATCGCGGCGATAGCCGTCTTGAAATCATCTCCTTTTATGCGGACGGAAGTGATGGGCATAATACCGTGGAATATGGCCGCATTAGAAAGGACCAGGGGTTCAATGGCCTGGTGTAAGGTCTGAAAATGAAAGTCCTTCATAACCCCCACCACCTTATAAATTTTCGGAGAATCGGACCGGCCGTTGAAGACCTGGTCCATGGAAAAAAGTCTGGTCCCGACAACGGGTTCTTTCAATCCCATGGCAGCAACGGCTTTTTCATTGAGGACCAGGGATAGGGAATCCGTTGCATAGGCATTGGAGAAAAACCTACCCTCCGAAAGTTGGAGGTCGAGGGTGGTGGCAAACTGGTCGTCCACCAGGACTCCCCGGCCCGTCATTGGCTCCCGGGACCCTACAGGCTGCCAGGTAACACCCCAAAAACCTAGCTGTCCTGGCATAGCGCTCGCGCCGCTGACCTTTTCCACGCCGGAGATCCTTCCCAGTTCGTTCCGGAAGGCTATTGCCTTTTCGTCCAGGAAGCCTGTCCCTTCAATTTCGATGATATGGTCTTTTTTAAAGCCCAGCTTGTCCCCCAACATATAACCCATCTGCCGGTTGACAGTAATGGTACAGATAATAAGAATGATAGAAATGGCAAATTGAAATACGACGAGGCCGTTGCGCAATGCTCTTCCATATTTATTGGACTGGAATCTTCCTTTTAATACTTTGATGGGTTGGAAGGAGGATAATACGAAAGCCGGATAGAGTCCTGCGAGCAATCCAACCAGTATTCCGAAGGCCAGCAAGCAGAAAACGGTCAACGGATTTAGGAATCCGCTGACGGAGAGTTGTTTTCCCGACAATTTATTGAAGAGCGGCAATAATATCAGTATGAGCAAGAGAGAAAGTAAGGTGCTGAACAGGCTGACCAGCACGGATTCCAGCAGGAACTGGAAGATCAGTGATTTTTTTTCGGAGCCGAAGGTCTTGCGGATACCTACTTCTTTAGCGCGTTCCATGGAACGGGCCGTGGAAAGATTGACAAAATTAATACAGGCGATGGCCAGGATAAAAATGACAATGACTCCGAATATATACACCGCCCGCATGCTGCCGTTCGGTCTTAATTCTCCCTCCAGGTCCGAGATCAAATGGATCTTCCGGAGCGGCTGCATATAATAGTGATATCCATTACCGGCAGCCAGGAATTGCCGGAAGGTCTCTCCGAAGCCACGGGCAATATCCCCGGATACATATTTGTCTACGATGGTTGGAAATTTTGCTTCCAGGGAAGCCGGAGAGGCCTCCTTGTTCAGCAGCAGGTAGGTGTAGGTTGAAAAATTGATGTAATTTTTTTGTGCCGGAAAGGTATTGGCGGAAAGCAATATATTGAATTGCATATGGGAATTATCCGGCCAGTCCCTGCATACGCCGGAGATCTGGAACCGGAGGTTACCCCCATCCATTTCGAACGTTTTGCCCAGGGCGTTCGCCGTGGAGCCAAATAGTCTTTTAGCGGTGCTTTCATTGATGACGGTCATATTTGGTTTCCCAAGGGCAATGGAGGTATCACCTTCCAGTAAAGTAGTCGGGAATACCCGGAAGAAATTCGAATCCGCCAGGAACACATTTTTTTCTTCAAAGATCCTATCATCTATTTTCAGGATGAAATTGCTTTTTCCTGAAAAATCCTGGAGACCGGTGCTTACCGCCACTTCGGGGAATTCCTTTTGCATCGCGCCGCCGATGGAGACTGGAATATCGGCATAGAAGGTCGACCGTCCGGGATATTTGCGTTCGAGGACCACCCGGTAGATCCGGTCGCCATTTTTCTGGAAGTTGTCATAGCTGAGCTCATCCCGGATGAACAGGATAATCATCAGGCATACGGTCATGCCGGTAGCCAGTCCCAGTATATTGATCAATGTGAAGACCTTTCTTTTGAAGAGGTTTCTGATGGCAACTTTTAGATAATTTCTGAACATAGGTTTATTGTTTGAGGATGATCAAGCTATTCCGGGCAAGCAGGCGTACGTGGGTGCGACCGATAGTAGAAGCGCCAGCGATGTGAGCAGTTACTCAGATCTTAACGTCTTTACCGGGTTGGCCATCGCGGCCTTGATTGCCTGGAAGCTGATGGTCGCCAGCGTGATCAAAATGGCAATCAGCCAGGCTACGAGGAAGATCCACCAGCTCAGGTCGACGCGGTAGGCAAAGCTTTGCAGCCAGCTATGCATCGCCCACCAGGCCAGGGGGAAGGCTACGAAGGCGGAGATGGTGACGAGTTTCAGGAAATCTTTGGAGAGCATGCCGATGATGCTGCCGGCGCTGGCGCCCAATATTTTGCGGATGCTGATTTCCCGGATACGCTGTTGGGTCGCATAAGCCGCCAGGCCCAGCAAACCGATACAGGCGATACAGATGGCCAGCACAGAGAACACGGTGAAAACCCGCTGGATGGTTTGTTCGGCCCGGTATTGTTCGGCGAGGGTCTGGTCAAGGAACGTATAATTGAAAGGACGTTTGGGAACGAATTTTTTCCAGGTCTGCCCGATGGCGGCGATGGCCGTCTTGAAATCTTCCCCCTTTATACGGACGGAAGTAATCTGGGTCTGGTCATTGAATTTGGCGGAGTTGCAAAAGATCAGGGGGGCGATCGCCTGGTGTAAGGTCTGGAAATGAAAATCTTTAACGACGCCCACGACGGTATAGATATGGGGGGAGTCGGGGCTGATATTAAAATTCTCATCGGTGGTGGTGAGCCGGGCGCCGATGACAGGTCCTTTCAGTCCGAGGGCGGATACGGCTTTTTCATTGAGGACGATGGAGAGCGAATCGGTGGAAAATTCTTTTGAGAAAAACCGCCCTTCCTTCAATTCCAGGCCCAGGGTGGCGGCGAACTGGTCATCGACAACGATGCCCCGGCCTGTCATCGATTCCCTGGAACCTACGGGTTGCCAGGAGATTCCGAAAAAGCCATTGTCGCCGGGCAGGTTGGAGGCGCCGCTGACTTTTTCCACGCCGGCAATCCCGGCCAGCTCATTGCGGAAGGGGCGGGTACTTTGCAGCAGGAGGTCCGATCGTTGTATTTCGATGATATGGTCTTTTTTAAAGCCCAGCTTGTCTCCCAGCATATACCCCATCTGCCGGTTGACGATGATGGTGCAGATGATAAGAATGATGGAGATGGCGAATTGAAATACGACGAGGCCATTGCGCAAAGCCGTTCCGTATTTGTTGGTTTGGAATTTCCCTTTTAGCACCTTGATAGGTTGGAAGGAGGACAATACGAAGGCCGGGTAGAGTCCGGCAACCAGTCCCACGAGCAATCCGAAGACCAATAATAAGCCCAATGTCAGTGGCTCCAGGAATCCGATAATGCTGAGTTCTTTCCCGGATAATTTGTTGAAGAGGGGCAATAATACCAGGATGAGCAAGAGAGAAAGTAAGGTACTGAACAGGCTGACCAGCACGGATTCCAGCAGGAATTGGAAGATCAGTGATTTTTTTTCGGAGCCGAAGGTCTTGCGGATACCTACTTCTTTAGCGCGTTCCATGGAACGTGCGGTGGAGAGGTTGATAAAGTTGATGCAGGCGATACCCAGGATAAAAATGGCTATGATTCCGAAGATATAGACGGAGCGCATGCTACCGTTGGGTTTCATCTCTCCCTCCAGGTCCGAGATGAGGTGGATCTTCGGGAGCGGCTGCAGGTAATAGTGATACCCGTTGCCGGAAGCCAGGAATTGCTGAAAGGTCACTCCGAAACTGCGGGCTATCTCTCCCGACACGTATTTCTCGATGATCCGGGGGAATTTCGCTTCCAGAGAAGCCGGAGAGGCATTCTTATTCAGCAGCAGGTAGGTATAGGTGGAAAAGCCCGTATAATTCGTTTGGTGTGCAAAAGGAAAGGTGACCGAGGACAGCAGGATATTGAACTGCATATGGGAGTTATCGGGCCAGTCTTTGCAGACGCCTGAAATCTGGAAACTGATCTTGACATTTTCCGTTCCGAAGGTTTTGCCCAGGGCGTTCGCCGCAGAGCCAAATAGCTTGATAGCGGTGTGTTCGTTGATGATGGCCATATTCGGTTTTTGCAGGGCGGTGGCGGTATCCCCTGCCAGTAAGGGCATTGCAAATACCCGGAAGAAATTGGAGTCGGCCGCCAAAACATTCTTTTCTTCAAAAGGCTGGTCGTCGATTTTAACGAGGAAATCGTCTTTTCCGGAAAGGTCCAGAAGGCCGGTGCTTGCGGCTACTTCGGGGAATTCCTTTTGGATAGCCCCGCCGATGGATTGTGGTATGTTCGAATAGGAGGTGGATCGCTCCGGGTATTTACGTTCGAGTACCACTCTGTAGATCCGGTCCGCATTGGGCTCGAAGTTATCATAGCCGAGTTCGCTGCGGATGAAGAGGATGATCATAAGGCATACGGTTATGCCGGTAGCCAGCCCCAGGATGTTAATCGCGGTGAAGACTTTCCTTTTGAGGAGGCTCCGGAGGGCGACTTTCAGGTAATTTTTGAACATACACTTACAGTTTGAAGATGATTATTTAATTTCCTGTAGAGGTTTCCAGTCCCCAGTCTATCCCTTTTAAAGTGGCTGGAACGCCATCCGTGATCCATTTTGCCGGCGGCTCTCCTTTCAGATAATAGCCGAAGAACTGTCCCAGCCGGATGGACCAGTCTTTTCGATTGCGCCTCTCCCCCAGCCCATGGTCTTCTCCGTTGTATTGCATCATCCAGACTTTCTTGCCCAATCTGCGCAGCGCGGAAAAATATTCAATGCCCTGGTACCAGGGAACGGCGCCGTCTGCGTCATTGTGCATCATGAGCAAGGGGGTGGTCACTTTGTCGGCCCTGAACAAGGGGGAGTTGCGGATATAAACTTCCGGATGTTCCCATAGGGTGGTTCCCAGGCGGCTTTGGGATTTCTCATATTGAAACTGTCGGCTGATGCCCGTTCCCCAGCGGATGCCTCCATAGGCGCTGGTCATATTCGCTACGGGGGCGCCGGCTTCGGCGGCCGCAAAAATATGGGTACGGGTCACGAGGTAGGCGGTCTGGTAGCCTCCCCAGCTATGTCCCTGCAGCGCCATCTTCGTCGTATCGACCCATTTAAAACGGGAGAGGTATTTTACGGCAGACATAATGGAATTGTAAGCATCCTCACCTGGCTGTCCGGTCTTGTAAAAAATATCCGGGTCGAAGACAAGGTAGCCATTACTGGCGAAATAGGGAATATTGATGGAGGCCCGTACCGGCTGGGGGGCCATGTAATCGTAGCGGGTTTCCGCATCCCGTTCGTAATAATAGAACAGGATGGGGTATTTTTTGGTGCTGTCGAAGTCTTGTGGTTTGTAAAGCAGCCCTTCGCTCATTTTGCCGTCGAACATTTTCCAATGGTGCAGCTCGACGGTGAACCAGTTATAGGATTGCTGCTGTGGGTTGATATGGCTGAGCTGGCGGGGGGCGGCAGCGGCCTGGGAAGCTGTCGGAGTGCCTGCAACAAGGGCGGGTTGTTGGGCAGCGGTCGTATCGATTGCCGGGGCCATGTATATGTCATAGGGCTTATCGAAGCTACCCTGCAGATATGCCAGTGTCCAGCTGTTCTTTGCCTTGAAGAACCCGGAAAAAGGGAAGCTGACGGGAAAGGTCTGCTGCCGGGCGGTGTCGAGGGAGAAGCGGGAACCTACTTTGTGGAGGGTCAGGCCGCTGCCCATGTCCTTATGATTAAAAATGGTAAAGAGGGCCAGCTGTCCTTTGCGGAGGAAGCGTTCTTCCTTATCCAGGCGGATATACCGGAAAGCATATTTATGCGTACGTCCGATTCCGTTAGTCAGGTTGACCGGGCGGGTTTGTCCGGCGGGATTGCATTGCCAGATATCGTATTTGTCGTAGACATATACGTACTTATCGTCTTCCAGCCATCCCATGGCGCCATGGGGCGGTGGATCGTCGGGATGATCGTCTTCTTCATCATAGAGGGGAACCCGGATGTCTTTGGTGATATTAGTAATCTTTCCATTTGCTATGGTGTAGGTGAACCAGTTCTTTTGGCGCCAGTCATACCAGAGGATGAATTTTCCGGAGGGGGAGATACTGCCTCCTTCTCTTACTTTGTCTTGTATTAATTTATGGGAGCCGGTGCGCAGGTCGACGAGGTAGAGTCGTTGCAGGCCGCTCTCTTCCCATTGCTGCCTGACACGATAGCCTTTGCTGCTTAATCCCAGCGCATAGGCGCCATTGCCTTCTTGTGCCGGGATGACTGTCTCGCAGCTGTCGTCGGCCAATGCTGTGAGGGTGTTGCCGCCTTTGCTGATGACGGCCAGAAAACTTCGCTTGAGGTCGTTGGGCAACTGGACGAGTTGCTGGGGAGCGAGGTAGTCGTCCTTGTAATTCCAGACATCCAGGCGGGCCGTCTCGAAATCCACCAGGTTGGTATCTTTTGGCGGGCGGATCGGGGCCAGGCCGAGATAGAGCCGGCTGCCGTCCTTGCTGAAGGAGTTGGCATAGTCGGGGCTAATGGTGAGGGGGGCCGGGGCGGGGGAGCCGGTTAAACGGATTGAGTTGCGGTCGGCGCGGATGATGGCGCTATCCATGCCGGGCGTATAATACCACAACCGATAAAATTTGACCAGGGCCCTGGTTACGCTGTCGCGTTCGGCGACGAATGCCAGCTGGCTGCCTGGCTCGTCGAGGGCATAGTTCTTTGCATCGTGAAAGCCCTTCATGACGGTGTCCACTTTCAGCGTGAGGGAACCAGGGAGGGCCGAACCGGAGGCTGAGCTTTGGACGATGGAATTGTCCATACGGATAGAGGCCGAGCTGCCGGTGTTCACCCAGAGGACCAGGGCCTTGCTGGCGGAGTCAGCGTTCTTCCGGGTGGTTTCTACTATCAGTACCTGTCCGTTCTTACTAAAAGAATATTCGCTGACGAGGGGAAACTTCTTTTCCTGACCGGTGTTAAGATTACGAAGGACCAGTTCGGTGCCTTCTTCTATCGTCTCACCGGCGGGGTGGGTATCTTTTTTAGGGACGGAGAGCACAGAAAATCCTTTAGATCCTATCTCCGCTACTTTTGAGCGTAGGCTATCTGCCACCCGGGAGAGGCTGTCTGCCCGGGAGAGTAATTTATGGATACGGGCGAGGGAATCGGCGGCGGGTTTTGCGCTGTCGGATTGGGGTTTGTCCAGTAAGTAGGCCAGCCAGGTCCCGTCTTTTTCCGGCACTTTATAAGATTTGACGCGGGGTATTTTTACCACGCTATCTTTCCCCAGCTCGATCCAGGCCAGGGTGTCTTTGGGAAACTGATCGGGGGTCTTCTTTTTTATGCGGGCATCCCGGGTGTCTGAAAAGGCGGGGTGGATCTGGAAGATCACTAACCGGCTGTCTTCTGTAATAGTGGCGCCGGCTCCCCGGGGTATTTCTTTTGCATAGCCTGTTTCCGTGTTACGGATGATCAGTCTTCCGTCTCCCTGTTGGGGAGTGATGGTGTAGACCAGGTATTTGCCGTCGGGAGAGAGGATGCGTTCCCCGATGCTCTCCCAGCCGTCGTAGACGGAATGGTCCAGGGGGCGCCGTTGAGCGGACACCGAAAGAAAGGCCAGGATAAGCAGCAGGGTGCAGCAAAGTAATCTCATGAAGCAGGTGTTTATGTAATGTAGACGAATTTAAATAAACCAGGGGACAATCCTGAACAATTTACACCGGCGGGTCGTTGAATGGGAAACCGGCGGGTGCAGGGACCCAGGAGAGAGAATAAATAAATCAATTAAATTATATGAGCACAACAGTATCTTTTAAAAAAGAGTTCAGGATCGGGGACGACCTGACGATACGCCGTATGGGTTATGGCGCTATGCGTATTACCGGGGAAGGGATCTGGGGTCCGCCCAAGGATCGGGCGGAAGCGGTCCGGGTATTGAAAAGGGCGGTGGAGCTAGGGGTAAACTTTATCGATACGGCCGATAGTTATGGACCGCATGTTTCCGAGGAGCTGATCGCCGAAGCGCTGTACCCTTATCCCAAGGGGCTGGTGATTGCCACGAAGGGCGGTCTTACCCGTACGGGTCCTAACCAATGGCCTGTCAATGCCGATCCGGAATATCTGAGGCAGGCGCTGGAGGGAAGTCTGACAAGGCTGAAGCAGGATAAGATCGATTTGTACCAGCTGCATCGTATCGATCCGAATGTGCCTTTCGAAAAGTCCCTGGAGTTTTTACAGGAGGCCCAGGAAGAAGGGTTGATCAGGCATATCGGTCTTTCCGAAGTGAGCGTCGAGGATATCAAAAGGGCGGAAGATTTCGTCGATGTGGTGTCGGTACAAAACATGTACAGCATGGATAACCGCAAATGGGAATCCGTGCTGGAATACTGCGAGGAGACCGACAAGGCTTTTATACCCTGGTATCCCCTGAATGCGGGCAATGTGGCGAAGATGCAACAGATCGAGAAGGTAGCGGCTGAGGCAGGCGGTACAGCCCACCAGGTAGCGTTGGCCTGGCTGCTCCACCATTCACCGAACATATTGCTGATCCCGGGAACTTCCAGTGTCAAACACCTGGAAGAAAATATGAAAGCGGAAAATATTGTACTGACGGAAGAGCAGCTGGCGGCGCTGGAGGCGTAGAAAAGTTGATTCCTGTATGAGGAGAATAATCTGCAGAAATAGAATAAAATAGTAGACGGGTAAGTCTTAAGCCTCGATTTTAAAATCGGGGCTTTTTCATGCTATTTATCATAGAGTTGTGCCAGCAGCTTTTGCAACTCACTTTTCTTTACCTTCATTGCCGGCAGAAAGCCGATTGAAAATCAGGAAATGAATAAGCAATGAGAAATCTCTTACCGGTGTTTTGGGTGGCAATAGTTACTTCGTCTTGTTCTCAACCTTCTTCATCCGGGCGAAAACCCGGCGAAGCGGATACCCTCCAGGGCCGAATGGCGGATGCACTACCCAACTGGCAAAATCAGGATTTGCAAAGCGACGGTGTGTTTGGGATCAGCACCGAAAATGCCTATGATCGATTGCTGAAAAACAAAAAGGCTACAACGGTAATTGTCGCGGTGATCGACAGCGGGATTGATACGGCGCATGAAGATCTCAGTTCGGTGTTGTGGACAGATCCGGTTGATGGATCGCATGGCCGGAACTATATTCTAAAGGAGGCTGGAAAGGAGGACTTTATCCCGATGCTGGCCAACAAAACGAATGCCCCCGGGTACCGCAAGATACTGGAGGACTACAACTTTCATGTACAGAGGCTGGAAATCTTCATGAACCAGCTGAAGGAATCCAAAAAGATATTGGAGCAGATCGTGCAAAATATTGGGAAAGAGAATCCATCGCCGGAAGATCTTAAATTATACCGATGCCGCAACGAAGATGAGAAAAGGATACTCGATCTCGTATTGGATCGTTTGCCCTGGTACCCGGATTTCGCAAGACTACAATTCTGCGAGGCAGACCACCTGCTCGATCTCGGACAGTATCATCTGGAACATGGACTAAACAGGATAATGACAGTGCAGGATACTGTCCAGTCCGCGTATGCCGGAGGCGTCAATGCCGATATAAGCTACGATGCGTTGGGGTTCACCTCAGACCCTAATGCCGGATCTGAGCATGGAACGCATATGTCGGGTATCATTGCGGCGGTGAGGAACAACGGCAAAGGCATTAACGGCATTGCGGATCATGTCCGGATCATGATGCTCAAGGTGTCCGGTAATATCCGGGAGATGCGGAATGAGTACCTGGCCCCGGCCATCCGTTTTGCCGTGGACCATGGCGCAAGGGTCATCAGCATGAGCTTCGGAAAAACCTTTTCGTTGCATAGGGATGCGGTGGATAAAGCGGTGCAGTATGCCATGTCCAGGGACGTGCTCCTTGTGCATAGCGCGGGTAATGACGGGATGGACCTGGATGTGGATAGCAATTCCTTTTTCCCTTCGGCGGTGTACCTGGATGGGGGCGTTGCACCTGCCTGGATAACTGTCGGCGCCTCAGGCTACCGGGACGATTCCACTCTGGCGGCATCTTTTTCCAATTACGGGCGTAGGACGGTGGATGTATTCGCGCCCGGAGTGCAGATCAACTCGACCATTCCGCATTCCAGGTATGTTAGCTGGGACGGCACCAGTGAGGCCGCACCGGTAGTCGCAGGACTTGCAGCGCTGATACGGAGCTATTATCCCCTGTTGTCCGCCGTTCAGGTGAAGGAGATCATCATGAAAACCGTGGTCAGGAGAGAAGTGCTGAAAAACAAATGCATAAGCGGCGGCGTGGTCAATGCTTATCAGGCGCTACAACTTGCGGCCGGGTATAAATAGCAATCAGGACCGACGTCGCGCTATGTACAAACTGGTGATCATGTTGCGGGTTACACAGCCGTTGAATTTGGTGCGGGCGATGCGGCCCAGCTCCGCAAGGACAGCCTCGCGGTCTGAACGGGCGTTAATATTCGAATAGGTTGCATAGAGCGCAACAGTTTGATCAGGATCGAGAATGAGTGACCACGGTTCGGCCCGATGCTCAATGACATCAAAGGCGCCAGTTCGTTCCAACGCACCCAGGCGGGCCTTTACATCGAGAGCAAAGGGTAGGATGCCATCGCCTGCAGCAGGGCTGTTTGGGCCGTCAAGCAAAACCTTAGTTGCTTCATGGAACGGATCAGAGCGATTTGGGTCGCCGAACTCATTCCAGACCATTGCCCACCAGCCACCCGGCCGGAGCAGCTTTGCCACCTTTGTCAGAGCCGGTTCTTCGTTCAGCCAGTGGAAAGCGGTAGCACTGATGCCGAGGTCAAAATCAGCCTCGGGCAATATAGCATCTTCAAACGGTGAGACGATCACTGTGAGCGCATTGTCCGGGATGGTCTTACGAAGGAAGGTTGCCAGGCGATCGTCTGGTTCTACAGCTATCAAGGGATTTGCACCAAAGTCCAGCAGTCGACGGGTCGCCAATCCTGTCCCCGCCCCTATCTCAAATGTGACCGTATCGTGCTTGAGACCACAGCGATCCCGAAGGATCTCGAATACCCAATCAGGATAGGCTGGCCGCGCGGCGTGATAAGCGCCAGGATCGGCCCCAAAGGCTTGGCGGCCATAGCTTAGGCTGATAGAAGGCTTTCCCATTAATATTCACAATTATAGCACTTTTCACTTTATTGTGAAGCTGGATTTTGGCAGGTAGAAGATTGTTTTCTTGCCGGCACCTGAAACGAAATTCATTTTGGCAAAAGGTCCCATCGACCCCAGGTAGAAGATCTGGTCGCCGGATTGCAACTTGTCCGTGTCGAAATAAGAACCGAGCGGGTATGTGGTGCCCCTCACAATATTGACATTCGAAGAAAAACAGATCATTTTACGAGTTGTATTATTGGCGAACTCATAGCCAAATACCGTGTATTCGATCTTAAGTTCGGGTGGCACTGAGAATTCTTTGGTCTTTTTATCTACACGACCAACAACCTGTCCATTGGTACCGGATGCAACCAGTAGAAACAAAAGAAGCGAAAGGATTTTGCTCATTTTTAAGATATTAAAAAAGTAATAAATCCGGTTTTGTCAGGTTGATTATTGATTTTGCTCATTTGCTTTTGGCTTTAAGTTGCTTACCTCAAAACCTAAGTCTGTCAAATATTCCAATCCATTTTGAACACCAAGATTATTTGACCCTGTCCAACCATTCTTTAACCCTTTCAAAATAAATTCCCGAATATATTTCGGTTCGTTGATATTTACTGTAGTCGTCGTATTAGTCTTTGTGTTTGTTAAAATAACACCTGAATTTAGTGGTTGCCCTATATGGAAGTCATCAAGTGTTAGAAAGTCTAAAATTAAAGGTGTCTTTTTTTGTCCGCTTAAATAAATTTTTATTGTCAGCATGTTCGTTTTCGGGCCTGAATGATACTTGTTGGTGACAGTGTAAAGGTATTCAGAAATATCGATTTTTATGCTTCGTAATTTATTTTTCATTCGGTTCAGTTGTTGTCTGGCGACATATCTATACCGCTGGCCTGTGCTTCCAGAACACGCGCACGTCTTTTACGCTTATTTTCTTCCGGGCATGGGCCAGATCGTAGTTTTCCTGCGCGTGCAGCCAGAACTCAGGTGAGGTATTAAAAGCCTTTGCCAACTTCAGGGCCATCTCCGGAGTAATTGCCTGCTTTCCATTGATAATGGCAGACAGCGTTTTACGGGTGGTCATCAGCCCTTTTGCGATTTCCTCGATGGTCAGGCTTTTGCCTGTTTCTTCGCGCAGACCCTCAATCGTCTCGCGGATCAGTTCGCCCGGATGGGCGGGGTCATACATAGCCATAATTTTATCCTCCTGTTTTATCAGGCATGAGCCGATTGTCGGCCACCCGGTAATTTGAAACGGTGGATCGTTGAACGTTTGACCTTCTTCTCGGCATGCCACAACTCGTAAGTGGTTTGCAGATTAGTCCAGAACGTGGCGCTGTTGCCAAAGGCTGCCGACAATTTGACGGCCAGCTCGGGGCTGATTCCAGCCCGCTCATTGATAATGGCGGACAGATTGGCCCGCGTCATGCCAAGCCCCTTGGCAAGCTCGGTAATGGTCAGTTTACGATCTTCCATAAAAAGCTCGCGCAGGATGGCTCCCGGATGGGATGGCGGTAAGGCTCGTTTCAGCATAGTATTCTGGTATTCTTTAAATGTATCGCGTATCGATACACTTGTCAATGTAAAAATACATCTAAATTTGGAAATTCCAAGTCAATTTATTGCTTCGACTTCGCCTCCAGCGCGATCGGGGTGACATCTATAAGCTCAAGGGACTTGACCATCCCCTGCGTACCGCTCTTATATTTTTTAAAATGAGCGGTTTTCAGGTGCACCTCATAAGCAGCTGAGTTAGCATAGACTTCAAAAACGGTGACAGGGAGTAGAGTGGCTTTATAATTATCCATCTGTGCCGAATCGATCTGAAGTTTTGCTATTCGTACCACCAGGTCCTTGTCCTGTGCGGACGCCCTCACAAAGGAACATAGCCTCATCGTGCATACGGCAAGCTCTAAGAACAGCGAACGAGGCACTATTTTAATCGTAGCCACCCTAGCCTTTCCCCCAATCATCGGAGCCAGGTAGGAGCTGTTTTTATATTTGGCCCGGCAGGCGTCATCAATAAGGCTGTTGGTCGATCCCTCGACGGGCTCGAAAGCAACGTCCTTTACCATCCCTGCCGCATGAATGCGGCCTGCTTTCTGTCGTACCGCAGCCTGATACCAGCGGGATCACTTAATGAAGATTAATCTCTTGTAAAACAAGGGATTGTTTTTTTGGTCGAAGTTTTGGTCGAACAAAACTCATTTCTTTCTTATTAGCTTCCATTACTTTACAAAGAACAACTTACCCTTACAAAAGTATATTTTGTTTGTCTTATTTTAACCTGTTTTAACCTCATTATTTTCTCGTTGAAAACCTTTGCTGTAAAGGGATAAATCTGCTGGTAATAATTATTATAGTCCTTTTCTATTTTATAGTGATGCTTGTCGCCAGCTACTGGCCTAACTTTATCTCCAATTTTTTGCCCAAACTGGAAGCGGTTATGTCCACTTACCAACATGAGCAGCATCAGCAACTGATCCGGCAATTACAGAAAGAGCTGATTGGCCAGTAGGAACAAGCAAGAAAAGAACAGGAGCAGGCGGATCGTAGATAAGATGCACCTCAGCCAGAACACGGTAATGAATCACCGTAAAAATATACTGTGCAAAACGAATAGCAAGAATGTGGCTGAACTGATAAGTTATGCAATAAAAAACAGGATTATTTAAAAACATCGCCTGCAAATTCAAGCAGCAACCTGTTGAAGGAAAAAGGCTGTTCTGCATTTATTAAATGTGCGGCATCAGGTATTTTAAAAATCTCATCTCTCCATTTTTTCGGATAGGTGTTTAAGTAGTTGGTTCGGATCATTTTCTCATGCTCTCCAAATGCAATGCAGGTCGCTAAGCCGGTGTTCAACAGATTGACAAATTCATCGCTCCAGTCGCTTTCCATAATTGCTTTCCCGATTGCCTCGCGAAATGCGCCATCTGTTTCACGATAGGTTTTTTTATACTCATTAACAAGCGGAGATGTGCTTTCCGCAACCATTCTCGTTGCAAATCTGGTAAGCGTTTCATCATCAACGCTGGCAGAAGCGATAGCAGCAGCTTCTGCAAAGGGAACAAGCCATGAAGCAGGGGGATGTTCATTGTTGGTGATGTTGGGTGATGCAAGCAAAAAGCCTTTGCAATTTTTTATATAAGGCGCTGCTTCTGCAATCAGGCAGGTGCCATATGATAATCCAACCAGTATATATTCGTCTAATTGCAACTGCTCAATAAAATTAGCAATCTGTATTGCCATGTCTTTCATCCTGTAATTGTTGCTGCGTGCCGATTTGCCATGCCCCGGCAAATCAAAGCTGATGAGCTGGTATTTTTCGCGAAGCTCAATATCCTCTGACTGATGATTCCATGAATCCGCAGAGCTGGAATTGCCATGCACAAATACGAGTGCTTTTTGGCCCTGGCCTGTGATGAGTGTGCGGATAGAGTTGCTGTTTAAGGTAATAAATTTTTCAGTTGTCATGGGATAAATGTAAATCAAATTATAATACAGTATGTATAAGCGTTAACGTATTAAAATTAATTAACATTCATTAGAATGGCTTTGCTCTACTTAATTCTTATTAAATAAACAATAGCTGAAAAAGGCTATTGGGGAACATTTTCAATATCAATATTTTTAACAAAACTTCCAATTATTATATACACTTCATTTAATTCAGTCTCAAACATTTATATGAACCTGACCAGACATACAACAGTTGACAAGAAATACATTTTCAAGATTTTGATTTGTTCTGTTTTTTTAATGTGGGTATTATCAATTAAAGGGAAAGCGCAAGACACAATCACGCTAAAGGATGGATCTGAAATAAAAGCAAAAGTAACTGAGGTAAATTCTTCGGAGGTTAAATATAAAAAATGGAATAATCTTGACGGACCCGTTTTTGTGATTGACAAGACAACTGTATTTATGATTAAATACCAAAATGGCGGCAAGGATGTAATTAATCCTATTCAACAGCCCTCTCAAGCGCCAGCTCAACAACCTCCACAACCAAATAAACCGACGGCACCATACATTGTAGCACAAGCTGCAGGTTTTGTCGGTGTAAAATTTTATGACGGCAGCGGACATAGAATGCCAGGCGAAATAGGTTGGGAGTCCTTTAAAAAAGTACCGGAAGCATACGATATCGCTAAAAAAGCAAAAACTACTGAAATAGTTTCCGCAACAATCCTATTAACTGGCAGTGTTCTTATTGTTGCAGACTTGGCTACACATGGATTTAACAGCATCGGCCCACTTGGTTATTCAGGTTTAGGAGTAATGCTAGTAGGATGGTGTTTAGAACCAACTAAAAAGCTTAAAAAAGCTTCCAAAATATACAATAGTGCAATGCACAGTTCAGTGATGATTGGAGGAGCACCACATGGCATTGGCCTTACTTATAATTTCTGACTTTAGAATATTATCTGCTGATGATGTACATCGTATCTGATCATAACAAGAAAGTTTATTTTGAAGATTTTTTAGAATTGTAAAAACTTTTAAAACAAGCAAATAAATGAAAGGTTTCAATAATGCGCACTTGTTTTTATTTGCAACAATTATTTTTTTAGGGATCAATTGTAAAAAGAATGGCGGTGGAAGCAATAGTGGATCTGCTTCTTCAGGGGCTTTTGTGCCCGCACCAGTTCAAAGAAGCCAGTCAGGAGGCATAGTTCCGCAATCGCCAGTGATCCGACTACATGTTGGAGCACAAGTTACACTTTCCGCAAAGCTCTATGATCAGAGTGGGAATATTACTGCAAGCCAGCCTTCATTTTCATGGTCTATGGATAATTCAAGCGCCATCTCGCTAACAACTTCAGGAGTTGTTAATGCACTTTCAATAGGGGATGCATTAGTAACAGTAAGCGATGGTTCTCATGCAAATGGTTATGTGGATGTGATTGTGCTGCCCGATACAATAACAATACCAGCCGGCCCTGCCAACATTGTTTTTAGTAAGCCATTTATTGGATTGACAAAGGGGCAATCGCAAACATTTAGCTATACAATAACTGATTATAACGGAAATATAGTTAACGAGACACCAGCATTTCAGTTTTTGGGAAGCGCTTCAGGCATTGCAATTAGTGGCAAGACAATTACAGCTAATCAAGATGGCGTGTATCAACTTTATGCAACAAATAATAATATTATTTTGAATGGAAGTTTACAAGTTATCGTCAATAGCAGCTTAACTGATACGGTGAGATCAATTAGTTTTAATGGTACATTTCCCAATTTATTCAACAGATATGATAGTTCTTCGAAAATACCTTTAACTATAAATGTTTATATTTTATATTATCCCAATAGTGGATTCCTTTATGAGGACTGGTATTCAATTTCACCTGATTCGATTCAAATTGAACACCCCGATGTCGTTAATATGGAAAATGGCTTTCTTACATCCAGGTATCCAGGCTCAACTAAAATCACTGCAATATATAAAGGCTCTAAAACTGCTGCCACTACCAGGGTGGGCATAGATTGGGTTGGAAGCTGGGGAGGGTCTGGTAAAAAACTTGATTATAATTTTTGTGTTCTGGAGAATGATGCAGATGAATTTTTTTGGCAAACAAACAAAACTATTCTGTACGGCCCTAGCCCTCTACAGATTCATGGAAATCCTGATTGGGATAATTATTTAACCAATGGGGCACCATCAGCTAATTGCATAGGTTGCCATGATGGCCATGTAACTGCTAATATTTTTTCAGGAAGTCAAAATTATGTGTTTGATACTACTGATATTATTGGCTGGGGCAATCTTATATTGCCAGATGGCAAATTAGCAATTGGTGGCGGAATTATAGTTCTTTATGTGAACCCTAATTTTCCCGGGATAACTCAAACAGTAGAAGGTGGAAGGCATTTTGATTTTGGAACGTTTTCATGGCTGAATGACAAAAATAAGATGCTGTTTACTGATCAAAATACTGGCGAGGCTGTGCAGCTTACGCGAGGCACAGGCAATTGTGTGCCTGTTGGCAGCATCAGTTTACCTGCAGACACCGTAGGATCTTTTTCTTTTGCAGGTACGAATTATTCAGGCCTTTGCACATCCGAGCCGGATGTCTCAGGTTGCTCAGGTATCGATGTGCCCATTTATACGTCGACAGGAAACTTTATAGTATACAATATGCCAACCGCAACCAGTGGCAGTTTTACTTTTGGTAATGACATCAGTTCATGTAATCTTTATGGATTATGTACAATAGGAGTTATTACACCGGTTATATATGTTACTCAATCGGGGACTGTGACCAAAACCGGCGCTAATAGCTTTACATTTTCTTGCACAGTGTATGATATAGCTAATGCCACAACCACTTATACAATAACCGGAGGTGGAACGTATTAGCTGAAAGGTAAGAAAGCAGGCTTATTTATACTCTAATTAATCCCACCTCTCTTGTCCTAGCGGGGTCTGCCACTTTTGGTTCTTTCGAAATAAGGCATCATGCGCGGCGCCCCCGCGGTCAAGTAGGTTAAACTTTTTCTCGGCTGAAAAGCTAATAGAAAGCGTTAAGTAATGGGTAGGTTTAACTGAACAATGATGGAGCTTTTCCAAAGTTTAAAACTTTGGAAAAGCTGGAAAATACGAACAGAAATATTAAGTTGTTTTTAAAATTAATCTTGAACATGAATAAATCCCTTTTACTTGCCGCATTTACTATTGCCCTTTGTTCCATAATGCCAGCATGCAAAAAGACGGATACACCAACACCCATGCCCGTTGCAAATTTTAATTTTGCAAGCCCCAATTTCGGGCTGTTGCCAACAACCGTAAACTTTTCCGACTCTTCGCAAAATGCCGAATCTTATCAATGGCATTTTGGCGATGGAAATACTTCTACATCAAAAAACCCAAGCAATACTTATTCTGTTGCCCAAACCTATTCAGTCAAATTGGTTGTCTCGAATAGTTCTGGCTCAGATAGCGTAACAAAAGAAGTGGTCATCAGCCTGAGCAAGCCCAAAGCCAATTTCACTTTCGGCAGCAATAATATGGGCCAGCAGCCAACAACAATTAATTTCACAAATTCATCAACCGGGGCAAGCTCTTACGAGTGGTTTTTTGACAACGGCGACACTTCTTCAAAGCCAAGCCCCATCGAAAATTATTCTGTAACCAAATTATATAAAGTTAAGCTTATCGCCATTAATGCAGCAGGGAAAGACAGCGTGACGAAGCAGGTTCAAGTAACCATTAACAAGTCCTCTGCAAAACAAATCTTATCATTCGCATTCCTAAAATCTCTGAACCCGACGCTTACATCTGATATCAACGGGATAATAAACAGCAATAAAATTTCCGTGAACATGTTCAGCGGTTTTTCAAAAAGCCTGATTGCCACATTTTCAAGCTCACCCAAATCAAGCATATATATTGGGACTAATGTTCAGCAAAGCGGTATAACAGCAAATGATTTCTCTTACACTGTAGATTATGTAGTGAAAGCAGAAGACTCTTCAACGTTTACATATTCAGTAGATATAGAAAGAGATTCATTTCCTGAAATGGACAATGCGATAACGAACTTTATGAGCACGCACCAAATACCAGGTTTGTCTTTAACTGTCGTAAAAAATGATAAGCTCGTTTATGAAAATTCTTATGGATATGGAGATATTGAAGATAATCAACCCACAAATAATGAAAATCTTTTTAGGATAGGTAGCATTTCGAAACTTATCACGCGCATAGGTATATTGCAATTACAGGATCGTGGTTTATTAAATTTGCAGCAAACTGTTTTTGCCACGAATGGAATTTTGGGATTTGATTTCGGAACTCCTGTCCCAGGCTCCAAAATAGATCAGATAACCGTTAATGAGTTGTTGAACCACACTTCAGGATGGGCATATAACCCTTTTGGTGAACCTCTTGGTTGGACAACGGACCAAATGATCAGAGATATGGTAACAGATTCTGCTCTCGAATATAACCCTGGGGATACTGCAATTTATCTGAGTTTTGGATATGAAGTGTTAGGGCGAATCATTCAAAAATTATCTAATCAGACATATGGTTCTTATTGTCAGCAGAATATTTTTGCGCCCTCGGGTATCAACGATATGAGTTTAGCCAAGACTATCTTGGCTAACCGCCAGGTTCATGAGGTAAAATATTATGATGCTGCATACAGCCCTTACGATCCATCGATTGAATGGGAGAAATGGCCAGCCGCAGCTGGCTGGATTGCGACAGCAAAAGATCTGGCAAGTTTTATCACACGAATTGATACTGACCCATACCGCACCGATATACTTAGTCTGAATATTTTGAACCAAAATTATTTTGGAGGAACCTGGGAATATGATGGCTCGCGAAACGGCACTGCCGCTCTGCTTTCAAGGATTGATGCAAATCTTAGCTTTTCTATTGTGATAAATTATAGTTTGGACGCACAGGGATTTGCTGATCTTAGAGCTTTGATGGCTCAAATAATTCATGCCCGAACCAGTTGGCCAGCCTATGATTTGTTTTGATGTTCTCCAGGTAGTCTATTTTTCTGTCACGGCAGCGGATGCAGAGGTTTTTTCCTGGCCTCGCCCAATCTCACCAGTGATCTGTATCCTCCAACTTCTTATATCCTTTCTTTCCCCGAGGTGTATGCGATGGTGATAGACGCTGTGCCGGATTGTGTTTGGTAAAGAAGAAAAGAATACTTCCATTGATTTGATCGAAGGAGCAGCTCATTTTGTAAATTGGACCAGGCTGCGGTTTTTAATGGGTTACTGTTCGGATTTGCCGTGAAGGCATTCAGATAATCCCATTTTTAACGGCATATTTGATTAATTCGGCAACATTTTTTGCGTTGGTTTTACGCAGCAGGCTTTTACGGTGATTCATTACTGTATTCTGGCTGAGATGGCATGTATCTGCGATCTGCTTGCTGCTGAAACCATCGGAAATCCACTTGAGCATCTCTTTTTCCCTTTTAGTGAGCAAGGCCCCCTCGGGATCCGGATAAAAGCAGTCGGTAGAGATGTGCTTGTAGCTGCCACTTTTATTGTTGGAATTATACTTGCTGATGACCCTTGTAATGCGGGTATCGCTTTTATAGGGGGTAATATTCAGACAAATGCCGAAAGCGTAGGTGGGTAAGTTGCTTAAAGGGTCTGTTAAATAACTACCTTTCTGCAAAATGGTTATGTGATTCCCCGCTTTGGCCCGCATCCTGTAATTGACTTCAAAAACATAGCTGTCGTGTTCGTTATGAGGTTGTTCTTTAAATAGATCGAATGTGGATGAGAAAATTTCGTTGCTCCAGATCTGGAAATCGTCTTTATGAAATATATCTACAACAAATTCAAGGCCCCCTTGCAAAAAATCACCCGGTTGGTATCCGATTATGCTTTGAACGGGACCGGTCATTAATACGTGGGTGCGCCTGATATAATCAATAATAAAAAATGTTGTATCCCCGAAAAAATGCAAATTTCTTTGAAACTGCTGCATATATCTAAAAAATCGAGACACATCTTCGATGTCCGTCTCTTTTTTCAAATAATGCAGTTCATCCGAAAAATTCAGATAAGTAAAACTAGAGGACGCTGATAAACGCATGAGGTAATATAATAATTAATTCTTCAGTAGTCAAATATATGTAATACATAAATAAATATATTAGCGTTTCGATGTTAAATAATAAAGTTTTTGAAAGTATTGTCTGTATTTGGCTTGCACGATTTATTTGCTTCAGCGATTTTAAGTTTACAATATAACGTATTGGTAATCAATTTTATATGAATTATTAGGCTTATGTGTTTTGACGTAAACTGTAATCAACCATTCTGATTATGCTACCAATAAATTAGCCAACCGGCTCAAACCCTCTGTTAAACAGTTCGACATTAGTCCCAACGGGATTTCCGTCCATTGTAAGCACGAACATACAGATCACCATCCACCGCCACATTCCATATTCAGGTTGGTGTGCCATAGGTTACCCCGTCCTCCCTGAAAGGAGAGATCTTCATGTTTTTAGTTTTATCCATATCGGGTTAATTTTTCAAAGCATTATATTCCCTGTCCGTCACCGGCTGCAACCAATTCACTACTCCTTTCTCCGTATTCGGGATAACGGATAAATGCGTCATCCAACTATCGGGAGCGGCACCATGCCAATGCTCCGCATTGGGGGCAGGTCACCACTGGCGATAGTGGGCATCATGCTGGCTCACGGTGTCGATCTGCAAAATCTTATCCATACAACTTTTTTTGTGGGCATTACAAATTTATCAATTATTCGACCGCTTACCATCCCCACCCTAAGAATCAGTAAAAATGGTAGGTAAACCAGTAACCGGTATAAGAACCGGCCCTCATCACGGGTGCAGGTCAAGGCATAGGTCTGGCAACAGCCGGGGCATTTGCCCAGGCGGGCGCCACCGTTATATTGTCAGACATAAAGGAGCCAAAAGAGCAAGCAGAAAAATTGATCACTGAAGGTTATAAAGCGGCTTCGGTTCATTGCGACGTTGCCAATGAAGATTTTGACCGAACGGTAGCCGTAGACCGAAAGGTGTATGGAACTGCATGAAATATGAAATTCCCCAGATGCTCGAACAGGGCGAAGGCTCCATTGTCAATACGCCCAAAAAGGCATTCGCATAAATGCTGTGTGCCCAGGCGCCATCCGAACGCCCATGGCCGAGGAATTAATCCGCAGAAATCCGTCCATCGAGACAGAATTGGTAAAATCAATCCCTATCGGCCGATTAGGTAAGCCTGAAGAGATTGTCCAGGCAGTCTTATGGCTTTGCAGTCCCGGAGCAAGTTTTGTGGTTGGTCACGCCCTTCTGGTTGATGGTGGCTTTACCGTGCAATAAACCACAAAATAGTTATCCCGTCGATTTTGATGGCAGAGAATGGGGTTACTGGTGTATCCAGGCAAAAGTCATAAGCCGGCGGCACCCCCTATTTATTTAGAAGCGCCCGGATAGACTCTTCGATCGCCGCGGGTTTGGTGACGGGCGAGAAGCGTCGTATCGGCTTGCCGTTAGCATCGAGGAGGAATTTGGTGAAGTTCCATTTGATCCTGCTGCCGAAGAACCCGCCCAATTTGTTTTTCAGGTATTTGAATACGGGATGGGTATGCGGGCCGTTGACTTCTATCTTTTCAAATAAGGGAAAGGTGACGCCATGATTGATCTTACAAGTTGCTTCCATGGTCTCGTTGCTCAGGGGTTCCTGGCTGCCGAACTGGTTACAGGGAAACCCCAATATGATGAGCCCCTTGTCTTTGTAGTCCTGGTAGAGTTTTTCCAGTCCTTCGAACTGGGGGGTGAGCCCGCATTGGGTGGCGGTATTCACCACTAAAACGACTTTCCCCTGGTAGGCGGACATCTCCATGGACCGTCCCTGGGGGGTATTCGCGGATAACTGATAAAAACCGTTGGTTTGGCCGGAGGTCGTTGTTGTCATGGTTCGAAATTGATGAATGTGATATTGACAACAAAGATATTAATGAATATGTTTGTGGGGAAGAAAAAACCACAATTATGGATACGCTAAAGATCATTGAAACGGTGCAAACTATTTTTATAGGGGCCGATGAGAGGGATTGGGAGGTCTGCGGGAGCGCCCTTGCGGAGACGGTCCACCTCGACTATACTTCCCTCGCAGGCGGGGAGCCGGCCGATCTGCCGGCTGAAAAAATCCTGGAAAGCTGGAAGGCATTCCTTCCCAAATTCAAAGCTACTCACCACCAGCTCGGCAATTTCGTGGTTCATGAGGAAAGCGACTCGGCCACGGTCTTTTTCTATGGAACGGCCACTCATTATTTCCCTAATGAAAGCGGCCGGAATATCTGGACGGTCGTGGGCACTTATGATGCAAAACTGGAGAAACGGGGGGCGGACTGGAAGGTGCGGGCGCTGAAACTTAACCTGAAATATGTGGACGGGAATACGGAATTGCCTGCGCTCGTTGCCAGACAATAAAACACTCATTATCAAAACACTCATTGTCAAACAATAAATTACTTTTTATGGATCAGACTGTTGGAAATCAAAACAAGGAGGTGGTCGACAGTTTTTTTATTGCCCTGGAAACGCAGCGATTTGAATTGTTGAAAGAAATTTTTGCCGAAAACGGCCGGCAGATTAATCCGTATGTTCCGGAAGGCTTTGCGGCAAGTTTCGATGGAGCGGAGGGAATTTATAAGCAATACAGTTCTCTCCCCCAGCTTTTTGGCCAGATGAAATTTCCCAGGACCCTGTATGCGACGGAAGATCCCCTGTTCATTTTTGTAAAATTCAGGGGGATCATCGAGATCAGGGCCGGGGGTACTTATGAGAATGACTATCTGGGAACCTTCCGCCTCGAAAAGGGGAAAATAGTGGAGTATACGGAATACTTCAACCCGATCGTGATGGCGAGGGCCTTTGGCATACCGTTGAAATGAGGCGACGATGGGGGAAGTTCCGGTGGGCGAAAGTGCAAGCCCGTAAGATGACCGGGCAAGTCCAGGGAAGTACACTGATCAGAATGGAACAGGGGTTGTTGCGAAAGCGGACAGTCTTTTCTGCCTGCACGAGCCTAGTTGATTGATTTATAAAGATATAGTAATCCGGCATTGGGTTGGTGCGATGGAAGATATGTTTAAAAGCTATATTACCATCGCCTGGCGTTATCTCCGTAAGGACCGCCCATTCACCATCCTGAACCTGGTGGGCCTGTCTACGGGTCTGGCCTGTACTTTACTGATCTATTTATGGGTGACGGATGAGCTGGCGATGGACCATATGCATGAAAAGGACAGCCAGTTGTACCAGGTCATGGATAACCGGCATGATAAGGATGGGATCCGCACCATGGATGCGACGCCTGCGCTGCTGGCCAGGACGCTGAAGGAGGAGATGCCGGAGGTGGAGTATGCAGCGGGCGTGCTGGCTACTTCCTGGTATGGTAAGGTGACCTTATCTGCGAGACAAATGACCCTCTCCGCGAAACAAGAAGATATAAAAGCGGTCGGGCATTATGCCGATAAGGATTTTTTCAATGTTTTCTCCTACCCTCTTTTGCAAGGAAACCGGGATGGGGTACTGGCGGACAAGAAATCCATCGTCCTGTCGAGGGAACTGGCGCTAAAGTTATTTCACACGACGGAGAATGTCATCGGGAAAACGGTGGAATGGGAGCATGAACAGCCCTACGTCGTTTCGGGTATTTTTGAAGGCGATTTACCACATTCTTCTGATCAATTCGATTTTGTATTGCCGATGGAGCTATTTCTCGACACGCATCCCTGGGAAAAGGTTTGGGGGAGATCGGAAGACCCCAGTACTTATGTGGTGTTGAAGCAGGGCGCTAACCGGGCGGCCTTCGACCGGAAGATCGCGGATCTCATTAAACACAAGAGTCAGAATACCGATGTGAACCTGACCCTCTCTACGCGGTTATACAGCAGCGGCTATTTATACGGCCAGTACGAGAATGGGGTGCAGGCGGGCGGGCGGATCGAATATGTGCGGCTGTTTTCTCTGATCGCCTTGTTTATATTGGTGATCGCCTGCATTAATTTCATGAATTTGTCTACGGCGAAGGCTTCCAAAAGGATGAAGGAGGTGGGGGTGAAAAAATGTATTGGCGCCAGCCGGATGGCGCTGATTTTTCAATTCCTGGGGGAATCGCTGGTGATGACCTGTCTTTCGCTGGTGCTGGCGGTGTTGCTGGTGAAGCTGCTGCTGCCTGCCTTCAATTCCATTACGGGCAAGCAGCTGTCGCTGCTGCCTGATAATCAATTTGTGGGCGTGCTGCTGGCCGTTACCCTGGTTACGGGCTTGCTGGCGGGTAGCTATCCGGCCTTGTATCTCTCCAGTTTCCGTCCGGCGGTCGTGTTAAAGGGGGGACTCAAAACTTCGATGGGTGAACTGTGGGTTAGAAAGGGGTTGGTCGTTTTTCAATTCACGTTGACGGTGTTGTTTATCATTGCGGTATTGGTAGTGTATAAGCAGATCCAATATATACAGCGTAAGGACCCGGGGTTTAAAAGGGATCATATTCTGAGTTTTGACCTGCCGGCTATGCACGAGAAGGCTACGGAGACTTTGCTGGCGGATATCCGCAATGTGCCGGGTGTCATCAATGCGTCGGGGATGGATCACCGGAGCCTGATCGGGGATTTCGGGGGAAGTGTGCCTTATTGGGAGGGAATGAATCCGAAGGAATATTTTAACATCAACAATATCGGGATCAATTATGGAATGATCGAGACGCTGGGGTTGGAGGTGGTGAAGGGGAGGACTTTTTCGAGGACGCTGAGCTCGGATACCGGCGAGGTGATCCTGAACCAGGCTGCGGTAGATAAGATGGGGATTAAGAATCCGATCGGCATGAAGTTAGGGATCTTTCAGGGGGATGGGATGCGGACGGTGGTGGGGGTGGTGAAAGATTTTCATTTTGAATCGATGCATAAGGTGGTGGGGCCTTTTGCGCTGCGGCTGGTGTCGCAGTATACGCGGGATATGATGGTCAAGATCCGGGCAGGGTCGGAACAGAATGCTATTGGACAGGTGCAGCAACTATATGCGAAGGCGGCCCCCGGGGTGCCTTTCGAGTACCGGTTCCTGGATGATGACTTCCAGGCGCAGTATGTCGCGGAAAAGCGGGTCGCGATATTATCAGAATATTTTGGCGCATTGGCCATACTGATCTCTTGTCTGGGATTATATGGGCTGGCGGCGTTCACGGCCGAAAGAAGGTTCAAGGAGATCGGGATCCGGAAAGTGCTGGGGGCGAGCGTGCGGGGTGTGGTGCTGTTATTATCAGCTGATTTTCTCAAGCTGGTATTGATTGCGGTGCTGATTGCTTTTCCGCTGGCGTGGTGGGTATCGAATCAATGGCTTAGCGGCTTTGCGTATCGGACGTCTATCGGCGTGGGGGTCTTTTTGTTGGCGGGGGCCACTACCCTGCTGATTACGATCGCTACGATCAGCTTTCAGGCCATCCGCGCTGCGATGGCTAACCCGGTGAAGAGTTTGAAGTCGGAGTGAGGAGACGATGCGGCGCCTTAGCGATGCCCCGGGATTCCGGTTGACGATGCAGGACCGCAAGGGCTGGCGACGCTGCGCCGGGGTGCGGGTTAGTGATGATTGCCGGGTGCGGATTTAACGACGCACTACCCATTGCCAGGCGAGGACGAAAAGTAACCCGATAACAATAGTTCCGGTAATAAATAGCAAGAGTCTGCTTAAGAAAAAGCGGTAATTCGGGTTGTCGTTTTCGGGATAAAAGACGAAACGCCTGTGGCGAAGAACGGCCTCGGCCCTGGTTTCTACGAGCTGGCTGATTTTTTGGAAGCCTGCGGTGACGGAACCGTTTATTTTGTCGACACTGTCAATATTGAGTCGTTCTATTTTGTTAAGACCTTCTTTCAGAACCTGCTGTACGGCGAGGGTATCTGCGGGAGGGGCTACGACCTGTTCGGTCAGCCGCTGGTCGAAGGCGGTGACTTTCTCTTTCAGGTCTGCCACGGTATTTTGCAGGTCTTTTGCCAGCAAGCTGAATACTTTCATTTCTTCCAGTATTTCATTCAATACCGATTCGAAAATTTCTTCATTCATAGTCCTATGATTTTCTTTCATTAAAGGGAAAGTTCTTCGTCCCAATGGTGGTGATGCCGTTCCCGCTCGCGTTGCTGTTCTTCCTGTTGCTGTGACAATTGCCGGCGTTGTACCTCCTGCTGAAGGCGGGAGAGCCCCATTGCCAGATTGGCTTCGATGCTGTGTAACGAATGGCCGGCTTCGCTGCCTTTGAAGACGACTTGTTTTTCGTCCATGAAGGCGATGCCTTTTTCGCTTTTAAAAACGGTATATCCCCGCTGGCGCATGCTATGTTCGAATTGGGGATAGTCCCGGGATTCCTGCAGGGCTTCGCGAATATGCTGTTTCAGTTTGTCCAGGCGGAGCCCATGCCGGGGTATCTGCCGTTGTTCTTCGGTCAGGTAGCGGCGGGGGCTCAATTCCTGCCGGAGGCCGTGTCTGCGTTCGGCCTGGCGGCAGAAGTCGGCTATTTTTCCATGGGAGAAGCTATCGCTCACCGTATGCCGGTCGAAGCCTACCCGATTGGCTACCAGGTGCAGGTGTTGCCGGGCGGTATCCTTATGGAGGATGGCAACGTATTGGTTTTTTTCAAAGTCCAGGGAACGGGCGCAGTCGGCGGCCAGTTCGGCCAGGGCTCCTTTCTTCAGCTGTTCCCCCGGCGGCAGGCTCAGGGTAATATGAAAGACGGGCAGGGACATGTTAGGTTCCAGGCGGGCGACCTCGTTAAACTGGCGGGTAAGTTCCTGTTTGTTGCCGAAGCACTGGTTGTACCAGATAATTTCGGCCCGGTCTTTGAAAAGCACGCCGCCGCCCTGGGCCTGGGAGAGCCGTTTGTCTTCCAGGCAATAGTCCAGGGTTTGCCGGAAGGAGCCGGCGGGATAAATTCTGCCTAGCATTGTAAATTTGTTTTTATGTTATTGATCAATTCATTAAGCTGCTTGCGAAGGTGTTGCAGTCCGGCCCGGTCAAGGGCGTTCAGGTCTTCTTCGTCCAGGCGTTTGCGCGCGATCAGGTGGAGGGCCGCGGACAGTTGGTGAAGTTGGGCGTTGAAGGCCAGGACTTCCGGGGGAAGGGTCTTCGGTCGTTTAAGATAATCTTTGAGTCCCAGCTCCCTAAGATATTCCGAGGCCGAGAAGCCGGCGTTCCTGGCGCGGATCCCGATGTATTTTTTTTCGGTGGCGGTACACCAGCAGCTGATCTTGTTATTTTTCCGGTTGTTCTTCTGCGCATACATGTCTGATCTTTTTAGATCAAATATGCTATCGCCCGGGGAGATTTCCTATGATGGATGCATCATGGATTGATGGAGATTGGGAATGAAGGGGTTAGGGGAAGGTAGGGTTGAGGGAACTGATACGATTTGCCATTACGAAAAGAAGAAGTCTGTCAGGGCTTTGATCAGTTTCTGGACTTTGGGGTCATTCAGGTTGAGGTGATCTCTGGCGGGGGGTATTTTTAATTGCAGGGTATTGATCCTTTGATCGCCGAAAACTTCGATCTGGCGCAGGATGGCTGCAATGTCCATCGCGGAAAATTTCTCAAATAGCAGTTCGATTTTTTTTCCGGGAGCTCTAAGATCTGATATTATGATCAGGAGCTGGATCAGTTTTTCCATATGGAGCTGGCTGTTCAGCGCTATTTTGCCGGCATAGGACCTGGATATTTCATACATGTCCGCCTCCAGCCTGGACAAAATATTTTCCGGTGCGGTGGGTTGATTACCGGTTGGGTCTGAAAGACTGCTGGCGGCGGCGTTCGCTATTAGTGTTCCTGGTTCTTTTTCTTTCACCCATTCCAGGGCGGTTTCCAGGTTTAGCCGGCGATCCTGAGTTATGTCTGATTTTGATTTTTCCAGGATTTCGTACCACAAAAAACGGACAAACTCTTTTTTATCGGGGTAAGCGGCGTAATGATAATCCAGGAAGTGAGGCAGGTCAATGCCGCTGTATTCCCTCATTTTGCCGAATATCGCGTTCTTATATTGCTGTTTGTTTGGCTGCTTGGGGAAATACAAAATGGGGCCTTTTTCCGGGGGGCCTATTTTGTACTCGAACCAGGGCTCGAATTCATATTCCTGTACGGCATGATTGGGATGAAAGTCAAATAAGAAAAGGATGAAGCGCATTAAGCCGTTATCGCGCCATTTTTTAAAAATTGCCATAGCTTAAATTTACAATAAAAGCAGGAATCAGCGGGTGAGCGCATTCGTTTGTTAAGTCCTGGGACGGGGATGGGGATTGGTTAAGCCGGGGGGCGGTATGTTGTTTTTTATTAATATTGTAGGGTATGACAAAAAAATGGGTACGGGACCTGCTTCCGCATGGTATTGCGATGGTCGTTTTTTTATTGGTAGCCGTTATATACTGCCGCCCGGCTTTTGAGGATAAGGTATTGGTGCAGGAGGATGTGACGCAATGGAAGGCCATGGCGCAGAATTCCTTCCAGTATAAGGAGAAGCACGGTCATTTTCCTTTGTGGACCAATGGGATGTTCAGCGGCATGCCGGCTTACCAGATCGCCATGGATGCGGGGTCCTTTGCTCCTCAGTATTTCCTGTACGATATCGTCACCTTGTATTTAAAAAAGCCGGCTAATTTTTTCTTTCTGGCCTGTCTGTGCTTTTATTTTTTAACGCAGGTGTTACGGGTAAACCCCTATATCGGGATCATCGGAGGGCTGGCTTATGCCTATGCCACTTATAATCCGGTGATCGTTGCCGTGGGGCATGACACGAAGATGCAATCCATTGCTCTTTTGCCGGCTTTTATTGGCGGGTTGCTGCTGATCTATGAAAAAAAGTATTGGTGGGGGGCTGCGCTGACGGCTCTTTGTACGGCTTTGTTTGTGGCTGTTAATCATATGCAGATCTTTTATTACGGTCTGCTCATTGCCGCGGCGATGACAATCGGTTACTGTGTCCGCTGGATCCGTCAAAAAAATTATAAGCACCTGCTGATCGCGGGGGCGCTGGCGGCCGGCTGCGTGCTGATCGGGGTCCTGAGCAATGCCGTGCTGATCTTCACGACGGCGGACTTTGCCAAGGCGACGATCCGGGGCGGCAGTGAATTGGCGGAGGCGGGTAGTTTGGTGGGCCGGGATGGCTTGAGCGCGGATTATGCTTTTAGTTATAGCATGTATCCGAGTGAACCGTTTACGTTATTGGCTCCGAAGATCTTTGGCGGAAGCGACGGCAACGAGCTGTCGGAAGAAAATTCCAAAGCGATATCGGCCCTGGTAGCGATGCCGCCGCAGCTGGGCCAACAGCTGCAGCGGTATTTAAGTTTCTACTGGGGCGGCATCGGGGGTACGGCGGGGCCTGCTTATGCGGGGGCTATCATCTGCGCGCTGGCCCTGCTGGGTCTCTTTATATTGGACAACAAGCATAAATGGTGGATAGCGGCGTCCTGTCTGCTGGCGATCCTGATGAGCTGGGGTGGTTATTTTGCTTCGTTTAACGGGATGTTGCTGAAGTTGCTGCCGATGTACAATAAATTCCGGGCGCCCAGTGTGATCATGGTGATACCGGTATTGCTGCTTGGTATGCTGGCGATGCTGACGTTGCAGAAGATATTGGGGAGCGGGAAGGACGGGGGGACCGGGGAGGGGGCAGCGGGCGGGAAGGACGCGGCAGCTCTCTGGAAGAATTATAAGAGGGGGTTGTACCTGATAGCCGGGGTATTCGGGGTGCTGTTGTTGTTGTATATGAGTTTCGACTATACGATGGAGGAAGAGCGGCAGCTGCAGCAGCGGTGGAGTGCGGCGGGAAGTGACGCGATGCAGTATGTACGGTCCTTTACTAATGGACTGCGGGAGGATCGTCAGACTTTGTTCTTACGGAGTGGGGAGCGTTCTTTTTTGTTTATTGCGGCGGCGATGCTGGTGACGGGGTTGTATATAAAAAGAAAGATGCGTCCATGGCTTTTTATAGGATTGGTGGGTATTCTCGCCTTCATCGATATAATGGGGGTTGACGTACAATACCTGAACAATGATAATTATAAGGACGAGGCGGAGGCGCCGGCCAGTCCGGTTGCTTCGGCTGCGGACAAGCAGGTCTTGCAGGATACGGGCTATTACCGGGTGCTGGATCTTCGGCAGGGGCTTAGTACGGCGCTGACCTATGGAGCGGCGACGGCGTGGTGGCATCATTCGGTCGGCGGGTATAATCCGGCGAAGCTCAGTATCTACGAGGACCTGATCGAGCATCAACTGGAGCATTATCCTCAATGTATGCCGGTGATCGATATGCTGAATACGCGGTATATCATTCAACGGGATAGCCGGGGCGGGGATTCGGTGTTGTCGAATGGGGGGGCGCTGGGGGCGGCCTGGTTTGTGCGGGGCATTCGCTATGAGCGGGACGCGCGGGCGGTGATGAATGGGCTGACGGAGTTTGATGTCCGGGACTCGGCCCTGGTGTTGGAGAAGGACCGGAGAAGTGTGTCGGTCGATCCGCAGCCGGATAGCGTGGCCAGTATTCAACTGGTTCGGAATGACAATGATGAATGTCTGTACCGGACAGCATCAAAGTCGGCGCAGTTTGCGGTGTTCAGTGAGGTCTTTTATGACCGGGGCTGGAGGGCTTACCTGGATGATGGGGCGAGTGGGGATGCGGCGGGGGGTGTGAAGGATGGCGCGGGCGGGGATGCGGTGAGGGAATTGCCGATTGTTCGGACGAATTATGTGTTGCGGGGGGTGTCGGTGCCGGCGGGTAAGCATAGGATCCGGATGGTCTTTCATCCTGACTCTTATT
>Ga0179596_10000178_pt1 | contig 40498 bp, 25 predicted proteins | sample CZODoug1_1_08_16_FD_155494 | JGI IMG/M metagenome (GOLD analysis project Ga0179596, IMG submission 155494) | Vadose zone soil fungal communities from Angelo Coast Range Reserve, California, USA - CZODoug1_1_08_16fungal (Illumina Assembly) | ecosystem: Environmental > Terrestrial > Soil > Vadose...
ATAATATTAAAATAAAATATTTATTATTCTTTTTTTTTTTATTATTTAAATATTTATAACTTTATAAAATTTATACTATTTGGTAAGTAAAATTATATTTATTTAATATTTTACTTAAATCTATTTTTATTAAAAAGCCTATGATTTAATGGTAGAATAATTTCTTGATGAGAAATCTGTAGAAGTTCAAATCTTCTTGGGCTTATATAAACTAAAAAATAATAATATTAATAATTATTTTGGACTAATATTTATTATAATTAAATCATAGTTACAGTGTTATATTAAAATAATTTTATTATAATTTTGAATGAAAATTTTAACTTTAAAAAACTTAAAAAAAAGTATAAATAATAAAATTATTTTATTTATTTTAATATTTATTATTACTAATATTTTATATTTATTATTGTGATTATTAAAAACAATTTTTGTTGCTTTTTAATTTATCATTAAAAATTTTTAACAATAGATTTTTTATCTATGTCAGGGATATATAATATCTGCTAATTTAATTTAATTTGCTAATTAAATTTTATATTTTTAGAAACAAAAAACTTAGCTTTAAGTTAAATTATATTATATAAAAATGTAAGAAAAATAAAATAAATAATGAGATTACTTAAAAGTCATTCTTTACTTAGATTGGTGAACTCATACGTTGTAGATTCTCCTCAACCTGCTAATATTTCATATTTATGGAATTTTGGTTCTCTTCTTGCAACTTGTTTAGTAATACAAATATTAACTGGTTGTTTTTTAGCAATGCATTATCAAAGTCATGTTGATTTTGCTTTTAATAGCGTAGAACATATTATGAGAGATGTTAATAATGGATGGGTAGTACGTTATACACATGCTAATGTTGCTTCTTTCTTCTTCATATTTGTTTACGGACATATTGGAAGAAATTTATATTATGGTTCATATAAATCACCTAGAATTTTAGTATGGTCTATTGGAGTAATTATTTTAATCCTTATGATGGCTATTGCATTTTTAGGTTATGTTTTACCATATGGTCAAATGAGTTTATGGGGTGCTACAGTAATTACTAATTTATTAAGTGCTATACCAATATTTGGTAAAGATTTAGTAGAATTAATTTGGGGTGGATTTTCTGTTTCAAATGCTACATTAAATAGATTCTTCTCATTACACTATATCTTACCTTTCTTATTAGCTGCTTTAGCTTTAGCACATTTAATTGCTCTTCATACACATGGTTCAAATAATCCTAATGGAATATCATCAAATGGAGATAGATATTCAATACACCCATATTTTATGTTTAAAGATCTTATTACTATTTTCGCTTTCTTCCTTGTATTATCTTTAATAGTATTCTATTATCCTAATTTATTAGGTCACAGTGATAACTATATTGAAGCAAATCCTATGAGTACACCATCTTCAATTGTTCCAGAATGGTATTTATTACCTTTCTATGCTATTTTAAGATCAATTCCTAATAAATTATTAGGAGTTTTAGCAATGTTTGGTTCATTATTTATTTTATTTATACTTCCTTTAGTAGATGTATCTAGAATAAGAGGTAACCAATTTAGACCAGCTATGAGAGTAGCTTTCTGGTTCTTTGTTGTAAATTTCTTTATTTTAATGTGGATTGGATCTCAACATCCAGATTCTCCATATTTAGAAATTGGTCAAGTATCAACAGCCTTTTATTTCATTTGGTTCTTACTAATTGTACCAGTAATAGGATTAACTGAAAATACTTTAATGGATATTGCTACAGAATCTAACTAACATTTTTAAATTATTTTCTTTTTAATTAAATTTTATATTTTTATTTACCCCACCCTATACCTCCTTATTTTAATAAATTATTAATTAAAATATTTAAAATATAAATTACTTAAATAAAATATAAAAATATGCTTTATTTATATTATATTTTTTTATTATATAATAAAAAATAATAAAAGAATAATATAGTAAAGTATATTATACCTAAGCAACCTACTAAAACATAATCTATATGTGTTTTTATATAATTGTAAATATTTAATATTATCAATTTAAATCGATTAAATCTTATTATAAATTATCCTATTAAGTTATAATTGATATTTAATGTTAAACGATTAATTCGTAGGTGTCCAATAGTGGTTAATTTATGACCAAGAAAATTAAATTTAAAAAAATGATACAAAATTTAAACAGAAATCAATTTCAATTTTTTCCTTATCATTTAGTATCACCTTCTCCATGGCCAATTTTATTAAGTTTTTCATTATTATCTATGGCAATAGGAGCAGTAATGTACATGCATGGATATGTTAATGGTGGTAACTTATTAACTACAGGTTTTATTTTAACAGCTTATGGAATGGGACTTTGGTTTAGAGATGTAGTAACAGAAGGAACTTATTTAGGTGATCATACAAAACAAGTTAAAAAAGGAATACAAATGGGAGTTATTTTATTCATTGTTAGTGAAATTTTTGCTTTCTTAAGTGTATTCTGGGCATTCTTCCATGCTAGTTTATCACCTTCTATAGAAATTGGAGGTGTATGGCCCCCACAAGGTATAACACCTTTAGATCCTTTTGCTATACCACTACTTAATACTATATTATTAGTTTCATCTGGTGCATTTGTTACTTATGGACATCATGCTTTACTTAATGGAAATAGAAGAGGTACTATCATAGGTATGTTCTTAACTATATTATTTGCTGTTATTTTTACTTTTTTACAGTATGTTGAATATTCTGAAGCTGCATTTACTATGTCTGATTCAGTTTACGGAAGTGCCTTTTATGCAAGTACAGGTTTGCACGGAATGCACGTAATAGTGGGAACAATATTCATTTTGGTAGCTTTTATAAGATTAATAAATTACCATCTTACAGACACACATCATCAAGGGTGCGAAGCAGCTATACTATATTGGCACTTTGTAGATGTTGTTTGGTTGTTCTTATTTATTGCGGTATATTACTGGGGTGGAATGTAATATTTGAATTCTATTATAATGAACTAAAAAATTTCATTATAAAAAAAATGAAAATGAATTTAAATTTTATAACAAAAACCAATAATTTCTATAAATTATTATTATTTGAATATTATTTTATTAATAATTTATTTAAAAATAAAAATTATTTACAAAAATGTGGTAAATTATTTTTTTATTTATATTTTAGATTTGTTATTTTTATGTATTTTAGTTTTAATAAGGTTTATTCTAAATTAATTTGGGTTTATATAATTATTCAATATTTATTAATTTCTTTAGTATTCACTTATAATATTTTATATTATAATCTTTTTATAACTGAAAATTTATTATTATTTAATAATATTTTATTAGAAAATTATTCTATATTTGAAGATATTAATTTTGAAATTAATAATAATCATGATTTAAATAAAGATTTTAATGTTCTTTATTTTGATAATAATAAATCTTTAATCCCTTATAATAAAAATGGAAATGCTAATAATATGAATAATATGAATAATATGAATAATAGAAATAATTTTGATGATAGGAATATTAATGAAATTTTTAATAAATCTAAAAATAATAAAGATCAAGAATCTGATACGGATACAATAACATTGTTCAATAGAGTAATACATTTAAAAAAGACTAATCCTTTAATACTTGATACGATTAAAAAACACATCTCAAATAATGATAATAATATTTTACAAGAAGAATCTTTTTGTAAAAATAATACTATAAATGATAGTAATAATAAGTTATCACAAGCTAATAATAGTTTATTATCTGCTAATAGTAATAGTAATTTATCTTTATCTAATAGAAGTTTATATTTTGATAATAGTAAAGTAAAAAACAGTTTTATAGAAGTAGTTAATCCTGTATTTGAAGATAATAGTAGTAAGGATGATTTAAAAATGCCTTGTAGAATTATTGGACCTAATGTTCACCTGCCTATTTTTAACAAAACTGGTACAATGTTAAGTTTACCATTTTACAATGGAACTCCTACTGCACTTGAAAGACTTAGTTATGAGTTAAATGGAACATTTCCTGATGATTTTTTAAGCGTAAGTAAAAATGCACTTAAAAATACAATTAAACAAGATGGATTAGAATTAATTAAACTTGAGAATACATCTCATTCTAATTTATCATCCTTACAAACTGACAATTTCTCTGTTCCTCAAAATGCAGTAGCTTCATCTTCAAAAATTGAAGAACCCTCATTTATACAAGGTTCCTCAAATATTAGTTCAAATTTATTATCAGATCCATTAAATTATTTACCTGATAAACTATTTTTATCTCATATTGTTAAAATTGAGGATCCTAATAGAATGGACATTCAACCTTTTATTGGTGGTTTTGATATTTATGGTAATCTTCATTTACCAATGGCAGTTTTAGATAATTATCAAATACCTGATTATATGCTTCTAAATTATAATTGTTATGCACAATATGATTCTGATTTACATCCTATACTATTCAAAGGAATGTTAGAAGAAGCATGGAAAAATAGATATTTGGATACTATTATAGAATTTTATCTTGAAGATCATAATATGTACAAAACTTATTATACTAAAGATAATTTAGATGTTATTATAGAATACTTAAGAGATAAAATAAAATATCCTAAAACTTCAACGATTAACACATTATCAACTTTCGATAAAGGTAAAGGTTAAGCATTTTTTATTTATTAAATTATAAAAAATATATATTTTCTATAAAATATTTTAGTATTTAATGGTATTTATTTTATATTTTAGATTTGTTATTTATTATTCTATAATTTATATCTTATAAATACTTGATATATCCTATTTTTAAATCCCCCTATAAAATAACTTATTTTATAATTATTTATATAAAATAATTTTATTACTTTTTATTTAAAAAAACAAAATTATAAATTTTTAATCTTGTTTTTTATTTTATTAAAGGTTCCCTAAGGAATATTGCTAAAATTTAATTATGAATCTATCATTATTCTTGTTTTTAATAGGTATTTTAGGTTTTATTTTAAACAGAAAAAATATTATCCTAATGATTATTGCCATAGAAATTATGCTTCTTGCTGTAACATTATTAGTATTAATAAGTTCATTTAGTTTTGATGATAATGTTGGTCAAACATTTAGTATTTATATTATTGCTATTGCTGGTGCGGAATCAGTGATAGGTTTAAGTATTCTTGTAGCTTTTTACCGGTTAAGAGGAAATATTTCAATTAGAACATAATGTATCTATCAATTTTAATTTTTCCTTTATTAGCTTCTTTTGTCTCAGGTTTCTTGGGTAGAAAAATAGGTGTGACTGGATCACATATTATAACTTGTTCTAGTCTTGTAATATCATCTTTATTAGCTACTGTAGCTTTTTATGAAGTAGGTATTTGTGGTTCTCCAGTTTCAATTCATTTATTTAGTTGGGTTGATTCTGAATTTATGTCTATATCATGGGAATTCTTATTTGATCAGTTAACTGTATCAATGTTTATACCTGTTTTATATATTTCAACTTTAATCCATATCTATACTACTTCTTATCTTTCGGAAGATCCTCATAATCAAAGATTCTTTTCTTATTTATCTTTATTCACTTTCTTTATGCTATTGTTAGTATCAGGAGCTAATTATTTTGTTATGTTTATAGGTTGGGAGGGTATTGGAGTAGTTTCATATTTATTAATTAACTACTACTATACTAGAATCCAAGCTAACAAAGCAGCTATATTAGCTTTAACAATGAATAGAGTAGGTGATATGGGATTAAGTATAGGATTTTTTGCTATATTTGCATTATTTGGTTCTGTAGATTATGCTACTATATTTAGTTTAGCTCCATTTATGAATGAAACAGCTATTACTATTATTAGTTTATTATTGTTGATGGGTGCTATGGCTAAATCAGCTCAAATTCCTTTACATTCATGGTTGCCCGGAAGTATGGAAGCTCCAACACCTGTTAGTGCGTTATTACATGCTGCTACTCTAGTAACAGCAGGATTATACTTATTAGTAAGATCTTCACCAGTATTAGAATATAGTTCTACTGCATTATTAATTATAACTTTAGTTGGTGCTACAACAGCATTTTTTGCTGCAACTTGTGGTTTAGTACAAAATGATTTAAAAAGAATTATTGCTTTTAGTACTATTTCTCAATTAGGTTATATGGTAATGGCTGTAGGATTATCACAACATAATGTAGCATTAATGCATGTTGTAAATCATGCTTTCTTTAAAGCATTATTATTCTTAGGTGCAGGTGCAGTTATTCATAGTTTTGCAGATGAACAAGATGTAAGAAAAATGGGTGGATTAATAAAATTTTTACCATTTACTTATACTGCTATGTTAGTAGGATCTTTATCATTATTAGCTACTCCATGGTTAACTGGATTCTATAGTAAAGATTTAATAATTGAATTAGCTTATGGTCAATATAGTTTTACAGGTATCTATGCTTATATTTTAGGAAGTTTAACAGCAGGTTTAACTGCTTTTTATTCATTTAGATTAATAAGTTTAGTATTCTTAACTGTTCCTAATGGTATAAAAAATGTTTATTTAAATTCTCATGAATCAAATTTAGCTGTTATTATACCTTTATTTGTATTAGCTTTATTTAGTATATTCTTTGGTTTTGTATTTTCAGATTTATTTGTAGGAGTAGGAAGTGACTTCTTTGGAAATTCAATATTTATAAATCCTAATAATATATCTATAATTGAAGCAGAGTTTAGTTTACCTTTATTAATAAAATTATTACCTTCAATATTATCATTATGTGGTGCTTCATTAGCTATTTATTTATATCATGTAAATCCTGAATTTGTAGTTAATCTTACAGAATCTTCATTAGGACGAAATATTTATACATTCTTAAATGGTAAATATTTCTTTGATGTAATTTATAACCATTATATTATTGCTGCTAGTTTAAAAACTGGTTATACAATATCAAAAGTATTAGATAGAGGAGTAATTGAATTATTAGGACCATATGGTTTAGCTTCAGCATTAAATAATACTGCTACGAATATTGCTAAATTAGATACTGGAGTTATAACAACTTATTCATTGTATATTACTTTAGGATTATTATCATTAGTATTCTTAGTATTTGCACCAATTTTAATAGATACTTCATTATTATCAGAAATTAGATTAATTATTATTTATATTGCAGCTTTATTCTTTGTTTTATTACCTAATTTTAATAAAACTGTATAAAATTAAGTATATATTATAAGTATATATTAGGCAAATTAATCAATCTATTAATATATTATAACTTATACCAGTTATATTTTAAATTATAATTTTTTAAATTTTAATATCCCCCTTTATTAGCTTCTTTAAACTTACTAAATAATTATAAATTTAGTATTTAAAAATATTCAATTAAAAATAATATTTAATTATTATAAAATATTTACTATTCTTTTTAATCCTCTCTCAACAATTTAGAGAATATAATTAATATTAATATTATAATTATATTTATAAAAAATTATATTCTATATTAAACCCAAATATTAAACAAATAATTAAAAATTATTTAAACTAGAAATATTTAATTAGTGTAATTAGTATAATTAACATTTAATTAAAGAAAATTTAAACTTAAGGTTGTGATAAATAAAAAATATTCAATTAAAAACAAAATATGATAACATTACTATTGCTTATACCTATAATAGGTTCTTTATTAATTATTCCAATTCAAGAAGATTCAATAAAAAGTCAATTAAAAATGAAAACTATAGCTATTTCAACATCTTTATTAAATTTATTTATTTCTATCTTTTTATGGCTTGAATTTGATTCAAGTACTACTCAATATCAATTTGTTTATGAATTTGATTATTTAAGTTTTTGCCATTTTAATTTAGGTGTAGATGGAATATCATTATTTTTTGTGTTATTAACAACTTTTATAACACCTATAGCTATAATATCAAATTATACAAATATTACTAAAAATTTAAAATATTTCTTAATATCTTTCTTAATTTTAGAAACATTACAATTAGCATTATTTTTAGTTTTAGATTTATTACTTTTTTATATTTTCTTTGAAAGTGTTTTACCTGTTTTATTTATTGTTATTATTGTTTATGGTTCAGGTGAATATAGATATAGATCAGCTAATTTATTCTTTTTATATACATTATTTGGTTCTTTATTTATGCTTTTAGCTATACTTCAAATTTATAGCTATACAGGTTCAACTGATTTCCAATTAATTTCTTTATTTGAAATTAGTTTAGATAGTCAAAAAATATTATGGTTATCTTTCTTTTTAGCTTTTGCTATTAAAACACCTTTATGGCCTTTTACTGGTTGGCTTTATAGAGCTCATGCTGATAGTCCATTAGCTGGTTCTATTATTTTAGCTGCTACAATTTTAAAATTTGCTACTTATGGTTATATCAGAGTATTAATTAATTTTTTACCTGATGCTTCTAATTATTTTGGACCTTTAGTTCAAACTATTGCTATTGTTACTTTAATTTTTGCTTCTCTTGCTACTATTGTACAACAAGATACTAAAACTCTTATTGCTTATTCTAGTATAGCACATATGAGTATAGTTATTTTAGGTTTATTCTCTAATACTATACAAGGTATTGAAGGAGCTATTTTATTAGCTTTAGCTCATGGATTTGTTTCACCTGCTTTATTTATATGTGTAGGTGGTGTTATCTATGATAGAACTGGTACTAGAGTAATTAAATATATTAAAGGTTTAGCTACTTATATGCCTATATTTACTATATTATTCTTCATATTCACATTATGTAACACTGGGATACCTTTAAGTTTAAATTTCTTAGGGGAACAATTATCTTTAATTGGAATATGGGAAATTAATCCTATAATATCAGCTTTAGGTGCTACTGGTATTGTTTTATCTGCATGTTATTCTATTTTCTTATATAATAGAATATCTTATGGAGTATATTCTCCTAATATGAATTCTGTTTCATTGTTGGATATATCTAGAAGAGAATTTGTTATACTTATTTCTTTACTTATACCTACAATTTTATTAGGTATATTCCCTAATGTGATATTAGATTCAATTCATGTATCTGTATCTACTTTATTATATAACTAAAAATTATATAATATATTTATTTTATTTTACTTTTTAAACACCCTACACTTTAATTTTATAAAATATTAATGTTTTAAAAATATAAAATAATACTTTATTTAAATAATGTGAAAAGCTTTAATAAGTTTAAATATCTTATTGATAATTTATTTTTAACAATGACAAATATTATTAATCAAATAAAACAAATAATTTAATTATTATTTTTTAGTATCACCCACCTCTTAAAATACCACATAAAAACTATAAATTAAAAATAAATAATTTATTTATTTAAATAAAAGAATAGTAGATGGAGAATAATGAATGGTAGATGATTAACTGGCTCAATCGCTCCCTTTGGGTGGGAGATCTAGCGTGTTCGAGTCGCGCCTACCATATTTAATAATAATTTCTAAATTAATATAATATTTTTTAGATAAAAATATTTAATAAATTAAGGTTTCATGGCAGAGTGGTTAATGCGGGGTACTGTTAATACTTTTTTCAGAGGTTCAATTCCTCTTGAGACCTAATATATACTTGATTATAAATAATTATATAAAAATATAAAAAATATTTTAAGTAATGATTTAAAAGAATGGTATTCTTTGTGAATTATATTATTTCTATATAGTTTTAATATAAATATAATTAAAATTTGAATAGAAGGAACAAAATAAAGTATTTTTATGAAGAAAATAATAACGAACATGTTGAAATTTGGTAAACAATCTCCTCTTAAGCAGGAGTGGAAGTAATTCCTTAAGAGTTCGAGTCTCTTTGTTCGTACTCATTGTTTCAACGATAGTGTACATATTTATAAAAATATTTTATCCTATAAAAATATATTAATATATTTTATTTTGATATTTATGTTTAATAATACCCTTTATTTTTTTATAATATTTCTAAAATAATTTTAAGTGAAATAGTGTAAAGGTAGCACAACAGCCTCATGATCTGTTAGATCCGGTTCGATTCCTGAGTTCGCTAAATTAAAAATAATAAAACAAAAATAATAACAAGAATAACAATAATAAAAATAATAAAAAGAATAACAATAATAAAAAATATTTTAATAAATTAGAATAATATGATAAAAATAATATATAATAATATAATTATTAATTTTATACTCAATTAATTTTCATTAATTATATTAAATGTCTTTTAATTTGTATTAATATTAATTACACAATTAATTTTTATTTGCTTAATTATATAATTTTTTAAAAGAGGTTTAACATTAATAAAAAAAATAAAATAAACAAATAATAAATAAAACAAAAATTAGATTAGGTCTTTTAGTATAATGGTCGTACAGCTACCCTTCACGTAGCTAGTGTCAGTTCGATTCTGATAAAGACTAGTTTTATTTTTATAGATATTTTTTCTTTAATTTTTTAGTTTATAAATTTTACTCTATTCCTTAAATTTATTATTTTTAATATATAACGTGGAATAGTTATCATTGGAAAGTTAAGACGATTGCTAATTGTTCGGGGCAACCCTTGGGTGTTCGACTCACCTCTATTCCGTCTATTATTTTAATAAACTAAAACAAAAATAATAACAAGAATAATAATAATATTAAGTGTTAGGTGTTTAGTTGAGATTAGTATTTAATTATAATATATAATTATATTATTTAAATAATATTAAATTATTATGATATTAATTTTTCATAATATAATAGTATTTATTTTCATATTAAATATAAAGAGCCGAATTTGAAAGGGTAGAAGGGTACTAGTTGGATTGAATTGGTTGTTTTCTACTAATGCTAAAGAAATAGGTACCCTCTATTTAATTTTCTCTGTTTTTGCAGGTATGATTGGTACAGCTTTTTCTGTTCTTATTAGATTAGAATTAGCTGCTCCAGGAGTACAATTCTTACAGGGAGATCACCAACTATTCAATGTAATAATCTCTGCCCATGCGTTCATAATGATTTTCTTTATGGTTATGCCTGGTCTTGTGGGAGGTTTTGGTAATTATTTATTACCAGTACAATGTGGAGCTCCGGATATGGCATTTCCGAGATTAAATAATATATCTTTCTGGTTATTACCTCCTTCATTAATATTATTACTTCTTAGTTCATTAGTAGAAAATGGTGCAGGTACAGGATGGACAGTTTATCCTCCATTATCAAGTATTCAATCTCATTCAGGTGGTAGTGTAGATTTAGCTATCTTCAGTTTACACTTAGCCGGAGTATCATCTTTATTGGGTGCAATAAATTTTATAACTACGGTATTAAATATGAGAACTAATGGTATGAGTTTACATAAATTGCCATTATTTGTTTGGGCTATTTTTGTTACTGCTATACTATTATTATTATCTTTACCTGTATTAGCCGGTGCAATTACTATGTTATTAACAGATAGAAACTTTAATACTAGTTTCTATGACCCTGCTGGAGGTGGTGATCCAGTACTTTACCAACATCTTTTCTGGTTCTTTGGTCATCCAGAAGTTTATATTTTAATAATACCTGGATTTGGAATAGTTAGTCACATAGTATCAACATTCTCAGGAAAACCTATATTTGGTTATCTTGGTATGGTTTATGCTATGTTCTCAATTGGAATCTTAGGATTCTTAGTGTGGTCTCACCACATGTTCTCTGTTGGTATGGACGTGGATACAAGAGCTTACTTTACTGCTGCTACAATGGTAATTGCGGTTCCAACAGGAATTAAAATCTTTTCATGGTTAGCAACATTATATGGAGGTAGTTTAAGATTTACAACACCTTTAATATTCACAATTGGATTCTTAGCTTTATTCACAATTGGAGGATTAACAGGAGTTATCTTATCTAATGCTAGTCTTGATATCGCATTACATGATACTTATTATGTAGTTGCCCACTTCCATTACGTTTTATCAATGGGTGCAGTATTTGCACTTTTTGCTGGTTTCTATTATTGGACACCAAAAATTGTTGGTAGAACATATAACGAATTTTTAGGTAAAGTTCACTTCTGGACAATGTTTATTGGGGTTAACCTTACATTCTTCCCTCAACATTTCTTAGGTTTAGCGGGAATGCCAAGAAGAATACCAGATTATCCTGATGCTTTTGCTGGATGGAATGCTATATCTAGTTTTGGATCATTAATATCTGTTTTAGCTACTGTATTATTCGGTTATATTATTTATGATATATTTGCAAATGGTAAAGAAGTTAATAATAATCCATGGGCAGTGCCTTCATTCTTTACTTCTATTTCACAATTTGATAATGAAACTGAATCAGCTAATACATTAGAATGGTCATTAGCTAGTCCTATTCCATTCCATGCATTTAACATGTTACCAGTGCAGTCTTAAATTTTCAACAAAATTTAATTTGTTTTTAATATTTTAATAAAATTATATAAGAAATTAATTTAAAAAAATTATGTAATAATTTATATAATTTTTGCACTAATTATCGGTTACCCGATATTTATAAATTGTTATAATTTTTTATACAGCTTGTTATCCTTTACAATAATTCTATATATATTATTATATGTAAATTATTTTTGATTATTTGGAAACAAAAAAATTAACAAAATTCTAAAAAAAATTAAGAACAGAGATTTCACTTTATTAAATGAATTCTCATTATTAATTATATTTCTGTTTATATTTATCATGTTTATAATATTTATTTTGTTTTTTTGTTTTTTTGTTTTGTTATCTAAAAGTATTAAGTAACTTAAATTGATGATTTTATAAATATTAAGTACTTAAAAAAATTAAGCGTAAAGAAACATTAAAATTTAATTATAACAATGTTGATGAATATAATTCAATCTAATTTATATATTAATTCTCCTTTAGAACAATTTGAAGTAACTAGTTTATTAAGTTTAGATGCACCTATTTTTGGTTATATTGGATTAACTTTAACTAATTTAGCTTTATACTCATTATTAATTTTTATTTTAATTGTAGGATTACATTATATGGGAAATAATGATAATAAATTATTACCTTCTAAATGGTCTATATTATTAGAAAGTTTATTTGCAAGTATTAATTCAATGGTTAGAGAACAAATAGGTAGAGAAATTTATTTACCTTTTATTTATTCTTTATTCTTTTTCATCTTAATAGCTAATTTATTAGGTAACATTCCATACTCATATACAATTACTACTTCAGTTATTGTATCTATTGGAATGTCATTTACTATATTAATTGGTGTAACAATACTTGGATTATCTATTCATAAAATTCATTTCTTCTCATTCTTTATACCTTCTGGTACTCCTTTAGCTTTAGTTCCTTTATTAGTTTTAATTGAATTAATTAGTTATTTAGCTAGAGCTTTCTCTTTAGGTATAAGATTATTTGCTAATGTAGTAGCTGGTCACACACTATTAAAAATTTTATCTACATTCTTATATCAAATGTTCTCAGGTGGATTAATTATATTTATTGTAACTTTAGTACCTTTTGCTTTATTCTTAGCTATTACTGGTTTAGAATTAGCTGTTTCATTCATACAAGCTTATGTATTTGTACTTCTTGTATGTTCTTACATTAAAGATGCTATTGAATTACACTAAATTTATATTAAATATATAATATTAATAATTATATTTTTATTTAGGTCACCCTTTAATATTTAATAATATTTAATAATTTTATATTAAAAATGTTTACTACATTATTTAATAATTATTATTAATATAAATTAAATTGTTTTATATTTATTTTTTTTAATATTTACAATATTTTGTAATTATTTTTAAATTGAGACATATACACTCTAGCAGCAGCTGTAACAACTAAGGATATAGGGATAGAAATATTAATATTCTTGTTCTTGGTTTGATTATCTTCATTAGAATAGTTGTCCTGGCAAGTAAGAAATTAATTCTTTCCCATTATGTAAATCTAGAATATCAGTAATTATATATTTATTAATATAGTTTATTGTTTCATTAGAATTAACTAGTGCATAATTTTCCATTTCAGGACTCATACCAAATTTACCGTATAAACTATTTAACAATAATTTAGAAATTGTGTAATTAGCGGATCCTTTTTCACTATTATTTATTAAGTTTAGATAAGAAATCTACATAATCATTGAATATAAAATCAGATTCAAACAGATATCCTCTTAAGATTTCAAAAATATATCCATATTTCATAGCATTATAGATTTCTTAACTAAAATATGTACCACTCCATTTACCTGAAGGAGCAATAGTTCTCATTCCATTAGATGGTTTTACCTGTTTTTGAATTATAGGTTCCTTAAGATTGTCAGGAGCTACAACTTCACAATCAAATATTCCATAAGGTTTATTTTCAATTAAAGTTATATCACCTTCGAAATATACCGGTGAACCTACAAGCATTGGAATATCTCTCATAATATATGGATATAAATAATTAACATCATATTTATAAATATTTTCACCATAAGGTTTATACACATCAACTGCACCACCTGTATATCCTTTTTTAAATTCATAAAACATATTACCAGTTATTAATGGAAATTTAGAATCTTTAAGATAATGAGCTCTGTAAATAGCAAAAGCTAATGAAGATAAAGTTGGATATTTGTGTATATTAATTCTAAACAATTTAAATATTAGTTTACTAAAGTTATCTATAATTTGATATAAAGTTACACAATCTTGTACACAATATTTAATTGTTTCATTTCTTAATGACCAATCATTTTTAAAGAATTTTTATAATCATTATATTGTTTAATTGTTATATCACTAAAATATTTAAATTCTGGTATATTACCATTATAATTTTAAGAAATATTAGGATTATTAAAAAAATTATAAGGAAATATTCCTTTATTATCTACATTAAATTGTATAGCTAATTTTCTTAATGAACTAGGTAACATTAAATAAGAATCTCTAAAGTAAAGTATACAATTTTGTATCAAATTTAAATCTATAATTCTATTATCTCTAATTATGGGTTTAATTTTATCAGATAAAGAAGAAAGAATTCTAATTAAAAATATACCATCAAAATTTGAGAAATTATGTAAATAAATTTTATAACCGGTATATTTTCTTTTCATTAGAAATTTTACTGTTTCAATCAACATTTGATCTGAAGTATTATAATCAGATAGATAAAATGAATAAGAATGTTGTCCATCAAAGATACTAAACCTATAAGGTATAACAATTCCATTATTTGTAAAAGTTTCAAGATCCATAGCTATAAATTTGTTTTCTAAAAATGGGGATAATTTAATAGATTGTAAATAAGAACATTTTCTTAATACTTTTTTTAACTAATAATTGTCCGTTTTCAAATATATATTCTTGATTTTTAATAACTCTAACAAATGATGATAAATCTGAGTTATCTCTCATAGTATCTGTAAAATTAAATAAAACTCTATTAGAAATAGTATATTTTACTTGTGTGTAATTATTGAATATATTTATGTGACAAATAACATCTGAATTAAATTTATAAACAATAGCTTTATAATCATTAATAAAGACAGTTCTACCCATGTAGTTAAATCCATAGTATTGGGTAAATTCCAACCAGAGAATTTAAAATAATTATTTTTTATTTAATGATTTATGAGAGGTTAATTTAGGTTTTAATACTGACTTCTTATCAATAATTTTATAAGAGAATACTAATGATTTAATTACATCTAAATGATAATTCTCGTATTTAATAGACCAAAATTCATTAAATATTTTTAACAAAACATTAAAATCTTTATTATCAATATGTAATTTCTTGAACATAAGAAATAGACTTATAGTTATTGTTTTTTTTTATCAATAAATTTTAATTGAACTAAAATAATTTGAATAATTTGATTTTCTGTAATCTTATTAATTATTTAACTCCAAATTTTTATTTTTTAAATGAGAGCTCTAAAGATTTAAAGGTTAATATATTAGATCCTATATTAATTGGATATTCTATCCAAGAAGAAGAAAAGGTAACAATATTTGTGTTTTTCATTTTCATAAAATTTAAGTTTTATAATGAAGAGGCAAATAAAATTATATAATACACCTTAGATAATGAACATATGATTATATTAAAATATGATGATTTAGAAAATTTAGCTCAAATAGTAATTAAATTTAATATTAGTTATTTTACTATACTATTAAATAAGTAATAAATATAAAATTTTGTATTAAAAGAGAGTTAGATATCTAAAACTGGGATTAATTCTTTATTAATAATAAAGTTTAATTTAGAGAAGATTCAAGGTTACATTAAATATATTCTTTTTAACAAAATAATTTGTGGATATTCTTCAAGAAAATTTTATTTCTGTAAAAAAAATCTAACACTTAAGTCTGTTCTTGCTAACAAGTAATTATGAAAAAATGAAGATTCCTATATTTTACCTATAAAAATTTAGACCAAAACAGTTGAATATAAAACTAAAAATTTATATTTTTTAAATATATTAAAATTATTAAATTTAGTTTATATATTATAACAAAATTAGTTCTATAGGTATTCTAACTCATACAATAATAAATAAACATAAAAATATGTATTAATTATATTAATATTTTGTTTTTATTTATTTAGCTGAAATAGTTTAATCGGTTAAAACATACCATTCATGACGGTAGAACAAAGGTTCGATTCCTTTTTTTGGCTTTATTTTCAAAAATATATAATTATTTAAAAAAATTGTTAATTAAAATTAATTAAATATTAATATATCTATTTTAAAGGGTAAAATCAGAGATTTGAACTCTGAACATCGTCGCCACAAGACGTCATTTTGCCTATTAAACTAATCTTACCTCTTTTAATTAATTTTTTATTAAAGATCTAGATTTAGACCATAATTGAATATATTTATTCCATATATATTCTATCAATTTTAATAGTTTATTATATCTTAAAAATGAAGGAATATAATTTAAAATATTCTTATGTTTGATAAATTCTATAACTAAAATCAAAGGATTTAAAAATAAATTAGATTATTATGATTTAAAAACATTATTAATTAAAGATAAATCCTTATCATTACCACAAGAAAAATGGTTTAAAGATATAGAAAATGCTAATATCACAATTAAAGATCAATTATATACATTAGTTCCTACTGAAAATAAGAGAGAATTAATTTATAAAAATAATAAATTAATAAATACTAAACCATTTATAATTGATAATAATAATATTATAAATGATTAAATAATAGTTTTAATAAAAAATAGTTTTAATAAAAAATAAATAATAATAAAAATTAATATAAAAGTATCGATGACAATATTGTTTTAACATCAAAAAAAAATATAATTTATAAGTATTTTAAAGGGGTTATTAAGGATAACTAGCAAATTTATAAAAAAGGAGGCAAAAGCCAAAAGCCATCAATATGGATAAAATTATAATTTTAAGAAGATTAAGTTTTTATAATTAATTATAATAAATTGATATTTTTATATTGTATATGGAATCTGTGTGCGAGAATGTGGCGATCCTAAGGGAAACCTTATTATTATTACTTCCCGAAGTAAAACATTTCATTAGGGAAAGGAAAGGAAATCAACCGAGACTCCGAAAGTAATGGTGAGTGAAATCGGATTAGCCTGATTTTTTTATATAAAATAAAAAGTGATTAAAAATATATTTAATTTTATTCTTATTTAAAGATAAAAAAAAATAAGTTAAAGTTAAAAGCTGGTGAAAGTGGAAATTTCATTAAGAATAACTTAACAAATTAAATTAGTTTTTAATATGAGTAAATATAAATTATGTTAATGTTAATTTTCATAATTAATTTATTCATGACCTGTAGTGGTCATATAAAAGGTGTTAAAAGCCCTGTATTTTTTATATAAAAAAAATGATTTATATTATATAATATCAACGATATTTATAATAATATTTCAATAATCAAGTACGATGAGAGATAACTTGTCGGAATATAGGGGAACCATCCTCTAAGGCTAAGTATTATAAATTTAGCGATAGTGAAAAAGTACCGTGAGGGAAAAGTTGAAAAGTGTGAGGGTCAATAATTAATAGATATAGCTAGAAATAATATATTGAAAATTATAACCCTTGAAAGTAAATAACGCAGTGAAATAGACTTGAATTAGTAACTCTATAAGCAGTCGAAATTTCTTTAAAAACAAACGAGAGATGACGGCGTACCTTTTGCATAATGGGTCAGCAAGTTAATAGGAGTAGCAAGGTTAAAAACCTTAGCGAAAGCGACTGGATCAAAAAAGATAATGGGTAAGTTACTTCTATTAGACCCGAAGCCAGGTGATCTTTCTAGGACCAGATTATAATGGATCGAACGGGTGAATGTTGCATAATTCTCCGAAGAGTCCTTGAAAGCGGCGAAATACCAATCTGACCTGGTGATAGCTGGTTTTCTACGAAACATATTTAAGTATGACATCTACACAAAATTTATGGAGGTACAGCACGGCAATTCCCAACAAGTTTTAGAATAGACAAATTTAAAAAATTTATTTCATTTTATTAGGAGTTTAGGTTGCGGGGACCTCGAAAATCTTACCAATGGAAGTGAAACTCGGAATTACATAAATTGATGGTAGATATTCAGACTGCTCATGCTAAGTTGGGTAGTCAAGACGGAAACAGCCGAGAACACATGATTAAGGTCCCCAATGATTATTAAGTGAAATAAAGGAAGTAACAAATTGAATGCAGCTGTAAAGTGAGCTTGGTAGTAGCTACTTATAATGATCGTGTAACAACGCATCAGCCCTTAGAGTGTTGCGCCGAAAATTCAACGGGTCTTAAATAATCAACCGATATCGTGTTAATTTTAAATAAAAAATATTGTATTTGTTTATATTTTTATATACAAATATATCATAAACTTTTTATAAATGATTAATTATACAAAAATAAAATTTTATCTTGAACTATTAATTAATTAATTAATTATTATTTAATTTAATTATTTAAAAATTAATATAAATTAGTTTAATATTTCCCATTTGTATGAAATATATTAATACAAAAATAATAAATTTTATAAATAAACAAATAATTTTAATAGTTTAGAGTATAATATAAATATAATTTATAATTAGATTTTTATAATGTTAATATATTATATTTATCTTAATATAATATATTATCTTTATTTTATTTAAAATCTAGGTAGTAGAACATTCAGATAGTTTAAATCCCCATGATTAACAGTGTTTCATTGTTCATAGGAATCTGAAGAGAGAATGCTGACATGAGTAACGTAAAAAGAAAGAAAAAAATTAGATCGAGAGGTCTTTTAAAATTTAAACTTTCTCGCCGAATACGAAAGGGTTATTAGCTAAAGATTAAATCAACTAATGTTATAGCGGTCTCTAAGGTACAAAACCAATGTTTTGGCTGATGAGTAAAACTTTGAAAGTCCACAGGGAGATTATTAACAAATAACACAGAATAGTAATAAAAATATTGAATAAAATTAATTTAAACTATTGTTTTTATTAGTTTAGCAATATTCTCATGAAAAGAAGATTAATTGATGAAAATATAAGTGATTTTTAAAAATTAATATTGAATTGTTCTGATAAACTTAGTTGAATAAAATAGTAAACTTTAGTTGTTATTTTTAATAGAATTGGGACCAGGAAAAAAATGTTTGAATAACTCAATTTGTAGAAGATAATTTAGAACTAAACTTTTAGTTAATTCTATCAAAAAATAAATATTCTAATAAATTATAGATTTCTCTAATAGTCTAAGAGTAAATTTTATTTTTTATTTTTATATTTAGCTTAGTCAAAAGAATTTAATTTTAGGTGTGAACCTGAATTTGTCTTTATTTATTTTTAATTTAAAATTTAATATTTTAATTACAAGTTGAGCCTACCGTACCCTAAACCGACACAGGTTCGTAGGTAGAGTATACTAAGGCGTAGAGCTAAAAGTTGTTAAGGAACTCGGCAAATTAACCTCATAAGTTCGACGACAAGAGGAACCATTTTTAAGAAATTAATAACTCCATTGAATTATATTAATCTCTTTTGTGGTGGCACAAAATCGGAAGCCCCGACTGTTTACTAAAAACACAGCTATCTGCAACGATGTAAATCATAGTATAGGTAGTGAGGTTTGCCCGATGCCATTAATATAAGAGAAGTGATGGGTAACTGTTAATTATCGAAAATCTGGTTAATAGCGGTCTTAACTATGAGGATCCTAAGGTAGCAAAATAAATTGGCCATTAAATGTGGTCCGGTATCAATAATTTAACGATGGCTTCACTGTCTCTACAACTTGCTCAGTGAAATTGAATTACCCGTGCAGATGCGGGTTGCCACCAGGGGGACGGGAAGACCCTATGCAGCTTCTACTGTAGTTAATCATCATATTAATCTAGAACAACCTTAGTCAATAGCAAATAGGTATGTCGATAGACACAAATTGGAAGACCTTAAGTCTAGGGTTGGGTTAATGTTTACCTTTTTATTTAACAAAAACTAAAATGGGAGAGCTGATTGATTGGCAGTTTGACTGGGGCGGTCGTCTTTAATAGAGTAGCAAAGTACATCCAAATATAAAATTAATTATAAAATATTTACTGTTAATATTATTAATATGTAAATATTCTCACAAATATCATAGTGCTGTAAATTTTTTAATTTACTTTAACATCAATTTTTATTTTTTGTTTTTATAAGGTATAGCTAGAAGTTGAATGGAGATCAATTAACCAGTGATAAGGTTATGGAGGGTGCAATGGCGGTAAGCATGCTTAACTGATAGACTTAAAAGTCGCACAGATACGTAAGTAGGGCATAGTGACCCCTCGCTATATTATGGAATAGACGGGGATCAATTGATAAAAGTTACGCTAGGGATAACAGGCTGATAGCCGGCGAGAGTACACATTGTCCCGGCTGTTTGGCACCTCGATGTCGACTTATCCTATCCTCCGGGGGAAGAAGCTTGGAAGGGTTCGGCTGTTCGCCGATTAAAAGGTTACATGAGTTGGGTTTAATACGACGTGAGTCAGTATGGTCCCTATCTTCTGGTGGGACAAATAGTAAAAAGGGGGAGACCTTCCAGTACGAAAGGACCAATAGGATGTGTTTCTCTAGTGTACCAATTGTTGAAAATGAACTTTAAAAACTTGAAGGCAAAAGTAAAGTGGATATTGTGAGTGATTGGCATAGTTGGGTAGCCACAAACATATTAGATAAGAGCTGATTGTATATAAAGCACGAAACTATCCCCTAGATACTATCATGGATTTCTCTTTGTCTCTATCTTTAGAGGATTGATAAGTATCCCTATCTTATCAAATATTTCTTGTAATCTTTGTCAATAAAGTTATACTTTAATTTATTTTCTCTAAAACAAATAATGAAAATTATTAAAAAAAAGGTTTATGTTTATTGAAGAGAAACAAATATTAGAAATAATATTTATTCTTAAAATAAATATATATTTTTTAATAACCATTATTTCAATAGTGAAAAAATTTAATATAATATTTAATTGAATTTAAGATAGAATTGTATTATTAAAATAATATGGTTAAACATATTATAAATAATATGGCAAAGAGTTGGGAAAAATCCAAATAAATTAAGAAATAGAACATTTCTTTAATAGGATGCAAATGAATTCACTGTAAAGTGTAAAGTTTAGCATTACTAATTATTTAATTGACTTGATGTTATAGGTTGAAACTACAAAAATGTACTATCACGTACGAAAATAAAATATATATTAATTTTTTTATTTTTATCATAGTTTAAAAATTATTTTTAATAATATATGTTTTATATTATATATTAAATATTTTTTTTTAACTACCGGTGAAAAGACCAGAAAAGAAGTGGGCTGGAAGGTTAGGCAAATAATTTTATATTAGATTTAAAGAAATATAATGTATTATTATTTTAGAAAAGGTTCGAATCCTTTACTTCTTGGATTTTATTATAAAGAAAATTATTTTTTAATTTTTAAATTATAATAAGAGAATTGATTAAGATTAATCTTAGGATACCTATTAACATTTATTTTTAATGTTAAATATAGATATAAATATATAAAAATTATTTATTTTGTTTTATTTATTGTTATCTATATGATAATGTAATTTAATAAAATAATTACAAGGTATTTAGCTCATAAAATTTTGTTATAATTTAATTTAATTTAATTTAATTTAATTTAATTTTATTGATGAAAAAGTAAACTAAGACTGAGTATATTTTCTAAATATTAAATGTTAAAAAATATTTCAATTTTTAATACTATATTTAATGACGCACCACAACCTTGGCAAATTGGATTCCAAGATAGTGCTGCTCCAGCATTTACAGGAATTGTAGAATTACATAATACAATTTTCTTCTATTTAATTGTTACTTGTGTAGGAGTTTTCTGGGTTTTAGGTTCAATAATGTACTATTATAATTCAAAAAATTCACCTATCGTACATAAATACTTAAATCACGGAACATTAATAGAATTAATATGGACAATAACTCCAGCATTAATCTTAACTGTTATTGCATTCCCTAGTTTTAGATTACTTTATTTACTGGATGAAGTAACTTCACCAACAATAACTATAAAAGTAGTTGGTCACCAATGGTACTGGTCTTACGAATATAGTGATTATGTGAATGAAAGCGGAAATTCTGTTGAATTTGACTCTTATATGATACCTGAATCTGATCTTGAATTAGGTCAATTAAGACTTCTGGATGTAGATAATAAAATGGTTATACCTGTAGATTGCCACATTAGATTAATAGTAACTGGAGCAGATGTAATTCATTCTTTTGCAGTACCTTCATTAGGACTAAAAATTGATGCTACACCTGGACGATTAAATCAGTCATCTATATTAGCTGAAAGAATAGGAACATTCTATGGACAATGTTCAGAAATATGTGGAGTTTGGCACGGATTCATGCCAATAGCCGTAGAAGCTGTATCAGTTCAAGATTATTTAGCATGGATAGATTCTGTTTAATTAATCAGTTAAAAATTTGTAAATAAAAATTTATTAACAATATAATAAATATAAAATAATTTTATTATTTTTATTAATATAATTACAGATTTTAAAATATTTTAATAGTTAGAGTTATACGAAAAACCTTACAACTTACACTAATTTAATTTTTTATCTTATTTTTTTTTTAATATCACCCTTTTTATAGCTAAATTTATTTAAATTCATATTATTTAAAAATTTTATTGGTTTTATTTTAACAAAAATAGTAAAAGAAGACTTATTTTGATTAAGCTTTTAAATAAAAAATAAGAAATTTAATTAATTAAAAGGGGGAATCTGATAATGGTAATCAGTTGTATTTGCATTACAAATATGATAGTTCGAATCTATCTTTCTCCAATATGAAAAATTCAATTTATAGTTTATATAATAAAAAAAAGTTATTATTATTAATTATAATAGCCCCGGTGGCTCAATGGTTAAAGCGTTCGTCTGAAGATCGAAAAAAAGTGGTTCGATTCCATTCCGGGGCAAAAACAACAAAATAAGATATAATTTATTTTAATAAAAAATATAAGTAATATTCTTAATATAAATAAAATCAGTAATATTCTTTTTCTATATTATGAAATTTTTATTTTTAAATAAAATAATACAACATATTAAATTAATTTATCATAGCCGGAATAGTTTAATAGGTAAAACGAATTCCTTGTAAGATTTAAATATTGGTTCGATTCCAGTTTTCGGCAATAATAAACATATTTTATTTTTTGTTTTTGAGTTGTAGTTTAATTGGAAAAACACCATTTTTTGGTAATGGCTTATATCAGTTCGAATCTGGTCAACTCAGTTAAGTTATTCAATTAATTATTATTAAATAAACATTTATATTTTTAAATACAAGTAAAATTTTATTATTTTTAAAATAATTTGTTAAAATCGATTATATTTTTATTATAATAAATAATCTTTTGATTATAAGAATAATCTTTTGATTATAAGGAAGCAGAACTCGAGTGGTTGAGTGTCTCCCTTTTAAGGAGAAAGTTCCGGTTCAAGTCCGGGTGTTTTCATACACAATATAATAAACAATTATTATTAATCTAACTTAAAAAAATTAAATTATAATAAAAGTCACTCTATTTTAATGATAAAAATAATAATAATAATTATATTTTATTAAAAATATTTAATCATAATAGTAATAATTTTAATAATTTTTTTACTAATTATAATTTTTTATAGAATTTACATTTTCTAAATTAACTTTATTCGATAAATAAATTTATGATTTTGTTAATTCTTTTTCATAAGAATAATTATAATAACTAAGATTAATAATTTAATAATAATTATAAATTTAATTTAAAAGAATGAGCTAACAATTTTTAAAATTATTATAATATTAGGAATACATTTTTATAATATAATATAAATAATTTTATAATTGAATACAAATTAATTTTTGTATTTATACTAATCTTTAGCTTTTAAAATGTTCAATAATTAAATTAAGTTATGTATTCCTTAATTAAACATTATATAAATCTAGAAAATAATACATATTGTAATTATTATATAATGAATTATTGAAATTAATAAATAAAGTAATAATTATTCTAGAGAGTCTTAACTCATTTTATTTATTTCTTTAGCCATATATTAAGTCTAGAAAAATAGACAATTAAAAAACAAAAAATTCACTCAATGAAAAATAAAAATTTAAAAATGTTAAATTATTTCGAAAGTGCTTTTACTTCTAAATTAAATGATGAATATAAAGGTAAAACTTCTTTAGATATAATAACAAATTTTACTGAATTTAAGAAATATATACCATTTAATACTAAAATAAATAATAAATTAAATGTATTAAAGAAAATTGAAAGAAATTTAATGAGTTCAAATAATAATATAAAAAATTCATTAGTATTAAATAATTCTTCTTTAATTGAAACTCCTTCTAATGAAAATATATTAAATAATAAAAATATATTAACTAATATTAAAAAAGAATTAATAAATAAAAATAATATAATGATACCTAGAAATAAAGAAACTATGAATAATCAAATTAATAAAAATTTAATAACTAGAATAAATTATATTAATACTAATTTAAAAAATAATATAAATTTACCTTTAAATATTATAGGTAAACCAGCTCTTAATGAAAGTAATATAAATTATTTAAGTTTAATTACAAAATTTAATCCAGAAGTAGCTAAAGTTAAAAATACTTTATTTAATTTTAATTTAACTAATAATAAATTACTAAAAAATGTTTATACTATTTTAGAATATTCATTTAAATCAATGTCTAGTTTAATTAGTAAACCTTATTTATATATTAATCAAGATAAAATTATTATTCATTTATTTTTTTACAAAAAGGTTCTACCTAAATTTAATTTATATAAAAATGAGTGGAATATTAAAGAAATTAAAGCTAATCAAAAATTACCATTCTTAACTTTAAATAAAACTAAACTAGAAAACTTATGTGCATTGTTAAGTAAAATATTTAATAAATCAGTTGAATTAGAATTAACTCAGTTACATCATCCTTACCATGAACCTAATATTTTAGTTAATGCTTTAGGATCAATTGTTAATAAAATTAAATTAAGAAAAATTTTAAATAAATTATTTAAAGCTGTTGTTATTAAAAACCCTACAAGAATGATTAATAGAAAAAGATTCTCTTTAGTACCTTGCTTATTATCTGGTCTTAGTGTTAAAGTTGCTGGTAGAGTTATGACACAAAGAGTAGTACCTAGAAAAACTGTAAAATTTACTCAAAAAGGAAGCTTATCTAGAACAAAATCTATATTTGTTGAAAATGCAAGATTTACTAATAAAAATAAAAGAGGATCATTTAGTATCACTGTTACATCAGGTTACTTCTTATAATTTATTTTATTTATTATTTATTTCTTTAGATCACCCTTTCACTTAATAGTATATTAACTTTTTAATATATAATAATTTTTTTTATTTATTATTTAAATTTGAATAATTTATGTTTTATTAAATTTTTAAATGAGTTATACTTTAATTTTTAAATATTTAAATATTTTTTAATTTAATATAATTTTAATATTTGTTAAAATAAAAATATAAATAAATACAAAAATAAATGAACTCATTTTTGGCAGTAAAATTTTTTTATTAATAAATAATATATTATTATAAAATATGTATTTTACAGAGGTTCAAATCCTCTTGGGTTCTTCGCAACTCATTTAAATTATTTTAAGAGTTATAGCGATTTATATTTTTATATTATAATTAATTATATAATTTTATATTTTTAACAATATATTTATATTTTTATAGTATAAATTTTTGTTTAGATTTAGATTAATGTTCAATTGAACTCTGCTTTTATTTAATTAATTTAATTAAAGGTCACATATTCTAGGTAAAACCTACTTGAGTTTATTAATTTATTTTTTTTTTAATTTAGAAAAAGATTAATAAGTCTTCTGTTTCCAGCCTTTAGTCGTATTATATTTAAAATATATAGAATATATTAATAAAATATAATAATTCGAGCGTTATTACGTAGGCTAAAAATTAATAATTTACTAAAAATTATGAAAAATATTCTTATTAACATATTAGCTTTCGGTACACTTTTATCTAGTATTTTAGTTATTACTTCTAAAAATCCAGTTATTGCTGTAATATTTTTAATCTCAGTATTTTTTAATGCAGCAGGTTATTTAATATTATTAGGAGTAGGATTTATAGGTATATCTTATATTTTACTTTACGTTGGTGCTATTACAGTTTTATTCCTTTTTGTTATTATGATGATCAATATCAAATTAACAGATATATTAGAAACTGGTTCTCAATATACTAAAAATTTTCCATTAGCATTAGCTATAGGTTCATTATTTATTTATGAAATCTTTACTATAATGCCATTTACATTTAATAATGTTTCTGCATTATCTTCTTTCTTAGAATTATTAACTAACTTAAATAGTTTATTATTGAATTCAGATACTTCTTCATTTGTTAATGTTTTAAATACATTTAATCCTACTGTTGCAGATACAACTATAACTAGTTTCTTACATATTGAAGCTATAGGACATGGTCTATATACTTACGGTGCATCTTTATTAATTATTTGTAGTGTTATATTATTACTTGCCATGACTGCTCCTATCTTTATATCTAGAAAATCTAATTTTTAGTAAATTCTAGTTCTAGAAAAATCTAATTAAAAAAATAACTTGTTTTTAAATATTTTATAATCCCCCTTCATATTTAGTTAAAGCTAAATAAAAATATAAATTAAAAATATAAATAAATACAAAAATAAAACAAAAACAAAAATAATTTACCTCAATCTGAATCATCTCCAAGTCAATCTAAATCATCTTCAAACCAATCTAATTCATCTCCAAACCAATCTAATTTAGATTCTTCAACATCAAATCAAATTTCAAACTCAAATTCAATAACAGAAGAAGATTTTGTAATACCATCACCGAATGAAACATTTTCAACAACAAAAAATAATTTTTATAACTTCATTGATAACCATCCAGTAGATGCGTTACTTTATTCAATTTTAGTTCTGAACAATGTATCCTTATTTTTAATATTAAGTTTATCAATTTTATTATTATATAAATTATTTTCTAAATCAATATTTGAATTAAAATTTATTGATAAAATAATGTCTGAAAATTACAGTACTAAAGTAAAATACTATATTAATAAGAATAATACAAAATTCTAGTAGATTTACTACACTTCATATTTTATTTATAATATTAATAATAATTTTCTCTAATATAATGTCAATTTACTTATTATCAAACTATATCTTAAATTTAGAGTTATTTTCTAAAATTTATTTAGGTTTAATTAAATAATTATTACATATTTAAAATTTTCTTTATTTTAATTGTTTAAATAATTTAATTATTTTAAAAGAGTATATTATTTGAATCATAGTATATGTTAGACGCTATCACTAAAAATTAAATATATTTAATATGTTAGCAGCTGCAAAATACATTGGAGCAGGATTAGCTTGCTCAGGTTTAATCGGAGCTGGTGCCGGTATCGGTTTAATCTTCTCTGCATTAATCGCTTCAACAGCTAGAAATCCTCAATTAAGAGGACAATTATTCGGTTACGCAATTTTAGGATTCGCTTTAGCTGAAGCTACAGGATTATTCTCATTAATGATTGCTTTCTTATTACTTTACTCATAATTTTTATATTAAAGTAATTAAGTATTAATTATTAAAAATTAAAAAATGTTTTATATTTTTTATATGACCCCCCTTTAATAACTCTAATATAATAAATTAATTTTAAAAATCTAATTATAATAAATTTTAATAAATTATTTTATTTGTATTATTATTTTAGATTAAAATAAGTTAATTATTAAAGTAATTTTAATTAGGTATTTTATATAACTGTAAAATTTTTGATTAACTAGGATTTTATTATATATGTGGTAAAAGAATAGAATATAATGTAATTAATAAAAAATAAAATATTATAGCGAGTATAGTTAAGTTGGTATAGCCTCTACCTTCCAAGTAGATATCATCAGTTCGAATCTGATTACTCGTAAAGATAAATATTTAATTAATATTTAATTAATTTTTAAATCTATTAATATTTTTAATTCAATACTGAACTTAAAGTTTAATTAATTTATTCTTAAAGTAATGAATAATAATAGAATAAAAATATATATTTATTATTAATAATAATTAATAAGCGTATTTAAAAAGTATATACTTATTATAGTTTATTATTTTAAATAAAATTACAAATTCTTATATCTTAAAAATAGATATTAGATACCCTCATTATCTCATTTATTGAAAAGTTTATGATTATATTCATAATTTTTCTTATGTTTGATTAGTTAAATTATTTTTAATTTAATTATTAAGCAGAGATAGTTCTTCAATATATAATAATTATTATTTATATAAGAGCCTAAATATATTATATTTATAAAAATAATGCCTCAATTAATACCTTTTTACTTTGTAAATCAACTATCATTTTCATTTTTAACTTTAATTGCGTTAATTTATATTTTCTCTAAATATATTTTACCTTTATTTACATTCCAACAAGTAATAAGAATGTATATAACAAAATTAAGTAATAAATCATAATTATTGTAATAATACCCCCCTTATTTGTATTATTATTTTATTTGTATTATTATTTTAGATTAAAATAAATTACTTTAATAATTAACTTATTTTATATTTATTTAAAATTATGTAACAAAACAAAACAACTTATATTAAATTCAATATAAATAAAAGAAATCTAATTTAATTAATAACAAAATTATGTATATTAAACTATAAAAAATAAATATATAATTTATTATTAACTATAAAGAGCGTAGTATTAATCGGTTAGTATGGCGATCTCCAAAATCATCGGTAGGTGTTCGAATCACCTCGCTCTTGTAATATTAAAAAATTTTCACTAAAATTTTAAATTAAAATTAAATTATTTAATTAATATTAATATTAATATTATTATGTTTTATTTAATATTTTGTAATTTGTGTTATTTTTAATTATATAATATTTAATACAAGTAAAAATAGATTAAGATTAAAAATTTTAATTTAAAAGGAAATATAAATGTTATAAAAATAACTAAAAATTAATTGAGTCCTTAGTTTAATAGGTTAGGGCACCTAATTGTCAATTAGGACGGTACCAGTTCGAATCTGGTAGGACTCGTATAAATAAAAAAATAAATTAAAAAAATAAAAAGAAGAAACTAAATAAAAAATTATGTTTTATGTTATATTTTTGGTTTAGTTCTTAAGTTATATTATTTTAATTATATTTAAAGATGAGCAATGATTTTTATCAGTTTATTAATTTTAATAGTGGCAATTGCCCTACCTTCATTTCAAAAGAATTTTTCTCCTATTCTCTTCACTCGGTTATCTTCTATCATATTTATTTATGCCGGAGTATTATCTTTTAATGCTTTATATATTGAATCAATTGGTTCAGGTGTAGGTATATATAGTGGATTATTCCATGTAACTGTAACTTCACAAATAATGGATACATTTTTATTATTAATAGCTTCTTTAATATTAATAGCTTGGCCTATAATAAATAATTCTATATTAACAGTTAAAAATGATACAGTTAACAAAACAAATAATTTACCTCAACATAAAGCAGGTAAAGCCATTAATCCATGTACTGAATATTCTTTAATAGTCATGTTTAGTACATTGGGTGCTTCTTTATTAATGTCTTGTGCAGATTTAGTTTCTATGTATTTAAGTATTGAATTACAATCTTTTGGAGTTTATATTTTATCTACATTATATAGAGATTCAGAATCTGCAACTTCAGCTGGTTTAAAGTATTTCTTATTAGGTGGATTATCTTCATGTATAATCTTATTAGGTTCTGCTTTAATTTATTCTTATACAGGTTTAACTAATTTTGAATCTATTTATAGTTTAGTTTCTGTATCTTACAGTAATCAAATTATTCATGGATTAACTTTAGGATTTATTTTAATCTTTATAGGATTATTATTTAAAATAGCCGCAGCTCCTTTACATAATTGGGCTCCTGATGTATATGATGATAGTCCCACAATAGTAACAATATGGTTAACAATTATGCCAAAAATCTCAATAATAATATTATTATTAGAATTACAAAGTGGTATATCATTATCATCAGAAATAGAATTAGTAGAATCATTAAAATCAATAAATATTTTAAGTGATCTATTATCTGAAAATATAATTTATGTTTTAAAAAATTTATTACTTATTAGTTCATTATTATCATTAATAATAGGTACAGTAGTAGGTTTAGCTCAAACTAAAATAAAAAGATTATTAGCATATAGTACAATATCTCATATAGGATTTATTTTATTAGCATTAGCTATTAATACTGAACAATCTACAGAATCATTAATATTTTATATTATTCAATATTCCTTTACTAATTTAAATGTATTATTAATTATTATTGCTTTAGGTTATTTAACACATAAAGATAAATTTAATAATGGTAATTATTATGGTTCTAATACCGATATTAGATTTATTTCTGAACTTAAAGGTCAATTCTTCTTAAATCCTGTATTAAGTATTAGTTTAAGTATTTGTTTATTCTCTATGGCAGGTGTTCCTCCTTTAATAGGATTCTTTTCAAAACAATTTGTATTATATTCTGCTGTTCAAAGTGGATATTATTTTATGTCTATAGTAGCAATATTAGTAAGTGTAATTAGTGCTTCTTATTATTTAAAAATTATTAGAGTACTTCATACAGAAGAAAATATCTCTACAAATAAAATAACAAATAGTGATGAAACAAATGAATCAGTATTAAGTAATTTACATAGTTTCTTAATATCAATATTAACTTTATCAATTTTATTGTTTGTTCTTAAACCATCTATAATTTTAAATAGTACACAATTGCTATCATTATCTTTATTTAACTTCTAATGAATAATTTATTAATGTTGTTTATTTTTGTTCCTGTTATAGCTTTTGCTTTATTAGCTTTAAATGTTTTATTAGCTCCTAGAAATCCTTACGAATCTAAAGTTTCTGCTTATGAATGTGGATTCTTAGCTATAGAAGGTCAAACTAGATCAACTTTCCAAATTCATTTCTATATTGTAGCTATGCTATTCTTAGTTTTTGATTTAGAAATATTATTATTATTTCCGTTAGCAGTAACTTTATATCAAGTAAGTACTTATGGATTTATAATAGCTTTAGTATTCTTTTTCGTATTAACTATAGGATTCGTATTAGAAATAGGATCTGGAGCTTTAAAAATTAATAAATAATAATTTTAGAATTAGTCAATTTTAATTATGATTGATTATTTTAATTATGATCTATTATTTTCTTGATCCTTTTTATTATTATTAATATTATTTTTAATTTAATATCACCCTTTCTATTATTAATCAAATATATAAAACAAAATTCATATCCTATTATTAATAATTCTAATCCTATAAATAATAATTCTAATTCTAATTCTATAAATAATAATTATTATTGCTTTATTATTTCAAAACAATAAAGAACTTAATTATATTTATAAATTAATATACAACTTGTGCAATATCATTTACTAACTATGATAGACCTTTATCTAAGGAGAAATAATTAATTTATTTAATTTATATTATTATTTCTTAAATCACCCTTCCTAAGTTTTATTAAATTATGTTTTTTAATATTTATTACTTATATAATAATATTTATTAAAGGTTAAAATTTATATTTATATCTAAAAGAGATTCTTAATAAAAAAATAAATTAAATAAATAATTAAGTAAAACTTAAATTAAGGGCAGGTGATCCGATTGGTAATGGTGGTTCTCTGTAAAAGAATTGGTCTACGACCGTAAAAGGTTCGATTCCTTTACTGCCTAATTAAATTATTAAATTAATAAAATAACTAAATTATTACTTCTTTTTATTAATAATAATAAATTTTAATCTACTTAAATAAGAATATGAGAATATAAGAATAAATTATTTCTTCTTATAGATGATTATTTAATTTAACTGAATTATAAAAATTTAACCTCAATTAAAAATCAAAATATACACCTAGAAATTATTTTCTAAATTTATAACTATTAATTAGAAATTAGAATTGTTAATGTTATTAATAAATTTTACTATATTATAAAATTAATAAAAATAAAAATAATATTTTTTAATCCACAACTACTACTATTTTATTTTTAATTTAATCTATTTTAATTTAATATAAGTTATAGTTAAATAATTTAAAGACTAAAAATTAATAGTAAATAATATAATCTTTAAACTAAAAGAAAGTATTTGATGAGAAGAATAATTTATATAATAAAGACTGTAGCATAATTGGTTAATGCAGTTCGCTCATAATGGATTTTATAAGGGTTCAATTCCCTTCGGTCTTATAATAACTAAAAAATATTATATTAATTTCTAATTTTATCAAGGCTTATATAAATAACTATAACTTTAATTATTCATATAAAAAATTTAAATTATAAAATTATAAAATTATAAAATTATAAAGTATTTATTATATTTACAAAAATGTATTTACTAAAAGAGTAATATTTATAAAGAGTTTAATCTATCAAAAATATTTTTATTTATTTTTATTTTAGAAATTTATTTCTTAGCTCTAATTTAATAATATTTTATTTATTAATTTTAACATATATTAACTATAAGTTAATAGAATTTTATTTTTATTTAATTTAAAAGGGTACTTGGTCGAGTCTGGTTTATGGCACTCGTCTTGAAAACGAGCACTCCCTCAAAGAGTCGTCGGTTCAAATCCGACAGTGCCCGTAAGAGTTAATTAATAAATATTAAAAAAAGAAAAATTTACAAAATATAAAATAAAATAAAAAATCTATAAATTCTAAAAATAATAATAATTTTACTGATTCATTTATAATATTATTGAATGATATAAACAATATTATAGATTCTATGTCTATGTCTCAAAAATTAGCTTATTTACATATTTCTGGTTCATTCTTTATTTTAATATCATTATTTTCTATTTTAACTATATTTTATGGTGATTATTTAATAATAAAATTAAATTTAGAAAATAGATTTCCTAAATTAGCAAAATTTATTCAGTTAAGAAGAAAATTCCAACATTTTTATATTTTAATTGATATAACTATTAGTAGTATAATATTAATAATAATTATATATATAAATATAATCTTTTATTTCTAAAATTATAACCCCCTATATAACATAATCATATAAAACAAAAGATTGTTTTGTTTTTGTTTAATTAAAGATAGAGTCCTTCCGGACAAAAAAGAATGTTTGATAATAAGTTGAGGCAAAATTAATAGAAAGAAAATTATACCCCATATAGTTTCCGAACTAAAATATTTCACCGGAAAAATAGAAATAAAAAAATATTTAGGATTAAGCTGTAAAGTTTTATAACACAAAAGTCGCCAAAAAAGCAGGTGGTTGCTTCATAGGAAAAAAATATCAAAACACGAATACTTCTTGTTATCTCTTAATAAACTTTCTTTTGTATCTACTTTTATAAAATTATTAATTCGAATTTATAATATTAAATATTATTAATAATATCATTATTTAATTTATATGCTTATATAATAAAATAAAAATTTATTTATTATTTTAATTTTTTATTTTTAATACTCCCCTATATAGATAATATTCAATAATTATATATATTTTAAAAATATGAATAATTAAGTTATTAGTTTAATCGGTTAAAACATAATTAAAGAACAGAGATAAATGTCTTTTGTCTTTTTAGAGAGAAGGCGGTATTAGTTTAAACACTCGAGTTTATATCAAAAACTAAAACAAAATATTATTAAAAATTTATTATTTAATGAGTTGAGGTTTTATTAGTTAATAAGTGGGTAGGTTTTTATTATTTATAAAAAAAATGATTGGAGGTTATATTATATATTAAAGATAGTTATAAAATAATTAAAAAATAAATAATATTAAAAATATAAAAGAGATATTAAATATTGCATTAAAGCAAATAAAATACGACAATAATAAAAATTGTTTAATTTAAGAAAGAATTTAATTTTGGTTCCGATTGAACGTTTTTCAGTAGTTTTAAGACATGCAAATCGTTGTTTCTGAAAGTAAATTTTTATTTACAAATTATATAAATGATTACTAAATAAAAATGATAATATGAAATAAGGTGTAGAGGTGAGGATAGTAAATAAGATACCCTGTAGTCTTCATAAATAGAAGATATTATTCTAAGTAAATTTTTTAAATTTATTACTAGTATTTTTAAATTAATTTACTTGCATTATATTAATTTATAATTGTTTTTCATTAATTGGCAACATTTAAATAATGACTAAAGCAAAAAAGTTATTTAAATAACAATAATGTTAAATAAAGGAATAAAATAAAAAAGCTATTTTTATTAAAAAAAGGAAATTTTCTGCTATAGGATTCTATTTATTTTGATTAGGTAGTTGGTATGGGTAAAGGCCTACCAAGCCGACAATCAATAGCCACGCTTGACAGAGCAGATGGCCACATTGGGAATGAAATCTCCCAAGTAGTTTTATACTACCAGCAGTCAAGAATATTAGTCAATGCTCGCAAGAGTGAACTAGCTAACTGAAATCGCAAATGTGTCATTTGTGATAAAGTAAGAGAAAATTATGATATTATCTTACTACTAGTGCTGTCCAAAACTGGTGCCAGAAGACTCGGTAAGGCCAGAGGCGCAAACGTTAGTCGTCCTAATCAGGCGTAAAGGGTTTGTAGGCTGCTTTGAAAATCTTATAATTATAATAGCAACTTAATGATAAGATGAATTGAAGCTAGAATCTAATAGAGGGTAAAACAAATAATATTTAAAGTAAGGATTAAATCTCAAGAGTTTAGATGGAATACTAACGGTTAAAGCTTTTATCTATCTAATGATTGACGCTGAGAAACGAAAGGGAGGTAAGGAAACAGGATTAGATACCCAACTACTGCTCCCTGTCAACGATGAATGGTGGTTGCTAGTTACTAACTATTTGAGTAAAATTTTTAATAATAGAAAATCAGTAGTTACAAAATGACTGGTAGCGATGCTAACGCGTTAACCATTCCGCCTTGTGAGTACGACTGCAAAGTTGAAAACAAAAAAATTAGTCGGTTTCGAAGCAAACGAAGTGAAGCATGTTATTTAATACGATAATCCGCGTAAAATCTTACCAGTTCTTGCATACAAACTTTTTTTATACAAATTTAAATTTTAAATAGTTATTTAAAAAGGAGTGTTTTTACTTTTTTAAAAATACTTAGATACAGGTGTTGCATGGCTGTCGTCAGTCCGTGCTGTGAGAAGTTTGGTTAAATCCGCTAACGGACAAAATCCCTGTTGTTAATTTATACTTAACAATTAATGATACTGATAGAGCATCATTTGGGGCGAAGACAAGTCGTTATGGCCCTCATGAACTGGGCTATAGACGTGCCACAAAGACTTTAACAAAGTGAAGCGATACTGTTCCCTTAATATTTTTCTAAAGAATTTTATTAGATTTAATTATAACAATTAAATTATAGGGAATTTAAGGAGGAGCTAATCATTAAAAAAAGTCAAACTATTAAATATAGTCGGATTGTCATCTGAAACTCGGGGACATGAAGAAGGAATTTCGAGTAATCGTTGATCACTACGCAACGGTGAAGCTAGCATTCGGAATGAACTAACCGTCTGTCGCTGGGAAGGAGCTTAACTTGGTGGAAACTGGAATGAAGTTTTAACTTTTACAAAATAAAATTTTATTTATTATCTTTGATATTAAATTTCAAATTTATTAGTTTTTCGTTAGATTTTTAATTTATTGCTTAATTAAAAAGTATTATTTTTTTGTTTAAAGAAATAAATACTTGTCTAACAATGTTAAATTTAAAACGATTTTGTTAAGCAAATTAGCTCTAGTTAAACCAATTAAGTAACATCTCAAAAGTCATAGCAAGGTAGCCGTACTGGAAAGTGCTGCTGTAAAATAAAACGAATAGTTTATAACCCCCCTATAAACTACCATTTTTAATAATTACCTTTTTATACAATATTATAAATTATATACTTATTAATACTTTATGTACTAATATATATTTTTACTAACAAAATTATCAATCTTTATTAATTTAAATGTAAAATATTAATTTATTTTATAAATATTTTTTTTAATTATTTTGATATTATTTTTAAGGGGGTTAGCTGAGTGGTTTAGCAGTAAATTTACACTTTACAGACAGGGTTTCGATTACTCTACTCCTTATTTCATCAGATTAAAATTATATCTTTAAATATGAGGTATAATATCTAAACTAATTTATTTATTATTTATAAATTTAATTATATAAATATTTAGGTAAATAATTTAATATTTTACATTTTTGTAATATAATTAGAATGTGAAATAAAAATTATCATTAAATTTTATTTTTTAATTATTAATTTTTTATTTAAAATATTATAGCGAGTGTGCCGAAATTGGTAGCCGGGTGAATCTTAGGAATTCATGATTTTCGGATCGTAAGAGTTCAAGTCTCTTTACTCGTATATTAACTATTGTAATAATATGTATTAATTAATATAAAATAGTATTAATTTTATTAATTTATTATTTAGAATAGATAAGTATATAATAATTGTAATATTATTTGCTTTTTAATATTTCTAAATTTGGATTATATTAAATATTTACGATTAAATTTATAAGTTAATTAAATAAATATTAAAAGCTTATATAATTAGTATTAAGATTAATATAAACTATAATTAATATATTTTTTTAATAATATCTAATATTTATATTAAGGTTTGACTATTTACATTTAAATAAGTCATATTGCATCTTCAGCTGAATGGTACAGCGATTGCCTTCGAAGCAACTGTTTATTGGTTCGAGTCCAATAAGATGTTAAAAATTAAATATAAACTTATAACAATAAATAAAACAATTATTTAGTTATATAATTATTATTAGTCCAAAATTAATTAAGATAAAATCAATAATTTTAATTAATATTTAATTCTTCGACTATAATTTAGTAAAAATAATTATTACTAATATATAATTATTAATTGAAAAATTATTTTCAATTAAAATATTTAAGTAAAAATAAAAATTATTTTATATATTTTAATATTTTATTTAAAAGTAGTTAAGTTAATTATTATTTAATTATTTTAAATATTTTATTTTACTAGAATAAAAATTTAGTTTATAATCTCATATTTATATAATTAATAAAAATGTTTTTATTTGTATTATTTTTATTTGTTTATTATTATTTCTTTTTAATATTTCTTTTTATTATTTCTTTTTAGGGTTTGTTATTTAGTTATTTGTTCGCTTATTGTTATAAAATTTAAAAATGAGCTAAGTTTATAGATGGTTCTGTAGGAGACCTGCAAAGTCTTTCAATTATAGGGTTCGATTCCTTCTTAGCTCTAAAAAATAAATAACCAAATAAAAATAGATTTATAATTAAGAATTCTCTTAGTTCAATGGTTAGAACAGCATTCTTCTAAAGTGTTAATTTTGGTTCGAATCCAAAAGAGAATAATAAATATAAATATTAAAAATTATTGTTACAGTGTATTAAGAAAATAAATAATATTATAAAATTATATTTATATATTATTTATTTACGAAAAATATATTCTATTTTACTATAAAAAAATATGTCTATATTATTTATTATAAAAATTAATATTAACTAATATTAATAAAAACAAAAATATGAACTATAACAAATTTAAACACGAGATTTTATATCTTTACTGTAGTATTATAATATTAATACATACATTTATCTTTAATTTTTTAATTTAATTATATTATATAAAAATTATATTGTACATTAGAGATAGTTACATAAAATAAATAATTATATAAAAATATGATAAATAATAATTTTATTTTAACTATATTAAATTTATTAATTAATTTAATTGATGTTTTAGTGGTATTGTTACCTATACTGTTGTCTGTAGCTTTTATGACTATAATTGAACGTAAACAATTAGCTGCTCATCAAAGAAGAGTAGGTCCTCAAGTTGTAGGTTATTATGGTATATTACAACCATTCAGTGATGCTTTAAAATTAATTCTTAAAGAAACAGTTATACCTTCTCAATCTAATAAAGTTCTTTTCTATTTAGCACCTGTATCAACTTTAATCTTTAGTTTATTAGGTTGGGGTGTTATACCTTTTGGTCAAGGATTAACTTTATTTGATTTCTCATTAGGAATATTCTATACTTTAGCCTTATCTTCATTAGGAGTTTATGGTATCCTTTTTGCTGGTTGGTCTGCTAATTCTAAATATGCATTTTTAGGATCTCTTAGATCAACTGCTGCTATGATTTCATATGAATTAATATTAAGTTCAGCTATTCTTATTATTATTTTATTAACAGGTTCATTTAATTTTACAACAATTATTGAAACTCAACAAGCTGTATGGTTTATTGTGCCATTATTACCTGTGTTCATATTTTATTTTATAGCTATTTTAGCTGAAACTAGTCGTACACCTTTTGATCTTCAAGAAGCTGAATCTGAATTAGTTGCTGGTTTCTTTACTGAACATTCTTCTGTTCCATTTGTCTTTTTCTTCCTTGCTGAATATTCTTCAATTGTATTGTTTAGTTGTATAACAGCTATATTATTCTTTGGTGGTTATAATTTCCCAGAAATAATTGTAAATAATACTATTATTAATTTACAAGCTATTATTTTAGGGCTTAAAACTTGTCTTTTCTGTTTTATGTTTGTTTGGTTTAGAGCTACTTTACCTAGATTAAGATATGATCAGTTAATTGATTTATGTTGGGTAAACATTTTACCAATAGCTGTAGCTTTTATTATATTTGTACCTAGTATATTAGTAGCTTTTGATATAGCACCTTACTAATATAATTCCTTATATAAATATATCACCTAATTAATAGTATTTCATAATCATTTTACTCAGATAATCATTTTACTCAGATAAATAATTATTTTAGTTATTTTTAACTATATTTTTAATATATTATTTATTTATTTTTTTAATATCACCCCTTAATAAAATATAAAATATAAAATATAAAATATAAAATATAAAATATAAAAGGACTCACATATAAATAATCACAAAATATATTATTCCTAATCAATCTACAATTTTAATCATGTATCAATAATAGTGTACAATTAAAATATTCTTTAATTAGATCATATTTTAAAATAAAAATAAAAGTCTTGGTAACCTCGTCAAGCACATAGACGCTATTAATAAAATATTTAATTTTTATAACAATATCATGGACAAATTAAATACTCTATTTAGATGCCTTTCAATAACAAATTTATCTTTTAATAAGTTATCCAAAGAAACTTTATATATCATTAATTCAGAAGATACACTAAAAACACCAAATCTGGATAATTGTGATTCTACTGCTTCATTAGTAACATGAACTAATATAAATTCTGATTTTTTATTAGAAATTTTATTCGTTGAATAAATTCGGTTAATAAATTTATTTACATTAAAATGTTCAAAAGATTTCATAAAATATGAAGAAGCAATTAATTTAATAAATTAACTATTATCATTTGATAAAGAAAAGACAACGAAAGTGAAAGAAAATATTAGTTTTTAAATAGATATTAGATTAATAATTTAAAAGAAGTTTAGTTAATTTAATAGTATAAACATGCTCTTAAAATAAAATATTTATTATTCTTTTTTTTTTTATTATTTAAATATTTATAACTTTATAAAATTTATACTATTTGGTAAGTAAAATTATATTTATTTAATATTTTACTTAAATCTATTTTTATTA
>Ga0179596_10000179_pt1 | contig 40006 bp, 53 predicted proteins | sample CZODoug1_1_08_16_FD_155494 | JGI IMG/M metagenome (GOLD analysis project Ga0179596, IMG submission 155494) | Vadose zone soil fungal communities from Angelo Coast Range Reserve, California, USA - CZODoug1_1_08_16fungal (Illumina Assembly) | ecosystem: Environmental > Terrestrial > Soil > Vadose...
GCTATCCCGTCCGGAGAAGATCGATTCCCTGGAAATCGTGAGCCGGGAAGCCTACCGGAACCCGCGTAGCCTGCTGAACTTCTGGACCGAACACGGGCACATCCAGGACCCCCTATTGAACGCGGCTTTCCGCGCCCTGTGGAGAGACCCCGCACGTGACGAGAGGCAGCACGACCATGGCTAAGAGGAATTTCGGGAAGGCGGACTGCCCGATTGAAGGGTGCCCGTCCAGTCCGGTCACGCTCACGGCAGAGGGCGTGCTGCGCGTGCACGGGCCCCGGGACGGGCGGTGCGCGGGCAGCGGGCAGAAGCCGGGGGACCAGGAGGTGACCGTACCGGAGGTCGTGGACGACTCGGCTTGGGAAGCGCACCGCCAGCACGAGATCAGGCAGTCCCTGGAATCCCTCGGTGGCCCGCCCGGGCACATCACCGTGCGGTGGGCGGAACAGACTCTGCTCAGCCCTCGTGTCGAAGGCCAGGCGGACAGTGACTACGACGGCTACCTGACGGCTCAGAACGACCTGAACCGGGCCGCCGCAGTGCTCATGGCCGGGAGCCTGGACAAGCTCTCGGTCAACGCGCGGGTAGCCCTCCAGGAGGTCCGGTCCGCCTGGTACTCGGAAGCTCCTGAAGACCCGGCCGTGGTCGCTCAGCGCGCTCCGCAACAAGATGGGCCCAACCCGTACCGGGAGCCGATCCCGACCGCCGGACCGGGCCAGTTGGAGATGGGCCCGGAACGGGAACTGGCGAATCCTCTGACCAACGGGGGCGCGGTGGCGAACATGACGCGGAAAGAACTCCGTCAGAACACGCAAGGGTTCTATCCCGATAAGGCTGGTACACCGGCAGCACTTCCCGAGGTCGCCCGCGTCCTTCCGCCCCTGCCCCGAGTGGCCGAACTCTTGGGCATCTCCTCCCCGGACCCGGCCAGTACCTGGCAAGAGACCGGCCCGAACACCTGGATTCCGGTAGCGCTTCCCGCACCGGCTGGCATGCGGGGTCTGACCGAGGTACACGACGTGAACGTGTTCACTCCCACCAGCACAGTCCCCCAGTTCATCGCTGCACCCGAGCCGACCGCGGTCCCCGGGCTGGCTCCGGACGCCCCGGTGCCAGTACGGGTCGGCCCGAGTATCGACGATTTCGACGGGTGGAAGCGCTACAAGATCCCGGACCCGATCACGGGCACGGTGACCGGCCGGCAGCGCGTGACCACTTTCGCGAAATCGATCTCCGACCAGTACGGCTTGGGCCAGTGGCAGCAACGTGTCCTCCTCACCGGGGCCGCGCGCTTCCCGGCCATGGCCGCGGGGGCCGAGAACCTGGACGTGAAGGCGGACCGCGCGACCCTGGACGCCATGGTCGAGTCGATCAAGAATGCGGCCGGGGCGAAGGACAAGGCGACGCACGGCACCACGGTGCACACCTACACGGAGCACATGGACGCCGGGTCCATGACGGGCGAGGCGTGGGCCGCGATCCCGCAGCCTTTCGTCCCGGACCTGGTGGCGTACCGGGAGGAGATGTCCACGGCCGGCCTGTTCGCCATCCCGGAGATGATCGAGCGCACCACAATCCACCGCGGGTTGGAGGTCGCCGGCACCCTGGACAGGATCCTGCGCACGCCCGACGGAGAGTACGTGATCGGGGACGTGAAGACCGGGGCCGACCTTTCATACGGATGGTTGGACATCGCGATCCAGCTGGCGTGCTACGCCCATGGCGTCAACGAGAACGGCGTCTGGGACTGGGAGACCCGCACCTGGCTGCCCGCGCCCCGGGTCCGTACGGACTACGCGATCGTCATGCACGTCCCGGCCGGGCAGGGCACCTGCACGCTGTACCGGGTGGATCTAGACAAGGGCTGGGCCGCGGCCACGCTGGCCAAGCAGGTGGTGGAGACGCGCAAGACCCGCAAGGGCAAGGACCTGGCTGAGATTTGGTCGGGGTCGCTCGGTTCGCCGCCGGAGGCGTCCGCGCCGCTGCCCTCCGTAGACGAACCAGCCCCCAACGCGGCCCCGGTATTCCACGTCCAGCCTCCGACGCTGCCCGGCCTGGAACCGTCTGCCCGTCCCGTACCGGCGCCCGCTACCGATCCCTTGGACCTGTTCCGGCAGTACGCCCGGGACGCCATGAGGGCTGCCTTTCAGCAGAACCAGGGCGGACAGGCGGCCGTGTACGCCACCGCTCAGCAAGCGTTCCCGCCCGAGGACCGGATCTTCGACGAACTGATCCAGCTCGGAAACGGCGCGCCGCTGTTCTAGCGACAGCACTTGACAGCGGTAGTCCTGACACGACATGATAGAGCCCTCGGCAGAGGGGTGCGGTACACCACCGGGCACACCGCCCCTCTGCTGAGACCAAGGCCCGGCGGCCCTGCGCCTTCCCTCCGTTCTCGCGGGGCCGCCGGCACCGAACGAGGGAGTACGGAATGCAGAGATCTCCTCACCGCTGCCCACTGTGCGGTAAGAAGACCACGGAATGTCCGGGGCACCAGAAGCCCGCCCCGAAGGAGTAAGACCCCTAGATTTCTCCGTAGGCATACGGAGAGGCACCGCTCCCCGATCAGGAGCGGGGGCGGTTGCTGGTGCACAGGTGATGAAGTACCGGATGCGTCCGGGAACCGGATCCCACGGAGGTTCGATTCCTCCCCGTCCCGCTAGCAGGACGTATGGCGCCTGTGAAGCCCCGGCCAGAGGCAGAACCGAACAGAACCGAACAGAACACGCCCCTGGCCGGGGCGTACTAACCGAACAGACCAGGAGATCGCACAGTGACGTACCCCCCGCAGTACCAGGCCCCGGGGCAGCAGTTCCCGTATCCTCCCCAGGCCCCGCAAGGCCAGCAAGCCCCCCAGTACCCGGCCCCGGGACAGCCTGCTCCGGCCGCCGCGTTCCGTCCGGTCCCGAATTTCGTGTCGGCTCCGGGCACGTCGGACTTCCCCCGGATGGCGGACCTTCGCGGGCGTCTTCTGCTGATCAAGCCGCAGAAGATCGACATTGTAGCCAGTACGCAGAACCCGGGGACCACGTTCGAGAGCGTGCAGTGCGACGTGATCGTTCTGGACGGTGGTCCGGTCGTCAGCACGGATCCCAAGACCGGTGGAAAGGTCTTCGACGGGCACGAGTTCAAGAACATCGGCCTGGCCGGGATGCGCGTCACCGGCCAGCTCCGTGGACTGGTCGGCGGCACTGACATGGTGCTGGGACGGATCGACACGCAGCAGGGAACCCTTCCCCCGGCCAAGGGCAACGCCTGGGGAGTGGAGACGGCTTTCACCCCGCAGGATGCGGACCTGGCCACCCGGTACCTGAATGGCGACCGGTCCATGGTCGTCATGCCGGGACAGATCCCGCAGTTCGCCCCGAACGCGGACCAACAGCTCGGCGCCCAGATCCAGGGCGCTGCCGCTCAGCAGTTCCAACAGGCCGTTGCGCAGCACCCGGCGCAGCAGTACAACCAGGCTCCGGCCGCTCCGGTACAGGCGCCTCCGGCCAACCCCTGGAACCAGGGCGGCCAGCCGCTTCAGCCCGGGACCAACCCGTTCGCCCCTCAGGGCTGACACCCCGCTAGACCGGCGCCCCGTCCCTTCCCCGGCGGGGCGCCACCCAGGGCCCGTAGCTCAGTGGCAGAGCGCGGTATCCGGAGTATTCGTTGTCCCGGTCCTGACGAGGGCCGCACGCGGAGCGGATACGCATCCGAGGTGGCAGGTTCGAATCCTGCCGGGTCCACGTCACACCAACAGAGGGAAGCGAGAGGAACATGAGCCGACTCAAGGATGTGTGCCGGTACTGCCTGGGAAACCCGTGCGTGTGCGCGTTGCGTCCGGGCCGGCCTGTGCCGGTAGCCCTGGTGGTGGCCGCAGCCAGCTGGACTCTGCGCAAGCGCGCCGGGGACCTGGTGGACGCGGGCGCCCGTGTACTGTTCGCGGCCCTGGGCACCGCGCTGGTCTACACGCTGTACCTGGCGGTGTCGCAGCGATGACGAACTTGCTGATGGATCCGGAAGAGCCGGACGGCATCGAGCGCAAGTACCTGCGAGGGCGCACCGCTTCCCTGGTAGTGGCGCGTCTGGTGTTCGCCCTGCCGGACGGCCGGAGGTATGTGGCCGAGGGAAGTATCCCCGCGGCCCTAGTAGACGGATTCGACCCGGACTCACGCGGCCGTGAACTCCTGAACAAGTTGGTACAGGGAGTCCGGGACGCCAGTTTCACCCACGTCGGTAACAGCCTGTGTGCAATCCAACTCCTGATTCCGGAGCGCTACCGATGACCATGAACCACAGCACACCGCCCCGGGGCAAGGGGTGCATCCCGTACCTGATCGTCGCTCTGATCCTGAGTGCCCTGGTCTACCTGGTGGTCAGCTCCGACAACGCGTCCAGTGCCTCCCGCAGCACGGCCCCGGCCGCTCCGAACCCCGCGGCCAACCCGGCGCCTTTCAACCCCGACGACCTGTTCCTGAACCTGGTCCACTCGGCTCCCGGGGACCTGGTGGCGTCCACCGGCAACGACACGGACCTGGTCCATTTGGGGCAGTCCGTGTGCGGCGCACTGGAAGCGGACCACACGGTCAGCGAGATCTACCTGGCAGCCCAGAGCGCCGGGTACCCGGAGGAGCTGCTTCCCACCGTGCTGGACGCGGCAGCCGCGGCGTACTGCCCGCAGTACAACGGCCGGGTGGACACGTACGAAACCGGGTGGGAGTCGTGAGTATCCAGATCGTACGGACCACGGTCCCCGGAGAGTACGCGCTGCGCCGCGCCTTGCTGGCGGAGCGGGAGACGGCCGCCTTGCCCCTGGACGATGAGGCGACTCAGAAGATCGCCCGGGAGTTGTACCAGGTGATCTGGAACGAGGCGGTTGACCACGCCCGCGACCGCGTCCGGGACCTGGGAGTGGCCCAGAGATCCGACCTTTTTCACTGCTACCAGTTCAAGATCGTACCCGAACGAGAGGCAACGCCCATGCCCGACCAGCCCGAGCCGGAACCCCAGCACGACCAGGCAGAGGACTCGATCCCCGTGACCGAGCCCGGCGAGACCACCACGGACGGGGACTCCCGGGAGGGCGGGCACTCGTGAGAGGGCACCGCGGCAGACCGGACCCGAGAGAAGTACCCGGCGGATACGGCCGGGGTACAGAGTCCGATCAGGAGGCGGCACGACGGGAACAGGACAACCCGATCGACATGAGCCCCGAGCGGATCGAAGCAGACGTGGCGATCATCGACTCCGCGAACTACCCGGACGGGTACGGAGGGGTCTGGCGGAGCGGCTGAGAATGACAGAACGGCCCCGGGTGTGGACCTACCCCGGGGCCGTTCCTTGTACCGATGGCGTGGTCACCTTGCCGTGTTCCGGCGACGATACCGCAGGAACGATACCACCCGGACCAGGAGCAGGGCGTCCACGGCCACCAGCGACCCGACCGATATCCAGGCGTCCGCCCACCCCTGCGGGGCCCGTACACCGCCGTGCAGCGTGATCAGCAGCAGGCTCCGGGCGAACGTCACCAGAGTGATCAGGATCCAGCCGGTAGCGTTCCACGCCGCGGCGGTGGCCCACTGCCGGGGCCGGTAGCCGACCAGGAAAGACCCGGCCACCAGGAACCCCAGGCCGTACAAGACCAGGTAGGCGGCAGTCACCTCCCACCCCCTCTCAACACCTGTTCCTCCAGCCATCGGTTGTACCCGTTGGCGACGTTGTGCCGCCGCAGGGCCGCGGTCACCGGGGCCGCCTCGTCCCGCCGTACCGTGGCCGCGGCCAGGTCGCGCTGGGCCTGAGTACGGGACCGCGCGGTATCGCGCTTGGCCTGTTCGAGATCCGGGTCGGACGGCCGGCGGCGGACGAACAGGCGGCGGATCACTGGCCACCCACCGGAGGCAGCGGCAGATGGCCCAGGGCCGAGAGCAGGGTGGCCGCCGTACGGGACGCCTCCACCCCAGCGTCGAACCGCTCCCGATCCCGCGCCGCTGCCTGGCGTGTCATCTCGTGCGCTCCCGCCTCCCGCTCGTACTGCTGTCTCCACTCCCCAGCCCTTCGTTCGGCGCGATCGTACTCGGATTTACTGACCACACGCCCCGTGAGCCACAGAACCAGGAAAGCCCCCACCGGCCCCAGGTTCAGTAGCAGGGTCAGCGGGTCGGCTCCCTGGTTCACCCGGTTACGCTCCCTGTTCCGGACGCGGCGTGTGTTTGGTCAGCCACCCGGTCACGAAAGTGATCGCGGGCGGTCCCGCGAGGGTGAGCAGTCCTTGCAGCCACCCGGGCACGGACCCCATCAGGGCCGCGTTCCCGGGCACCTCGTTGAGCACGGTCACGCCGATACCGATCAGGGCGGCGGCGGCGGTCGTGGCGACCACCTTTGCCTCTACCAGCCAGGGGTTGGGCTTACTGGACATCGGTACTCTCCGTTTCCGCGGGCACGCCCACTACAGTGACCTGCACTTTGGTGTTCTTGATGGCCTCGGTTACCCGGGCTACGATCGTGTCCACGTCGGACCCGGTACCGAGCAGCGCGGCCAGCGCCTTGACCGCTGAATCGGTCGCCGCCTGGTTGCTGATCACCTGGTGGACCAGAGTGTTCAGGTAGGTCACGTTGGCACTGGTACCGCGCAGCAGCCGAGCCGCCTCCATCGCGGTGGCCCCCGCTTCCGCGCTGACTGGAATCTTGTAGTTCCACACTTCCTGGGCTGTCACGGGTACCTCCGGTACGGGGGTTGACGGGGTGGACGGAACGGTCTTGATCCCGGACCAGGAGCGGAGCGCGGCCGGGTCCATGTAGATAACGGTCTGGTCCCGGGGCACGGACGTGAACTGCCAGCCCCACACACCCGCACCTCCGGCGACGCCGGCCGGTCGGGGGAGCGCGGCGGCACCGGCGAAGGACCGGCCCTGGACGGGGTAGGCCGGGTACCAGTAGCCGTCCGAACCTGCGGGGAAGTGTCGGGAGTAGTTGCCGCCCGGGGTGTAGCAGAGCACGCGCTGGCCCGGGAAAGCGGTCTTGACGTAGGACACCCAGGCGGTCGCGTACGCGCGAATCTGTGCGTCGGTCCGGCCTACGTAGTTACGGCTGTCCGGGTAGGGTTCGAGGTCGAGGATGTGCACGAAACCGGCGCCCGCGTACGGTTTGACCGCCGCGATGTAGTTGTCCGCCTCGGTCCCCGCACCCTGGTTGGGCCAGGCGAAGTGGTACCCGCCGCGGACCAGGCCGGCGGCCTTGATATCCGCGATGTGCCGTACAAACCAGGGATCGCGGGTGCGCTGCCCCTCGGAAGCCTTCGCGATCCCCATATGGACCCCGAAGGCTTTCCAGTCCTGGTGGGCGGGCTGGTTCCCCGACACGTCCACCGCGTAACTGTACGTCATGCGTCTGCCTCCCTTGTGTCCTGACCAATGTACGCGTTCGGACCGGTATTGCAGAGAGTGACCCTGAATCCGATCCCGGTCTACTCTTGACTAGTGCTGTCCACTGATGCCATACTGGACTTACCAGCCGGACAGAGGGAGCACCTGATGAACTTCACCACCGGGCAACGGGTCACCGGCCACATCACTAACCCCGTCGCCGGCCGCGTAGAGTTCACCGGGACCGTCTCCGACGCTTACCGCACCGGAGGCAAGGACATCGTCAATGTCACCTGCGACGACGGCCAGGAGCGCAGCGCGATCGCCGAGAACGTCGTCCCGGAAGAGCTGCACGTGACCAGCATCCTGGGCGGCAAGAACCACCTCGCGTCCGGCGGCAGCCCGGCGCCGTTCCCGCTCTGCGGCTCCGCCAGCCGGAACACCCGCACGCGGTTCCGCAACACCGCCGCCCCCATCGATTGCCAGGAGTGCAGCGGCATCCTCGCCCGCCGGGCCACCCGCCTCGCCAGGGAAGGGGCCTGACCATGCGTATGAGCGATCGCCTGATCTCCCGTCTTCGGGAGGCAGGCATTGACCTCCCGGAGGGCGCGCGACTCATCCGCGTCATGCCCAGCCGGGCCATGCGTAACGAGGGCGCCTGGTCTTGGACCGCGCTCGGCCCCACCGGCGCCGAGCTGCGGATCGGCTCGCAGTTCTCCATGGGTGACCTGCTCGCTGCCCCCGCGCTGGTCGTCAGTTCAATCGACTCCAGCCCCGGGCGTGACGGGGCTGACCTGGAGATCCTGCCCGGACCGTAACCCGCTCGTCTGACCTGCACAAAGAACCCCGGCCGGATTCGGTCGGGGTTCTTTCACGTCTACTCTTGACTAGTGCTGTCCACTGATGCCATACTGGACCTACCAGCCGGACAGAGGGAGAACCAGATGAACGCCACCGCCCGCACCGCCCGCCGGATCCTCCGCAACCGCCGCAACGAGAACCGCGCGCGGAAGACGGAGACTGCGGCAGCCCGGGTGCAGCGGCTGGGGTTCGGTGCAGTGGCGCTGGAAGCGGTGTACGCGGTCCCCGAGCGGGTGGCCGTGGACCTGGTGGCGGAGTACAGCGCCCGGCAGGTGCGCGACGCGCTGGAACTGATCGGGGACGGGGCCATCCTCCCGGTCCGCCGGATCTCGTTCGTGTCCGTCAGTTCGGACGGGCGGGACGTCTACGTGACCACCGGCCGCGACTGCACCTGCCCCGCGGGAGAGAACGGCCGGACCTGCTACCACACCGCCGCGGCCCGGCTCCTGACCGCGTGCTGACCCCCTGACCGGACCAGCCCCGGTATCCGCGACGAAAGCCCCTGGAGGGCAGCGCAAGCGGGCGCCGGGGCCGGTTCAGGTCAGGGTCGCGGCGTTCGGGTAGTCGTCGGAGTTGCCGATGTCCTCCGTGTGCAGGTACACGGGGTTGGTCGCCGAGGCGAACAGGTTGATGTTCCCCGTGCCCGTGGCCCGGGCGAACGTCCCCACCAGCGGAACCGCGATATCGGCTCCGGACGTGTTGATCACGATGCTCTCGAAATAGAACCCGTACGTGCCGGACGCCGCGAGGTTGAACCGGAACGAGTCCAGCAGGGTGGGGCTGGTGGTGGAGTTGGTCTTCCGGATCCGTACATCGCCCTGGTCACTGGCAACCGAGTTCTGCATGAGCCCCTTGAACACGAGGCGGAACGCGCGCCCGTTCCGGAACGTGATGGTGGGGGTGGTGAGGGCTACCAACTCCGTCGTGGACGCGGACATGGCCGTAGACGCCTGGATAGCGGAGAAATCGAGCGTGACCGCGTGGTTGTCGTTGAGCCGGTCCGCTGTCTCCGTCTGCCCGGCGAGCCATTTCGTCACCATGATGCGCTCCTCACAGTCCTACGTAGCTGATATCGAATATCGCGATAGGGTCGTTGTTCTGGTGGGTCTTGACGACCCCGTTCACGGCCCGGGTGAGGGTGAACGTCTGCGGACTGGTGGGGGTGCCGGCCGTGGTCAGCAGACGCGCCGCCCACACGTACCAGATCGCGGCCGAAGAAGGCGTACCGCCGTGCCGAGCCCTCATTACGGCGGAGGAGGAACTGGCAGGGGCCGCGAAGCTCTGGGTGAGGAACGTCCAGGTACCGGCCGGCACGGTGAACGCCGAACCCAGGGAGGAGGACAGGAACACCCCTCCTGAGTCGTACCAGTCCACCGCCGGGCGCAGGTCGCTGGATCCGGCAGGGGAGTACGCCCACAAGCACGCCACGTAGGTTGCCGCAGCCGTGATGGTGCCGGTGGCGGACCGGGTGGCGGTAGCGCCCCCGGACGCGGACACCCCGTCCGGGGTGATCAGCATGCTCCGTGCCGCGATGTCGTAGAACTGGTCGGTGGACGGCGCGATAGCCGCGTTCTGGCCGGTCCACCCGGTCAGGTCGGTGTCCAGGTACGGGTTGGGACTGATGATCGAGGAATCGATACTGTCCACCCGCATGACCTCGCCCCCGGTCACTATCCGGAACGGCGTATCGACCGCGCTGTTAGTCCACGGGGCGCTGTTTCCCGGCACCGATACCGTCACGCTGGTACTGGTAGGGGTCATGTCGCCCGACAGGTAGGAGGTGTCGGACCCGGCCCGGGAGGCGCCCGCCACGGCTACGTGGTAGGGGGACTCGGGCTGGCACACGTACGTTATCCGGTGCTCGAATTTGGTAATGGTCTCCTGGATCCCGATTACCTGCTGCGAGATGGTGCCGCCCAACCGGCTCGGGGGGCTGGTAACGGTGATCCGGTCCCCGAACAGTACGTCTAGGGCGGCCTTTCGCTGAGTGACCATGCTGGGATGGGACAGGTTGACGCTGATCGACGGGTACCGGGGCTCGTCCACCGTACCCAGGTGGACGCGCCATGCCGCGTGCTGTTCCAGGTCGGAATCCGATTCCACATTAAGCGTGATCGAATCCGAGTAACCCGACCCGACACCATTGGGGGGGTCCATGACCGACAGCGCCCCCGTACTCAGCGTGGACGTGGCCGAGGATCCGTCCACCCGGGTCGCGGTGACAGAGTTCTTGGTGTTCATGTCGTCCGGAACCGGTAGAGGTATCTTGGACAGCTGTTTTCCCGGGTAGGACAACGAGAGACTGGAATCCTGGTCGTAAAAGTAGATTCGCGGCTTGTACGCTAGTCCGAACTTAGTCTCCCTTTCGAGCATCATTCCTTGGTCAACGTCCACGCAATCCTGTAGCAAGGACAGGAAAGAAGAGGGCAGTTGAGGGCCCATAGTGTCCAAAGAAAGTGTGTTGAAAAGGGTGTTATTAACGCCCTGTTCCCCGCAAAGTCGGCTAAAACGGTTGGACACTGCCTCTCCGTTGAAAGCGGTGACTTCACTGGCCAGGTTCGACGACAGGGTTATCTGGGACTGCATGCTGATATGCCCGAAAACCCCGTCGGTAACGGTACGCCCGGGAGTCACGGTCACCGTGGTCATGCGCCCGACCGTGGCGGACACGAAAGTTCCCGACAGGCCGTTGATATGCCGGGTGTCCGCGTTCACGAGAGACACGGCCCAGTCCACGTTGGCGCCGTTCTGGGTCAGCTCCATCGACACCCGGACGCGCACCCCGTCCATGGCGAACGCGATGAACCCGGTGTCGTACAGCAGCGTCAGCCCGTCGGTGTCCATCCCGCGCAGAGCCAGCCCGCCGCCCGTTCCGTAGGAGATGCACCAGAAGGGGACCGTACCGCCCACGGTTCCCACTTTGATCAGCTGAGTCGTGTCCGGCGGGGGCGTGGGCAGGTAGAGGAGGAACCGCACCTGGGACTGCCCGGTGACCGTGTACTTGGGGATGATCCCGGTGAAGAGGGACGACGACATGGCAGGCAGGGGCGCCGAACACGCGAATCCCGTGTCAGAGGCCAGGCTCGGGGTCCCGTTGATGCGCATGGGTGCGCCGCCCGGCAGCGCAGACGCTATCGACGTGGCCGCGGACAGGTCCTCCAAGGGCCAGTACGCCTTGGGGGTCGGTGTGGAGCTCGACATCAGGCCCCGGTACATCGTGCCGCGCAGGGGAGTGGAGGACTGCCCCAACCGGCGCAGGATGCCGGCCGCGGTGATGTCCACCCAGATATCCGTGTTGGTGGAGTCCCAGCTCTCCGGCCACGCGGGGATCTCACCCCAGAACCGGTACGACTTGTCGTCGCCCTTGGGTACGGACACGCGGACCTGGGTGTTCCGCCCTATTTTCCCGTAGTACGGGGACATCGCGTTGGCGGGGGAGAAGAGCCCGTCCCGGTTGTTGAGCTGGAACAAGCACGACCCAAATACCGGGTCCTGTCCCTCCGAGGTCTGGCCCCGGGTGATGGAGATGTTCCCCGCGTTGTCGCGCACCATGACCCGCGAGGTGATGTCCACCCAGCTGCCGTCGATCAGGAGTTCGATCATCGGGGACTGGTTGGAGGACTCTCCGGAGGCGGACGCAAGGGGCCCGGGGAGGGAGCCCACGCGGCGCTGCCACCCCGCCATGAGCGGCGCTACGGAAGACGGCATGCCATACCTCTCATTCGTCCCATGTTACCCAGCACAGCATGTTGACCGCTGCCGCGAACGTGACCCGCACCCGCAGGAACTTGCTAGTGCCCACGATCGGCCGTTCGTCCGGCATGAACTGGTAGGAGTACCCGTTGATGCCGTCCCCGCCCGACGTGAGCCCGGGAGCCTGGGCCGCGTCGAACAGGCGGGTACCGACCGGGGTCCCCTCTCCGGACGCCGTGTACCCGGTGCCCGTCGTGCTCAGCGTCATCAGGGACGCGGGGGCGTTCGGGTCGAGGGGCTGCACCCCGGACGCCACGTGCGCGGTCACCGTGGCCGCTACGTCGGTCTGGATCAGCTCCACGATCCCGGTACTCGTGGTGGCCGGTGACGCGTCCAGGGAGTACCCCCAGGAGATCAGCTGGATCTGCCGCGTACTGGGGGTGGCGATCTGCAACATGGTTTTGATGTTGGTGCCCGTGGTCACTTTCGCCGTAGCCGCGGTCGTCGCCATGGGCGCATTGAAGATCTTGTACCGATGCATTTCTACCGGCCCTTCTGGCCTAGGACGAACTGGACGTTGCCGCCCCGGTTGTGGATCACCTGGCGAAGCGGATCGATCATCGCCGTTCCCAGCTCCTCGGCCCCGAGCATGACCGTGAGGTAGATCGGCGCACCGCCCCCGCCCTGGTCCTGCCCCGCCATCATGGAATTGGCGTGCGGCCGGACCGAGCTGCCCGGGGCCAGGTCCACCAGCTCGGGGCCGCCCTCGCCCACCCAGGTCAGGTTGTTGCGGGGACCGCCAGTGGCCGCAGCTCCTACAGGGCCGCCCACCGCCTTTCCGTAGTTCCCGCCCTCGTGCGCCACGGTCCCCGAGGTGGTGTACGTGGTCTTGATCGACACGGTCTTGTCGTGCAGGCTCTTCAGGGTGTTCTGCGCCTCACGGACCACGCTCTGAAGCTGGGCTATGTCGCCTTTCACCGCGGTCGTGTGGTTCTTGGGCATGGCCGCGATCTTCTTGTTCGCCGCGCTGATCGTGCTATTGAGCTGGGCCGCGGTGGCCGTGATTTTTATCTTGGGGTCTTTTATGTTGTCCAGTCCATCGGCCAGTTTGATAGCTTCTTTGGTAGTTAGACCGGCTTGAGTACCCATCTTTACCAGCTGGGTATGCGCGTCGATAAGGATTTTGTTAGCTTTTTCCTGGCTACCAGTTTGCGTTACCGCGGCAGCAGCAGCAGCCTCCGCGGCGCTGGCCACCTTAGACATGGGGTCGTACACGTCCCGAGCCGCTTGAGCGGTAAGGTCCAGCTCCCCGTTGGTGTAGTGCAGGGCGTTACTATGCCCCTTGAGCGCCGCGGTAGCATCGTCCACGGCCTGTTGATAGCTGGACATGGTATCCAGTCCGGCACGGTACGCGTCGTTGAGATCGAATATCGCTTGCTGAAGTCCCTGCGCACTCTGCTTCTGCGCGTCCAGCTTCTTCTGCACTGCCACGGACTGCGCCCCGAACACCCCGAGGGACTGCGCGGTAATCTGAGTTTCAAAAGCAGCGTCTTTTTGCGCGTTGGTGTAATCGTTAAGGGACTTGGTAGGGATATCCACCCCGGCGGCTTTCAGCTTCTCCAAGTCCGCTGCCGCTATGTCCGCATGCCCGCTCTGAACCAGCGAAGCCAGGGCTTTATCCAGGTTGTCTATGGTTTTGGACGCCGAGGACTCCGCCTTGGACTGACCAAACAGAACGTCCCAGGTGGAGGAGCTGCTGAACAGCTCCTCCTTAAAGCTCTGGTGCAGGTTGTCCACTGCCTTGTTCAAGTCCTTTATAGACCCGGATACCGCAGTGGAAGAAGCCCCCCGGGACAGGTCCGCCAGGGACTGGGAGAACTGCCTAGAAGTCTCTGAAGCGTCTCTTCCGGAATCGTTCCACTTCTTCGCCACGTAGGCCAGAGCCAGAATACCCGCGACCACGGCCGTTAGTTTGGCGCTGGAGGAAAGGGTCCCGAACGCAGCCCCCATGGTGGAGGCCCCTCCCGCCGCTGCCACGTACGCCCTACCGGCCAGTACCGCGCGCGCCGCACTGGCCTCCAAGGCTCTACTCAAGGCCATCACCCCGGCAGAGGTGGTCCCGATCAGCCTCGCCGCGGTATAGAGCTGGAGCATCCGGGTCAGCACGGGCGCCGGGATCGCGCTGACCAGCTTGGCCAGAGCGTTGACGATCGTCAGCATGCCCGGGCCCGCGTTGGCCGCTGCCTCCCCGATGTGCAGCAGCGACTCCGCCAGGTTCTTCAGCGTGTCCTTCACCTGGGGACCCGTCTTGGCCACGTAGTCCATGAACTTGGACGCCGGACCGTCCGCCTTTCCCTCAGACAGCGCCCGGGACAACCGGACCACTCCGTCCACCAGGGATTTCAGGGACCCCACAGCGAACGCTGTGAATTTCTTGCCTACGGCATCGAATCCGGGAGTAGCGACCGCACCCCCGAGCATGGTGATCAGCCGGTCAAACTGGGTACTGGCACCCAGGACCAGGCCGGACGTTTTCGGCAGCAGCGCGTTGGCCACCTCAAGGGACTTGGTGAACACCGGGACGGTGGCCTTGGACAGCTCGTCTGACCAGCCCTTGTACGTACCCTTCAGGTTCAGGAACGCCGCGGCGGCCTTCTGGGTCTCCGGCGGCAGGGACTTGATGGAGGCGACCATCGCGTCCTGTGCCTTGGCCGCCTGCGCTGAGTTGGGCCCGTACTGTTTCACCGCGGTGTTGTACTTGTCCTGTGCGGAGGACACGTCCTTCAGCGCCGTCACCTGGGGGAGCAGCGCGGCACCGAACGCCGCCGCGGCCACCGCGCCCGCGCCCATGTGGGCCGCCAGTGGGGCCAGACTGGCGGCTATGGGGATGGCAGCCGGGGCGAGCGAGATCAAGGCGCCCTTGAGCTTGGACAGGCCGTCCGCGGACGCCTCCTTGGCAGCCTTGTTCGCGTCCCTGATCGCGTTCTGCGCGTCGGTGGAACTGCCCGTGATCGCGATACGTACCGCGTTAGCCATCGTCCCCCTCCTCTTCTCCGGATCCCTCGGGGGGCCGGGCCAGGTGATCTATCTCGATCAGGCGCATGAACTCAGCAGGCTCTGCCAGGATCTGGCTCGGGAGGCAGTGGAAACGGTCGCACAGGGACAGGATCAGGCGGGCACGTCGGAGGGCTCCGGGAGCGGCGACAGGGTTTCCACTGCCAGTGATACCTCCGGAAGTGGCGCCGTATCGCCGGAGGTCTGATCCAAAGGGTCGGACACCCCGGTGACCAGGGCAATCCACTGGGTGGTGATGGCCGTGAGCATGGCCGAATCCCGTTTCATCACCGCGGCCGGGTCGGTCGGGACCGGCTCCCCGGTGTCGGCATCCTCCAGGTTCCAACCGATCAGGCTCTCCGCCATCCGCTCTACCGAGTGGATCACGTCCAGCATGGTCAGCCCGCCCGCGCCGTTGCTGGTCAGTTCCAGCCAGACGCCGAAGTCCATCGGCACCAGTTCGACTTCCAGACCGAACCACTCGGAGTCCTCCGGCATGGTGACTGTCTGGGTGCGCTTCTTGGGTCGGAACCCCATCGTGGTCTGCCTCTCGTGTAGCGGGTCGGGCGGATCAGGACCAGGCCGGGGCGGTACCGTCCGCCAGGGCCCCGGGAACGGACCAGGTGAGTGCTCCGCCGGTCTGCCGGGACACCGCGTAGTCGGTGAACACGCACTCGTTGTTGAGCGTCTGCGCGCTGATGACCAGCGAGCAGGTACGGATCACGTTGGTGCCGGCCACGTCCTTGAACACGGCATGGGAGGCCGTGATGTTGAAGACGCCGCTGAGGGTAATGGTGAAATCCGCCAACAGGAGCAGGCGCTCGGTCGCGAACTTGTCCACGCCCGTGATGTCCTGAACTGCGCGGGGAGTCGCGAAATCGAAGTTCGTCGTGTCGTTCTTGATGTCGGTCAGGGTGGGAACCGAGCTGTCTACCGACAGCGTTGTCCACCCAAGTCCACTTTGCTTGCTGATTGTGATCAGCCCCTCTGCTTCTGTTCGGACACCTGGTCCGTGTGGGTGTGCAGGTCATCGATCCAGTCATCCGCACTGGCGTGTACCAGGGCGGCGCCCCGGCCCTCCCGGACCAGGAAGTTCTCCGGCTTGTCGATCCGGGTCAGATGCTTGGAGTAGGCGAAGCACTGCTGTCCCGCCTCGAACTCGATCCAGGACCCGCCGTCCGTGATCCGGAAGCTCCGACCGCAGTGCGTGACCAGGTGCTTGTTCTGCTCCGACAGGGTGTCGTACCGAAGCTTCCAGCCCATCAGGTACTGCGGGCAGTCCACTTCCGCGCAGGTCGCCTGCCGGAAGTGCGTGTCCAGCGGGGCGTTGATCCGGTACCGGCGGGTAAGGTCCACCGCACTGTTCAGGTTCACAGCGACACCGTGTTCTTGTTGCGGACGAATACGACCGAGAAGGTGGCGGAAGAGAACGTTCCCGTGGTCGCTACCCGCAGGTACCGGCGCACGGTCGCGGTCCGACCGCCCTGAAGACGCTGCACACCGGCTGCGGTCGCCGCGGTGAACGCGGCCCCGGTCAGGGTGGCGAAAGTAGAGTTGTCCGCGCTGTCCTGGATGGTGGCGGTGACCGAGGTACCGGTGAACGCCTGCACGAACAGGTACGCCTGCCACCCGAACGCCGTGCTGACCGTGGTCAGGTCCACCGCGGTCGGGGTCGGGGTGGCCGCGACATCGGTCCGGCTGCCCGGGGTGAGCTGGTCGCCCCACTCGGCGCCGAACCCGTTGGCCTGCGCGGTGACCGCGAAGGTCAAGGACCCGTCCGTGCCCCGGGACGCGTCGTAGTTGATCTGCTTACCCAGGATGCAGAACGCCTGCGAACCCAGCGTGGTCCCGCGCAGGTACGCGAGCTGCACGTCGGTACGCGGCAGGGTCCGGGCCACCAGGTGCGCCGCGTTGGCCGCGGCCCCCGGGTTGAAGAACGTCGTCATGGACAGCGTGCCGTCCGTGGTGCTGGTCTGCCGCTCCATGGCGGACTTGTTGATCGCGGTGAAGTCCAGCACGCCCCGGGGCGTGGACAGCGAGTTGAGCTGTTGCACGTCCCCGCTCATGTCCGCGGACCCGAAAATCAGCCCGTCACCCAATCCACTCGCCTTGGTCACGGCGCCTCCACATACACGTCGTTGAGAATCATGGGAATGACCAGGTCCGCCACCCGGAACACGGTTCCGTCCTGGGTGATGTAGCCGTACTCCAGCTCAAGCCCGCGGTCGAAACTCTCCCCGAAAATATCCACGTTGCGGACCAGCCCGCCGAGCGTGAACCCCCCGCAGAGCCGGGACATCAGATCGTCCGCCGCGGTGGCGATCGCGGTGTCTATCGCGTCCTCCGGCTCGCTGAGGAATTTCAGATACACCCGGGCGTTGACCACCGCGGCCATGCTCACCGCGGCCAGGCCGGAGCCGTCCGCGAACGGCAGGATCCGATCCAGCCAGAAGCACAGGGTCAGACCGCCCGCGGACGGGGCCGATTTGGGCTCGTGCAGCATGACCTGTTCGAACTGGCCGGAGGACTGCCCCATGGTCTGGAGTCCGGTCAGCAGACCGGCCGTGTTCACGCTCATCCGTTCATCCTCGCCAGGTACCGGGGCAGTTCACGCTGAGCGATCTGGGCCGACTGAGCGTCCAGCAAGGATTTGACCATGCGAAACGTGGCATAGCCCTTGAATCTGGTGGTCCGGTTCCGGGACCCGGTGCCCTCCAGCCACGGGCCGTAGACGATCCCGTCGTCGTTGACCTCCCACAGGTTCGCGACCTTCTCCGCCGCGATGTGCCCCATGTAGTAGCCGGTCGGGTGCCGGAGCACCGTTTTCAGCCGGACCCGGACCCGCTTGGCACCCTCCTGCGCCACGGCCTTCTCGGCCGCCTGCTGGTAGTCCCGGACAGCCCGGACGGCCCGGCCGTCGAACACGGGGCCGGTACTGCGCACGGACACGCTGAAGTTCACTGCATCACACCGCCTCGCTGAATGCCTGCCGGCGGTACTGCTGCCGGAGCTGGGCGCGGAGAACGGCCAGCGAGGTGCCGCGCAGCTCCTGCGCGTTGTCCCCCGAGCCGGACGTACGGGCGTAGCCGGAGCGCTCGTTGAGCAGCGTGCTCAGCGCGTGCGCCCTGCTGTATGCCTCCACCAGGCCCGGGACACGGAGCCGGGTGACGGCGGTGGCGGAGGTGTGCGCGGCTGCCGCGGTACCGCGCTGCGCCCGGTCCACGGTCAGCAGCCGCGCGGCGTACACGGTGTCGCCCGACACGTGCCCGGCCAGTACGGAGCCGTCCCAGGCCCGGCGCACCGACAACACGGCGCCCACCACGTCGACGACCAGCATGCGCTCGGTACCGACCGTGATCACCTCACCCGGCTGGATCCCGGGAGCGGCCACGGTCACCGCGGTGGCCGCACTGGTACCGGCCAGGTCCACGCTCAGTGCCGTGCCCGTGGTGGCCGCACGGCGGCCGGTCACGTCCAGGCGCTCGGACCCGATGGTGAGCAGGTCGCCCACCCCGATCGCGGCCGATCCGGTCGCGTCCACCAGGACCGTGCCGTCACCGGACGCGGCGTTGGCAGCCAGCGACCCGGACGCGCGCTGATCGTCCCCGAACCCGAACCAGCCAGTAACTTGGATGTCCTGCTGGTAGGTGGGACCGCCACCGAACGTGGCCTGGCCGCTGAGAAGGATCTCGATGCAGTCGAAGGGAGCCGTATCGCCGTTGTCCGCCCGGCGCACGATGTACTGCGAGGGGTTGATGGTCCGGCCGCCGGAGGCGAGCTGGGTGACCGACACGATCTCGTTGCGCTGCAGCCACAGGCGCCATGTCCGGGTGGACATGACCGCGTCCGGGAAATCGAACCTGCGCGTGGTCAGAACAGGAGTGAAGGTCCTGCGGGTGTCCCCGTCAACGGCGTCGGTGGCCGCGGTGAGAGCGTCGTCCACGGCCGCGTCAGAGCGGGCCGTGTCCTTGATGTCGAGCGCGTTCTTCACAGACTCGCGCGTCGCGTACCAGCTCACCGGGGCCCCCACTGCTTTCGGTCGGGCGGTGCATGTGGTCACAGTGTGCCACGGATCTCGGCCGGACACAGCAGAGCGGGCCCCGGCCTGCATCCGGGACCCGCTCTGTGCGCCGTACTCGCTTACCAGCCGTCCGCCACCCTACACCGGAGTAGCCCGGGTAACCCACTGCCCGGCCACCTGCGCGATGTAGTGGCCCATCGGGCAGTGCAGGATCCCGTCAGAGTTGGTGTCCAGGAGGACTCCGTCATCCGGACAGGCCACGGGCGGGGTCTCCACATACTGCCGCCGGTACTGCGCCTGCTCCCGCAGCACGTCCAGGAGCTGCTGATACGCCACGGCGCTCAGAGGTCCCGGGTCTTGTCGATGAGGTCCGCCTTGGTCGCGGCGTGCGCGTCCTCCTCCGTCCATCCCCAGGACACGGCGTAGGCGATCCACGCGTCCTTGGGGTCGTTGACGGCCGGCCGCGCCGGTCCCGGTTCCTTGCCGTTGTCCGCCGGGGGCGGTACTTCAACGTCCAGCTCTGCGGCCGGGACGGCCTCCGGCTCGGGCGGCTGACCGGTGCGGTGCGACTGTTCCAGCGCGGCGTTGGTCACGCCGCCGTGGACGGTGCTTCTGGGCATGTTGGGCTCCTCTCGAACCGGATCAGGGCCGGTACCCGAAGAGTACCGGCCCTGAATCTGTACGGAGCGGGTCAGGCAGCGACCGCCGTGAGAAGACTGGCGATCTGAGCCGCGCGCGCTTCGGTGTCCACCTTCGCCACGACCGTGTACGCGGGATCGTCCGTGATCCGGATCACTGTGTAGATCCCGTCCACCGTATCGGGAGCCTTCACGTATTCGACGCTCATCAGGCGAGTGCCGCGCCGTCGTCCAGCGGGACCCAGGTGCATACCCACTTCACAGCGCCCGTGGTGGAAGCAGAGGTCTTGAACCCGACCGCTCCCGCCCGGACCACGAGGGGCTGACGGAGCATCGGGGCATAGGTCACGGTCGGGACTTCAGCCGCCAGGATCGGCGTAGTTACCGTGATGATGGACGTGGACTGAATCGAGAGCAGGTCCGCGGCAATCCCGGACACCAGGGAGTACAGCGTTCCCACAGCGTCCGACGTGCACACAGTGGCCGCGCACAGGTCTGCGGCGGACCCGCCGGCGGGGGTGTACACCACGTTGAAGTTTACCGTGGTGGCACCGATCACGGTCGTGACCTCACCGGTGAGACTGGTGATCGCCACCTTCCCGCCGGTAACGGTGAAGATCGTTCCCGTAGCGGTCTGCGGGATCGTGGTCGCGGCCTTGTACGCGGGCTGTCCGAAGATGGACTGGAGGAACGCCTTGTTGGGGTTGAGGACCGACATGGTCAGACCCCCAGGGCGGGCAGGTTCGAGGGCTTGCGCTGGACGTACAGGTCGTGCGTGATCGCGATGACCAGGCCCGTGGACGTGGACACGCACTTGACGTACTTGTGCCCGTCCGGCAGCGAGTCAGCGCCCACCCAGATGGCACCGTTCGCCGCGATCACCCGGGACGCGGTAGGGGCCGCGTCCGACATCGGGTTTACCGGGTTGCGTACCCAGGTAACCGAGCCGTCCGCCGCACTCAGCGTGTAGTAGTGATCGATAACGACCAGGTCGGCCCCGCCAGAAGCGGTGGCGCTGGACTGAACCGTGTACGTGTCGGCTCCGACGCACACGAACGTGACGCCGCTCGCGTACGCCATGTTGATATACGTCGTGTCAGCCGCGGTCGGGACGACGTTGAACGAGCGCCCCAAACCTTCCATTCCGGACATGTTCTTCTACTTCCTGTTGGCCCCGGGGGTTCGAATGCCCGGGGTCTGGGACCCAGGTTACCGGTTCAGGCGCTCGATCGCGGCTTGCAGGTTGTCCGCTACCAGGCGCAACAGTTCCGGGTCATCGCCGAACGCCCCAATACCCGTATTGCACTTGTCGCAGGTAAGGCCCCGTGTGCATTGCCCGCAAGTGCGCCTTCCTGGGCAGCAGTCGTGATCATGATCCAGGTGAATGCCGCGCCGAGCTTCCGGATCCAGGGGGGAGCGGCACAGGTAACAGTTCCCGCTCTGGGACCCCAACAGCTCGAAGAACTGTTCCCGAGGCAGGCCGTACCGCCAAGCGCGGTCGAACTGGGTTTGGCGCTTGCGCCAGTAATCGGGGTCTGCGGCTTTCATCTTGTCGCGGTATCGCTTCGTATTGGCCTTGATCTTTTCGGGGTCCGTGGCGTATCGCTCGCGAGACTGTAGCCGGGCGTAGGTCTTTACGGCCTCGGGGTCTTTCCAATCGATCACTGACGTGCGCGCGTGACGCTTACAGGTACAGCCCGGCTTGCACGCCGAGGACTTGTGCCGTCCACAGGTGCAACCGGGCTGACAGGGCTGGGTAGGCATACAACCCACTCTACACCACTAGTTTAGCGGCGCAAAGTGGGTTGTATTCAAGCCGTACGATCAGGGACGGGTGGCGAGCTGCACGACCGGGCCGAGGGTCGGCCCGCTGTTCGCAGGGGTGATAGGGCTATCCAGCCACGGACGACCATCGACCCTTTGCGTGATACGATAGCTGGTACGATCGTTCTTGAACTTGTAGTGCTCGGAGGACTCGGCCGTCATCTGCTGCCGGTCACCGATCAGGTAGTACGACAGGTCCACGAACGAGAGGTCTCCCTGTCCGCCGAGCGCGGCCGGGGTCTTCTCCGTGAAGATGACCGGCCGGCCCAAGATCGTGACCGGCGGGGTGTCCGCGCCCGACGCGTTCGGTCCGCCGAGCCAGACCGGACCGCCGCCGGTACCGACCGACAGGGCCATGGTGGCCAGCTCGGGGAACGAGTCGATGGTGGCGATCCACACCGCGCTGGACAGGGACTGCGGCAGCATCCGGGCGAACATCTTGATGACGTTCTGCCAGACGATCGTGTTCGCGCCCTGGCCCGATTCCGCGGCTACCGCGATGTTCACCGAGTTGGTGGTGTTCAGGACGCCGGTCGGCATGCCGACACCGTTCCCGCCCATGAAGGCCAGGTCCTCGAAAAACGCCATGGCCTCCGGCATCACGCCACCGATGAAGGCGCCGAACGCGGACCAGTCGCGCACCAGCTCGTTGGGTGCTTCCGCGTACGTGATCAGCTTCTTCGCGTCCAGCACGGACCGGCCGAACGATGCTTCGGACTCGGGCAGGTCCGCGGACTCCTCCACCCAGTACGCGGTGATGCCGCCGTAGACGGACCCGACGTTGGTGGTGGAGTCGATCTTGGGGAACGGGACCCGCTGGCTCTCCATCGGGACGACGCGGGCCCGCGGGCGGACCACGGCCTTCTCCAGCGACATCTGGAGGAGTTCGGAGCGCAGCGTCTCCGGGACCAGGAACCCGCCCTCGGCCGGCTGCTGCTCGCTGTACGCGGTCAGGCGCGCCAGCTTGTCCCGGTTCTCCTTGGTGTTGTTGGAGGCCAGCGGGTTGTGCCAGATCGCCTGGAACAGGGCCGCCGGGTCCGCGTACAACTTGTCGATGTCCGGGTGGGCCCCGACCGCGCGCGGGTTGTAGAGCGAGGTGGGCCGGGAAGCGAAGTCGTCGCTGCCCTTGGGCCGCATGTCCAGGCGGGCGGACATCTTGTCCGGGTCCTGGCCGTGCGCCTCGAACCACGCAGTAGCCTCGATCTGAAGCATTTCCTTGACCTGGGCACGGAGCTCGGTCTTCTCGCCCATGACGGCGTCCGCGTAGGACTTGACCAGCTCCCCGAGCTGGCCTTCGGCCGTGATCTCAGCGAGCCTCTTGTCGTCCCCGAGCATTTCTTCCAGCTCGACAGAAGACTTCGGAATGAGCATCTTGGTCACGGGCGTAGTCCCTTCAGGGCCCGGCGGATCGCGTCCGCGTTCTGCGCGGACCGATTGGCCGCGTTGTCGATCGCCGGTACGGGTACCGGGTCCTTGGGCGGGTCCGCCTTGTTGACAGGCGCCGCACTGCTGCCGCGTACCTCGTCCGCCAGCCCTGCCGCCACCGCTTCCGCGGCGCTGTACCAGGTAGTAGCTTGCATGACAGTGCGCCAGTCCGCCGCACTGCCGCCGGCACGTTCCGCGTACACGGACGCGATGTTGTCGGAGGTCTTGTCCAGGAGATCCGCCAACTTGCGCAGCTCGGAACCGTTGCCGGCCATGCCCGAGCTGGCGTCGTGGACCATCATGGTCGCGTTGGGCGCCATGATGCGGCGCTCCCCGGCCTGCGCGATAACCGAGCTGATCGACGCGGCCAGGGAGTCCACGTACACCGTGACGCCGCCGCGCTGTTTCAGCGTCTCGTAGATCGCGATGCCGTCGAACACCTCGCCCCCGGCACTGTTCAGGTGCAGGTCAATCGCACCCTTCACCTGGCCCAGGTCGCGCAGGAAACTACTGGCGGTAACGCCCCACTCCCCGATCTCGTCATAGATCAGGATCTCGGTCGCGGTACCCGAGCCGGAGGCGCTGGCCTCGATCGAGTACCAGGACGCGCGCCCGGTCCGCTGGAGATTGGCCACCTGGGAAGGCGTCCATATCCTGGTGGTCATTCGGCCCCGCCTTTCCGTCCGCGCTTGACGACCTTGCACCGGCAGTGGTTGCCGAATTCCTCGCCTACGCAGTTCACGTAGGAGGTGCCGTCCGGGTAGTCCGCGTACGCTGACTCACGGTTACGGTACATCTTTCCGTCATTCGCGCGGCACGGCCCGCACGTGTTGTCGTCCAGGTGCGCCTTCACCACCCAGCGCTGAGCGTTCTCCAGCAAGGGCAGAGCCGCCGCGTACGTGGCGTCACCCCGCTCCACTCCGGGCCCCCGAACGCCCCCGCCGGAATCCGGCGCGTCCAGCGGAATGTCGGTGTCCGCGTCCCCGAAACTGACCCGCACCCGGTCGAACACCACGGGCCCGCACCGCGCCACCAGGTCCGGGAGCGCGGCCGGGTCGTCGCCGTACACCGCCGCGATGTGCGCCACCCACGGGGAGTGGGCGTCGGGCAGGAACGCCCCGGCTACGTCTTCGGCCGCCGCACACGCGATCGCGCATGCCTTGCCCAGTTCCAGCCCGTACGCCGCACCATCGTCGCCCGCGTTCCACACCCAGGCCGGTTTGTCCCCGTCAGGGTTCCACAGCGCCGCGCCGAACAGGCGTGCCGGCACCTGGGGAAGGCCGTAGAACCAGTCCTTCGCACAGTCGATCATCGCGGCACGGGCCTGCTCCGGCCACATGCCCGCGTCCGGACCCAGGTATCGCAGGGTGAGGTGCAGGTCTTCGGCCGCCTCCCCGCCCGGGACCGCGAGGCGCGCCGCGTCCTGCTCCCGCGGCATGAGCGCGATCATGCACCCGTCCAGGTGCGTGTTGTCCGCGTCGGAGTCGTCGTCCCCGTCCGGCACCATCTCGGGAGCGTCCGTGATCAGGGGCACGCCGCGGTCCGTCGGGGCCGGTTCCAGCGCCGGGCGCGCGGGCACCTCCGGGACGGGGGCAGAGCCGGGGGCAGGTTCCGGGGCCACGAGCTGCGCGGGCACCGGCTCGGGAGTGGCATGGGACCAGTCCGTGCCCGGCATGAGGACCGGCAGGATCAGCGGGGCCAGGGCTGGGGCGCTGGTCACCAGGCGGGTCAACAGGTCGTGCTCCGGATCGTCGTCGCCGAAGTCCACGTCGGGCAGACCGGCCAGCCGAGCCGCCTCCACCAGCGGCGCGCCGCCCTTGACCAGCGCGCCGAACGCGGTCGCCTTGGACACCATGACCTGCGCGGCCACCTCATCGTCGTCTTTCAACGGACTGATGTAGTCCCATTCCAGCCCCTGACCGGCCGGGCCGAACATCGGCAGGAACTCCGTGTTCAGCACGTCCCGCACCCGGTCCACGTCCGGGATGGTCAAGTGCTTGTCGAACCAGATGTCGGACGCCTCCGCGGTGGCGCGGTTCACGTCCGTGACTTTGCCGGCCGCGAACCCCGGGAACCCGAACGCCTCCCGGATCACATCCTGGCCCACCTGCCGCAGCTCTACGAACTGCATGTCGCGCTGGGAGAAGGATCTGTCCACCCAGGTCATCCCGGATTCCAAGATCGCCACCCGGTGCGCCGCGGCCACGCCCTTGTGCTGCTCGTTCCAGCGCCGCTGGATGCGGTAGAAGTCCGTGTCGTCCAGGTTGTCCGGCACCGTCAGGATCCCGCCCGGCGCCGCACTGTTCCGGAAAAAGTTCCGGTTCCACTCCGCCGTGTATCGCTCGCTGTCCAGGTCCGCCAGGATCGACTGCACCGCGCCCATGCCCCGGTACGGGTCCGCGGGGTTGGGCTGCATGGGGCGGATCACGTCGTCCGGCCGGAGGGGGATCTGCTCCCCGTCCGGTGAGGTGTACACGTACCCGAGCAGGAACTTCTCCACGCTCGGCACGGGGGTCAGCCGGTCGGGCCGGACCGGCCACATGCCCACGGGCCAGGGCAGTGGGGAGCGCCGCTCCATCACCCAGGCGCCCTCACCGGTGAGGCGCAGGTGCTGGAACTGGGTCTCGCGGAACCGCATGCCCGACATGAAATCGTTGGGCCGGTCCCACACCCGTTTGGCCTGGTGGTCCGCGACCAGCACGCGGTCGGACGGGTCGCCCGACGCGGCGGAGCGCCACAGCTGCCACTGCACTTTGGCCGCGGCTTGCGAGATGGTGGAGACGATGTTGAACAGGGTGCCGACCGAGCCCATGGCGTCGATCGCCGCAGTCGCCTCGGTCGTCGTACCCGAGAACACGGACCGTGTCTGAGCTGCCCGGGACGGGTACGGCACCGGCGGGCTGGAACCCTCGTTACGGGGCCGTACGGCCAGGCCCGCCAGATTCACCACGGACCGGAGGGGAGACCTCATTCACCGCTCTCCTTACCGGTCAGGGCTTCGATTACCAGGAACGATACGGCAAGCGCCCCCAATCCGGCAGTCATGCCCAACCCGTGCCAGAACGCGGCCGTCCCCGAGCCGAGCCCGGCGGTGGTCAGCAGAGCAGATCGGGCACTGGTCACGCGCCGTGTCAGCTGGCGGCCGAACGCCTCCGCGCGGTGCCGGAGCCTGGCACGGGCCGGAGCGGCCTTGCCCCACGGACGGGTTCCTCGATCGATCGCGGTCGCTACAGCCATCGCACGTCGTACCTTCCCTTGAGATCACGGTCCGCCACCATGTACCGCATAGTGTCCATGGAGTGGTCGTCTTTCTTGACCGGGGCCTCCAGCGCGTCACCGGTCTTCTTGGCTCCGTCCGGCCACACGTACCCGGTGATCTCGTCCACGGTACCGATTGGCTTGGCCGCGGACACCAGCGCGGGATCCCGCTCGGCCACCGCGTCCCGGTGGATTATCAGTCTTGGGTGCCCGTCGACCTGTACTTTAAGTCGGGACTCCACCGCCTGCACGCCGCGGGTCACGGTCTTCTTGGCCGGGACCGTGGACATGCGCAGGTGCTTCTCCAGCGTGGCCCGGTCCTCCGCATCGTGGTCACATATGATCTTGGACGGGCGCGCCTCCATCCATACCACCTCGCACTGGGGGCAGGTGAACGGGAAGTGGTCCATGCCGGTGTCCCCGCACTCCTTCTTGCACGTGGCCACCAGTTTCATGATCTCCCGGGCATGGTCCTCCACCAGGCGTTTCGTCCAGTAGATCTCCCGGTACATGTGCAGGCGCCCGTCGGGATCCTCGCCCCACCACTGGCACACGAACGGGTTGGTGAAACCGAAGTCCACCACCCAGAACAGGCGCCATGACTTGGGCGGGCGCTTGATGCGCGGGGCCAGGTGCACCGCCGGGTCGTAGCCCTCGTACACCAGTCCCTCCGCGCTGGTCCACTTGCCGTACCGCAGGCGCTGCTTCCGTACACCGGTCAGCGCGTCCAGGCGCGCCATGTAGGCCACGCCCTCGGGCGTCCACGCCCCGGCCCCGTGGTCGTACAGCCGCGGGTTGTCCTCGTGCCGGGACTCCATCAGCACCGTGGCGCCCGCGTCGCTGCGCTGCTTCAGCCAGTGCGCGGGCTGCGCCGGGTTGGTGTCCGCCAGGAGCTGCATGCACGGGAGCACGCCGTTGCGCAGCCGGGTGGTCAGGCTCTCCCAGTCCGTGACCGTGAGCTCAATCGCCTCCTGGACAAAGATCACGTCGTACTCGGAGGACATCATCTTGGTCGGCTTGTCCATGCCACCGACCATGATCCGCGACCCGTTCGCGTACCGGTACTGCGGCGGCTCCGCCGTACTGCCGCCGTACCAGACCACCAGGCCGGAGGACAGCGCCTCCTTCGCCACATGCTCACGGAACGTGACCAGCCCGGTGGAGGTCAGGCTCTCGCGAGTCTTGCGCACGATCAGGCCCCGGGCACCCGGGTACTTGAGCATCAGGGCGTGCAACTTCTCCAGCGCCGCGCGGGACTTGCCCGTGCCCGCGGGCCCGGACAGCAGCACCTCCGTGGCCTTGGACCGCCACGCGTCCGCCGCCGCTCCGTACGCGGCGTACCGGTGCGTGAGCGGGACGGACGGATCGACGGCGGGAGCGGTGGTCACGGGCGCGGGTGCTCGTACCGGCACCCCTGATCGTGGCCCATACCGGCAGGGGACAGGCAGTTCGAGCACCTGATGGCAGGGGAGTCGGGCTCGGCTGCCGGGGGGCGGTACGACGCCTTACGGCCGCAGTCCCTGCACCGCTCCGTCATAATTCCCATTACCCGGCACGTAGGGCATCCCCCCGAGTCGGGCGTGTCGCGGGTAGCGATTTCGTCCCACCACTGCGCCTTGGTCAGCGGTCCGTACGGGGCCTGCTCGCACTTCTCACAGCCCGTGCACAGACCCAGGCGCCATCCGCACTCCCCCGAGTCGGGAATCCTCAGGGTCTCACTGTTGGTGTAGGCGTGGTTCCAGCCGCCGTGATCGTGGAAGCAGTTCCCGCACACCGCGCACTTGTCCGCCGAGGCGTACGCGTGTGCATACGCCTCCGCCCATGTCGGGCACCCACGTACACCGTAGGACTGCCCGGACGGACCGGAAGGGGTGAACGCGAACCAGGCGGACCGACCGTGTACCACGAACGAGCGCCGGTACCCCGCCGCCTCCCGGGTAGGGCGGTCGGTCATCTGGGACAAGGGCGGCCGGCGGGCGGGGGTCATGACCACGGCAGCCTCTCCTGCCCCCGGGCCAGGCCATCAAGCTGGTCCGGAGATGCCCAGCCCAGAGACCGAAGCACTGCAGCAGTCTCCTGGTCCACCACCACGGCCGCGCGCCCGTGGAACAGGGCCTTCACCTTGCCCAGGCTGAGCGTGACGTTCACGTGGCCGGCGGGGGACATAGCGAGGTCTACGTGATTGACGTGATCCGCGACATCCGTCCCGTCCAGCTCGACCACGTACCCCCCATCCGGGCGCGAGGACAGGTCCACGTTCATGCGCTTGCCCATCACAGGTCCTCCGAGCTGACGTTCTCTAGGAAGAGCGACCAGTCCACCGGATCGCCTCCCCGGGCGATCCACTCACTACGGCGATCGGACGCCGACCGCTCCATGCGCGCTTCCAAGATCTTCTTGGAGAACGGCGACCCGGAGAGAACCCACTGCAGCGCCCTGGAGGCGGCGTCTACGGAGCTGTCCCATCCGTGCTCTGCGATGTTCTCTTCCAGAAGATCGCGCATGATGCCGATCTCTTCCACGGTCGGGGGCCTGTCGGCAACCATCACAGGTCCTCCGAGCTGACGTTCTCGAACGTGTACGCGACCCCGCCGGACAGGTCCACTTTCTGGGCCGCGTCCAGTCCCAGGAGCTTGGCACGCCGGTCCTGGATCTTCAGCAACCGGTCCACCGCGGCCAACACGGGGCCGTCGTCCTTCAGGGGACGGGGCTCGGACTGGCGGGGGCCCTGGTACGAGATCACGCGCCCCTCGCTGACCACGTAGTGGAAAGTTTCCAGCACGCGCAGCGCCTCGCGCTCGATCGCGTCCAGCTTGGCGACCTCGATCTTCACCAGCTCAGCGGCCGGTGCCATGCGAATGGCGCCCAGCCCGCGCTGCACCCGGTCGAACGCGGTGCTGTCCGTTTCTCCCATGGCGTGACCGATCTCCGCGTAGCCCAGGGCGCGGGACCGGAGCATGACCGCATACGCGTCCAAGGACGCCGTATCCATGTTCGCGATGAATTTTCCAGTGGGCCCGCGCAGGCGCCTGGGACCGGTTCGCTCGGGCACGGGAGGCAGCCCATCGGTCCGGTCGGTCTGCGATCCGGACGGCTCAGTAGTCAAGATCATCGCCCTCTCGTACTGCCCGGTAACGGGGGTCAATCGTGGCCGGATCCAAGGACTCGTCCGGAGGCTGCGACCACCCGCCCGGGGACCAGAAATCCGACTGCCCGAGGGAGAAGAAACGCCGGTCCCTCGCACGCACCCACTCGGCCTGCTCAGCGCGCAGGCGCTTCCTGGTGGCCGATGCCCGTACGGACACTGCCAGGATCCCCAGGGCCACCACCCACACGGGTAGGGCGATCATCCATGGTTCCATCGTCGTCTTCCGCCTCTCGGTACCCGCCCCAACACGGGCGGCCCTCACACGACGCGTGCCCGATGGCACAAGCCGTGCACGTCCACATGATCACTTACCGGGAACTCCCAGGCCCGTACGCCGCAGGGACAGCGTGCCGCCCGGGAGCCGGATCCACACGTACCAGCGGCCGAACAGGAACACGGACGCGCGGGCGTAGCGGGACAGGTCGGAGCTCATTCCTGCCGCCCGCCCCCGTAGATCCACACGGACGTCTTGTCCGCACCGAACCCGGTCAGGAGCGTGGTGCCGGCACCGGTGCGGCGAATCTTGGCCCACGCGTGCCGCACAGCGCTGGGAGAGAAACCGGCGTAGCGGGCGTCAAGGATCACGTACCGGGCCTCATCCTCGCCGCCCGCGTCCAGGAGCCGCTTCCGCAGCCACGTACCGATCTCGGTGTCTTCCATGCCGATCAATATAGCACGGGATCGAGGGTCAGGGGCGGACAGCTTCGAACACCTTCCGCAGGACCGAGACCGGGTACGTATTCACCCGGTACTGCTTGGGACGGCTACCCATGGCCCCGCCCAGCTTCTCGCCGGTGTCCAAGCCCAGGTCCTTGCACAGGGCCGCGGCGGCCTTTCCCACCCGGGTCAGGTACTGCCGTTCGGTGTTCCGCGAGTACTCGGTCGCGTACTCCCGCGCTGTCATGTACCGCTCTTCCATGATCTTGCCTCTCGTAACAGTTCGACGGTCGAGGCAGAGTGGCAGACCTGGCCTTTAAGAGTATAGGCCGTCTCACTTTTACCCCTACCCACCGGTATACCCATCAGTAATAGAAGAATTTCCACACGTTGTGGAGATAGCCAGGTCTGCCACTCTGCCTCTCCGTATCCCACTCCCCGTAGCCGTCAGTCGCTGTCCGTGACCGGTACGAGGTTCAAGGCCCGGGACTTGGAGGGGGCCACCCGCACCCTCCGGACCCCGTTGATGCTGGTCAGGCGCTCCATGAGCTTGATCTTCCCCAGCGGTTTGCCCCCGTTGGACTGGGCCCACTGGTTGAAGAGCACGTGCAGGGCCGTGGCAGAGCTGGCCGAGGCAGAGTCCACCACCGGTTCGGACCCCGGAGGCAGACCTGAGGGCAGCCGCGTCACCCGCATGGCCGTGGCGGCCCACATCCGGACCCGGTCCGACCCGGTATCGAACGCGGCTGCCACCGGTGGGTGGGTGGGCAGGTAGGCACCCCGGGCGAGGAACCGGTTGTAGGCCAGGGCCCAGCGGCGCGTGATCCCGGGCAGTTCCCGGATCATGGCCGTCTCCACCCCGGGGTCCTCCCGGCCCTCGAACGACCGGTCGAAGTGAAAAGGCTTCATCCGGTTCACGTACGCCCGGGACGCCTCGCCCACGGACGGCAGCTCGTTGGCCCCGAACGCGAACAGGGCCGCGGAGGTGAACTGGAACTGGGGCCCGTATTTGCGGTTGGCCTGGATCGGGTCCTCTCCGGTCATCATCTTGAACAGGGACAAGTCGCTCACGTCCCGGGAGGACAGGTCGGGTGCGGCATTCAGGGCCATGCCGTACACGTTGGCCGCGGCGAACCGATCCTCGGCCAGGTCGTGCAGGGTGACCGCCGACGCGTTCTCGTGGCCGGCCACCGCCATCAGGAGCCGGATGAACGTGGACTTGCCCGTGTGGCTGGGGCCGTAGGCGAACAGGGCCTTGGCGGGCGTCCTGGACGGATCCAGGAGGGAGCCGGCCACTTCCTCGATGTCGTCCATCTGATCGGGTAGCACGGATTTCAGCCACGCCTCGTACGCCGGGCAGGGGGCTGCGGGGTCCCAGGCCACCGGGTGCTGCACCCGGGACAGGTGCGCGGGATCGTGGGGGAGCAGGGCTCCGGAGCGCAGATCCAGCATGCCGTTGGTGAAATTCGCCAGCGGTTCGGCCATCTTCTCGGGGAGCCGTTTGCCCTGCCGGTACAGGTGCGCCTGGATGGCCTGCTTGGCACTGGTCATGTGGGTAGACCGGTGCTGGTCCTCCAGCCTCTCCTCCACCTCGGAAATGAGCGGGAGGTCCCCCAGCGACCGGTACACCCCGTCCCGGTACAGCGCGACCGCGCCCTCTGCTGTCAGGGCCGCGGGCTGGTGATCGAGGATGTCTTTGGCCAGGACTCTTACCATGAGCCCTTCTTTACCAAAGAACCGGTTGGTCCGCTTTGCGGGAGGCGGCTTGCCGACCGACTGTCTGGCCTTGCCGAGCCACCGCGTCATGGCCTTGAGTCGTGCCGGATCACCAGGAAGGGCCGCCAGCACGTCGTCTACACCGTCTTTTCCCTGGGCCCCGGTCAGGACCCAGGAGACCGACACGGCACCGGCCAGTTCCAGCGCGGTGCCCAGCTCCTTCGCCGCCCGGTGCACGTCCGCGTTGGACGCCATGTCCCCGTCGAACAACACCGATACATCCCGATCCTCCGCGAACCCCAGCGGCAGCCCGGACCAGTTCCAGCACCCTGCCAACCCGTACACCGCGTACTGCGAAGGAGCCCAGGACAGGGCCGCGTAGGACTGCTTGGTTCCTTCCACGATCAGGACGGGGGATTCGGGATCGTCGTCGCGCAGGCAGTTGAACGGCAGGCGGACCCCCGCGCCCTGGACGTACTTCGCGCCGTCCCCCGGTGCGTCGGGGCGGAACTGCATGAGCGGGGTGTCGGACCCGGGGCCGGACCAGGGGAACAGGATGCCGGGCACAGTTCCGGGTCCGGGCCTCGTGGACGTGATGCCGGACGCGTCCAGGACCTGCGGACGGATGGCTGCCGCGAGCAGATAGGCGCGGTGTTCAGGGGTCAGCAACATCTACCCTGCCTCTCGTGTATCAGTGGTGCAGGGTAGGTCAGGCGCCGGGCTGAACCCGGTCGGGCAGGAGTTCCGGATCGATGACCCAGTAAGTGCCCCCGGGGGAGCAGTCGGACAGTACGGGGCCGGTTCCGTGCCCGTGCTGGTGGGTGCCCTCGCAGAACGGGCAGTCGGCTCTGAGGTTGGCGGGCGCCTCCCTGACCCCCTGCACCACCGGCAGCAGGGCAGGGCGGGGCGGGGCGGGGTCCTTGCGGGAAAGACTGCCCGTACGGCGTTCGTTGTCGATGAGCGTGCGCAGCAGTGCGGACCTGTTGGTACCCAACAGGTCCGCGTAGCTGTCCAGCCAGTCCCGCATATCCCGCGGGACCCTGACCAGGATGGTGGGGGACGGGCCCGTATTCAGTGATTGCATGTACGGTACCGTATCACAGGGCTACTTGTTTCCGGTGCCCTTGCAGGTCTCACAACGGCGCCAGTTCTGCCGCCTCACACCCTCCGACGACGTGTCCTCCACCGTCCCGCCCTTGCCGTCACACGCCGCGCACTTGGCCATCAGGGAAACACCCGGAACGCGGCGCACTCGCAGTACATGCAGAACGGGGCGTGGTCCGACATGGGGTGCTGGCAGTCGCAGGGCGGGTTGGTCGCGTCCACCGGCAAGCGCGTGTCCAGGAACGCACTGCGGAACCCCGCAGGGTGCAGGGGTGCCAGGGCCACCGGGTCCATGGCCGGGGCGTCCCGGCCGGGATCCAGCACCCAGGGAACCCATGCCTTGACCTTGCCGTTGGGCGCGCGCTCAGCAGTGATCCGGTGCAGCTCGTACCCGCCCCCGCGCTCAGCGGACTTGGACGCCACCACCGCGGCGACCCCGCACAGGGAGCCGATCCTGAACAGGTGGTTCCACCCCGCCACGCTCAGCGGAGCCGACGGCAACTTGCACTGCACCATGACCGGCCGCCGACCTGGCAGCAGCATGTCCAGGGCGATCAGGTCCGCCACCCCCTTGGACCCGGCGGAGCGCATGACGTAGTACCCCGCGTCCTCAAAGTCCTCCTTGACCTTGTTCTCGAAATCCGCACCTCGACGGTACTGTGATCCCATCGCGCGATCTGCCTCTCGTGATCGGAACCCCTCAGGGCCTGCCCCTGGGGGTGTTTCCGTTCTGTCTACGCCGCTGTCTGGTAGCACTCGGACCACCGGTACCCGGGCGCGGACGCCCCGGCCGTGATCGGGACATCCCGCCAGTTCCAGGTCAGTGCGTCCAGGACATGGCCGCTGATCTCCTCCAGGTGCCGTTCGGGTACGGACAGCACGATCTCATCGTGGACCACGGCGCGGAGCATCTTCTGAACCGCGGGATCCAACCGGAGCATTCCCTCGCACATCACGTCCCGCGCCGCGCCCTGGCCCATCAGGGCGGGGGACTGGGTGTGGGACCGCTCGGGTACGGGGCGCATCCAGCGGCCGAACCCGTTGTCGAGCAGCTGGCCGGCGGCGCCCGTGGCGCGCCATTTGTCCCGCTCGGAGCACAGCACGGGGAAACGGTTCATCATCTCGCGGTCGAAGGTCTCCGCGATCTCCCGCTCCACACCGGACCTGACCAGGCCGTTGATACCCATGCCGTAGTTCCAGCCGTGCCCGCACTTCTTGCTCTTGTGCCGCCACGGGCCGTCGTGCCGGCCGAACACCAGGTCGGCAATCATGCTGTGGGCGTCCAGGCCGGGGCCGAACAGGGCCATGTAGGACGGGTCCTGGGACAGCGCGGCGATCGCGCGCATGTCCACCTGATCGAGGTCGAACGTGATCATGACGTGGCCCGGTTCGGGGAGGAACGGGGCGCGCTGCACGTGCTTGCCGTCCCGCTTGCCCAGGTTGGCGGTGGCGGGCTTGGTGGTGGCCCAGCGCCCGGACGCCTGGTCCGCCCCGATTCCGGGGTACACGCGGCCGTCCGGGTGCGTGTGGTGCAGGATCTCCGCGTATTTGGACGTGGCCCCGGTCACCTCGCGGACCAGTTCCAGTACCACCAGTAGTTCGGGAGGAACCGCCACGTCCTTGCGTACGGCCGCGTCGTCCAGGTGCTCGCCCTTCATCGACGGCAGGCCGGTCGCGGTCATCGGCCACCAGGGCTCGGCTCCGGCCTGTTCCAACAGTTCGTTGAACCACTGTTTGCCGAGCTTGGTCCCGAGCGGGGACTTCATGCCGCGGGCCGGTAGGCCGTTCTCATCATGCAGCCGATCCAGCGCGGCCAGCCGGTTCCGCTCCTCCCCGGCCGCGAGCTGGTGCAGGAGCGGCACGTCCACGCGCCAACCGGTGTGCGTCATCCGTTGTTGTAGCGCAACCACCCGCATCTCCCGGCGCGCGTACGGCGTTTCGATCACCGGCCGAAGCGCTTCGTAAATCGCGCGGGTCTCCGCCAGGTCGTCCCGCAGGTAGGAGCGGTACCGCGCGTCATCGACCGGGATCTTGTCGTACCCGCCGAACTCTTCTTTCAGGTCGTTCAAGGTGCCCTTGGACCCGTTCCGGGAGTCCGACACGCCGTACCGCTGGGCCACCTGATCCAGGGAGTAGTACCCCTTGGTGGACCAGGGCCGGGCCCGCTTGGCGCCGGGCGGATCCGCCAAGCGCGCGGCCACCAGGGTGTCGACCGCGCCGTCCATGAGCCGGTCCCAGTCCCCGCCCTCGTGCAGGACCAGGGCAGGGATGTCGAACCCAAGGATGTTGTGCCCGGTCTTGAGCGGCGCCTGCTCGATGTGCCGCACCACCGCACGCTTGCCGGCGGAACGGTCCGCGACCACTTGCTGCCCGGCCGCGTCCGCCCCGATCAGGCGCACGAACGGGCCTTCGTGGTTACCGGTCCGCATCTCCCCCGCGTCCGCCCCTTCCAGGTCGAACACCAGGGGATCGGGGCCGGTCACTTCTGCCTACCCAGAACAAGGACCAGTGCTACGGCCAGGGCGGGTTTCGGGTACAGATCCGCGTACTCGACACGGCACGTGTACCAGTGCCGACCCGTGTCGAGGCACACGCGCTGGGCTTCACAGGCCAGGTCCACTAGTTCGCCGGGCTTCAGCACAACCCCTTCACGATCGGCGTAGTCCCAGGGAGTCGAATAACGCCAGTGCCGCCAGCACCCGGGCCGGATCACTGCTGCCCGCGCAGGTCCCGCAGGCTGATCCGGGCCGGTTCCATGCCCACGCGCTTGGCATCGATCTCCGGCACGGGGCCGGGAGCGGCCAGCGCACCCAGTTGGTCCGTGTGGGTGAGAGTCAGCTGGTCCGGGGGCAAGGTGGCCGCGTACCGTTCCACATCACCGCGCGACACCCGTACCGAGCGGTCCGCGTACCGGGTGCATCCGATCACGCCATCAGCGATGCGCCGGTCCAAGGTCCGGAGCGTGATCCCGAGCCGTTCCACCGCTTCCTGCCTGGTCATGTCGTGGTCCCCCGCGGGGGTCTGGTTCTGTTCCATGCCGCTTACGATACACGACGTGACGCGACTTGACTACTGCTGTCTACTGCCGTAGTGTGTCTCTTGGAAGGCAAACGAGAGGCGGAGACCATGACGAACACCAAGCTCAGTGCCACGATGGAAGAGGCGCTTACGTACAGCGCACGCAACGGTTTCCAAGGGACTGTGGCCTACTGCAACCGGCGCACGGAAGAGGCACTGCTGTCCCGGAATATGATCACGTACGACCACGCCGTAAAGGACGCGGACGGATCCGCGTGGATGTACCCGGTCCTGACCGTGGCCGGTTGGAAAGCCTCCGGTGTCGAGCGCCCGGCGGACGAGGGCCGGCTGACCCTGGAAGAGTGCTTCTCCACTGGCGGGTGGCACGCCATCGGGCTGGAAGAGCTGGCCTACCAGGTGGACGCGGGCCGACTGACCCTGGAAGAGGCGCTGGCGGAGGCGTACACGAACCTCGGCGTACTCCAGCAGGACGCCGCTCCCGCCACGGACCTGGACGCAGGTCGGTTCGACCTGAACCAGGCACTGGCGGAGGCGGACCTGATCCGCACCGGAGATCCGACACTGGCGCAGGGCTGGGACCCGGACGCGGGGCGGTTCGACCTGAACCAGGCGCTGAGTTTCGCGTACGGATTCGGCCCGACCGAGGACGAGCGCGTGGCCGCCAACCTGTACCGCGACGCGCAGAAGTCCCTGATGGATGCACTCAGCCAGGCCGTACGCGATCTGGGAGCCGTAAAAATCCAGAACTCGGTTGTGTTCCGGTACGGAATCCTGGAAGACCAGCACACGGTCGCGCAGAAGTCTCTGTTCGCCAGCTACTCAACGTCTGGGGAGGAAGGGACGGTTCCGGCCAGCGTCTTCACCACCAACAGTTCTGTCACCGGACAGTGGATGCGGGACTTGGACAGGATCGTCCGCAGGGGGGCCCTGTCCGAACAAGAAGGCCGTCGAAACGCCGAAGCGGAGTTCCTGGCTCGGGAAGAAGACCGGACGCGGTACAGCCGAGCACAGGCCCTGAAAGAGGCGTACGCGACCCTCGCGGCGCATGACAAGGTAATTCGCGAAGCCAACCGTCTGACCCGGAAGAAGGACGACGCCCGGCGTCAGAGTTACGCGTCCGTGTACCGCGAGCACACCCCGGAAGACGACATGTACGTGGACCGGACCGCCTGGAAGGCAGGCGAGGAACGCGTCACCGCGCTCCGGGACCAGCTCCGGACCAGCACCCAGCAGCGCAACACGTTCGAGGCGCGCAACGGCCGGGCGGCCCTGTGTGGCCGGGAGATGAGCACGGGCCGTCCGTGCTCGCAGCACGCTCCGGAGGACACCCGGGAGCAGTACACGCAACGGGACACGTACGGGGACCCGGTCACGTACCGGGACGTTCCGGTTCCGGCGGACGTGGTCAGCCACTGGTACGGGGTGGAGGCCATCTCCTGGACGCGCGGCGTGAACGCGGCGTACGTCCAGGCGGTCCGCACCGCGCAGGGGCGGTAGCCGTGACGACCATCGACCCCCTGACCCGCGCGGAACTGCAACACAACGCGGCCACCGCATCCCTGATGGCAGAACGGCGCCGGTCGCAGTGGCGGACCGCTACCCCTACCAGCACCCGCGCGCTGGCCCTGGCCCGAGAGGTACGGAGTTGGGAGACCCAGTCCGCCTCCTGGACGGCCGTACTGGCCCTGGTGGACGGGGCCGAGTCAGCGCCGGAGCCGTCTGAAGCGCTATCCGAAGCGTTCGATGCCGGGCACCGGACAGCTGAGAAGGAGCACAAGGAAGCGTGGGGAAAGTGCCCGTACTGCGGCCGTTCTCGGCAAGCGGCCTTGAATCCGTGCACGTACCCGTGCCCCGGGTACATACACGTGCACGGGGCACGGATTCCGACCCAGACCGACAAGCCCGAAGACCAGGAGCCGTGCGACTTTTGCGGGCACCCGTACCACGGCCCGGACACCTGGGACGAAATGGGTCCGTGCTCCCAGGTCGGGTGCCGTTGCCAGCCCGAAAAGGCGCTCTACCAGTGACCCGCGGGAAGCGGCTGGAACCCCGCATCGGCGTGTTCGTGCCCGATGTACGGGACGCGTACGGGCGCGTGTGGCGGTATGTGGGAGACGGCCGGTACCGGAGCGCCACGCACACGGGCGGGATGGTCCGGCCGTTGTTCCTGGTAGGCGCTGTGAAAGAGCTCGACAAAGGAGAATGGACCTGATGACCCGCGACCTGATGGCGCTGCGCCCGTACCAGCGCGAGGCGATCGACGCGGTGACGGGCGCATGGCGGGACGGCACCCGGCGACCGGCCGTGGTGCTCCCGACTGGCATGGGCAAGACCGTGGTTTTCTCCCACATGATCGCTGAGCGGCACGCGGCCACCGGGGAGCGGTCCGTGGTGCTGGTGCACCGCGACGAACTGGCGGACCAGGCCGTGAGCAAGCTCCGTACGGTGGCACCCCACCTCCTGGTGGGCAAGGTCAAAGCGCACCGGGATGAGGTGCACGCCGATCTGGTGGTCGCGTCCGTCCCCACCCTGGCCAGCGAGCGGCGCCTGACCCGCCTCCTGGACTCCCAGGCGCGGTTCGGCCGGCTCGGGCTGTGGGTCACAGACGAGTGCCACCACGCGATCAGTCCCAGCTACGGCCGGGTGTACGACGCGACCAAGGACGCGGACCATGTGGGGTTCACGGCCACGCTGGCCCGGTCCGACAAAAGGGGCCTCGGCTCGGTCTGGGACGACGTGGTGTCGTCCAAGACGATCGCCTACGCGGTGAAGAACGGGTTTCTGGTCCGGCCGGTGGGCCGCTCGGTCAAGGTGGAGGACCTGGATCTGAGCACGGTGGGCAAGAGCCGCGGAGACTACTCCGAGGGCGCCCTGGGAGACGCGCTGGAGAACTCCAAGGCGCTGAACATCGCGGCGGACGCGTACGCGGAACACGCGGCGACCCGGCCCGGGATCGCGTTCACCCCGACCGTGGCCACTGCTCAGCACCTGGCCGTTCTGCTCACCCAGCGCGGGATCCCGGCCGCTGTGGTGCACGGCGGAACCCCGCGCACTGAGCGGCTGGCGATCTATGAGGCGTTCCGTACGGGCAAGATCCGCGTTCTGTGCAACTGCATGGTCCTTACCGAGGGGTTCGACGCACCGTGGGCGTCCGCCGCACTGATCGTTCGCCCCACCCAGTCCAACCCGCTGTACATCCAAATGGTGGGCCGGGTGCTGCGGCCCTTCCCGGGCAAGACGGACGCCCTGGTCATCGACGTGGTGGGCGCGTCCCGACAGAACAAGCTCCAAACCCTGATCGACCTGGAAGAGGGGCTGTTCAAGGAACCGCGGGAGTGCGAGGACTGCGGGTGCCTGCCCTGCGAGTGCATCTGCGAGGAGTGCGGAAAGCCGCGCAAACCCAAGTGCGACTGCCCCTCGCGGTGGGTACCGCCCACTCTTCAAGCCGCGGGTACCGGAGCCGCACTGGATCTGTTCGCCGCGTCCGAGTCCGCCTGGGGGCAGACCCCGGGCGGGGTGTGGTTCATCGGGTGCGGACCGGACGGGTACGTTTTCCTCTGGCCGAACGGGGAGGGGAACTGGGATGTGTGCGTGGCGCCGCTCCGGCGGGGCGTGGCTCTCCAGTTCCACCGCACCGACTACCGGGGCATGCCGATGGAAGCGGCCATGACCTGGGCAGAGGCGGAAGCAGAAGAGGTGGGCGCGGTACTCGCGCAGAAGTCCGCGCGGTGGCGCAAGGGACCGGCCACTGACGCGCAACTCCGGATGGCCCGGCAGTACGGGGCCGTGATCCCCGCGGGGGCCACCAAGGGCGACGTGTCGGACCTCATCGGGACCGCCAAAGCAGCTAACATTTTTGATCGGTATGTGGGAGCATCGCTGTGAAAGACGCCCTGGATCTGCTGACCAGCGACCCTTTCCGGGTCGCGTTCTACTGCTGGTGCGGCGCCGTACTGATGGTGCTCGGATGCGCGGCGGCCCTGATCGTGGAAACCGTCCGGGGTCGGCGGCAGTCCGCCGAATGGGAGGAGTACCGCAATGGACGCGGATGACGACCGGCCAGTGGTCCGGCTATCCCTTCCGGAGAAGATCGATTCCCTGGAAATCGTGAGCCGGGAAGCCTACCGGAACCCGCGTAGCCTGCTGAACTTCTGGACCGAACACGGGCACATCCAGGACCCCCTATTGAACGCGGCTTTTCGCGCCCTGTGGAGAGACCCCG
>Ga0179596_10000180_pt1:0-5000 | contig 39627 bp, 33 predicted proteins | sample CZODoug1_1_08_16_FD_155494 | JGI IMG/M metagenome (GOLD analysis project Ga0179596, IMG submission 155494) | Vadose zone soil fungal communities from Angelo Coast Range Reserve, California, USA - CZODoug1_1_08_16fungal (Illumina Assembly) | ecosystem: Environmental > Terrestrial > Soil >...
TCTCACAAAAACCATACTGGGCCTGCCTCTCAGCAGATCAAATTATACAGTGACTATGTGAATAAACCCACCCTGAAAACTGAAAACAAAAAAGAGGGTGCCTCAAATTACTTTTGAGACACCCTCTCTTCATGTAGTGCCTTTATTTTATTTTGACGGCAGCTTGGATTTAATATAATCGGCTTGTTCCTGCAGTCCGTCCCCTTCTTTCTTTTTCGCAATTCCGGTCAAGGCATTATTGATGACACCGTCCGTTTGGGTACGGTAAGCCTGGGGAATCGCTTCGCGCAGCTTCACGATCAGGTCCACCCCTCTCTTTACCTGGGTCGTATTTTTCACCTTGGATACGAGATTTGCATAAGGCAGGGTGAACATGAATTTCTCCTGTCCCAGCGGCATCTTCTCGAAATTGTCCGATATCAAATCAAAGCTGCTCTCATCTCCGGATTTGATCAAAACCGAAGAAATAGCTGCTATCAGTTTGCCCTTGGCCGGCTCTTTTACGAGTTTCTTCGCCAGGGTCAGCGCTGCGGAACTATCGACAGCGGACAGCGCCTCCAGCGCATTTCCCGATACCGTATAAGAAGAATCCGCGGCAGCCCGGGCAAAAAGGGTTTTATAAGCCGCGTTGTGATAGGTGCCCAGCATCTCTATGGCAGTTGCTTTGACTACGCGGCTCGGATCATGTGCCGCCATTTCAGCGATGGAGGATTCGAAGGCCGTTTTAATTGCATCCCTCTTCAAATCGAGCTTGGACAAAGTGAAATTTCGCAACCGGTAATAACGATCCTTTAAGGCGGCTTTTAAGAGATCGAGCGCTTTGGGGTCGTCCTGGTTTTTAGAGCAATAGTCGATTGCTTCCCGGCGGTCCATATACAGACCGGCATACTTATACTGATAAATAAAATTATCCAGGGTCTTGTTGTCTTTCTTTTGGCAAAGTAAGACCTTGTCTCCATCCACGTTCACCAGTTCGGGTCTGCTGGTATAGGAAAAGCTAAAGGTATCCGTCTTGTCCTGTATCCATACTTTGTGGCGTTCTTTGGTAATGCCATTGTAGATGTCTATGGCTACCGGCAATTTGAATATCTTGCCGGTTTCCTGTGTCTGGCTGACGATCACCTGCACGGTCTTTGCCGCATCGTCATAGGCATAGTCGATGGTCAGCTTGGGATGACCGCTGCCATAGTACCATTGGTTCCAGTACCAGTTGAGATCCTGACCCGTCACCTCTTCGAAGGCCAGGCGTAAATTCTGTGCTTCGGTGGATTTGAACTTATTGGTAGTGAGGTAGAGGTTCAGCGATTTGAAAAAAGCGCTGTCTCCGACGTAATTACGCAGCATATGCAGGATTCGCCCTCCCTTGGGATAGCTTACCTGGTCGAACACGTCTTCCTTGTCTGCATAATAGAAACGTACCAGGTCTTTCTCCGCATTGTCCGGCTGTTGCAGATAGCTCTGTATGCCGATGGAGTTGATAGCGTCTCCTGCGTCTTTACCATATTTGTATTCATTCCACAGGGTTTCGCTGTAATCGGCAAAGGATTCGTTCAGCGTGATATTGCTCCAGCTTTCCGTGGTTACCAGGTCGCCAAACCATTGATGAAACAATTCGTGGGCGATCACATCTTCCCATCCGTTGCCATCCGTCAGTTCGCGGGCATCCTGCTGGGCGCTCTCGCCATGCAGGGTAGATGTGGTGTTTTCCATCGCTCCGCTCACATAATCTCTGCCTACAATCTGTGCATACTTATTCCAGGGATAATCGATGCCTGTGATCCGGGAATAGAAAGCGATCATTTCGGGAGTATTACCAAAGATCTTTCTGGCTACGGGACCATATTCTTTCTCTACATAATAGCTGACCTCTTTTCCTTTATAGGAATCTTTCACGATCGTATAGTCTCCGACGCCCATGAAGAAGAGGTAGGGAGCGTGGGGGAGATCCATCTTCCAATGATCGGTGCGGGTACCATCTCCGTTCACCTGCTGGCCGATCAGCTTTCCGTTGGATAATGTGACATATTTGGCCGGTACGGTCATCGTGATCTCTTCGGTGGTCTTTTGATTAGGCTTGTCGATGGTGGGGAACCAGGCTGAATTCGCTTCGGTCTCTCCCTGTGTCCATATCTGGGTAGGTTTATTCTTTTCTTCGCCTTTGGGATTGATGAAATAGAGCCCTTTGGCATCTGTGATCGCTGCGCTTCCCTGTACCTTCAATTCATTCGGCTTGGAAGTATAGTCGATGTAGACGGTATATTTATTCGTGTATTTATAGGTCTTGTCCAGATGAATTTTCAGGACCGTTCCATCATAGTCATATTTCAGCGGCTCGGTTTTCCCTTCTTTTACAATGGCTACTTTATGGATATCCATTCCTTTGGCGTCCAGGGACAGGGAATCGGTAGGGTAGAAGTGCGGTTTCAGCGTTATCCAGGCTTTCCCATACATATAAGACTTGTCATAATCGAACTTTACATCCAGCCGGGTATCGACCAGGTCATTGAACTTGGTAGCTGTGGCCCGGTAGTTCTTCTTCCAGGCTTCGTCTTTCCCTTCGGCACCTTGCTGCGCCCATAGCAGGGGGCCTGCCAGCATTCCGATCAGGACTAAAAAAGGTTGTTTACGTACTCGCATAGTTGTCTTTTAAATTTTCAGGTGATCCTGTCCTGATGAGAGATTCATCATCAGGGCAATTCATATGTGATTTTTTTCAGGTGGTAAAGATAATAGAAGAGGTGGGTACCCAATAGCAAAATAGTATAAAAGGTTTCCCGTTCCCCGTCTGCTGCCCCCTGTTGCATAAAAACTAATCCGCAACCGTATCCTACGTCTAATCTGCTCGTTGTGTTTTTAGCAATTTTAATGTAGGTTTGCTAAGGAATCAATGTTTTCTCAATGGTCTTAGCGATCCTGTCTGCCGCCAGGATTGCTATGCAAAGCATCACCCCGTCTGTCGCCGGGTTAACTAAAGGCATAACACCTCAATCCATGTCAAAGATTGGTCTGGCAATACTGTTAATTTTAATGGCGGGCAGGAATTATGCACAACAGGACTACTTCATCCTGATCCAAGCCGATAATAATCAACCTTTTTATGTCCGTATGGAGGGGAAGCTCTTTAGTTCTTCAGCGCAGGGGCATCTGATCCTTTCGCAGCTGAAAGAGGGCTCCTATAGTATTACCGTCGGATTTCCCAAACAACTCTTTCCGGAACAGTTGTTTTCGGTTAGTATTTATAAAAAAGACCTGGAGTTTCAGCTAAAGGACCTGGGGGAGAAAGGTTGGGGCCTGTACAACCCGCAAACCCTGGAATTAAAGAAGCCGGATGAAAAAAAGGAGACGGAGCCCGGGAATCACCTGGAGGGGGTTAAGAAGGACGATGCTTTTTCCAGGTTAATGGCGGGGGTGGTGAGCGATACTGCCGTTATGTATAATACCTATACTATGGAGGCGGCACTGAAAGATAGCCCTGTTACCTCAAAATCCGCTCCTGCCGATACCCAACCGCCCGTTTCGCTTCCGGTAACTGCTCCCTCCAATGCGACTACTGCCGGTGCCTCCGGAAAAGATACTGCTGCTGCGACTATGGTGAATCCATCTTCCGGGACGGAAACAGCCAAAGAAACACTTATCTCCCGGGAGACTGCCAGGCCGGACAGCACTCTCCGGTCAGATACGGGTACCCTTGCCGGAAGGGTAGACACAGCCAAAACCATTGCCGCCGTTGCCGGTACAGGGAGAGATTCGACCCTCCGTAAAAGGGATTCTTTAGCTGCCGCTGCTATTCCTGAATCCACATCTTCCGTTGCCGGCTCTACTGCCGCCGTCCCCCCTGGAGTGATCTCTTCTGTTCCTAGCTCTACTGCCGCCGTTCCGGAAACCGCCGCTGCCCTGCCTAAAGCCGGCCTGGTTGTTAAGCTCAGCGAGCGGAAGACAACCAAAGGGGTGCGGCTGGTCTATGCGGACCATATTAAGGGAAAGAAGGCTGATACGATCGTAGTGATCATACCGGTGGACACGGTAACCCGTCTGGCCCAACGTCCGGCAGAGACTGCTTCTTTGCCTTCCCCGCCGGCCGGATCAGACACTCCCGCGCTGGCTTCCGGGGGGGCGAATCATCCGACATCCACATTGGCCTCCATGACGACGAAGCCGGATTCCGGTCAGAAAAAGACTACGACCCCGGTCCGTTCTCTCTTTATTAACTCTGACTGCAGGAATTTTGCTACGGAATACGATGTCGATAAACTACGGGTAAAAATGCTGGAAGCCGGTAAAGATGAAGACCGGATTGCGGTCGCTCATAAGGTATTTAAATCCAAATGCTTCAGTACCAGGCAAATAAAGGCTCTGAGCGAAGTGTTCACCTCGGATGCACAGAAATTCAGGTTTTTGGAAACCGCCTATCCTTTTGTATCGGATGACCATTTTAAGGAATTAGCGGAATTGTTGGCCGATCCGGTGTATAGCAGCAAATTCAGGACAATGACAGGTCAGTAATCCTGCTCCCGCCTTCCATTTATCCGGCCGGCGCCGTAAAAACCACGATAAACTCATAATACAGTCACGGTCAATCCGTGTTATTTCACTGCAAACCTGTTCAAATGCCCAGATATTTTTTGGAAGTAGCCTATAAAGGGACGAATTACAGCGGATTTCAGATCCAGGACAATGCCGGTTCCATCCAGGAGGAGGTAGAGAAGGCGCTGGCTACCCTGTTCCGCCGGAAATTTGAGTTGACCGGGTCTTCCCGGACCGATACGGGTGTTCATGCACTACAAAACTTTTTTCATCTTGATTCTGAGGAGCTTATAAATCCAAGGGCCCTGTATAATATCAATGCCTTGCTTCCCGGAGATATTGCGCTGCGGAATCTTCATCGGGTAGCTCCGGACGCTCATTGCCGGTTTGACGCGGTCAGCCGGGAATACCGGTATTACCTTTACCGGGAGAAAAACCCTTTTCTGGCGGATAAGGCCTGGTTTTATCCTTATACT
>Ga0179596_10000180_pt1:10000-39627 | contig 39627 bp, 33 predicted proteins | sample CZODoug1_1_08_16_FD_155494 | JGI IMG/M metagenome (GOLD analysis project Ga0179596, IMG submission 155494) | Vadose zone soil fungal communities from Angelo Coast Range Reserve, California, USA - CZODoug1_1_08_16fungal (Illumina Assembly) | ecosystem: Environmental > Terrestrial >...
CTGCCCGGTGCTGGAAGGTTAAGGAAGGATGTTCGGCGCAAGCCAAAGCTTCTGACTGAAGCCCCAGTAAACGGCGGCCGTAACTATAACGGTCCTAAGGTAGCGAAATTCCTTGTCGGGTAAGTTCCGACCTGCACGAATGGTCTAATGAGTTGAACGCTGTCTCCTCCACGAGCCCGGTGAAATTGTAGTATCGGTGAAGATGCCGGTTACCCGTCACGGGACGGAAAGACCCCGTGAACCTTCACTACAACTTTGCATTGATTTTGAATTACGGATGTGTAGAATAGTTGGGACTCTACGAAGCAGTGGCGCTAGCCATTGTGGAGAGGTCGTTGAAATACCAACCTTCTTTGATTTAGAGTCTAACCCCTTACGGGGAACAGTGCATGGTGGGTAGTTTGACTGGGGTGGTCGCCTCCTAAAGTGTAACGGAGGCTTGCAAAGGTACCCTCAGTACGGTTGGTAATCGTACGAAGAGCGCATTAGTATAAGGGTGCTTGACTGTGAGGCATACATGCCGAGCAGGAGCGAAAGCTGGCTAAAGTGATCCGGCGGTTCTGTATGGAAGGGCCGTCGCTCAAAGGATAAAAGGTACTCCGGGGATAACAGGCTGATCTCCCCCAAGAGCTCATATCGACGGGGAGGTTTGGCACCTCGATGTCGGTTCGTCACATCCTGGGGCTGGAGAAGGTCCCAAGGGTTCGGCTGTTCGCCGATTAAAGTGGCACGTGAACTGGGTTCAGAACGTCGCAAGACAGTTCGGTCCCTATCTGTGATGGGCGCAAGAAAATTGAGTGGACATGACCTTAGTACGAGAGGACCGGGTCGTACATACCGCTGGTGTATCAGTTGTGCCGCCAGGTGCAGTGCTGAGTAGCTACGTATGGCAAGGATAAACGCTGAAAGCATCTAAGCGTGAAACCTTCCACAAGATGAGTTTTCTTTTAAGGGTCGTCAAAGACTATGACGTTGATAGGCTATAGATCTAAAACTGGTGACAGTAAAGTCGAGTAGTACTAATTGCCCGTATGCTTTAATTTTTTTTTAGTTACTTAAGTATTATGACTTCCCAATATGTACATTATTAATGTCCTTATGTCCGCCTGTTCTGCAAGGGACGGAGCCGAGCGAAGGATATTGTATATTCTTATGGTGGTTTTGCCGAGGGTGTTCACCTCTTCCCATACCGAACAGAGAAGTTAAGCCCCTCATGGCCGATGGTACTGCACCACAATGCGGGAGAGTAGGTAGCTGCCATATTCTTTGAAGCCCTGTCACTAATCCTGACAGGGCTTTTTTTTGCTCCAAACTTTCGGCTTCTTATATCTAACGCCGATCCGGGAAAAAATGCCTGCTCTACCGGTTTTACTTCCTCCACGGCAATGGCCGGGCGCCGATTCCCCACTCACTTTTTTGTTTTTAATGTCAGTCTTCCGCCCGAACCCTTAACTTTATTCTCCCAAGAATAAACAATCGGGCATATGAAAAAAGCATTATTCTTCCTTCTGACGACTCTGTCGATCTCCGCTGGTCTTTACGCACAACAATCGGGCTGGACCGATCTCTTCGATGGCAAAACGCTTAATGGCTGGAAAAAGCTGGCCGGCACGGCTGATTATAAAGTAGAGAACGGCACCATCGTAGGCACCACCGTCTTTAACTCGGGTAATACTTTCCTGGTCACGGAAAAAGAATTCGGCGATTTCATCCTGGAGATGGATATCCGTATCGAAGATACAGCCAGCAACTCCGGGGTACAGGTCAGAAGCCATTATAATCCTGCAGGCCATGAAGGCAAAGGATTAGTATATGGCTGCCAGCTGGAAATTGATCCCTCTTCCCGCCGCTGGTCCGGTGGTATTTATGACGAAGGGCGCAGGGATTGGCTATACCTGGTCTCCCTTAACCCCAGCGCTCAAACCGCCTTCAAAGTCGGCGAGTACAATCATATCCGGATCGAATGTATCGGGCATATCCTAAAGACCTGGATCAATAAGGCCGCCATCGCTTCCCTGGTCGATACGGTAGATGAAAAAGGGTTCATCGGACTGCAGGTACATGCGGTTGGCAAAGAGGACCTGGCCGGAAAGAAAGTTTATTTTAAGAATATCCGCATAAAGACTACCGGTCTTACACCGACACCCTTTCCCAAAGGGATCTATGTAGTGAACAATATCCCTAACACGCTGACGGATTATGAAAAAAGCAGCGGCTGGCAGCTGTTATTCGACGGTCATAGTTCCAATGGATGGGTCGGCGCCTATAAAGAAACCTTCCCGAAAGAAGGCTGGCGTATTCAGGACGGTATCCTCACAGTGATGGCCTCGCAAGGGAAGGAAGGAGGTGTCGGTGGCGATATCGTCACCACGGGCGAATATAATGCCTTCGACCTTTCTTTTGATTTTAAAATGACGCCTGGCGCCAACAGCGGCGTAAAATATTTCGTTCGTTTAGCTCCGGAAGAGAAAAACAGCGGATCCGCGATCGGTCTGGAGTACCAGGTGCTGGATGATACGCTCCATCCCGATGCCAAGCTGGGCAGGGACGGGGATCGTACGATGGCCTCTCTTTACGATCTTATCAAGGCCAATAAGCAGAAGCGTTTTATTCACCCTATGGGGCAGTGGAATACAGGCCGGATCGTCGTTTATCCCAACAATCACGTAGAGCATTATCTGAATGGAATCAAGGTGCTGGAGTATGAGCGGGGCTCGGCTGCATACCGGGACCTGGTAGCCATCAGCAAATATAAAATATGGAAGAACTTCGGGGAAGCGACCCAGGGACATATCTTACTGCAGGATCATGGCAATGAGGTGAGCTTCCGCAGTATAAAACTGAGGGAACTGAAATAGTGGGCGGCGGGGATAGACCGGGGCCGGGTAGATAGCCCGGGATGAACCAGGCCCTGTGGCTGGGTTGGGTTATACGACCGGCTCCCATCCGGGTTCGTATGTCCGGCGCCAGAGGCCCATCGATGCGTCATCATTCAGGATATGTCCGTCCGAGGGATTGCAATGCAGGACACCGGATCCGCGCTGGGCGATATTAGCCAGATGGCAAAGCAATACGCTTTTATAGGCTTCGTCGACCGGTGAGTTAAGGGAGGATTCTCCTTTAACGGTCTTGATGAAATTATCGAAATGGTAAAGATCCAGGTTGCCGCTGGCGCTGACGGGGTTGGTAGGGTCCGCGACCACTTCTGATTTTACTTCCTTTATCAGCTTATTTTTCTCGTCGAAGATCTTATAGTCTCCGCCTCCCAGGTTGACCAGGCTGCCTTTATCCCCATAGATGATAAAGCCTCTTCCGGCTCCCTCTACCGGGAAGTTATTACAGCTGCGGCTTTCCCAGGTAATGGATTTCCCTTCTGCAAATTCGAAACAGGCTATCTGGGTATCGGGTGTTTGCCAATCGTCTTTGAAGGCATAACGGCCGCCGGCTGAGGTTACTTTTTGCGGGAAATCCACGCCCAGGAACCATCTGCAGCAATCGATCTCATGGGTGCCGTTATTGCAGGCTTCTCCTGTTCCCCAATGCCAGAACCAATGCCAGTTATAATGCACGAGGTTATCCTGGTAATCTTTCCGGGGGGCGGGGCCCTGCCACAGTTCGAAGTCCAGGGTCGCCGGTGGGGCTATCTTTTTTCCATAGCCGATGGATTTCCTGTTATTGGCATACCAGGCTTTGGCCAGGTAGACATTTCCGATCGCACCTGCACGCACTTCTTTCACGGCTTCGATCAGGGTAGGCATCGAGCGACGCTGATTCCCCATCTGAATGTGGCGGTTATATTTGTGAAGGGCTTTGGCCAGCAACTCGCCTTCATACGGGTTCTGGCCACAGGGTTTTTCTACGTATACATGTTTTCCGTGCGAAGCGCCCAGGATGGCTGCCGGAGCATGCCAGTGATCCGGAGCTGCGATGAGAAGGGCGTCCATGTCTTTCTGCTCTACCAGTTTGCGGATGTCTTTGTATAGGGTGGGTTTGCGGGGAGCTCCTTTTAAAGCGTCGAATCCGTTCTGAATAGCCTTGTCTTCAACGTCGCAGATATAGGCTACTTCTACATTGGGCAGCTGCGAGAAAGATTTGGCGAGATAGGCTCCCCGGCTGTTGACTCCCATAACACCAAGGATCACTTTGTTGCTGGGTGCCATTTTGCCACGGACCGGGAAATTAATGATTGTCAGGCCGGCAGTTGCCAGGGAAATATTTTTGACGAAGTCTCTGCGACGCATAAGGCAAACAATTTAAGATCTAATATAAACTTAAAAAGTTTTAGCAGGGAGGGGAAATTGCCTGCGCCGGAAAAGCGCGCCACGGGCGCGCTACCCGAAGGGTAATCATGAGACCCGGAGCTGAGGCCCAAGGCCCAACTAAGCGAAGCGAAAGTTGCGAACAAGGAGGAGCGAGGAATGTAACCGAACGAAGTGAAGGTTATGAACGAGGAAGAGCAAGGAACGCCGCTCTGACGAAGTTCTCCCGCTCCGGGCATGAACCAGGATGTAAGCCGACTAATGATAATGAGGCCAAGGCCCATAAATAAAAAATCCTTCCCGATACTGTCGGAAAGGATTTTAACAAACAAAGATGTATTGATTGAATAAATTAATAATCCCTGTTGTAGCCGCCACCACCGCCGCCGCGGTCGTAACCACCTTTTTTGTAACCTCCCCCGCCGCCGCTACCGCCGCCGAAGCTTCTCTTTTTGTAACCACCACCGCCGCCACTGCCGCCTTGTTGTTTCGGCTGTGATTCGTTTACGATGATTTTACGGCCCATCACTTCGCTGTCGTACAGGTTTGTGATAGCCTGTTGAGCTTCGCCGTCGTCTTCCATTTCAACGAAACCGAAGCCTTTGCTACGGCCGGAAACTTTGTCCTTGACGATTTTGGCAGATGCAACAGTGCCGTGTTGTTCAAAAAGGTTCCTTAGATCCTCATCGGTCATTTGCCATGAGAGGTTGCCTACATAAATGTTCATTGTACAAAAAATTAAAAAATGAAAAAAACTCACTCTACCTATTTGTCAGCATACAATGAACTGAGGGATCTGACTGAAAAGAAAGTTACGACAGTACACAATAACACTAAAAATATTAGAGCTATTGTAAAGATAGGGATTTTTATTACTTATTGAAATTTTGTGATAAATCTCCAAAGATTAGGCTTAGTCAGGTTTTGGGCGGGTTTGGTCCCTGTGAAAAAACGATTTTGTACCCTGGCAATTTGAATTTTTTCAAGCAATTTGTAAAATTGTCATATAATTAACAAAAAAGCCCGTGATTTATTCACGGGCTTTCAAACTTGTTGAATTTTGTCTTTACAAAACGATGCTTACTCAGCGCTAACCTCAAACTCCACCTCGGTTTCATTGCTGTTACCGAAGTCAACTTTGGCTTTGTAGGTGCCTAGTTCCTTCACCTCATCGAGGATGTGGATCCGGCGGCGATCGATCTCGTAACCTTTCTGGTCACGGATGGCGCGGGCGAGCTGGACGGAGGTAACGCTACCGAATATTTTGCCGCTGGTGCCTGTTTTGGCTCCGATCTTAAGGGGAGAAGACTTCAGGACTTCGATCACTTTATTGACCTCGGCCAGGAGCTTAGCCTCTTTTTTCTTCAGCTGCTTAACCCTTTCTTCCAGTTGTTTCAGGTTGGAGGGGTTAGCTTCTACAGCCAGTTTGCGGGGAATCAGGTAGTTACGTCCGTAACCATTCTTTACACTCACCTTTTCGTGAGCGGCGCCCAGGTTATCTACGTCTGCAATTAAAATGACTTCCATACTTTGTTTTTTGTTCACCGTAGTCCCAATCCGCCGGTGGGCGGACTGTTTCCCGGAGTTGGTCCGGGATTAGGGTGAGGTTACTTTAAAAGGTCTGTTACATAAGGCAATAATGCCATCTGACGGGCTTTTTTCACGGCATCAGAGACTTTGCGCTGATATTTCAGCGAATTTCCCGTGATACGGCGGGGCAGCATTTTACCCTGCTCATTCAGAAATTTCTTCAGGAACTCGGCGTCTTTGTAATCGATGTACTTGATACCATACTTTTTGAAACGGCAGAATTTCTTAGCGCGTTTCTCCGGTTTGATCGCCGTCAGGTACTTAATTTCATTTGCTTTTGCCATAAGTTAAGCCCCCACTTTTTCGGTTCCTGTTGGTACGCCTCTTCTTCTTTTGGAATTGTACTCGACGGCGTATTTATCGAGTTTAGTACCCATGAAACGTAACACGGTTTCATCGCGGAGAATCTGGATCTTCAGCTTCTCATTGAAGTCGGATGGCGCACTGTATTCCAGAACCCAGTACAAGCCTGTGGTTTTCTTCTGGATTGGATACGCCAGTGATTTCAGACCCCAGGGATTTTCGTGCACCACTTCTCCTCCATTATCTTTGATGAAGGCAGTGTATTTTTTCTGGGCGGCTTTATAGTCCTCCTCAGATAGCACAGGGGTAAAAATCACCATCAATTCATAATTGTTCATGATCCCTGTTTTTGGTTTAAAAAATTAAAAAATTCAAATGGGTTGCAAAGGTAATGCATTTGGGGCAAAAGGCAATAGGAGAACGGATAAAGTTTGGGGATTGACTATCAGTAACTTACAAAATCGCTTGACAGTGTGTCAGTTATCACTAAATGGCACTTGGTTTGTTTACCCCTTTTTGCCATTAAACTAATTTAAAAAAATATTCAGCCATGCAAAAAGGAAGTATTCGGGTACAGACAGAGAACATCTTTCCCATCATCAAGAAATTCTTATATAGTGATCATGATATTTTCATCCGCGAACTGGTAAGCAATGCCGTAGATGCTACCCAGAAGCTGAAAACGCTCTCTTCCCTGGGGGAAGCCAAGGGGGAGCTGGGCGATCTGGGGATCGAGATCCGTCTGGATGCGGAGAAAAAGACGATCACCATCTCGGATAAGGGGATCGGGATGACCGAAGAGGAAGTGGATAAGTACCTCAATCAGGTGGCTTTCAGCGGGGCGGAAGAGTTTCTGAATAAATACAAAGGGCAGAACGAGGCGAATATCATCGGTCATTTCGGGCTGGGTTTTTACTCTTCTTTCATGGTGAGTGAAAAGGTGGAAGTCATTACGAAAAGCTATAAGGAGGGATCGAAGGCCGTAAAATGGGAGTGTGACGGCAGCCCGGAGTATTCTCTCGAAGAAGCTGAAAAGGGAGACCGGGGTACCGATATCGTCCTCTATATCAACGAAGAAAGCAGCGAATTCCTGGATGCGGAGCGCATCCGGACGATCCTCAAGAAGTTCTGTCGTTTCCTGCCAGTGCCGATCTCTTTTGAAGGAACGCAGGTCAATAACCCCAACCCTGCCTGGGCGAAAAAGCCCAGTGAGCTGACGGCTCAGGATTACCAGGATTTTTATAAAGAGCTGTATCCCTTTAGCGAGCCTCCTCTTTTCTGGATCCACCTGAATGTGGATTATCCGTTCAACCTGACGGGGATCCTCTATTTCCCGAAGATCAAACAGAGCTATGAGATCCAGAAAGATAAGATCCAGCTATACAGCAACCAGGTCTTTGTTACCGATGAGGTCAAGGATATCGTTCCCGAATTCCTCATGCTGCTGCACGGCGTCATAGACAGCCCGGATATTCCGCTGAATGTGAGCCGGAGCTATCTGCAGGGCGATCCGAATGTGAAAAAGATTGGTAATCATATCACGAAGAAAGTAGCGGATAAGCTGGAAGAGATCTTCAATACGGAAAGAAAGGAATTTGAAGAGAAATGGGAAAGCCTGGGGCTGTTTGTGAAGTATGGGATGATGACCGATGATAAGTTCATGGAAAGGGCCAATCGTTTTCATATCATGGAAGATGTGAAGGGTGGGAAATTCTATACACTGGACGAATACAGAGCGGCAACGGAGGCATTGCAGAAAAATAAAGAAGGAAAGCTGGTTATTCTGTATACGACCAACCCGGTGCAGCAGGATAGCTATATTCAGCAGGCACAGGCGAAGGGGTATGCTATCGTGAAGCTGGAGACGATCATCGATGCTTCCTTTATCAACCAGATGGAATCGAAATGGCAGGATGTGCATTTTATCCGGGTGGACTCGGATATTGCGGACAACCTGATCGACAAGGCAGAGGTTACTACCAGCGTGCTCAATGAGGAAGAAGAGGCCGGCCTGAAGGAATTATTCAGCCGGCAGCTCCCGGAATTACATGTAAGTGTGGAGATAAAGGGGCTGAGCCCGGAGGCTCCTCCCGTCATTGCTACCCGGCCGGAATTCTCCCGTCGGATGAAAGATATGGCGGCTATGAGCGGTCCGATGGGAAGCTTCTACGCGAATATGCCCGATGAGGTGACGCTGACGGTGAATGGGAATCACCAGATCTATCAAGCCGTATTGAGGGAGGAAGACAAGGCCAAGCAGGAGAAGCTGGTCCATAACCTGGCCGATCTGGCGCTGCTTTCCCAGGGATTGCTGAAAGGGGGTGGTCTTACGAGCTTTATCCAGCGGAGTGTCGAGCTGATGTCCGGAGAGCGGGCGGGGAAAATAATAGTAGAGGCGTAAAATGTGCCGGGGCTTTTGGGGAAAACGTGTCGCCCCGGCACATTTTATCTGTGCGTCGCGTCAAAGAGGGCATGGCCCTCTTTGAAACGGCCAGCCATGGGGACCTTAATGGTCCCCATTTTTGCTTAATTCGAAGTCGATCACTTTTAGCTGGAGGTTTTTCTGATTGTTCCACTCATTTTCTTCCAGGGTAAATACTATATCGAGGGGCTCTTTTGCCTCGAACAGATGGAATTTGTGGGCCAGTCCAAAGCCGATCCCGTCCATCAGGCTGCCATCCTGGTAGAGCGAGAAGCGGATATGCTGTTCTTTAACGATCCTGGAATAGCCCTTGTCCACTACCTTCCGGGCTATAAATACCGGTTGTGTATTTCCGGGACCGAAGGGTTGCATCTGGCTGAGTATATTGTAAAACGATCCTTTAATATCGGAAAAGGAGAGATGGGCATCGATGATTATCTCGGGGATTAATGACTGGGGGGCGATCATGGATGCGACGGTCTCTTCAAACTTCAGTTCGAAGGCGACGACCTGTTCGGGCAAGAGGGTAACTCCTGCCGCGGCAAAGTGCCCGCCATAACCCACTAAATGTTCCCGGCAAGCGTGTATGGCTTCATAGAGATTGAAGCCGCTAACGCTTCTGGCGCTGCCTGCAATCATGTCGCCGCTCCTGGTCAGTACGACGGTGGGGCGATAATATCTTTCGATCAGGCGGGATGCAACGATCCCTACCACTCCTTTATGCCAATGGGGCTGATATAAAAAAGTCGATCTTCTGTCTGCCTGGCCGGCGTCTTTTTCCAGAAGGGCCAGCGCTTCCTCTGTCATGCTGCTGTCCGCTTCTTTGCGATCTGTATTGTCGGCGTGTAAGAGGCTGGCATACACCATGGCTTCTGCCAGGTCCGGAGCGGTGAACATCTGGACCACTTTCCTGGCATCGTCCATACGACCTGCCGCATTCACCCGTGGAGCGATCATGAAGACCAGGTTGGTGATCTTCAATTCTTTTTGCAGGCCGCTCAGCTGGATCAGGGCCCTGATGCCGTTGTTCGGGTTCTCGTTCACTTTTTTCAGACCATAATAAGCCAGGATCCGGTTTTCTCCGTCCATGGGTACGATATCGGCTGCAATGGCTGTGGCCACCAGGTCAAGGTAATGAAAGGGCTCGTCGTCCCTGAAATCCAGTTTTTCGCAGAGGGCTGTGATCAATTTGAAACCTACTCCGCAGCCGCATAATTCCTTGTATGGGTATGGGCAGTCTTTTTGTTTGGGGTTCAGGATGGCGACGGCCGGCGGCAATTCAGCGTCGGGCAGGTGGTGGTCGCACACGATAAAATCTATTCCCAACGAGGCGGCGTAACCGATCAGGTCTACCGATTTGATACCGCAATCCAGCGAAATGATGAGGGTGAAGCCTTTGTCTTTGGCGAAATCAATTCCCTGTCGGGATATGCCATATCCTTCCCGGTACCGGTGGGGGATATAAAAATCGATCAGGCCGGGAATGTACCATTTTTGAAAAAACTGGAAAAGGCAGGCTACTGCGGTGGTCCCATCTACGTCATAGTCTCCGAAAACCAGGATTTTTTCCTGTCTTTGAAAGGCTTCGAGGATTCGTGAGACGGCTTTGTCCATATCTTTCATCAGCCAGGGGCTGTGCAGTTCCGTTATCTTCGGGCGGAAATAATCCCTGGCCTGGCTGAAGGTCTCTATTCCTCGTTGGGCCAGGATCCGGCAGATGACCGGGCTGATTTTTAATTCCGTCTGCAAAACAGCGACTTTAGCAGGATCAGCCTGTAATATGTTCCAGCGTTTTTGCATCATTATTGGTTATTCTTCCGCAGGGCGGGCCTGTTATTTTTCCGGTGACGGTACTTACTATTCGTTATCCATTATCTTCCGGATAAGTGGAATATACTATATTCTTCCGGTAAGTGAAATTTAATACTTTCTGTCCGTGGTATATCTGACCAACTCTTCCAGGCCCTTACGAACATCATTATCTTCAAATTCATACAGGATGGCCAGGGCTTCATCCCGGTAGGTATTCATTTTTTGTGTAGCGTATTCGATGCCGCCGGCTTCGGTCACTTTCTTTATAACGTACTTCACTTTTTCGTGATCCTTGTTCTGGTTTTTGATGATATAGATCAGTTCCCGGCGTGTGGTTTTATCCAGGGTATTCAGGGCGTAGATAAGGGGTAGGGTCAGTTTTTTATCCTTTATATCATTGCCGGTGGGTTTGCCGATCGCGTCGCTTCCATAGTCGAAGAGGTCGTCTTTGATCTGGAAGGCGATCCCTACTTTCTCCCCGAACCGGCATAGTTTTTCAGCCAGCGCCTCGTCATTGGAAGCGGCAAAGGCTCCGGCTGCGCAGGAAGAAGCGAGCAAAGAGGCTGTTTTGTTACGGATAATTTCGAAATAAACGTCTTCGCTCAGGTTAAGGGTCCTGGATTTTTCCATCTGAAGCAACTCTCCCTCACTCATTTTACGTACTGCGTCTGATAGAAGCTGTAATATTCTGAAATCATTATGATCCAATGAGAGTAATAGTCCTTTTGACAAGAGGTAGTCCCCGACCAGTACGGAGATCTTGGTCTTCCATAAGGCGTAGGTAGAGAAGAATCCTCTTCTTTCCAGGGATTCGTCGACGACGTCGTCATGCACCAGGGTTGCGGTATGGAGTAATTCTACGAGGGAGGCTGCCCGGTAGGCCGATTCATTAATAGGGCCGCATAGTTTAGCGGAGAGCAATACGAACATGGGTCTCAGTTGCTTACCCTTCCTGTTGACGATGAATCGCATGATCCTGTCGAGCAGTGGGACCTGGCTCTTTACGGCCTCTTTGAACCTTTTTTCAAAAACGATTAATTCCTCACGTAATATTACTTGTGCTATTTTCATCTGTTCACTTCGTCTTTTTTTAATTATGTCGAATTACAATGGCTGGCCAAATGGGCTGATGCCCTTCTCTTGTCTGGCCGGCCGGTCAAATGTCTTTCGTCTCCGGTTGCTGTCCTATCAAGCGAATGAACGGGAGGACAATATTAGTACTTTAAGAATATTTTCTTTCTCTAAAGCATCTAATTTTAAATTTCGGTTGTCTAACGGTCTGCTTAATACAATTTTTATTTTATATGTATTGTTAAAAAAATTTGGTTTTTGCTCATCAATCTCTATTTTTGCAGCATATTCTTCTCAGGTTTAATTCATTCATTCACATAAACTTCAGTTATGGCAAGTAAAAAATTGACTCTTTTAATTGGGTTACTGTGCCTGTTTCTATCATACTCGCATGCCCAAGTGGGTAGCAGTTATGATGTGCGGGACTCCTCTCTCATTCCTACCAAACGACTCGCCCAACACAATGAATTCCTGAATAACGCGTATCCCTTCCCTGCCAAGCCACGGAATGAATGGGAGATCGGGATCAAGGGTGGCTACACGACCGGCTTTACGGATGTTAGTAACTGGGGTCCTACAGGGGGATTCGGCGTTCACGTGAGAAAGGCGCTGGGCTATGTATTCTCTCTGCGGGCAGAATATGACTGGATCCGGCTGAGGGGGTTGAACTACCAGCCCACACAGGCATATGGCAAGAATCCGGTATTAAGCTCTTACTATGGAACTGGCAGTGCTACCGGTACCAATTCAGATCTGATTTTTTATAACTACCGCTCTACTGTTCATGAGTTGTCACTCCAGGGTGTATTCACGCTCAACAATATCAATTTCCATAAGGCGAAGACCGGATGGAATGCGTATTTCTTCGGAGGTCTTGGCGCTATGACGTACAGCACTTTCTATAAAACAGTCAACTCCAGCGGAACTCCCTATGACTATTCCGCTATCATAACTCAATTTAACGGGGAATTCGACCATAAACACCGCAAAGACATCCAGAAGGCCATCAAGAATGTGTTGACGGGTTCCTGGTCTACTATGGCAGAGAGGGGTTCTACCAATGGTACTTTAGGGGGCGCTCCTATAGCGATTGTTGGCGTAGCGGGTATAGGTGTCCAGTTCAAGCTGAACAACCGGTTTAACCTGGCTTTAGAGGATAAGTATACATTTACTACCACCGATCTGCTGGATGGTCAGCAGTGGCAGAACAACTATACTCCTACGGCTTACCAGGCTGTCGCTCAGACCCGCTCTGCGGATTCTTATAATTTTCTTTCTCTCGGCCTGAATTATAATATCGGCAAACATGCCGTTGAACCTCTTTGGTGGCTCAATCCCCTGGATTACGCTTACAATGAGATCAACGCTCCCCGTCACATGAAGCTGCCCAAACCCGTACTGGATGATGCAGATGGCGATGGTGTTACCGATCAGTTCGACCTGGAGCCCAATACTCCCAAAGGCTGCCCTGTCGATTCTCATGGCGTAAGCCGTGATACGGATGGTGATGGCGTACCGGATTGTAAGGATAAGGAGCTCATTACCCCCACTCAGTGCCAGCCTGTAGATGCTGACGGTGTCGGTAAATGCCCTGATCCTCAGTGCTGTAAAGACCTGAAAGCCTATATCGACTCCAATGGGGTCGGGAATGGACACGGCAAATGTAATGTCGGCGACCTGCCCAGCATTACTTTCAAGGGCAGATCTGTTACCCTGTCTAAGGATGCTCAGGCATTACTGGCCAGCACAGCAGAAAAACTGAAGAATAGCCCTAATTGCAAAATAGCCGTTATCGGTTATGGCGAATCGAGCAAGGCCGCACAGCAGCTGAGCTGGGATCGTGTAAATGCGGTTATTAACTATCTCGTTGAAAAAGAAGGAATTAGCGCCGACAGATTTATCTTCCGCTACGGACAAAGCGGTGGCGAAGAGAATACGGTAGACCTGAAAGACGGCACCGGGGAAGAAGGCCCGAATACAGTACCGGCCCCACATCCTAATCTGAGGAAAAAATAAACCGAATTAACACGAATTTGTAGCACGAATTAGCACTAATAATCGATTATTAGTGTTAATTCGTGTTTTTATTAGCGCTAATTTGTGTTTAAAACCTTAATTTTGCAGGTCTTTATGCGACTACTTACTGTATTTCTTATTGGAATTGTTACGCTTACTGCTTGTTCGCCTTTTTCGAAGGTTTTGAAAAGCAACGACTACGATTATAAGCTGCGTGTAGCTGACAAGTATTATGCAGATAAAGATTATAATCATGCCCAGCAGTTATTCGAGGAGCTTTTCAGGGTTTTTAAAGGGAGCGAGCATTTTGAGGATATTTACTACAAATTTGCTTATTGCGCCTATTATCTGAAGGATTATGCGAATGCGGAGAACCTTTTTAAGGGGTTCGTAGAGGTATTTCCGAATAGTACGAAGGCCGAGGAGATGGATTATATGCGGGCCTATACCTTTTTCAAGCAATCTCCCAAGGTGGAGCTGGATCAGACCAATACTACCAAGACCATTGGGTTTATGCAGGCTTTTATCAATACGCATCCCGGCTCGTCCAAGGTGAAAGAGGCTACGGATATCATCGATAAGTGCAGGGCCAAGCTGGAGCTGAAGGATTATAAGAGCGCTGAATTATATTTTAATCTGGGTTATTTCAAGGCGGCAGGGGTTGCTTGTAACAGTCTGATGAACAGCTATCCGGACTCCGAAAAGAGCGATGAATACAAGTTTCTGATTATCAAGGCTTATTATGAGTATGCACTGGTGAGTGTAGAGGAGAAAAAAGAAGATCGTTTCGGGCAGGTCGTTACACAATGTAATGAGTTCGTGGATCGTTTCCCTGATAGTAAATTGACGAAGAGTGTGCAGGAATATCTGAATTTATCTCAAACTAATATTAAATTGGTAAAAAATGAGCAGGTTAAGAAGACAAGTTAATGCGAACACTACGAATGTAGTGGAGACGAAGAACCTTACCGACATTAAGGCAAAGACGGGTAATCTGTATGAATCTATTGCCATTATTGCAAAAAGGGCCAACCAGATCAATATTTCTCTTAAGGAAGAGCTACATAATAAATTAGAAGAATTCGCCAGCCATACTGATAGCCTGGAAGAAATTCATGAGAATAAGGAGCAGATCGAGATTTCCAAGGCGTATGAAAGAATGCCTAATCCGGCATTGCTGGCTACGCAGGAGTTCATGGATGACAAGATCTACTATCGTAAGAACGATGACGATCTCTTCAAATAATGAATGGTAACCGAAAGGAGACTTATTGTAAGATATGATGGCCGTTGCGCGGCTATGGGCGCCTGTGGCGCCCTTTTTAATGACCTAATTTTATTCTCATGTTCCAGGGTAAAAAGATCTTACTGGGGGTAACGGGTAGTATTGCCGCTTATAAGTCCTTGTTACTGGTGAGGTTATTAATAAAAGAAGGTGCTTCCGTCAAGGTCATTCTCACCCCTGCCGCCCGGGATTTCGTTACTCCTTTATCCCTGGCCACTCTTTCCAAACATCCTGTACTGGTAGATCTTTTTGAGGAGGATGACTGGGCTAATCATGTCGAATTGGGTCGTTGGGCCGATGTATTCCTGGTTGCCCCACTCAGTTGTAATACGCTTGCTAAAATGGCGCAGGGGATTTGTGATAATCTCCTGCTGGCTACGTACTTGTCGGCAACCTGCCCGGTGGTCATTGCGCCGGCCATGGATGAGGATATGTGGCAGCATCCGGCTACGAAGGCTAACCTTGAGCGCTTGAGTCACTTTGGAAATAAGATTTTACCTGTCGAAAAGGGGGAATTGGCCAGTGGTCTATATGGCGATGGGAGAATGGCTGAGCCGGAGAAGATCCTGCGTTATATCAGGGATCAGGTGTTTGCCGGTGCTGGTGGGAATCCCCTTGAAAAGGGCGGTGGTGGTACAGGGCTGTCAAATACCGGATCTGGTCGGGATCTGGCCGGGAAAAAGGCGCTGGTAACTGCCGGGCCTACTTATGAGGCCCTGGATCCGGTCCGGTTTATCGGCAATCATTCCTCCGGGAAAATGGGCATATCTATTGCGAAGGAACTGGCGGACAGGGGAGCGCTGGTCGACCTGGTGCTGGGGCCTTCTTCCCAGGAAGCGGATTATCCGGGGGTGAATGTACTGCGGGTCGTATCGGCGGGGGAGATGTACAATGCCTGTCTGGAAAGATGGGCCGGAGCCGATATCGCGGTCATGTCGGCGGCGGTAGCCGATTATACTCCTGTCGCTCAATCGAAGGAAAAGATCAAAAAGAAGAGCGATACGTTTGTGCTGGAGCTGATAAAAACGAAGGATATCCTGAAGGCGCTGGGACAAGAGAAGAAGAAAGGGCAGGTGCTGGTGGGGTTTGCCCTGGAGAGTACGGGTGAAAGGGAGTATGCCCTGGATAAATTAAAGACTAAGAATGCCGACCTGATCGTCCTGAATTCTCTGAATGATGCGGGCGCCGGTTTCGGATATGATACGAATAAGGTCACTATTTTCGGTAGTGACGGCCATGAGTCCTCTTATGAAAGAAAGCCCAAGCAACAAGTGGCCCGTGATATCGTTGATAGCATTGTAAAACTGTTGTATGCGTAAAAATTATCTCTTACTGGTATTGATCATAGGTATGGCTGTGCCTTGCCTGCGTGCCCAGGAGCTACAGGCAAATATTTCCGTGATGGCCAACCGGCTGCCTTCTTCGGTGGACCATAAGATCTTTCAGACTTTACAAGGGGCTTTACGTGATTTCATAAATACCCGGAAATGGTCTAATGAATCTTTTCAGAATAATGAGAAGATCGCCTGTAATTTCCTTGTGAATATCAGCTCTGCGGGTGATAATAATACGTATCAGGCTACTCTTACGGTACAGGCGGGGCGGCCTATTTTTAATTCCTCTTACCGGAGTCCTCTGATCAATTTTGAGGATGCTTCTTTTGCTTTCCGGTATGTGGAATATCAGCCGCTCGATTTCAATGAGAACAGGGTGCAGGGGACGGAGCCGTTCGCCGCTAATCTGACGGCTGAATTCGCCTATTACATATATATGATCCTGGGGTTGAATTTCGACTCCTATTCGTTACGGGGCGGCGATCCTTATTATCAGAAGGCTTTGAATATTGTCAATAACGCTCCGGATAGCCGCGATATCACCGGCTGGAAGGCATTTGATGGGATCCGCAACCGGTACTGGCTGATAGAGAATCTTACCAACAGCAAATACACGCTTATCCACGATGCTTACTACAGCTATTATCGTTCGGGGCTGGACCAGATGTATGATAAAGAGGCGGATGGCAGGGCGGCTGTTTTGAACTGTCTGAATATGTTGAATACGATCAATTCCGAGACTCCCAATACGATGGTTATGCAATTCTTTTTTCAGGGTAAGGCTAATGAGCTATCGAAGATATTCCAGAAATCGGCTCCCGATGAAAAGAGCCGGGCGCTGGAGCTGCTTACCAGGCTGGATATTTCCAACATTAATAAATATAAACAAGATCTTCAATGAGGGTAGTCGCCGGCCTCTTAGCAATATTGTTAGCGGTGGGTTGTTCGGATAAGGATAAGGTTCCTTCGGGCATTATACCCCGTGATGAAATGGAGAAGATCCTTTGGGATATGGTCCAGGCGGATCAGTATTCTGCGTTGTATCTGCTAAAGGATTCCGCCCGGATCAATGTAAAGATGGAGACTATGAAGCTATACCAGGAGGTATTTCTGTTGCATCAGGTCTCGCGCGAGGAGTTCCGTAAAAGTTTCCGGTATTACCAGGAGCATCCCGAGCTGACGAGGAATGTATTTGATAGTCTGTTGTCCCGGGGGAATCGTTTGCGGGCGGAAAGTTATTCGAGGCCTATGTTGACAGCTCCCAAGCCTGCGACGGCGCCGGCAGCGGCTCCGCCGATAACAGCGCCGGTTTTCCCGAAGCCGGTTGTAACGCCGCCCCGTAATCCTGTAACAGGGGGTAGGCTTCCAGTGATAACGCCCGGGAAGGCGATGACTATGCCCGGGAAACCGATGCCTGACCCTACGGCCGGGAAAGTGATGGTTCCTAATCCTGTGACGGGGAAACCTGAAATGAGGGAGAAACCTGCTATGAAGCCCGGGAGGTCTCCGGGCGAGCACAAGCCTCCTACAGGGGATACGACCAGGGGAAAGCAGCCCAAATGATCTCTCGTTCTGTTGTTAATCGTATTTTTATAACTATAACTCTTGCCAGATGAAAAAAGTCGTAGACGGTGCGGATGCTGCCATTCATGATATTCAGGACGGAGCTGTCATTATGCTGGGAGGCTTTGGATTGTGTGGAATTCCTGAAAATTGTATCACTGCTTTGGCCGGGAAGGGCATCAAGGGCCTTACCTGTATCTCGAATAATGCCGGCGTGGATGATTTTGGGCTGGGTCTTTTACTAAGGACCCGCCAGATTAAGAAGATGATCAGTTCTTATGTAGGAGAAAATCAGGAGTTTGAGAGGCAGCTGCTCAGCGGCGAACTGGAAGTGGACCTGATCCCCCAGGGTACTTTAGCCACCCGCATACAAATGGCCGGCATGGGAATCCCCGCTTTTTATACGCCGGCTGGGGTTGGTACGGAAATAGCGCAGGGGAAAGAATCAAGGGAATTTAAGGGAAAGGTCTATCTCATGGAGCATGCGCTTCCGGCGGATTTTGCCATTGTTAAAGCCTGGAAGGGGGATACCCTGGGCAATCTCGTGTTTCAGAAAACTACCCGTAATTTCTCTACTTCGATGGCAAAAGCGGGCAATATCACTATTGCGGAGGTCGAAGAGCTGGTGCAGCCGGGAGAGCTGGATCCTGACCAGATACATGTACCTGGTATCTATGTTCATCGGATCTTTCAGGGCCATGACTATCAGAAGCGCATTGAGCGCAGGACGGTGAGTCTGACCGGGGCCATGACCTGACCGGGAGACGGACGACCTGACCGGGATGAAGGGCGGGATGAAGGGCGGGATGAAGGGAGGATCAATCTAGTATCATTCAACGGCCGGGGAGACTCCGGGCCATCATTTCATAAACTAACAATAGCGTATGGCATTGGACAAATTCGGTATCGCCAAACGGATCGCGCAGGAATTGAGGGATGGGATGTATATCAACCTGGGAATCGGCATCCCGACGCTGGTTGCTAATTACATCCCGGCGGGTATCTCTATTATGCTGCAATCGGAAAACGGTATGTTGGGAATCGGCCCTTATCCTACTGAAGCGGAGATAGATGCGGACCTGATCAATGCCGGAAAGGAAACGGTGACCGTTCTGCCGGGAGGGGCTTTCTTTGACAGTGCGGAAAGCTTTGGTATGATCAGGGCCGGGAAGGTCGATCTGACGGTATTGGGGGCCATGGAAGTTTCCGAGACGGGGGATATCGCTAATTGGAAAATACCGGGGAAAATGGTGAAAGGGATGGGGGGAGCGATGGATCTGGTTGCCAGTGCCCGCAATATTATTGTTGCTATGCAGCATACGAATCCTAAGGGGGAGTCCAAGTTGCTGCCGGCTTGTACGCTTCCGTTGACCGGGGTTAAATGCGTTAAAAAGATAGTGACGGAGCTGGCTGTTCTGAGTATTGGAGAGGGGGGATTCAGGCTGTTGGAGCGGGCGCCGGGGGTCTCTGTGGAGGAGATCAGGGGGAAGACGCTGGGCAGGCTTGTTATAGAGGGGGAGATTCCTGAAATGAGACTCCAATAAAAGACGAATATCTCGTCGAATTCATGAGCACCGCTGAAAAGACATTGAGGAGCGAGTAAATGAGGGTCTGACACGGAGAAGCGGGAAGAGCTGCCAGGTTAGTCTATCAGGTTATTCTTTACGGCGAAAAAGACGAGTCCGGCAGTATTTTTCGCGCCAAACCGTTCCATCAGGCGGTCTTTGATTGCTTCTACGGTCCTGGGGCTTACGTCGATCTTTTGGGCGATCTCCTGGGCTGTGAATTCCATGCAAATATACCGGACGACCTCTCTTTCCCGATCGTTCAGGGTAATTTCGGTATTGAGGCTGGGAATTATTTTGGTGCGGGTGTGGGATTTTTTCAGCAGGATGCGGTTGACGAAGTTATTGAGGTAATAGCCTTTGGTGGCCACTTCTATGATGGCTCTTTTTATTTCCGAGGGGTCGGCGCTTTTGAGGAGATAGCCATTGGCTCCGATCTCCATCATATGGCTTACAAAGCGTTCATCCTCATACATGGTCAGGGCTATGATATGGATGGATGGGTATTGTTTGGCGATGATCTTGGTCGTTTCTATACCATCTTTGAGGGGCATCCGGAGGTCCATTAGTACGACATCGGGTTCGGAGGCAGCCAGACCGTCCAGTAATTCCTGCCCGTTCTCGGCTTCCTGCACAAATTTTATAGCATTGTACGGGCGTAAAGATAATATGACACCCTTGCGGAATATCTTGTGGTCATCGGCTATTGCAACTTTAATTACTCCCATAGGTATTGTATCTAAAGATACGCATAAATTCTATTCCTGCTCTGCCAGTCTGTCTTCCTCTTCTTTCATCAATTCAATGGTAACTTTATAATAGGTTTGAGACATATCCTTTTCAAAGAAGATCTTGCCATGCAATACTTTCAGCCGGCTTTGAATGTTTTTCAGCCCCAGTCCTACATTGCTTTTATTTAATTTATTAAAGTCATTTTGGGTGATGCCGCGTCCATCGTGATGCAGGCGGATGAAGAACTTATCTCCGCTGGTATTCTGGGTGAGGTGAATGAAGCTGGCATTGCTGTGTTTCAGGATATTGTTCACCAGTTCCTGGATGACCCGGAAGATGATCAGTTCGTTTTCTGCCTGGAGGCGTTCCCGGTAATCGTGAAAACGGGAGCTGGCGTTCATGCTGCCTGAGCCGCTGATCTTTTGGAACAGGTCATTTACGGCGGATTCCAACCCGAAGTTCTTGAGGGTGGGGGGCATCAGGCTATGCGAGATGTTACGGATCAGCTGGATGGTATCGTCTATGATCTGTTTGGCGTTGTAAATGCTTTGTAGCTGGGCTGTTTTATCCAGGTTGACCAGGTTCTCGTTGAGATAGAGCCTTGCTGTTGCGAGCAGGGGGCCTGCGTCGTCGTGCAGGTCAGCTGCGATGCGTTGGCGTTCCTCTTCCTGTAAGCGTATGGAAGCGTTCAGGAGGAGCTTTTGCTGATCATGTTCCATTCGCTGAAGGCGCAACTGGTAGCGGATCACCTTGCGTTGATGGAAGATAATGAATACGATAAGCCCGATAGTAAGAGCCAACATTCCGATAGTGCCAAAATACAGCACCAGGGAAACGTTGCTACCGGGATTAATGGCTTGTAAAAGGTTCATTTAGTATTTGTCTCCGCGACTAGGTTGGGTTAAGGATTTTCATTAAGTAAGGTTTATTATATATCTGCATAAAAGTCTTCTAGCGGGTACGTTTTTCTTGTATCCTTTCGCATTATGAAAGAAATGCAAAAAAAAACGTCCTTTAAGATCTCAAAAAAATTATTAATAGCCCAGTAATTTTTATGTTCCTGTATTGTAAACGTGGCTGCATAGATAAAAAGGAAAAGGGTAGACGAAAAATAGATAAAAAAGGCAATAACTACCCAAAATTTTTTAATGCTATACACATAGATTACGGATGAATCTTTTATGTGTTCATATAAGAATAAAATGCAATATATTATAATTAGAATAGCTTCGACAGAGGCCGTCAGAGAGTCGAAAGATTCTGCTTTCTTGCTTGTAAAATTGAAAATAGCAATCAGGTAAAAAAGCGCTGTTCCGATGAGAGAGAGATATCTGAAGTTCTTTGCTTTAAAAGAAGAATAAAAGAAAAAGGCAAAAAGGGTATATTCTATTACGGTAAAGCTCGAAAATATGTAGAAAGTGCCAAGCCGGTCTTTTAGAAAAAGGGATATGTTTTCTGTTACAACTGAAAGCAGGCAATAAAGAAATATCACCCATAGCCCCTCACCTCTATTTCTTTTTAAAAAAATAAGATAAAAAATTATGGGTAATATCTCTGAGAAGAATGCTAGAAGCGGAAGCAATGCCTTGATTTTACATCAAATATAAAAGGCATTGTCCTATAATCCAAGCGAAACGGTTTTTTACCTGCCAATTATGCCTGTCAGCAAATCGCCGACACCAGGATAAACCCTATCGGCCACGATAGCCGGGACGGTGACTAAGGAACCATTTTCTTCAACGACTACCTTTTTAGTGATATCTTTACCAGAAGCATCTACGGCCACATATACCAGCGTTTTCTGGCCTGCCTCATTCAATGCATTGTAAAGCCTCATACCTACGCATCCAGGCTGGGCAAGGATCTGGTCGATAATATTACGACCGATCGTATAGCCGGTGGTATCATTAGGATTAGCCTGATGGTAGGCACCGACGAAATCTGCTGCCATTTCATGGCTGATTTCTTCCCCAATCGTAGCTACGTCTTTCTTAGTAAGTAACTCTTTTTGCATAAAAAGTAAGTTTTTAGAGGTTTGAGAAATGTTAGTTTGTACAACTAAATAACCCCTAAAAAAAAAGATGGACAACGGTCAAAATTTATGGTAAAATGCTTTAAATTGCCTGTAATTCAAGTCTGTACTGCGTTTGACGTGTTTTTACGAGGGGGTTTACGAGGCGAAAATAGAGTATTTCCACGTTATAAAAATAGTATTTTTACTATCGCAAAATTAGTAAATTGGGCTGGGAGAAGTACGTGTCTAAGCGATATATGCACATTTTGTGCCAAATGTGCATAAGTTAGGGGGATGTGAGGATTTTTAAAACGGGGCTATCCGGAAAAAGCGGACAGAATGGTCTAAAGCAGGATGGTGGATTGGGGCAAAGTGCGTTGGATGAAGCATGGGGGATCCGGATAAGGGTGCGTTGGATCAAGGATAGTGGTGGTGGACAGGGGGCTTATACGAAGGATAATGGGATGGAGTGAAATTTTATTCCTGTTTTGCCGTTCTATTCATCCGGTTATTTGATAAATTCCAGCCATATTTGATGGTAATGAGGGTCCAATTGGCTTTTAAATAGATAGAAGTTGACTGATATTGGATTTTAAAGTCGGCTTTCAGGGATATTGAAATCTTTTTACTGGACGGTAAATGGACAATTGGATGGTTTGCTGGTTGTGATCCTAATCAATCAACTTCTGATACAAATATAAAAGGTAAGTACTTGTGATACAATAGCAGAACTGCCCTATTTAATTTGTTCGGAAATTACTTTTCAGTTCGTAAAAATTCTAAGGACATTAATGGTATTTTCCCGTACACTGTGATCTTTCCGGTAAAAAGTTACCGGAAATGAGTAGTAGCAACCCGATTATCAACGAAAATTTGACACCTATACCTATTAATTTTACAAACCTGCCGGTATGACTGCTGAATTAGTAATTAAAGTATCGATCGCTGATGATCATAAGATTTTCCGCGACGGTATCAAAATGGCTTTGAAGAACAAGGAATACCTGAGAATTCTCTGGGAGGCTGAAGACGGTAAGGATCTGGTGCATAAGATGCAGATTAAGCGCCCGGATGTGTTGCTGATGGATATCAGGATGCCGGAGGTGGATGGTATCAATGCGATTGGTCTGCTGCGGAAAGAATATGAAGAAGTAAAGATTATTGTGCTTACGATGTACGACGACCAGGAAATGATCTCTAAAATGATGGAAATGGGTGCTAATGCCTATTTGACCAAGACTACCGATCCCGATGAAATATACCAGGCGATCCTCACCTGCATGAATGATGACTTTTATTTCAATGACCTGGTGAATAAAGCGGTACTTTCCAAGCTTCAGACCAAACGGCAGGTCCGGCAATTTTATCCCAGTCCCATTAAGTTTTCCGAAAAAGAGATCCGTATTTTAAAGCTCCTTGCCGAAGACAAGACTACGGAGGAGATCTCCAAGGAAGTTTTCCTCAGCACGCGTACCATTGAGACCATTCGTCAGAATATGAAAACCAAGATCGGCGCCAAAACCATTGCAGGGCTGATCATGTATGCCATGCGCAATAAGCTGATCGACTGAACCTGCGCCTTCTCCGGGTAAACCCTTAATACTCCAGGGTAACCACTCCGCTTTTAATGGCATAAATAGCCAGACCTACACGGCTCTTCACATTTAATTTTACGAACAGGGCGTCTCTGTAATTATCGATTGTCCGCGGGCTTATTTTCATGACGGTTGCAATCTCTTTATAGGTCATATCCGTGCTGGCTAGTTTCAGGAAGGTCATTTCATTCTCGCTTAGGGTCAGTCTGTCGGCCTGGTTGTTATTGGATTTATCCTTTTTAAACAAATTGACCAGTTTCCCGGCGGAGTTGTAGGAATAGAAATAACCGCTGCTTATTACGGACTGGATGGCCAGGTTGAGCTCTCCGGGATGGATATCTTTTTTCAGGAAGCCTCTTGCCCCGGCCTGCAGCAGCCGGAGCAGGGTGATCTCGGAGTCGTACATCGTCAGGATCAGCACGTAGATCTCCGGGTAATTGACCCGCAGGTACCTGGCCGTCTCATATCCATCCATCTCGGGCATATTGAGGTCGAGAATGACCAGGTCCGGTAATTCTTCCGGTTGTAATTTTTCCAGCAATTCTTTTCCATGGGCCGCCAGCAGGATCACTTTGCAGTTGTCGAACCGGTCGATGACGGTGGCCAGGGCGTCCCGCAGAAGGATATGATCGTCGACCATGGCTATCTTAACAGTTTTATTGACAGATTTCATCCGTTTATCTTTTAATGGTGTCCATGAAGGCCTTATTGCAGGCCGGTTATTGTCTGATTGGTTCAATAAGGTACGACAATGGTGATCTCCGTGCCGCTCTGAATAGTGCTTTCGATATGAAAGACTGCGTTGATCATGTTAGCTCTTTTCTTCATATTGCTTAATCCGGAAGTGTTTTTCTGATCCCGGATCAAGATGGTATTAAATCCGATGCCATCGTCCCGGATCGTTAGTATCAGGTTGTTATTCTCGTACGTGAGCAGGATACTGATATGGGTTGCCCGCGAATGGCGGATCACGTTATTGATCGCCTCTTGTAAGATACGGAGTATAAAGATCTCTTTTTGTTCATCCAGGAACTGGTAATCTCCCCTGATCTCGTATGCGACTTCTACAATGGACAGCTTTTGCAGCTGGGCGACCAGCTGTTCGATGGCTTTGGTCAACCCGCCATTGCTGATTATTTCCGAGCTCAGGCTCCGGGAGAGATCTCGTAGCTCATCCAATGCCCGGGTGAGCAGTTCTACCGCATCGTCAACGCGCTGGGTCGCCGGGGCATTTTCTTTAATCTCCAGGGTATTCAGATGTAGTTTAGCCAGAGAAATAAACTGGCCGATATTATCGTGGATTTCCCTTGAAATATATTGAAAAGTATATTCCTGGATCTCCAGCTGTGTCTTGAGCAGTTCCTTATCGTAATTGGCTTTGATCCCTTCCAGCTTTATATTGAAGAGGTTTTGTTTTTTCTGGTAGAGAAGGAGGATGACTGCGATAAAACCTATCAAAATTATGATAAGCAGTGTACAAATAATAACAATGGATATTACTATTTCTTTGTCCTGCATGTAAAACCTTTAATGAATAAAAGATGGGTGACGCAGAGGGCAAAATTATTGATGGAATATAAGCTCTCGTAAATTTTATATTGTCCATGGCTCCGTAACCAGGCCATTAACAGGAAAAGAGGGAAAATGGCCGCGAGATAAAAAAAAATCCCCGTTACTAACCAGAAAGAGGGCTCCTTAAACAGATCGATCGGCTCTGGTCTGGCAAAAAGCTCTTTGAAAAAAGTCAGGCAGAGAATAATGATAATAGCGCATTCAAATAATATAGCCGGATCATTGATTATATAAAGGCCATTTACCAGGGAAGACCGTGTAAAAAAAAAGGCAAACAGAGAAAGCAGCAGGATGGTCAAATGCTTCATGGAGGTCGACCGGATGACCTGGAGAAAAAAAGCAGCGAATACAAATGTCTCGAATACCGTATAAAAATTATAAATGACGTCGCCTGTCTGCGCCTGATGAGAAGAAAAAGCAAGCAAGTTGAAAATTGGAATCAAGAACGGATTGGCGACTATCTCAATGGCAATAGACACAAATAAATACAAAGGGAAAATCCAGAGATAAACTGGCTGACCCTTTCGATAACAATAGATAGTTCCCAGGAACAGGGCTAGCAGGTTGGTAATCCAGGCAGTAGCATTAGATAAAAAATATATATGTGTAGTCATGCTATCAAAAGTGAAAGATACAACAGGGGGGCAAGACCACTACCGTTAAAACACCCTACCCCAGGAAGAAAAATACCCTGCCTCCCGCGTGTAAATGCTTTCTTTTTGCATCTATCTACCGATAATTTTGGAAAGGAATATTGTTCCGCCATTATTAAGACCTTACTATGAACCTGGAAGACGCGCAACAGCTCAGACAAAGACTTATCTGCCTGGAAGGCATTATCGCCTGGAAGAGCCGGGAATATATCTGGAAAATATTGGTCGGCCCGCTGGACAGGCGGAAGCTGGATCATTTCAGGGTGGGTATCGATCCCACCATTCCACTCGATCCAAAGGCGCTGATCAGGCCCTACCTGCTGGAGGAGTTGTCCGTCTATTTTTTCCTAAAGGACAAGGGATCCGTCATTTGCCGGGAGTATGAGGAGTTTCTTCTGGCCAATAACATGCAGTTTTCGGGTAGGGACAATCGCTTATTGTCCTTCCTGGACCGGTAAAAAAATTGCCTGCTCTTTGGAAGCAGGCAAAACTCTTTTACAAATCAGAAAAGGACCAGCGGGAGAATGGCTTAAATAAGGATCTGGATCGGACTACTCGGGAATATTGGATAATTAAACCTGGGTTTTCATAGGAACCTGGATCAATTGGACGATGGGAGGATAAATGGATCTTATTGGATACTAATCAGGAAAATCGAAAGAAGTTGATTGACATTGGATTTTGCCGGGTTTCATAGAATATTGAAAATCATTCTGGACGGTTTCAAGGACATTGGATGGTCTGAGGTTGCTAATCCTCGTCAATCAACTTGTATAACAAATATAGATGTGAATAACTATGTGGACAAGCGCATAATTGCTCAATTTTATTTATTCAGCTTTTACGGGTTTTTTCGTAAAAGAACGTAGATCCAACCAGTATAAATTCCCTTTCTTTATCGTAAAAAAACGGTGTATATTCGTATGTACGTATATTCCGTAACGGATAGATTTCGTACTTTTCCTATAGTAAGTATTGCAATTTTTGTTTCATTTTGCAGGGAGTTTGGGTCGACCCCGAAGTCCTTTTTGTAAAATACAGAATCGTATGAAAAAACCAGAGTTGAACCATGCCATTAAGGTAGCTATTGCTGATGATCATGCCCTTTTCAGAGCTGGCGTAAAGACGGCACTTGCCGTTAAGAAAGATGTAGAACTGATTGCGGAGGCCGATAATGGGATGCAACTGCTGAATTTGCTCAAGCATATAGAGCCCGACGTAATTCTACTTGATATTCAAATGCCGATCATGGATGGGATCCAGACTTTACCGGAGATCCGGAAGGAGTATCCCCATGTCAAAGTGATCATCCTTTCGATGCATAATGATCATTCCATGATATCCAAGCTAATGGAGATCGGTGCTAATTCCTATCTGACTAAAAACTCCGATTCAGAGACTATCTACCAGGCGATCAAGACCTGTTATGAACAGGAATTTTTCTTCAATGAGTTGACTAACAAGGCTTTATTGACGGGATTGCGTACCCGGCGCCCTGAGATCGGGGCTCCCCAGGATGTGAATCTCACCGAAAAGGAGCTGACTGTATTAAAGCTGATGTGCGAAGAAAAGACCACCAAGGAGATTGCAGATATTGTCGATATCAGTCCCAGGACGGTGGAAGCGATCCGGGACAAGCTAAAAACAAAGACTGGGGCCAAGTCTATGGCGGGCCTTGTCATGTATGCGGTGAAAAACGGCATTATCGAGCAGCAATAAGGCGGATAATCTGAAATCGGGTGCCGGTGAGTAATTTAAGCACCAGTACGGTTTATAAGGATAGCGGTAAGATGAGTACTTTCATAAATTTTAATGGTAAGGTGCTGCCTGCGGAAACTGCCGTCCTTACGGCCGATAACAGGGGATTTCGTTATGGTGATGGCTTGTTCGAAACGATGAAGGTGGTCCAGGGGCGTCTGTTGCTGGAACGGTATCATTTTGAGAGGCTGCTGGCGGGAGTTGGGCTCCTGCAATTTGAACTTTCTCCTTTTTTTACGGCCGAAAAGCTGGCCGGCCAGGTCCTGGCGCTTTGTAAGAAGAATGGCCATCAGGCTTTGGCCCGGGTCCGGTTGGTGGTCTTTCGCGGTGACGGCGGTTTATACGATCCCATCAATCATTTTCCGAATTATATTATTCAAACCTGGCCGCTGCCTCTGCGGGATGACAAGCTGAATGAGAATGGGCTGGAGATCGACATCTTCCCCGACGGCCGGAAGTCCTGTGATTCCTTTGCTAATCTGAAATCGAATAATTACCTGCTTTATGTCCTGGCGGCGCTCTATGCCCGCAAACATCAGTTCAATGACTGTCTGGTCCTCAATAGTCACGACAGGGTTGCAGACAGCACTATCGCGAATCTCTTTTACTGCAAGGACGGAAAGATCTATACTCCCCCGCTGACGGAGGGGTGCGTTGCCGGCGTCATGAGACGTTACCTGCTGGAATTCCTTCCGGGCGCCGGATTCAGCGTGGAGGAAAAAGAGACCTGCCGGGAGGACCTGGAAGGGGCGGACGAAATTTTCCTAACTAATGCGCTGAAAGGGATAAAATGGGTGGGGTCCCTGGGGGCGTCGACTTATGGATATCAGCTGGCTGCCCGGGTGCACCGGGAGATTGCCCGGGAATCGATCTATTAGCGCCTAATACGAAAAGAGGGTCTATACGGCGTGCCCGGTTTTGCCGGCGTGCATCTTTGCATAGGTATCGAGCAGGGTCCGGACGGCGTTGGTACCTTCTTCTCCCAGGGAAAGCGAATAGTTATTGACGTAAAGGTCAATATGTTGCCGCATCACCTGCTCGTCCATTTCCTGGGCGTGTTGTTTTACGTAGTCGGGGAGGGCCGGATAATGGCTGAAAGCATATTCCAGGCTTTGGCGGATGAGGCGGTTTATCTTTTTTTGCAGGCCGGGGGCGCCTTCTTTGCGCAGGATGATACCGCCCAGGGGAATGGGGGCGCCGGTTGTCTCCTCCCAGTATTCTCCCAGGTCCAATAGTTTTGTCAGGCCTTTCTGGTGGTAGGTGAACCGGTTCTCATGAATGATGACTCCGCAGTCGACCTGCCCGGACAATACGGCGTCTTCGATACCGGAAAAGACCATGAATTTTTTTTGCCGGGCCAGGGGGAAGGCGAGGGAAAAGAGGAGGTGGGCTGTCGTCCGTTCGCCGGGGATGGCGATCGTTTTTGTCTCCAGTCCGGAGACCGGAATAGGCGATTTGGCTATTAAAAGGGGGCCTACTCCTTTCCCCAGCGCTCCGCCGGCATCCAGGAGCTCGTACCGGTCCAGCACCAGCGGCAATACCCCATAACTTATCTTGCTAATGTCCAGTTTCCCCTGCAGGGCCCATTGATTGAGGGTCTCGACGTCTTCCAGTCTGACTTCGAAGTCAAGGCCTTCCGTATCAATCTTTTTATTCACCAGTGCGTCAAAAATAAAGGTATCGTTCGGGCATGGGCTGAATCCCAGGGTAAATGTCATTTGGATTGTTTTTATTATTGGTCAAGGGCGGTATTATCCGCTGCTGTTATTTTCAGGATGGACGATGGATCTTCTTTTGCGAGCTTGTCGAACAGGTCGATCAGCCGGGCATTCAGGTTGGCGATGGCCGTCCTGATGTCCCATTTGGTTTTATCTCTTTCTCCGATATCATTGGAGACCGACCTGAGCTGCAGAAAAGGGATTTTCTCCTGCAGGCATACATAATGGAGTCCTCCGCCTTCCATGCTTTCAACAACGGGGGCTGTATTTTGTTGAATCCATTCGATCCGGGTTTTGTCGGTGCTGATCTCATTTACGGTAATGGCGCGTACGGGTTCCAGGCCGGACAGGGCCAATAATTTTTT
>Ga0179596_10000181_pt1 | contig 39154 bp, 37 predicted proteins | sample CZODoug1_1_08_16_FD_155494 | JGI IMG/M metagenome (GOLD analysis project Ga0179596, IMG submission 155494) | Vadose zone soil fungal communities from Angelo Coast Range Reserve, California, USA - CZODoug1_1_08_16fungal (Illumina Assembly) | ecosystem: Environmental > Terrestrial > Soil > Vadose...
CGACGAGACCTTGCGTCGCGAGATGCGCCAATTGGAAGGCGGATGGTTGTCCAACTCGGCCATCGAGCGCTCGAAAGAGCGCCTGCAGCGGCTGCCGTATGTGGAGAAGGTGGAGTTCGAGAACAAACCGGTGGCCGGCAGCGCGGACCTCGTCGATGTGGATTACAACATCAAGGAAGGCCTGCCCGGTCAGTTCGGCGGCGGCATCGGCTATTCGGAAGCCCAGAAATTCAGCTTGAACGGCAACTTCGTGCACAGCAATTTCATGGGAACCGGCGATCGCATCGCGCTGGAAATCAACGCGGGCAAGTACAGCAAGAGCTATGTGTTCTCGCATACGGATCCGTACACCACCATCGATGGCGTGGCGCGCATCAGTTCCGTGTCGTTCCGGGACATCACTCAGTTCGTCTCTGCCTCGTCGGCATTCTCGACCAAACAGATCACCGGCGCCGTGCAATGGTCGTACCCGATCACGGAGTATCAATATCTACAGGCGGGCGTTTCCGCCAACAAGAATACGTTGGTGGTCTCTCAGAATTATAGCGCGCAGCAGGCCGTGGACTGGGTGAAGTCGAACGGCTCGACGTTCCAGCGTGACCTGACGGATACCAACGGTGACGGCGTTCTCAATTCCTTGGACAGCCCGTACACGATTTTTGGCACCAACTTCTACACCTATGAAGTTACCGCCGGATGGAACCTCGACACCCGCAACCGAGCCTTGTTCGCGGACCGCGGTTTGCATGTGGCGGTGTCCGGCCGGTTGGCGCTGCCGGTGAGTTCGGTGCGCTACTACACGTCGAACTTCCAGTATCTGCAGTACGTACCCATTTGGCGCAAATGGCTGCTGTCGTTCAATTCGACTTTGGACTATGCGTCGCCCTTGGGCAGCACCACCTCGCTGCCGCCCTATTTGAATTATTACGCCGGTGGTCCGGATAGCGTCCGCGGCTATCGGGAAAGCCGCTTGGGGCCCCGGGACAATATCGGGTTGGGCAACCCCTACGGCGGTAATTTGCGGGTGGTCAATCGCGCCGAGCTGATTTTCCCGGTGCCCGAGAAATGGCGGAGCGCGGCCCGGGTCAGCTGGTTCTACGACATGGGCAACGTGTTTCAGACCGGCAACAAAGTCAAATTCCTGGGGTATGATGACTTCACCCCCATCAACTACCATTTCGATTATGCTAATCTGAAGAGATCGACCGGCATCGCGGTGCAGTGGCTTGCACCGCTGGGCCTGTTCCGGTTCTCGTACGGGATTCCGTTGAATCCGTATCCCGGCGACACGGTGAGATTCGGCGACGAAACAGAGCGTTTTCAGTTTTCTATCGGTCAAGCATTTTGACCAACATTTACTCGAGGTCCTAAATATCAACATGTCGACTTTCAATCGCAGCATTCCGTTCTTGGCCCTATGCTTGTGCGGCCTACTGGCAGCGCACCCGGTAAGCGCGGAAGTCAAAATGGGCGTGGTGAACTTTCAAAAGCTGCTGGAAGAAGCGCCGCAGACCAAAACTGCGATGGCGGCGCTCGAGAACGAATTCGCGCCGAGACGCCGTGAATTGTTGACCATGCAGAACGATCTCAAGGCGAAGGACGAAAAACTTCAGAAGGAAGGCGCGGTCATGGCCGAGGCCGACCGAGCCAAGGCGGAGAAGACGTTGCGCGATCAGCAGCGCGAGTTTTCCCGCAAGGCCGGAGAATTCCAGGACGATGCATCGACCCGGCGGAATGAGGAGATCGGCAAGGTGCAGCGGTACTTGGTGACCGAGATCCAAGCCTACGGCAACGCCCAGGGCTATGACCTCGTACTGGGAGACGGGGTGTTCTTTGCGAAGGGCCCGCTCGACATCACCGCCAACGTGTTGGCCGTGCTCGCGACCAAGCCGGCGACTTTGCCCGCTGCACCGGCCGCCGCCAAGCCGTCCACGCCGCCTAAATAAACACGGGTAGCCCCAACACGGCACTCAAGGTCGTGCGCACGTGCACAGGGATTACAGCCTCGGCGAGCTAGCGGTGCAGTTCGGCTTGGAGTTGCGCGGCGACCCCGCTCTGCGGGTGTCGCATGTCGCAACGCTGTCCCAGGCGACTGAGGGTTCGCTCAGCTTTCTTGCGAATTCCCGATACCGTAAGCACTTGGGTTCGACGCGTGCGTCCGCAGTCGTGGTGGTGGCGGCCGATGTGGAGGGATGTCCGGTCGCCGCGCTCGTCGATCCAAACCCGTACTTGGCATACGCACGCATTGCGACGCTGATGTATCCGGCCGCTTCGATGACGGCCGGAATTCATCCGAGTGCAGTCGTGGCAACCGCGGCGAAGGTAGCGCCTTCGGTTGCCATTGGCCCGCTCTGCGTGATCGAGGCCGGTGCCGAACTCGGTGAGCGGGTCCAGGTCGGAGCGGGGTGTACCGTCCTTGCCGGCGCGCGCATCGGAGACGACACGCAACTGATGCCGCGGGTGACTTTGTACGCCGGGGTGCACATCGGCGCACGCTGCCTGTTGCATACGGGTGCGGTCATCGGCGCCGACGGTTTCGGGTTTGCGCCGGATGCCGGTACCTGGTTCAAAGTGCCGCAGGTGGGCAGCGTGCGGATCGGCGATGACGTGGAGATCGGTGCCAACACGACCATCGACCGCGGGGCTATCGGGGACACCATCGTCGAGAATGGTGCGAAACTGGACAACCAGATCCAGGTCGGTCACAACGTGGTCATTGGAGCGCACACGGCCATTGCGGCTTGCACGGGAATCTCCGGCAGCACCACCATCGGCCGACGCTGCATGATCGGCGGCATGGTGGGATTTGCGGGGCATTTGACGATAGCGGACGACGTGGTCATCACGGGCTGCAGTCTGGTGAGCGCCTCGATCAGGGAGTCCGGCAGCTATTCGAGCGGGATGCCCACGGTCGAGACGCGGGCGTGGCGGCGCATGGTGGCCAATTTAAGACGATTCGGTGAAAAGGAGCGATGATGTCGGAACCCCTCAAGATGGATATTGAAGCGATCATGCGGCAGCTGCCGCATCGGTATCCCTTCTTGTTGGTGGATCGCGTGCTGGCCTGCGAGCCGGGGAAATACGTGCATGCGTTGAAGAACGTGACCTTCAATGAGCCGTTCTTTCCGGGGCATTTTCCGCACCGGCCGGTCATGCCCGGCGTCATCATCATCGAAGCGTTGGCCCAAGCGGCCGGCATTCTCGCGTTCAAGACCGTCGGTGTGGTTCCGGACACCGAGACGCGATTTTATTTCGTGGCGATCGACAATGCACGGTTCCGCAAGCCCGTCGAACCCGGCGATCAGCTCATTCTCAAGGTGGTGCTGAAGCGGGCCTTCAAGGGCATTTGGAAGTTCGCGTGCATTGCGGAGGTCGACAACCAGGAGGTGGCATCCGCTGAAATCATGGTGGCGCCCGAGACCAAAGGGCGGCCGGTGAAGCCGGGCCCCGCGGCGGGAGATGCGGGATGATCGACGCGCGCGCGGTGATATCGCCGCAGGCGGACATTGCGGCGGGCGTGGAAATCGGGCCGTTCACCATCATCGGGCCGGATGTCAGCATCGGGGCGGGCACCTGGATTGGACCGCACGTGGTCATCAACGGTCCCACCCGCATCGGCGCCGACAACAAGATTTTCCAATTCGCCTCGATCGGCAGCGCACCCCAGGACAAGAAATACAAGGGAGAGCCCACCCGGCTCGAAATCGGCGACCGCAATGTGATCCGCGAGTGCGTCACCATCAATCGCGGCACCATTCACGATCAAGGCGTCACGCTGATCGGCAGCGATAATCTGCTGATGGCCTATTCGCACGTGGCCCACGATTGCCGCCTCGGCGACCAGATCGTCATGGCGAACTGCGCCACCTTGGGCGGCCATGTGGAGATCGGCAGCTGGGCGAATTTGGGAGGCCTGTCCGCCGTGCATCAGCATACCAAGGTGGGGGCGCATTGCTTCATCGCGCACAACGCCGCCGTGACCCGAGACGTGCCGCCCTACGTCATGGCCGTCGGCCGGCCTGCCGTTCCGCACAGCGTGAATTCGGAGGGATTGAAGCGGCGTGGATTTACCGCCGAACAGATTCTCAATATTCGTCGTGCCTACCGCGTGCTCTACCGCTCGGGCCTCAAACTGAAAGCCGCTCTGGAGCAACTCGACGAAGCCGCGGCCACCCAGGCCGAGATCCGCCCCTTCGTCGATTTCATCAGACGCAGTTCCCGCAGCATCGTTCGCTAGCGGAATGTCGATGCCACTGCGGGTGGGTCTGGTGGCGGGTGAAGCGTCGGGCGACACCCTCGGCGCGGGTTTGATCCACGCGCTGCGACGGCTGGCGCCGGACACGGAATTTTTTGGAGTTGCCGGGCCGAAGATGCAGGTGGCGGGGTGCGAGGTCTGGGAACCTTCCGAATCGCTTGCCGTCATGGGCCTGTTCGAAATCGTGCGCGAACTGCCGCGCTTGTTCCGGTTGCGCGCCCGCATTCGTCGGGACTTCATCGAAGCGAGGCCCGACGTGTTCGTGGGTATCGATGCGCCTGAATTCAATTTGCGGCTGGCGCGCGATTTGCGCCGGGCCGGCATTCCCACCGTGCAATACGTCAGCCCCCAGGTATGGGCCTGGCGCCAGAATCGCGTGCGGACCATGCACGAATCGGTCGATTTGATGCTGTGCCTGCTTCCCTTCGAGAAGCGCTTTTACGATGGCCAAGGCATGCCCGCAGAGTTCGTCGGGCATCCGCTGGCGGATGCCATACCGCTCACGCCGGATCGCAGCCAGGCGCGGGCGACGTTGAGCCTGGCCGCCGACGCGCAAATCGTGGCGCTGCTGCCGGGCAGCCGGCGCGGCGAGGTGTCGCGCCTCGCGGAAGACTTCGCGAGGACGGCGCAATGGATGGCAGCACAGCGGCCTAACCTGGTTTTCGTCGCACCCATGGCGAGCCACGCGGTGCGGAATCTGTTCGAGGCGGCGCTGGAGCGCATTGCGCCTGCGGTCCCGGTCACCCTCTTGGACGGTCATGCGCAAACCGCGCTCACTGCGGCGGACGTGGTTTTAGTAGCCTCCGGGACCGCAAGTCTGGAAGCTGCTCTGTGCAAACGCCCCATGGTGGTGGTCTACCGGCTGGGTCGCATGACCGCCTGGATCCTGCGACACCTGAATCTGGTGAAATCCAAATTTTTCGCGCAGCCAAATTTGCTTGCAGATCGCCGCGTCGTCGGCGAGTATTTTCAGCAGGAGATCATTCCGGAGTCGATCGGAGCGGAGCTCTTGATGTGGCTGGACGACAAGCCGCGGCGCGAGGCACTGGAGCATGAGTTCTTGCGGATTCACTTAGGCCTCAAGTGCGACGCGAGCGCCCGGGCGGCACAGGGGGTGTTTGCATTGGCGAGCCGGCGGCGTCTGCCCGCGGCGGGCGGATCCGCGTGAGGTTGCGAGTGGCCGGGGTGGACGAGGCCGGGCGCGGGCCCCTGGCGGGGCCGGTAGTCGCTGCTGCGGTGATACTGCGACCCGGTCGTTCCATTGCGGGAATTGCGGATTCGAAAGTGCTGTCCGCCGAGACGCGCTCTCGCCTGAGCCTCGTCATTCGGCGTCGCGCACTGTGTTTCGGCATCGGCTGGGCCGACCCGGCGGAAATCGATTCGCTCAACATTCTTCACGCCACGTTCCTTGCCATGCGCCGCGCCGTACTCTCGATGGCATATTGTCCCGACATGCTGCTGGTGGACGGCAATCGGCTTCCGCATCTGGGTGGCCTGGGCGGCGTGGGTGGCTCGGGGGGCGCGCTGCGCGCGCGTGCCATCGTCGGTGGCGATGCCACGGAGGCGGCAATCGGTGCGGCGTCGATCCTGGCGAAGACTGCCAGGGATCACTATATGAATCAGATGCATGCGGTCTATCCTGAATATGCTTTTGCAAGTCACAAGGGGTATGCCACCGCGCTGCACCGCCGCTTGTTGACCGAGCATGGCCCATGCCCGTTGCATAGGCGGTCGTTCGCTCCGGTAGGAGCCATGCTGAACAGGGAGGTCGAGTGGGACGAGCGGAATTTGGAATTCGAATTCGGCGACGACGCGCACCCCCTGGATCCGGCATTGGAAGCCGAGCAGGGCCCGGGGTATGCGGTTGATGTAGGGGGCGAGTTGGACGCGGGACGCGCGGTTGCTTCCGGGGGTTGCGAGCGTTGAATCAGTTCGTGCACCTGCGGCTGCACACCGAGTATTCGTTACTCGACGGGATCGTGCGCGTGCCGGAATTGATGACGGCGGTGGCGGCGGCGGGAATGCCGGCGGTTGCCCTGACCGATCAGAGCAATCTGTTCGCCATGGTCAAGTTCTACAAAGAGGCGCAAGGCGCCGGCGTCAAGCCCTTGATCGGCGTGGATGCGTGGATTCGCGAGGGACAGCGCGAGCTGCGCGGTGCCGGGGCGCCGGGTGAGGGCCCATCGCGCGTGGTGTTTCTGTGCCAAAACCTCACCGGTTACCGGCATCTCACCCAACTCGTGACGCGTTCCTTCCTCGAGGGGCAGCAGCACGGTGCGCCCATGATGGAGCGCGCGTGGTTGCAGCGAGACGTTCTCGAGGGATTGATCGTGCTGTCGGGCGGCCAGGAGGGAGACATCGGACAGGCCTTTGCCCGCGGCAAGGACGAGGAGGCGGCGCGCTGCCTGGCGCGCTGGCAGGCATTGTGCGGCGATCGCTTCTATCTCGAGGTCCAGCGCACGGGGCGTGCCGGCGAGGAGGTATACACCGAGGCCGCGTTGGATCTGGCGCAGAATCGGGGCGTGGCCGCGGTCGCGACCAACGATGTGCGCTTCCTGACGCGGCCGGAGTTCGAAGCGCACGAAGCCCGTGTCTGCATCCATGATGGCGCGTTGCTGGCGGACACCAGCCGCGCGCGACGCTATTCCGAAGAGCAATACCTCAAGACGCCTGCGGAAATGGCCGAGTTGTTCGCCGATGCGCCGGAACTGCTGGTCAACACGGTCGAGGTGGCAAAGCGCTGTTCGCTCGAAATCAAACTAGGCGCCTCCATGCTCCCCGCCTATCCGGTTCCGCCCGGGAGCAGCACCGAACGGTTTCTGTACGAAGAAGCGGAACGCGGCCTCGGCGAGCGGCTGCAACAAGCCAAGATGCTGCAAGGCATCGCGCGGGACACGCAGCTCTACGGAGAACGTCTGGCGCTCGAACTGGGCGTCATTTGCAGCATGGGGTTTGCGGGATACTTTCTGATCGTCGCCGACTTCATCCGCTGGGCGCGCGAGAACGGCGTACCGGTGGGTCCCGGGCGCGGCTCGGGAGCGGGCTCCTTGGTGGCGTTCGTCTTGGGCATCACCGACTTGGATCCCATCGAGCATGATCTGTTGTTCGAAAGATTCTTGAATCCCGAGCGCGTGTCCATGCCGGACTTCGACGTCGATTTCTGCATGGAGGGCCGCGACCGGGTCATCGAGTATGTGGCCAACAAGTACGGGCGCGAACGCGTATCGCAGATCATCACCTACGGCACACTGGCGGCGAAAGCCGTGGTCCGGGATGTGGGCCGAGTGCTCGGCCACAACTACGGCTATGTCGACAAGATCGCGAAGCTGATTCCGTTCGAAATCGGCATTACGCTCGATAAAGCCTTGGCGCAGGAGGAGGAGCTCAGGCGTTCGTATGAGGGTGACGAGGATGTTCGCGAGCTGATCGATCTCGCGCGCACCCTCGAAGGGCTGGCCCGCAACGCAGGCACCCATGCCGGCGGCGTCGTCATCGCGCCTTCCGTGCTCACGGACTTCACGCCGCTCTACTGTGAAGAGGGCAGCACCGCCCCGGTCACGCAGTTCGACAAGGACGACGTCGAAGCCGCGGGATTGGTGAAGTTCGACTTCCTGGGTTTGCGTACGCTCACCATCATCGATTGGGCGGTGCGCGACATCAACGCCGAGCGCTTACGCGCGGGCCAGCCAAATCTCATCATCAGCGCGTTGCCGATGGACGATGCGGCGACGTATCAGCTGCTCAAGAGCTGCAAGACCACGGCGGTCTTTCAGCTCGAATCGCGCGGCATGAAGGATCTCATTCGCCGTCTGCAGCCCGATCGCTTCGGCGACATCGTTGCCTTGGTCGCGCTGTTCCGGCCGGGGCCGCTGCAATCCGGCATGGTCGACGATTTCATCGCGCGCAAGCACGATACCACCGGCGCGGCCATCGATTATTTGCATCCCGACCTCAAGCCCGTGCTCGAGGCCACCTATGGCGTGATCCTCTACCAGGAACAGGTCATGCAGATCGCGCAGATCCTGGCCGGCTATACGCTGGGAGGGGCGGATCTTCTGCGCCGTGCCATGGGCAAGAAAAAAGCGGAGGAAATGGCCCAGCAACGCTCGGTGTTCGTGACCGGTGCCGTTGCGCGCGGGGTGCTCGAATCGCAGGCCACGATGATTTTCGATTTGATGGAGAAGTTCGCCGGTTACGGCTTCAACAAGTCGCACTCTGCGGCGTACGCCTTGCTGTCCTACCAGACGGCATGGCTGAAAGCGCACTATCCGGCCGCCTTCATGGCCGCGGTGCTCTCCTCGGACATGGACAAGACCGACAAGGTGGTCACGCTCATCGACGAGTGCGCCAGCATGAGTCTCATCGTCGAGCCGCCGGATGTGAATGAATCGGTGTATGCGTTCAAGGTCTCGGGAACGAAAAACATTCGCTAAGGCATGGGCGCCATCAAGGGCGTGGGCGCGGCCGCCGTCGAAGCCATCATCGAGGAACGGGTCGCCAACGGTGCTTACCGGGGCCTTCCCGATCTGTGCCGCCGCGTCGATCTGCAGCGGGTCAATCGACGCGTGTTCGAGGCGCTGATTCGTTCCGGCAGCCTGGATCGCATCGGCGCGAATCGCGCGTCGCTGACGGCACAACTCGATCGCGCCGTACATCTCGGCGAACAGAATTCCCGAGCGATGAGTGTGGGCCAAGTCGATTTGTTCGGCTTGAGCACCGCGGAAGACACGCACGTGGAGGACTGGACCGAAGCCCAGCGGCTTACCGGAGAGCGCGAGACTCTCGGGCTCTTTTTGACGGGGCATCCCATCACTCCGTACGAACCGGATTTGAAATTCCTGGTCGGTGCTCGGCTCGTGGACGTGGGCGGCCCCAGGCCGGCCGCGCCCAAGCTCAATGCGGACGGCGAGCGCACCTGGACGGCCGGAAAACCCGCAACGGTTGCCGGCCTCGTGCTGGAAATCCGGCGCCGGCCGAATCGCGTCACCCTGATCCTGGACGATCGCACCGCGCGACTCGAGGTCAGCCTGTACGAAGAGACCTTCCAGCAACACCGGGACATCATCGTCAAAGACGCCATTCTGGTGATCGATGGGTCGTTGCGCTACGACGATTTCATCGAGGCGTGGCGGCTGCAGGCAAAGTCCTTGATGGATATCGACCGGGCGCGCGAGCGCTTCGCGCGCAGGCTGTGGCTGCGCTGGCCGGCGGCGTTCGACGGACCGTCGGGAATGAGCCGCTTCGAAGAGCTATTGAAACCTTACCTCAGGGGACCCTGCGGCGTGAGCGTGGTAGTCAGCCGGCCGGACTACTCGGGCCGGCTCAATTTGGGGAACGCCTGGTCGATCCGGCCGACTCGTGAGCTGCTCGATAAATTGTCCGCATTGGCCGGACGCGACGGCTGGTATTTAGTGTATGGTCCGCGAAATGACGTTCGCGGCGAGGAAACTTCCATATGGCGATGAATTTTCTGGAATTTGAACAGCCCATTGCGGAACTCGAAGCAAAGATCGAGGAGCTCAAATTCTTGGGCGCGGATCCGAGCGTCAACATTTCCGAAGAGATCAAGCGTCTGCAGTCGAAGAGCAGGGCACTGACCAGCAGCATTTTTTCCAATCTTTCCCCATGGCAGATAACGCAGCTTGCGCGCCATCCTCAGCGGCCGTACACGCTGGACTATGTATCGATGATTTTTACCGATTGGCACGAGTTGCATGGCGATCGCATGTACAGCGACGATCTCGCCATTGTCGGGGGGTTGGCACGCCTGGAGGGTTCGCCGGTCATGCTGATCGGTCAGCAGAAGGGCCGCGACACCAAGGAGCGTGTTCGACGCAACTACGGAATGCCGAAGCCGGAGGGCTATCGCAAGGCGCTGCGCCTGATGCGCATGGCAGAGCGTTTTCGCATTCCGGTGATTACCTTGATCGACACGCCGGGTGCCTACCCGGGAATCGGCTCCGAAGAGCGCGGTCAGAGCGAGGCCATCGCGAGAAACCTGTTCGAGATGTCCAACTTGGCGGCGCCGGTGCTGAGTGTGGTCATCGGTGAGGGCGGATCCGGCGGCGCGCTCGCCATCGGCGTGTGCGACCGCTTGTTGATGCTGCAGTTCAGCGTCTATGGGGTGATCTCGCCGGAAAGCTGCGCGTCGATTTTGTGGAAGAGCACGGACAAAAAAGAGATTGCCGCGGATGCCATGGGCGGCACAGCGGAGCGGCTCAAGAAGTTGGCACTCGTCGATGAGGTCTTGAAGGAGCCGCATGGGGGCGCCCATCGTGATCCACAGGGCATGGCGGAGGTTCTGAAGCAAAGTATGATCAAACACTTGGCGGAACTTTGTAATCAACCGGTGACCTCGTTGCTGGATGCGCGACAGGCGCGCCTGCGCGGCTTCGGCGTGTTCCGGGACGCGTAGCGCGCCGGCATAGCGCACGCGCGCCGCGGAAGCGTCACAGCAATGAGTTTTTCGGCGGCCGCCTTGCACACTGTGCTCGAGGCCCATACGCCGCTCGCAGCCACCGGCTTGGTCGTCGCCATCAGCGGCGGCGCGGATTCCGCCTGTTTGCTGACGGCGTTGACCCAACTGGGCACACCGTTTCGCAACCTGCCGGTGCGGGCCGTCCACGTCGATCACGGCCTGCAACCCGCTGCCGCCGACTTTCGCCGCGCCTGCGAGGAGTTGTGCCGGCGCTCGAGTATTCCGCTCCACGTCGTTGCCGTGGTGGTCGACCCGGCAAACGGCGTGTCGATCGAAGCAGCTGCGCGCGAGGCACGCTATCGGGGTATCGCTCGGCAACTCGAAGCCGGCGAATGCTTGTTGACCGCGCACCATGCCGAGGACCAGGCCGAGACCGTGCTGCTGCAATTGCTGCGCGGCGCCGGGGTCAAGGGTCTTTCCGCGATGCCGATGTGTCGGGAGTGGTGCGGTGGGTGGCACCTGCGGCCACTCTTGGATGTCGCGCAGCGGGAACTGCGCAAGTTTGGCGAAGAGGCGGGCGTCATCGCCGTACAGGATCCGATGAATCTCGACATCCGATTCGACCGCGCCTACTTGCGTGAGCGGCTGTGGCCGCTGATCGAGGCGCGCTGGCCGGGGGCGGCGATCGCCCTATCGCGGACGGCGCGCCATTTCGCGGACGCGCAAGAATTGCTGGACCAATCGGCGGCGCTTGCGGTTCAAAAGCTGCGCGACGGCGCGACGCTGTCGGTGACGGGCCTGCGCGCGCTCGGCGCGGCGGAGCAGCGCAATGCACTGCGATATTGGATCGTGGGCCATGCCGTGGTGCCGCCTTCCACCGCGCGTTTGCACGAGGCGTTGCGCCAGATCATCGCGGCGGACGCCGATCACTTGCCTGCCGTCATCTGGGGCCAGCATGCGCTGCGGCGATACCGAGACCGGCTGTTCCTCACCAGGGCGAACCCTCCGTGCTTGGGCGAACCCCGGCAGTGGGCGATTGCGTCGGGCGTGGCCCTCGACTTGGGTGGAGAACTGGGTACTTTGCAGTGGTCACCCCAGACCGGGGGCTTGGACGCTGCGCGATTGCCGCCGACGCTCAGTGTGCGGCAGCGCCGGGGCGGCGAAACGCTCAAGCTGCATCCGCGCGCCAGGACTCACAGCGTGCAACACCTGTGTCAATCCTCGGGCGTGGTGCCGTGGATGCGCGATGCGCTTCCCCTGGTGTACGCCGGCAATTCCCTCATCGCCGTCGGCGATCTGTGGCAAGACGCCCGCTGGTGCGTCGCGGCGGGCGCGCCGGGCTTCGGTTGCGTTTGGAAAGGCGCGCCGCTCCTGATTTGAGTGGCGCCCGATGTGGCGCGCGTCGATATTGTCGCGCATGGTCTGTTGTGCTAACCTGAATTCCCGTCGAATTCCCATTATTCCCATTTGGCTTTGTTTGCGTTCGCGCGAATTTTGGCGTGAGCAGCAATTTAATCGGCGGTGACCATCATGACACGATTTGTTTTCGTCACCGGCGGCGTGGTTTCCTCGCTGGGCAAGGGTATCGCATCGGCTTCCTTGGGCGCCATCCTCGAAGCACGGGGACTCAAAATCAGCATGGTGAAGCTGGATCCCTACATCAACGTGGATCCCGGCACCATGAGTCCGTTCCAGCACGGCGAAGTATTCGTCACGGCGGACGGCACCGAGGCCGACCTGGATCTCGGACATTACGAGCGCTTCGTGCGCATGACCACCGGCCGTAACAGCAACTTCACGACCGGCCGAATCTACGAACGCGTCATCGCCAAGGAACGCCGCGGCGACTACCTGGGCGCGACCGTCCAAGTGATTCCGCACATCACCGATGAAATCAAATACCGGATTCGCATGGGCGCCGGAAACGCCGATGTGTGCATGGTCGAAATCGGCGGCACGGTCGGCGACATCGAATCGCTGCCGTTCCTCGAGGCCATCCGGCAGATGGGGGTCGAACTCGGACGCAATCACGTCTTGTATATGCACCTGACCTTGGTGCCCGTGGTGGGTGGTTCGGGCGAAATCAAGACCAAACCCACGCAACACTCGGTGAAGGAACTGCGCGGCATCGGCATTCAGCCGGACATTCTGTTGTGCCGGTGCGCGCATTCGCTGCCCGACGAGCAGAGGCGCAAGATCGCCTTGTTCACCAACGTGGAGGAGCGTGCGGTCATATCCGCGGTCGACTCCGACGATATTTATAAGATTCCCATGCTGTTGCACGAACAGGACCTGGACGACATCGTGGTCGACAAGCTGCGCCTGGAAGTTCCACCCACGGATCTGTCCGAGTGGCGGGCGGTGGTCGCGGCCAAGCAAAATCCCGAGGCGGTGGTCGACATCGGCATGGTGGGCAAGTACGTGCAAATTCGCGATTCGTACATCTCGTTGAACGAATCGTTGATGCACGGCGGGATCAAGACGCGCACGCGCGTCAATATTCATTATTTCGAATCGCAGGACATCGAACGCTCGGGTCCTTCCGCCCTGCAAAAAATGGACGCCATATTGGTGCCGGGCGGATTCGGCGACCGGGGCATCGAGGGCAAGATTCAAGCCATCCGCTTCGCGCGCGAGAACCGCATACCGTATCTGGGCATCTGCCTGGGCATGCAGTTGGCCATCATCGAATATGCGCGCAATGTGCTGGCGCTGAAGGGCGCCAACAGCACCGAATTCGACCGTGCCACCAATCACCCGGTGATCGCGCTCATCACCGAGTGGCAGGATTTGGCGCGCGGCCAGCAGGTGCGCGACGAAAAATCCGATCTCGGCGGTACCATGCGGCTGGGAGCGCAGGAAGCGCGGCTGGTTCCCGGCTCGCTGGTGCATTCGTTGTACGGCAAGGAATCGATCTACGAGCGGCATCGCCATCGCTACGAATTCAACAATCATTACCTCGAAGAGCTGGCGAGCGCCGGGATGACGTTTTCCGGATTCTCTGCCGACGGCTTGGTGGAGTTCGTCGAGATCGCCGATCATCCGTGGTTCGTGGCCAGCCAGTTTCATCCGGAGTTCACCTCGACTCCGCGCGACGGCCATCCGTTGTTCGCGGGATTCATCCGAGCAGCGAGAGAATACCGCGCTGCGTTGCAGCCACGGCGCGCGACTGCATGAAGCTCGGCGCTTTCGAGGTCGGAACGGATCGTCCGTTCTTCTTGATTGCCGGTCCTTGCGTCATTGAAAGCGAGACGCTGGTCATCGACGTGGCGGGGCGCTTGCGCGACATGACCACGACGCTCGGCATCCCGTACATCTTCAAGGCGTCGTTCGACAAGGCGAATCGCTCGTCGCGCGCCAGTTTTCGCGGCCCCGGCATCGACGCCGGGCTCAAGGCGCTGGAGCGTGTGCGCAAGCAAATCGGAGTGCCCGTCCTTACCGACGTACACGAGGACACACCGCTCGGCGAGGTGGCCGCCGTCGTCGATGTGCTGCAGACGCCGGCGTTCTTGTGCCGCCAAACCAATTTCATCGTGAATGTGGCGTCGCAGAACAAACCGGTCAACATCAAGAAGGGGCAATTCTTGTCGCCGTGGGAAATGCAGAATGTGGTGGACAAGGCGCGGTCCACCGGCAACTTGCAGATCATGGTATGCGAACGGGGTTTCTCCTTCGGTTACAACAACCTCGTATCGGATATGCGCTCTTTGGCCGTGATGCGCGCCACGGGATGTCCGGTGGTTTTCGATGCCACCCACTCGGTGCAATTGCCGGGCGGCCTGGGCAACGCCTCCGGCGGCCAGCGTGAGTTCGTGCCCGTCTTGGCGCGCGCGGCGGTTGCGGCCGGCGTCGCCGGAATTTTCATGGAAACACACCCCGATCCCGCCAAGGCGCTGTCGGACGGCCCCAACGCGTGGCCGCTGGACCGCATGGCGTCGCTGCTCTCGACACTGGTCGAGCTCGATCTTGCCGTCAAAAAGAAACCATTCGAGGAATCCTTGCTATGAGTCGTATCATCGATATCCGCGGCCGCGAAATCATCGATTCGCGCGGCAACCCCACCGTCGAAGCCGATGTGGTCCTGGAATCGGGTGTGGTCGGCCGCGCGGCCGTGCCCTCGGGCGCCTCTACGGGCTCGCGGGAGGCCGTGGAACTGCGTGATGGCGATGCGAAGCGTTTCATGGGTAAGGGCGTGCGCAACGCCGTTCTCCACGTCAACAAGACAATTCGCGATCTGGCGCTGGGACTGGATGCGCAGGACCAAGGCGGTCTCGATGCCAAGATGATCGCGGCCGACGGCACCGACACCAAGTCGAATCTCGGCGCCAACGCCATTCTTGCCGTGTCGCTGGCGGCAGCTCACGCCGCGGCGCGCGACCGGAAACTGCCCTTGTATCGACATTTGGCCGGCGCCGGCGATCTGACCATGCCGGTGCCCATGATGAACATCATCAACGGCGGTGCGCATGCGGACAACAGCGTCGACATTCAAGAATTCATGATTCTGCCGATCGGCGCACCGTCGCTGTCGGAGGCGTTGCGCTACGGGGCGGAAGTGTTCCACACGCTGAAAAAAGTGCTGCATGCGAAAGGCCTCAATACCGCCGTGGGCGACGAGGGCGGATTTGCGCCCGACCTCCCGTCGAACGAGGCGGCGCTCACCACGATTCTGGAGGCTATCGATAAGGCGGGATATAAAGCGGGCCGGGATATCTATTTGGGACTCGACGTGGCGAGCACGGAGTTCTATAAGGACGGCGTCTACCATTTGGAATCCGAAGGCCGACAATTCAATGCCACCGAGTTTGCGGACTACCTGGCGGGATTGGTGGCGAAGTATCCCATCGTCACCGTCGAGGATGGCATGGCGGAGGGCGATTGGGATGGTTGGGCGATTCTGACCAAGAAGCTCGGCGGCAAAGTGCAGCTCGTGGGCGACGATTTGTTCGTCACCAACACGAAAATCTTCGCCGAAGGAATTGCCAAGAAAATTGCCAACGCGATTCTCATCAAACCGAATCAAATCGGCACCCTGACCGAGACACTTGCCGCCATCGACATGGCGGCGAAGGCTAAGTACGCCGCGGTGATTTCGCATCGTTCCGGCGAAACCGAGGATGCGACCATCGCCGACATCGCGGTGGGCACGTCTGCCACGCAAATCAAGACCGGCTCCATGTCGCGTTCCGATCGCATCGCGAAATACAATCAACTGCTGCGGATCGAAAGCGAAGTGGGCGCCAAAATCGCCTATGCCGGGCGGAGCGCCTTGGCGGTTCCATGCGCGGTGGCTATTTAGCCTTAAGAGTTCGTGCTAAGCTCCTGTCCACATGAGGATTTTCGCTGCCATTTTAGGTATTGCGGTGGTGCTGCTTCAATACCGCGTGTGGGTCTCGGATCACGGTGTCCGTGAGGTGTCGCGCTTGAGCGCGGCCGTCGAGGCGCAAGCGGCGGCCAATGTCGAGCAGCGTGAGCGCAACCGTCAGCTGGTAGCGGAGGTGAACGACCTCAAGGGCGGATTGACGGCGCTGGAAGAGCGCGCGCGCAGCGAGTTGGGAATGGTGGGCAACAGCGAAACCTTCTACCAGGTCGTCACCGCGGGCACCCCCGCCCCAGCCGCTCCCGCCACCGCCATCACTGCCCGCGCACAGTGAGTACGGCAGGCGTGCGACGCGTGTGGGCCGTAGTTCCCGCGGCCGGTCGAGGCGCACGCTTCGAATCCCCTCCGGTGAACGGACCCAAACAGTACGCACCGCTCGCGGGCTCGACGGTGCTCGAGTGGTCGTTGGCGGCGCTCCTTCAAGAGCGTCGCGTCCAAGGCATCGTCATCGCACTCGCCCCCGACGATACGCGCTGGCCGGGCATTGCTGCCTCGATCGCGGGTTCCAAGGTTCAGACCACGATCGGCGGCGCGAGCCGGCAAGAGTCGGTGATGAATGGACTCAAGGCTCTGGAGGGCCAGGCGGCTGCGGAGGATTGGATATTGGTGCACGATGCGGCGCGACCCTGTTTGACGTCGACCGACCTCACGGCGCTCATCGACGCTGTGGAGGCGCAGGACCATGAATCCAGCGACGGCACCGTCAACGGCGCTTTGCTGGCCTCGCCCATCGTCGATACCATCAAGCGGGAACGGGGCGGTGTCGCGGTCGATACGGTCGATCGTGAGGGACTGTGGCGCGCACTGACACCGCAGGTATTCGGATTCGCACGGTTGAAGCAGGCGCTCGAGGAGGTGGTACGCTCCGGAGTAGCCGTGACCGACGAGGCGCAAGCCATGGAACGGCTGGGGCTGGCCGCACGCTTGGTGCGTGGATCGCCGTTCAACATCAAGGTTACGAGGGCCGAAGATTTATCGATGGCTGAGGCGATCCTGAAAGGTACGGAGCAGAGCCGCATGCGGGTAGGTCAAGGTTTCGATGTGCACGCCTTCGGCGCCGGTGATCACGTCGTGTTGGCTGGCGTAAAAATAGACTATCCGAAGGGCATCATTGCGCATTCCGACGGCGATGTGGTGATCCATGCTCTGTGCGATGCCGTGTTGGGCGCGCTCGGCGAGGGCGACATCGGCCAACATTTTCCGGACAGCGATCCCAAGTTTCGCGGAGCGAACAGCCGAGTGTTCTTGCGTGAGGTTACCGCGCGCATGCACGCGGCGGGATTGACGCTGGTGAATGCCGATGTCACGGTACTCGCGGAGGCGCCGCGCATCGCCAAGCATCGCAGCGCCATGGCGGAGAATCTGGCCGCCGATCTCGGCGTCGCTGTGCAACGCATCAACATCAAGGCCACCACCACCGAACGATTGGGATTCATCGGCCGTGGTGAGGGGCTTGCCGCGAGCGCAGCAGTATTGCTCGACGCCAAAACACCGCAGTGAGCGTGCACGGCAGGCACGCCGAAGTCTGGAGCCGAGCCGCACTCTCTCCGCCGCGCGCGCACGGCGTGCCGCTGCCGCTGGCCGAGTTGAAATCGCTGCCCGAAGATTTCAGGGTCGAGGAGCAGCTATCGTTCGCCCCGTCGGGATCGGGGCCGCATTGGCTCTTGCGCGTCGAAAAGCGAGCTGCCAATACCCGCTGGGTCGCAGCCGAGATTGCGCGGATTGCGCAGGTGGCGGTCAGCGCGGTGGGTTACGCCGGCCTCAAGGATCGCCAAGCCGTTACCGTGCAGTGGTTCAGCGTTCCGGTTCTTGCCAGTACCTCCGACTTTTGGAGCGGAGTGCGCACCGCTGAGTTCCGAGTTCTCGACGTTCAGGGCAATTCGCGTAAATTGAAGCGCGGCGCTCTCACCGGCAATCGCTTCCGAATCCGATTGCGCAAAGTGACCTGGTCCCGCGAACAATTGGAGCTCAAATTGGCGGCCGTGCGCACGCACGGCGTACCGAATTATTTCGGCCCGCAGCGTTTTGGGCGCGACGGTTACAATCTCGACCGGATTCAATCATGGCTGCAGAGCGGAAAGGCGCCGAACGGCCGCGCCGAGCGCGGCTTTGCGTTGTCGGCGGCCCGTTCATTGATATTCAATGCGCTGCTGGCACGGCGCGTCGAAGCGGGGGATTGGTCGCAGCTCTCCCCGGGCGATCTGGCCAGTCTCGATGGCAGCGGCAGCCATTTCCGCGTCACGGCGGTGGACGACGAATTACGGCGGCGGCTGATCGCATTCGACATACACCCGTCGGGTCCCTTGTGGGGCCGCGGCGAACCGCAAACTGAAGGTCGGTCGCATACGCAAGAGATGGAGGTCGCACGGGAATTCGAGGACGTCGCCGCTTTGCTCGCTGCCGAAGATCTGACCCAGGAGCGGCGCTCGTTGCGATGTCCGGTCCGTGAGCTCGTGGTCGAAGCGGACGGCGGGACGCTGACCTTCAGCTTCATGCTGGGGCGCGGCCAGTTCGCCACGGCGGTGTTGCGCGAAATATGTGAACTCGGGTCCACCTCCACATTGGAGTCGGACGAGGACTGAGACTAGGGTCAGGCGCGCAGCAGCACATAGACGGCGCCGGTACCGCCATCGATCGCTCGCGCCGAAGTGAATGCCATCACATCCGGGTGGCGCCGCAGCCAAAGATCGACGGCTATCTTCAATACCGGGCCGCGCGCGCCGGATCGGTACCCTTTGCCGTGGATGATCCGCACGCAGCGCATGCCGGCATTGCGATTGTGTGCGAGGAATTCCGCGAGTTGGTCGCGGGCCGCCGCTTGACTGAGGCCGTGCAGATCCAATTCGTCTTCGATGGGAATGAGGCCGCGACGCAGACGCCGAACGACTTGGGTGCGCACGCCTGCGCGCTGAAACGATAGGGCATCGGTGCCGGCGATGGCGCCTTCCGGAGCGGTGCCGCCGGCTTCGATCAGGGGCGCATGGATCAAAGGCATCGTCTCGCCGAGGTTCTCCGTGGCCGACGTCAGCTTGCGCAGGCGCGCTTTCGGCTTGGCGAGCCCCCGTACCGGCGGCGTGTGCGCCAATGGCTTGACGTCGCGCACGGCAGAGCGAAATGCGAGGGCATCGTCCGTTGGCGGGGCTTCGGCGCCGCCGTCAGGTATGCGTTGTTTGGCCATGAATAACATCCGGTCGCGCAGGGTTTCCAGGGTTACAGTATAGTCCGCAAGGCGAGACCCGCCATCTTTAGGCAGGCTGTTGAATCTTGTGAAAATCCTTCTTTCTAATGACGACGGCTACCGGGCCGAGGGCTTGGAGGCGTTGAGCCTCGCCATCAAACCCTTGGGCGCAGTGACCATCGTGGCTCCCGATCGCAATCGCAGCGGCGCCAGCAATTCGCTGACCTTGGACGTGCCGGTGCGCGCCACCACCTACGGGGCCGATTCCTACTACTGCAACGGAACGCCGACCGACTGTGTGCATCTGGCCATTTCCGGACTGTTCGACTTCGAACACGACATGGTCGTGTCCGGTGTGAACGACGGCGCCAATCTCGGGGACGATACCCTGTACTCGGGCACGGTTGCGGCAGCCGTCGAGGGACGCTTTCTGGGGCTGCCGGCCATTGCCGTATCTCTGTGTGTGGAACCCGGCAGTCCGCGTAACTTCTCGAGCGCGGCCAAGGTCGCTGCGCGTTTGGTCGAGCGTATGGCGCAATCACCGTTGCAAGGCTCCGTGATACTCAACGTCAATGTGCCTGATTTACCGGACGGCGCACTGCGCGGAGTGAAAGTCACGCGACTCGGCAATCGACACCGCGCGGAACCGGTGGTGCGCGCGAAAGATCCACGCGGCCGGAATGTTTATTGGGTGGGATCCGCCGGCGCGGGCCAAGACGCCGGACCCGGCACCGATTTTCATGCGATCGCAGAGGGCTATGCTTCCATCACGCCGTTGCAGATCGACTTGACGCGTCATTCCGCTTTGCCTGAACTCGAGCGGTGGCTGAAACTTGAGTAGCTTCATGGAAGGTCCCCGGCTCAGCGGTATCGGCATGACCTCGGCCCGCACGCGCGAGCGTCTGGTACAGCGCCTGCAGGACCAGGGCATCAAAGATCAACGAGTCCTCGACCGAATCCGCAACGTGCCGCGGCATCTGTTCATGGATGAGGCGCTTGCGTCACGCGCGTACGAAGACACCGCCTTACCCATTGGTTTCGGACAAACCATCTCGCAGCCGTATGTGGTCGCTCGCATGACCGAGGCGCTGCTGGCGGCGGGTGAAACGTCCAAGGTTCTGGAAATCGGTACCGGGTGCGGCTACCAAACGGCGGTGTTGGCGCCGTTGGTCAAGGAGCTCTACACCATCGAGCGCATTTCGAGCTTGCTGGGGAAGGCGCGGCGCACGTTGCGCGAGCTGCGGATTCGCAATGTCCACTGCCGCCACGAGGACGGCAGTTTGGGCTGGCCGGCGCGCGCGCCTTATGATGGGATTCTGTTGACGGCCGCACCGCATGCGGTTCCGCCGGCGCTGTTCGATCAACTGGTGGTGGGCGGCCGCCTGATTGCGCCGGTGGGTCCGGATGGACGTCAGGAGTTGATGCGCTATACCAAGGGGGAGAACCGGCTGCACAAGGAATCGCTCGGGGCGGTGAGCTTTGTTCCTTTGCTGTCAGGGCTGCAGCGCTAGCGGGAGCCTGTCTGAATATTCCCCGTGGCCGCGAGCGCGGCAGATTTTTTCTCAGTCGAGGCGGAGCCGACGCAGTTGGGCCAAGCTCCAATAAGGAGGCGACAACGACGAATGAGGAAAAATCTGCCCGCTCCCGAAGGGTTGGCAGGGAGAGGGGCGTCTGCGGCGTTGCACGGCTTGCCCGTGGAGCCCACCACGGCCGGCGCCGCGCGCCTTGCATCCGCTCCCTCTCCCTGCCAACGCGGCTCACGCGGAATATTCAGACAGGCTCCTAGTGAGCCTGACCCGAGCGATCGCCGTCGCCGGACTCTGCTGCATCATGATGGGCGGTTGCGCATCCAGCGGCCCTTACGGGCCCGTCACTTATGTGGTGCGCCCGGACGATACGCTGTACGGCATCGCCTGGCGCCACAACCTCGATTATCGGGACCTGGCGAAGTGGAACAACATGGGTGCTGACTATCGGCTGTCCATTGGCCAGGTGCTGGTACTCGAACCCGGGAGACCCGGTGCACCACCCGGAGCGCCTGGCCCGCGCGGTGCGCCTAGATCACCTCCTAGAGAGGTTGGAGCGTCTGGAGCTGCGCCGGGGGAGGGATCACCAGGGCCGACCTCGACCACAGCGCCCGCGCCGTCGCAGGCCGCCTCGGGATCGCGCGTCCAACCAGTACCGCGCGCTCGGGACGCCCCTCGCGTCGGTAAACCCATACCCCTCGATGCATCGGCGGGCGGGACCGGGCAGCGGGTCGAGGGGGCTGGCGCAACTGCGGCGCCGAATCCGTCCGCGACATCGAATCCGTCCGCGACACCGAACTCGGCTGCGGCACCGAATCCGCCCAGCACGGCGGGCGCCCCGACGACGCTGAACCGGCCCGCGACGCCGAATCCACCCGGCACGGCGGGCGTGCCCACGACGCTGAACCCCACCGCGACAGCGAACCCACCCGGCACTCCGGGAGCGCCGACGACGCTGAACCCGACCACGACGCCGAACCCGCTTGCGCCGCGGGCTGGTGCCACAGCTAACGCGAAGCCGCGCGAACCAGAATCGTTGACGCCGGCCGCGGGCGGTGGCTCAAAGTGGGTGTGGCCCACCGATCGACTTTCGGCGCCTCGGCCCGTTCCCGGGGGCGGCATCTTGCTATTGGGTCGCCTCGGTCAGGACGTGCGCGCCGCGGGTTCGGGGCGCGTGGTGTATACGGGTAGCGGGATTCGCGGGTATGGCAATCTCATCATCATCAAGCACGGCGAGAACCTGCTGTCGTCCTATGCGCATAACCGTGAAATGTTGGTGCATGAAGGTCAGGAGGTGGCGGCGGGGCAAGTGATTGCCCACATGGGCACCGGCGCGCATCAAATTTCCGCGCTGTATTTCGAGATCCGCATCAACGGCAAGCCCACCGACCCGCTGCGGTATCTCACTTCTGGCCGGTGATCGCGGCGTACTCGTTCGGTTGAGCCGGCGGTGAGCCGCGCGTTTGACGAACCAGTGTCCGCGGGGAGGCCACCTGTACGCGCCCGCGCGCGCCGAGCTGGGATTCACACGCTGAGCTAGGATTTACGCGGTGAGCTAGGATTTACACGCGGAGCTACGATTTACACGATGAGCAACGCCACCACTCGCCGGTGTTCGCTCACCAGAACGTTGAACGTGCGGCAGGCAGCGCCGGTGTCCATGACCTCGAAGCCTATCCCGGCCTTCAGGAATTGAGCTCCGAAGGCGGCGCTGGGGAACACTTGCCGCCGGCCGGTTCCCACCAACACCAGTTCGGGTTCGAACTCCAGGACGCGGGTTACGTGCTCAGCCGCCAGGTCGGCGACGTCGGCGACCGCGGGCTCGCTGCGGATCGAGGAGGCGGCGACGATCACGCTGCTCGCATACATCTGGTCGTTGATGCGCAATTCGCCCGGGCCGTAGCCGCGGATGACATTGACGTTGGAACTTTGGTCCTGGGTGAAGCGCATATCGGTAAGATACCCAAATTCGCACCGGGACGCCTTTTGTCTACTGTCTATATTCGTTTCGCAGCGCGCAGACCGGACACTTTGCAGCGCTCGCCCCTGCTGGAGCGATTGGTGGCGCGCGCCGCGTCGTCCGCTCGCGTGGCGGATTGGCGCGCCGAGGCGTTTCGCGTCATCGCACCCGATGCGACACCCATGCCGCCGATGGCTACGGCGGCCTTGCGCGCCGCATTCGGTGAGGCGCCGGGGGCTTGGGTGTGCTTCGCGACGCCGGTACATTTCAGTGCGGGCATGAGCAGTGTGACCATGCCCGGCGACGGCGTCATGGAGTTGAGCCCGGAGGAGGCTGACGCACTGGCCATCGACTTCAATCGAACCTTTGCCGGCGCCGGGGTGCGGTTATGGGTGGGCCGCTCCGCCGTTCTGATGTGCGTGTTCGATCGGATGCTCGAGGCCACGACTCATGATCCGGAGGCCGTGGCGGGACACGATGTATTTGGTTTTCAACCGGCCGGCAGGGACGCCCCGCGACTTCGCGGACTGATGAGCGAAATGGAAATGTGGCTGTTCGACCACTCTATCAATCGTGCGCGGACGGCGCATGCTCGGCGAGCGGTGACCGGACTCTGGCTATGGGGCGGCGGCCCTTCGGGTGCGTCGATACCCACTACGCGTGGTTGGACCGCGGGCCACGATCCGTTTTTCGCCGCTTTCGGCGACGCCACTCGATTTCCGCACGAGGCGGGTCCCGGTGTGGTGGTTTGCTCCGACCATCCGGGCTCGAGCTCGTGGCCGGACCTGGAGCAGCGCTGGCTCGCGCCGGCGGCAGCCGCGCTACGATCGGGCCGATTGCGGCGGCTGGAACTATCGGCCGGCGAGCGGTGTTTTAGCGTGGGGAGGGGAGCGAAGCTGCGATTTTGGCGCCGCGCTCGGCCCTGGTGGGAGTCGTTTGATACGAAGGATGGCGAATGGGAATGAGCTTCAGTGAGATCAGGCGGCGGCCCGCGGTAACGCCGCTGGATTTTACCGACTTACATCCCGTGTTGCGGCGGGTCTATGCGGCGCGCGGCGTTTCGCGCACCGACGAACTCGATCTCTCCCTCGACCGGCTGCTGCCGGTGGGATCCCTCGACGGGGTCGAAGCCGCCGCACGGCTACTGGCGGCGCACCGCCAGGGACGCGTTCTGGTGGTGGGTGATTTCGATGCGGATGGAGCGACCAGCAGCGCGTTGGTCGTACGCGCCCTGCGCTCGATGAAGTTCAGCCATGTCGATTTTTTGGTCCCCAATCGATTTCGCTTTGGCTATGGCTTGACCCCTGAAATCGTTGCGTTGGCCGCGATGCGCCAACCTTCTTTGATCGTCACCGTCGACAATGGCGTCTCGAGCATCGAAGGAGTGGAGGCGGCGCGTGCGCTGGGCATTGCCGTGCTCGTCACGGATCATCATCTGGCGGGCGGGACGCTGCCGCGCGCCGACGCCATCGTGAATCCGAACCTGGCCGGTTCCACCTTCGCCAGCCCGGCGCTGGCCGGCGTCGGCGTGGCCTTCTATGTGATGGTTGCGCTCGGGCGTGAATTGGGCGACACAGACTTTCGCGCGGCCGATCTGCTCGACTTGGTCGCGCTCGGTACGGTGGCCGACGTGGTACCGCTCGATCGCAACAATCGGATATTGGTGGCTCAGGGCCTGCGGCGGATTCGCGCCGGTCGTTGCGTGCCCGGCATTCGCGCCTTACTCGAGGTGGCGGGACGCCGGCTCGATCAGGTAATCGCGACCGATTTAGGATTCGCGGTGGCGCCGCGGCTGAACGCGGCGGGTCGGCTAACCGATATGAGCATCGGCATCGCCTGTTTGTTGGCCGACGACCCGATCGAGGCGGCGCAGCTCGCGGGCCAGCTCACGCGGCTCAATGAGGAGCGCCGCGAAATCGAACAACGGATGCAACTGGAGGCGGTGGACCTCGCGGCCGGCGTCCGCTTCAATGCCATCGGCAGTGAGTCGCTCGGCCTGTGTCTGTTCGACGAAAACTGGCACCAAGGAGTGGTGGGACTGGTGGCGGGCCGGATCAAAGATCGTCTGCATCGACCGGTGATCGCCTTCGCGCGTGCCGAGGACGGATCGTTACGCGGTTCCGCGCGCTCCGTCTCGGGCGTGAACATCAGGGACGCGTTGGACAGCATCGCGACGCGCCACCCCGGCCTCATCGGCAAATTCGGCGGCCATGCGATGGCCGCGGGAATGACCCTCCTGGAAGCGGACCTCGACCGGTTTCGAACGGCGTTCGCCGCCGAAATCGCCGCGCGCGCCGACGCCGAGAGTCTCACCGGAATCGTGCATTCGGACGGCGAGTTGCAAGGCGCGGAGCTGTGCGTGGACACCGCGCGCATTCTGCGCGGCGGCGGGCCGTGGGGGCAGGGATTTCCCGAGCCGGTGTTCGATGGTGAATTCGTCATCATGGATGCGCGCATCGTAGGTAGCAAACATCTGAAACTGCAGCTCGAGCCGGTTTCAGGCGCACCCGCCGGCGGCGGCTCGCGCGGCATCGATGCCATTGCCTTCGGGTACATCGGCGGTGCGACCGAGGATGCGTCGGTGCGGCCGGGACGGCAATTGCAAGTCGCGTATCGACTCGAAGTGAACGACTACCGCGGAGTCGAGACCGTGCAACTGAACTGCCAACATCTCAAGCCGGCGTAGGTCTGTGCTAAAATCCTCGGCTATGGAAATCAATCAACTCAAACGATTCATCAAAGATCTCGAGGAACGTACCCAATCCTTGAGGAGGTATCTTTGATTACGATAACAAGCACGAACGCCTTCAAGAAGTAACTCGCGAGCTCGAACAGCCCGGCATCTGGGACAACGCCGAGCGTGCGCAAGAACTCGGAAAAGAGCGGGCAAAGCTGGAAAGTGTCGTCGAGAGCTTGGACCGGCTCACGAGGGGCCTGGGCGACGCTGGGGAATTGCTCGAACTCGCCGCCGAGGAGGCCGACACCCGTGCGGCCGATGAGATCGAGAGGGACGCCACGCGGTTGGCCGCTGCGGTGGAACAGCTGGAGTTTCAGCGTATGTTCCCCGGCAAGATGGATTCTCACAGCGCGTTTCTCGATATTCAAGCCGGGGCGGGCGGCACCGAAGCGCAGGATTGGGCTGCCATGCTGCTGCGCATGTACTTGAAGTGGGCGGACGGGCACGGCTTCAAAACGGAAATCATCGATCAAAGCGACGGCGAAGTCGCCGGCATCAAGGGCGCGACCATCAGCATGACGGGAGATTACGCCTACGGGTGGCTGCGCACCGAGACCGGCGTGCATCGGCTGGTGCGCAAATCACCGTTCGATTCCGGCAATCGGCGTCACACGTCGTTCGCCTCGGTATTCGTCTCGCCCGAAGTGGACGATGACATCGAGATCGAGATCAATCCCGCCGATTTGCGCACCGACGTCTTTCGCTCGAGCGGCGCCGGCGGGCAGCATGTGAACAAGACCGAATCCGCGGTGCGCATCACGCATATCCCGAGCGGCATCGCGGTCGCCTGTCAAAACGAGCGCAGCCAGCACAAGAATCGTTCCACCGCGATGAAGATGCTCAAGGCCAAACTCTACGAACTCGAGTTCAACAAGCGCAATGCCGCCGCGAAAGTGCTCGAGGATTCGAAATCGGACGTGAGTTGGGGCAATCAGATTCGCAGCTACGTCCTGGATCAATCACGCATCAAGGATTTGCGCACCGGGGTCGAAATCGGCAATACCACGGCGGTACTCGACGGCGCCCTCGATGAATTCATGCAAGCCAGCCTAAAGCAGGGCCTTTGACAATGACGGACAACGACGAGAACCACCTGATCGCAGAGCGGCGTGCCAAGCTTGCCAAATTGCGCGAGCGCGGCAACGCCTTCCCCAACGATTTTCGCCGCAATGCCCTGGCCGCCGACTTATTGACCGCCTATGGCGAAAAAAGCACGGAAGGCCTGGATGCCGAACCGATTCGAGTGTCCATCGCGGGCCGCATGCGCGCCAAGCGGGTCATGGGCAAGGCGAGCTTCGCGAAGCTCGAGGATTCGAGCGGTACGCTGCAAGTGTTCCTTCAGCAACAGACGCTGGGGCTGGTTTACGACGAGTTCAAGAGCTGGGACGTGGGCGATGTGGTCGGCGCCGAAGGCGTCTTGTTTCGTACCAAGACCGGAGAGTTGTCGGTACGGGCGGATCGCCTGGTATTGCTGACCAAGTCGCTGCGGCCGCTGCCGGACAAGTGGCACGGCATAGCCGACACCGAAATGCGCTATCGCCGCCGATACGTCGATTTGATCATGAACGAAGAGACCCGGCACGTGTTCGAAACCCGTTCGCGCATCGTGCGGTATCTGCGCGCGTTTCTCGACGCACGCGGCTTTCTCGAAGTGGAAACGCCGATGCTGCATCCCATCCCGGGGGGCGCGGCGGCGCGGCCGTTCAAGACGCATCACAATGCGCTCGACGTGGACATGTATCTGCGTATCGCGCCGGAGCTGTACTTGAAGCGCCTCACGGTGGGCGGCTTCGAACGCGTTTACGAAATCAACCGAAATTTTCGCAACGAGGGGGTGTCGACGCAGCACAATCCCGAGTTCACCATGCTCGAGTTGTACCAGGCCTACGCCGACTACCACGATCTCATGGAGATGATCGAAACCCTGTTCCAGGGGCTTGCCGATACGCTGTTGGGAACGCGCAAATTGGTCTATCAGGGCAGCGAATACGATCTGTCCCGACCCTTCGCGCGCCTCAGCATCGAAGAGATCATTCTGGCGAACAACCCCGATCTCGATCCCATGTCGTTGCGCGATGCGGCGTATCTGCACCGCGTCTGCGATCAGATGAAGATTCCCTACAAAGCCGGGGACGGCCCGGGCAAACTGCAGATCGAGATCTTCGAGAAAACCGGTGAGCACACGCTGGTGCAACCTACGTTTGCCTATGCCTATCCCGCCGAGGTGTCGCCGCTGTCGCGGCGCAATGACCAGGATCCTTTCATCACGGACCGTTGGGAGTTCTTCATCGGTGGCCGCGAACTCGCCAACGGCTTCTCGGAGCTCAACGATGCCGAGGATCAGGCGCAGCGCTTCAAAGATCAGGTGGAGCGCAAGAATGCAGGCGATGAGGAAGCCATGTACTACGATACCGATTATGTGCGCGCACTGGAGTACGGAATGCCGCCGACCGCGGGCCTGGGGTTGGGCGTCGATCGGATGGTGATGCTGTTCACCAATTCGCCGTCGATTCGCGACGTGCTGTTGTTTCCGCACATGCGGCCCGAGTTTTGACGGGCGCCATCGGAGCCATCGGTCCCAGCATTCCCGTTAGCGCCGGCAGCAGTAACGGTCCCATCGGTGTGTTCGATTCGGGGGTCGGCGGCCTGACCGTATTGCGCGCCCTGCGGTCCGCGCTGCCTACGGAAGAGTTCATCTACTTGGGCGACACCGCTCGGTTGCCCTACGGAACGAAAAGCCCCGAAAGCGTCGTGCGCTATTCGTTGCAATGCGCCGAGGCGCTGATAAACCGCGGCATCCGCGCTCTGGTGGTGGCGTGTAATACGGCGTCGGCCTCGGCCTTGGGCGCCTTGCGCTCGCGCTATCCCGATATTCCCGTCTTTGGCGTCATCGAACCCGGAGCCGCCGCCGCCGTGTCGGCCACTCGTTCGAACCACATCGCCGTGATCGGCACCGAGGGCACCATCGGCGGGCAGGCCTATCAAATGGCCATCCACCGTTTGAACGCCGACGTTCGGGTCACCGCGCGAGCGTGTTCGCTGTTCGTTGCGATGGCCGAAGAAGGTTGGATCGACGGACTCATTGCGGAGGCCGTTGCGCGGCGCTATTTGCAGCCGATTTTTTCCGAGCCCCGGGCGGTTCCAGACCGCGCGCCCGGTGTGCCTGACGAGGTTTCCTGCGGCGGTCCCGATACGCTGGTACTCGGGTGCACGCATTTCCCCGTTCTGAGCGCAGCCATCCGCGCGGTGCTGCCCGAACACGTTCGCATGGTCGACTCAGCGGCAACCATCGCAGCGGCCGTTGCGCGCGAGCTGGCGCCCCAGACTGTGCGACTTGCGTTGCCGGCCGAGCGCCGCGGTGGCGGTGTTACCTGGCTTGCCACGGATGGTGCTGCCCGCTTCGCCCGCGTGAGCAGCACCTTTCTCGGCGAGGCGTTGCACAGCGATGAGATCGAAATCATCGATCTGTGACCCGCCTGGGGACCGTCCAATCCGCGTCCCCCGTTCCGCCGGGCCCACCGGCTCGCGCGCCGGGACCGCGGCCGGCTCGCGCGGCCAGATCGTGCAGCAGCGTTCCGTTATCTCCCAGGGGGATGGTGCGCGACCCCGTGACCAGCGCGGCGAAGGCAATGGACAGCGCATGATATGCACGCGGCATCCGGTCCGTCCGAGTCATCCATTTGCCCGCCGCAATCAATTTGTCGTGTAGCATGATTGTGCTCCCGATGGGTCAAATCGTGTAATAGCCGTACTGAAACACGAGGGCGCTGCCGGCGACTATGCTGAGGGCAAGAAGGGTCTGCGCCACCCTTGCGATGATGTGTAGTTGGTTCATGATGTGTCTCCGTTGAGTGAGCTGAATCTACGTAAATGACTTTGCCTCATGCCGCATGCATCAACAAACGCAATGCCTGACACCGGGTTAAGGAAAACTTAACGTGCCGGTGGCGTACGATCGTTTGCCGCTCGGTGCGTTGCGTGTGTTCGAAGCGGTCGCGACGTCCTTGAATTTTTCCGCCGCCGCCGATGCGCTCAATGTCTCGCCTGCCGCGGTCAGCCAGCAGATCAAGGCGCTCGAGGGCTACCTTCAGGTGCCGCTGTTCCGACGCACGGGGCGGCGCGTCGAACTCACCGACGAAGCGCTCGAACTGTTGCCCGCCGTCCGAGACGGTCTCGAGCGCTTGGAGTCGGCGATGCACCGGATCAAGCAGCACCGCCGCTCCGGACCGCTGCAAATCAGTCTATTGGCCTCGTTTCTCCAGATCTGGCTGCTGCCGCGAGTTCGCTCGTTCCGTCGCAAATTTCCCGAGGTCGATCTGCGTTTTCACACGTCGCGTGAATTGATCGATTTCTCGCGCACGTCCACCCATGTCGCCATCCGCTTCGGGCTCGGCAACTACCCGAACTTGCACAGCGAGAAATTATTGGATGATTGGTTGGTGCCGGTGGCGAGCCCGGAGTTGTTGAAGCAACATGGAATGATCGAGCGTGGCGCGGACCTCAGCCAGTATCCGCTGCTGGAAAGCGACGATGAGCCGTGGAGCGTCTGGAGCAAGGCCGAAGAAGAGGCCGCATGGCAATCGCGCGCACCCGCCATCGACGATTCCGCGGGCCTGCTGGCCGCGGCCGAAGAAGGTTTGGGATTCGCCTTGGCGCGTTGGACTCTGGTAACACGTGCACTCCAAAAGGGAAGCCTCAAGCTGGCGGGCAAAGAGGTGTTGCCGTTCAGATCCTCTTATCATTTCGTCTGCCCGAAGGCATTTCTGGGCTTGCCGAAAGTGGCGCAGTTCCGCGAATGGATCTTTGCCGCCGCACGCGATTTTCCGGGACCGGACTTCTCGCGCAAGCGCACTTGATGCCGGGGCGTCGCCAACGTCCCGATTCTTGGCCGCCATGACACGAAGGCCTATACTCGGCTCGGGTGGCTAGACTTGATTCATGGAGTTTCAGCATGACAGATGAACGACAAATGTTGTCGCGGCGGGAGTTCAACGCGCTCGGCCTGGCTGCGGGCGTCAGCGCCGCTGCGGGCGCAACCGGCGCGCCTGTGACCGACGTGATCGATGCCGATGTCCTGGTGAAAACGCCGAGCGGTACCTGCGACGCTGCGCTGGTTCATCCCAAGGGCAGCGGCCATTGGCCGGCTGTGATCCTTTTTCCGGACGCGTTCGGATTGCGCCCGGCGATGCGTGCGATGGCGAAACGTTTGGCGGCCGACGGCTATACCGTGCTGGTTCCGAACCCCTTCTACCGATCGGCCAAAGCGCCCGGCATCGCGCCTGACTTCGACTTCGGAAATCCCGCCGATCGAGCGAAACTCGATGCGCTACGCGCACCGCTGACCAGCGATGCCGTGATGCAGGACTCCACCGCGTACGTCGCGTTTCTCGACGCGCAGCCGAGCGTCCAGCCCAAGGCCAAGATGGGCGTCTTCGGCTATTGCATGGGCGGCCCGATGACGGTGCAAGCGGCGGCGGCCAACCCCGGTCGGATCGGCGCGGGCGCGTCGTTCCACGGCGGCGGCTTGGTGACCGACAAACCCGATAGCCCGCACTTGCTGGTGCCGAGGATCAAGGCCCAATACTATTTCGGCGTTGCCGCCAGCGACGATCAGAAACAACCCGACGCGAAGACCAAACTCGAGGCAGCGTTTCACGCCGCCAAACTTCCCGCGAAAATCGAGGTGTACGAGGGCACGCTGCATGGGTGGTGCGTCAAGGACATGCCGGTGCAAGCCGGGCAGCCCATTTACAATGAGCCTCAGGCGGAGCGGGCATGGAATGAGTTGGTCGCGCTCTACAAGCGCGCGCACGTCTGACTCAGCTGGCCGCGCGGGTGGCCGCGCCGCTGTCCGCGGGGGCGTGCGTGGGAGCGAATTTTCGCGACGCGCCTCGCGGATTGGCAACCCCCCGGTCCGCATAATCCTGCAATGTCAAGCAACGAGATCCGTGAATGCGCGAAATGGTAGCCGCCACCAAACCACTGCTGAGCCAGCCGGAGCAACACCTATACGGCCGGCTGGTGCGGGCGTTTCCCGGACACGTGATCTTGGCGCACGTGCCCTTGTTGCGGTTTCTGTCGGTCGATTCTGCGGCCACCGCAACGGAAGTCCAAGCCATCACCAATCGGTACAAGCATTCTGTAGCGGATTTCGTCATCTGCCGACCGGATTTCACGGCCGTGGCCGTGATCGAACTCGAGGATCGCGCCAAGCCCCGGGATGGCCAGGGCGACAGACTCCGCCGTAGGGACCAGTTTCTGCACGCCGCCGGGGTCAAGGTGGTCCGCGTGGCGACCAACGACATTCCCAATGAACCGGCACTCAAGGCCCTGGTCGCCGCGCTTCCGCTGAGTTCCCCGGGCACGCCGCCGCTGCAGCGAGTTTCTTAAAGTCCCAAAGGCTCGGTTTGACGCTACACTGATCGGATCCAACCCGGAGGCCGATATGTTTGTATTGCACGTCAATGGGGAACAGCGCGCAGTGGACGTTCCCGCGGACATGCCGTTGCTCTGGGTGTTGCGCGACATCGTCGGCCTGACGGGTACCAAGTTCGGATGCGGCGTTGCCCAATGCGGCGCCTGTACGGTGCATCTGGATGGACAGGCAGTCCGTTCATGCGTGCTGCCGGTGAGCGCGGTGGGCGACAAAGCCATCACCACCATCGAGGCCGTGGGCAAAACTCCGAGCGGCCACAAGATCCAACAGGCCTGGTTGGACGTCGACGTGGTGCAATGCGGATACTGTCAGTCAGGACAGATCATGTCCGCGGCCGCATTGCTGGCGCGAACCTCGAGCCCCACCGACGCCGACATCGATGCCGCGATGTCGGGAAACATCTGCCGCTGCGGGACCTATGTCCGCATCCGGGCGGCCATCAAACAGGCGGCAACGGGCAAATCCGACGCGCTTCAAACCATCGCTCCGGGCGCGGCAGGTGCGCCATGAGGGCTCGTGGCACAACACCGATTCTCGGCAGAGGCATCCACAGCGGCAACGACGGCGGCAGCGATAGCGGTAGCCACAGCGAAGTCGGCAACAGCAACAGCAAGGAGAATGGCAACGGCAGCCACAACGACAGCGAAGTCGACGTCGTTCGCCGCAATGCGCTAAAGCTGAGCGGTTTGACTATCGCATTTCTATGGACGGGCACCCGCGGGACGGCGAGCGCGGCCATCAACGCGCGGCGACAGCCCGGCGATGCAGCGGCTGCCGTGGCCGACGGCAATCCACCGTTCGCGCCGAACGCGTTCGTCCGCGTCGACGCGGACGGCTCGGTGCGCCTGGTGATGCCGAATGTGGAGATGGGACAGGGTATTTACACCGGCGCGTGCATGATGCTGGCGGAAGAACTCGACGTGGGTATGGATCAGATCAAAGTCGAACACGCGCCTCCCAACGAGGAGCTGTACTCCATGCCGTTGCTGGGCGGCCAGATTACCGGCGGTTCCACCAGCACGCGCGGCCACTGGGGTGTGCTGCGCGAAGCCGGGGCGGTCGCGCGCAGCATGCTGGTGGCGGCGGCGGCCGAGCGCTGGCATGTCGATCCCGCGACCTGCACCGTATCCCGAGGCGTGGTCACCCATCAAAGTTCCAAACGCAGTTTGGGATTCGGCGCTCTGGCCAAGTCAGCGGGCGCATTGCCCACACCGGCCAAAGTGACGCTCAAAGATCCCAAGGCGTTTGCGTTGATCGGCAAACCGTTGAGGCGTGTCGATTCCGCGGACAAGGTGAAAGGGGCGACTCAGTTCGGCATCGACGTGCACGTGCCGGGCATGAAAATCGCGACCGTGAAAGCCTGCCCCACTTTCGGCGGCAGGCTGGTCGGCATCAATGACAAGCGCACGCGCGCAATACCCGGCGTGATCGCGGTGATTCAACTCGACAGCGCGGTCGCCGTGGTGGGCGAACACTTTTGGGCCGCCAAGCAAGGCTTGGAAGCACTCGACATCGAATGGGACCTGGGCGACAACGCCACTCTCTCCACGGCCAAATTACGCGAGGCGCTGGCGGACAAGTCGCAGAGCGGCACGCCCATCGTCGCCCGTGAGGCGGGCAAGAAGCCGACCGACGGCAAGTTGGTGGAGGCGGTGTATCAGTCACCGATGCTCGCACACGCGACCATGGAACCGCTCAACACGACGGTGTGGGTCACCGCCGACAAATGCCAGATCTGGGTCGGCACCCAGGTGCCGACCCGTTGCGTGGCAGTCGCCGCGAAGATCACCGGTTTGCCCGAAGACAAGATCGAGCTGCACAACCAGTATTTGGGCGGCGGCTTCGGCCGCCGCTTGGAGACCGACTCGGTGGAACAGGCCGTCAATCTTGCCAAACAAGTCAGCTACCCGATCAAGGTCATCTGGACGCGCGAAGAGGACATTCGCCACGACATCGTGCGGCCCATGTATTACGACCGGATTTCGGCGCTGCTCGATTCCAACGGGCGGCCGATTTGGTATGGCGATCGCGTCACCGGCGGCACCGTGCTCGGGCGATGGGCGCCGATGGCCATGGAGAAGAATGGCTTGGATTCCGATGCGGTCGAGTGCGTGGCCGAAGTGCCCTACGACATACCCAACCTCAAAGTGGAATGGGTGCGCCATGACATGCCCGAGGGTTTGATCGTGGGTTGGTGGCGAGGCGTCGGACCCACCCATAATTTGTTCGTCGTGGAAAGCTTCATGGACGAGCTGGCGCATACGGCGGGCAAAGATCCGCTCGAATACCGCCGCGCTCTGCTGCAGAAGAATCCCCGTTCGCTGGCATTGCTGAATCTCGCGGCGGAAAAAATCGGGTGGAGCTCGAAGCCCTTGCCGGCGCGGGTCGGACGCGGCATTGCGCTGGGCGAGCCGTTCGGAAGCCGAGTCTGCGTGATCGTCGAGGCCGAGGTTACGCCGCAGGGCGAAGTGTTGCTGCGTCGGGCCGTGGTCGCGCTCGACTGCGGGATTGCCATCAATCCGAGTTCGGTGGAAGCCCAGGTGCAGGGCGGGCTGGTGTTCGGCTTGAGCGCCGCCCTGTACAGCGGCATCACCGTCAAGCATGGGGCCATCGAGCAGAGTAACTTCCACGATTATCGCAGCTTGCGCATCAACGAGACGCCGCTGATCGAGTTGCATTGCATCGCTAGCGATCAACCCCCCGGAGGCCTCGGCGAGGTCGGCACCGCCATTGCTGCCCCGGCGCTGGGCAATGCAATCTTCGCGGCCACCGGCGTGCGCCTGCGAAGTCTGCCGGTGGATCGCGCGTCGTTGGTCCAGAATAGTGAGGCGCTCAAGACCGTGGTTGCCGAGAACGTCGGCGGTGAAGAGACCGGCCAGGGGGCCAGAGTCTCTCGCGGAGAATTAGCATGAAGCGTTTCCTCGCGGCGCTAGTCGTTCTGGTCGTGATCGGTGCAATCGCCTATATCACACTGAACCGCACCGACGCTGCCGCGGGTACGGCGCCGGCGATGGTCGGCGCGCCTGGTTCGGCGGAGGTGTTGGCACGCGGTGAGTATTTGACCAAGGCCGCCGACTGCGTCGCCTGCCACACGGTGCCTGAATCGGGCAGACCGTTTGCGGGCGGCGTGGCGTTCAAGCTGCCCATCGGTACCCTATATTCCAGCAATATCACGGCCGATCCCGCCAACGGGATCGGCGGATGGAGCGACGATGATTTCGTGCGCGCAGTGCGCGATGGCGTCGGCAAGGACGGCCAGCACCTGTATCCGGCGTTTCCGTACACTTCTTATACCGAACTGAGCCGCGATGATGTGCTTGCCATCAAGGCTTACCTTCTCAGTCTGCCCGCGATTCGACAGGCCAATCGCGCCAACGATCTGGCCTTCCCCTTCAATCAGCGTTGGGCCATGGGATTCTGGAATGCGGCCTTCTTCAAGGACCAACGTTTCGTGGCCGATCCGTCCAAGTCGCCCGAATGGAACAGCGGCGCCTATATGGCAAGGGCGCTCGGCCATTGCCGCGAATGCCACACGCCTCGCAATCTGGGCTTTGGCTTGGAGCGGGGCAGGGAATTGGCCGGTGAAGAATTGCAAGGGTGGCGCGCCTATAACATCACGCCGGACCCCGAGTATGGAATTGGTGCATGGAGCGATGCCGAGATTGCGCACTATTTGAAAACCGGCTTCGCCGAGGGGCACGCGTCGGCCTCGGGCCCGATGGGCGAGGCCGTCTCGCACAGCCTGCAATTTTTGAATCCGGAAGACGTCGCTGCGCTGGTCACCTATCTGCGCAGCGTGCCCGCGCACAAAGGCAAACACCCGGTCGAAGTCGACCCCAAGCCGGCGCCGGCTTTGGCATCAAACGACACCAGCCCCGGAGGCGCTGAGGTGTTGGGCGCCGGGCAAGGTCGCAAATTATTCGAAGGAGCGTGCGCGAGTTGTCACCAGTGGAATGGCAAGGGGCAACAGTCGCAGTATGCGGCGCTGTTGGGCACGCGCGGCGTCAATGACGTCAAGGGCACCAACGTCACGCAGGCCATTCTCCAGGGCGTGAAAGTGCGGATTGGAGACAGCGACGTGTTCATGCCGGCTTTCGGCGGCGCTTATTCGAACACTGAAGTGGCTGCGCTGGCCAACTACGTCATTGCACACTTCGGTGGAAAGCAGGGCGAAGTCACGCCGGATGCGGTGGCCAAACGCCGCACTCTCTAAGCCGCGCGCCGCTACGGTGGGCCGGGTTCAACTCGGCGAACCCAGCGAATACGGCAGCGGCAACTGGGCCGCGGCGATGAGCGCATTCGCGGCCGAATCGATGTCGGGCTTCGCGCCATGCGCACCTGGGCCGGCCAGCTCTGGGCCGTGCGCGCCTGGGCCGACCGCGCCAAGGTCGGGCGTAACCGTTTCGTTCGCCTCGAGATTGAGCACGGCAAGCGCTTCGAACTCCGCACCGCTTTGCACAACTTCAGTCAAACGGCCGGTACGGCCGTCGGCCAAATGCACCGCTTGGCCGATTGCCCAGGTACCGGCGGGCAAGCGCAGGCGAAACAGCCGCCGTTTGATGCGTCCGAGATGTTGGGTGCGGGCGATGATTTCCTGGCCGGTGAAGCAGCCTTTGGTGAAGCTGATGCCGTCGAGCAGATCGAGATTCAGCATCTGCGCCACGAACATCTCGCGCGTGGCGGCGTAAATTTGCGGTACGCCGGCGCGAATGTCGGCCAGCCGCCAGTCGTGTTCAACGCGCTGCGCGGTCTCGGTGGTCATTGCTGCGTATTTGTCCAGATCTTGCGACGTGCCGATGGCCCAATACCGATTCGGGTCCGAACCGACACAGGCAACTCCGATCCCGTTGCGTTCTGCGTAGCCCTGGGTCGCATCGGGAACGGGCAGTCCGCTGTGGGTCAACGCCGCGATACCGTGCCAGCCCATGATGGGGAATTGTTCGCTGAGGTCCTCGATCTGCACCTTGGCGCGGAGCACGTACTTGCGCAGCCGCTCGAGCGTCGGCAAAACGATCTCGCGAGGCAGGAGCGCGACTACGCCGCTGGAATGCGGCAGCAGATGAAACACCGCGACCACCCGTCCTTGTGGAGTGGAATAGGCAGCCACAATTGGTGCGCCCTTGGCTAACGGTGCGACATCGTTCGATATCTGACCTTGCAGGAAGCTGAGCGAATCGGGGCCGGCAAACCGCAACAGACCGAGATGAGGGAGGCGCCCTGAGGCGGGGGAATCAATGTGGCTTGGACTATTCATATTCATATTCGTATGAGATGGGTACGCGGCCCGCACTGTCAACCCCGGCGAGGGACGGCGAATGGCCCTGTGGGGGATGTCGAATGGCCGTGTAAGGGATCGCGAATGACCGGCGATGGATTGCGAATGGCCTGGCAAGGGGTTGGCAAGGGGGTGCAAATTCAACGGCCGGCGCGTGGTTATGCACCCCTGTTTTCTGGCAAACTTTGCGGTGTGACCCGAATTGCGAAGATCCGCTGAAAATGACCGAACAGGCGCGTTGCGCCGACCACTTACCAACGGCCGACGGTCTTGCCGTCAAACCACCGACCCAAAGTATCGATCCGGCCGACCGACCGATGGATCCTGCCCCCGCTGCGCCCCGTGAGATCGGCGGCCGCCCGGGGCCGGAACCTACGCGGTACGGCGACTGGGAGATGCGGGGCCGTTGCATTGATTTCTAACCGCAAGGATTGAAGCCCCATGCCCGTACGCGCCCGGCCCCTGTCGCCGCATTTGCAAATCTATCGCTGGCAGATCGGCAATACGCTTTCCATCATGCATCGTGCGACCGGGGTCGCGCTCGCGCTCGGGCTGGTGGCGCTGGCCTACTGGCTGATGTCTCTGGCGGGCGGAGAGGACACCTACGGCACGGCCATGCACGTCTTTTCCAGCCCCTTGGGTTGGCTGGTCCTGCTCGGCTGGACCTTCTCATTCCTGTATCACCTGCTGAACGGGGTTCGCCACCTATTCTGGGACGCGGGTTACGGCTTCGAGCGAACGTCCCGTCATGCCAGCGGTTGGTTTGCGGTGCTCGGCGCGCTCGGGTTGACGATCTGCGTTTGTTGGTTCGTCTGGCACGGAGCGCACACGTGAGCTTGCGCAGCCCCTTGGGCCGAGTGTTGGGGACGGGGACCGCGAAAGACGGTACGGGTCATTGGTGGGCCCAGCGAGTCACGGCCGTCGCCCTGATTCCGCTCACCTTGTGGTTCTTTTTCTCGCTGCTGCTGTTGCCGGCGCTCGACTATGGGACGGTGAGAACGTGGCTGGCGCTGCCGGTCAGTAGTTTTCTCGCCGTGCTGTCGGTGGGCGTATTGACGTACCACTCCTACCTGGGTACGACGGTGGTCATCGAGGACTATGTGCATGCCGCGGCGGCAAAGGTGTTCACGCTGATGCTGCTGCGATTCCTTTATGTGCTCTTTGGCGGCGCGAGCATATTTGCAATTTTGCGCGTCGCGTTCGGATCTTGACCACCATGAGCGAATACAAATTCATTGACCATGCCTACGACGTGGTTGTCGTGGGTGCCGGCGGCGCCGGGCTACGCGCCACCTTCGGGTTGGCCGAGGCGGGCCTCTCTACCGCCTGTTTGACCAAGGTGTTCCCGACGCGCAGCCACACCGTCGCTGCGCAGGGCGGCATATCCGCGGCGCTGGGTAACATGGGCGACGACGATTGGCGCTGGCATATGTACGACACCGTGAAGGGTTCGGACTGGCTGGGCGATCAAGACGCCATCGAATTCATGTGCAAGGAAGCGTCCGCGGCCGTCATCGAACTCGAACACTACGGAGTGCCGTTCTCGCGCACCGAGGACGGGAAGATATATCAGCGGCCCTTCGGCGGCATGACCACGCATTTCGGCAAGGGGATCGCGCAGCGAACCTGTGCGGCGGCGGATCGTACCGGGCACGCGATGTTGCATACCCTCTATCAACAATCGCTGAAGCATGAGGCAAGTTTCTTCATCGAATACTTCGCGCTCGACCTGATTATGGAAAACGGCGAGTGTCGCGGCGTCATTGCCCTCGATATGTCCGACGGCACGTTGCACCGCTTCCGCTCCCACCAGGTCATTTTAGCCACCGGCGGCTATGGCAGGGCGTGGTTCTCGTGCACCTCGGCGCACACCTGCACGGGTGACGGCGGCGGGATGGCCCTTCGAGCGGGCTTGCCGCTGCAGGACATGGAGTTCGTGCAATTCCACCCCACCGGCATCTACGGCGCCGGTTGTCTCATTACCGAGGG
>Ga0179596_10000182_pt1 | contig 39093 bp, 43 predicted proteins | sample CZODoug1_1_08_16_FD_155494 | JGI IMG/M metagenome (GOLD analysis project Ga0179596, IMG submission 155494) | Vadose zone soil fungal communities from Angelo Coast Range Reserve, California, USA - CZODoug1_1_08_16fungal (Illumina Assembly) | ecosystem: Environmental > Terrestrial > Soil > Vadose...
TCCCAGCTGTCCCCAGTATCGTCAGCGTCATCCATGATCACAAGTCTTTTGGTTCTTGCACACCTAGTCATCATGATGTATTGGATCTTGAACCGTGCTAATCTGCTGATCATGTTGCGCGTGACAGCCATCCGATCAGGTGTCGACTACCTGCTGCACGGGTGCGCGTCCCACGAGGCGGAGAGCGCGCGGCAGGGGATGGCCGCGGCTGGCCCGGAGGCCGGCCATGCGCCGAGTGCGGAGAACTACTACCTGAAGGGCACGGCGCCGGAGACGCCGGCGGTTTGGTTCGGTGACGGGCTCGGGAACCTGGGCATGGCGCCGGGGTCGGTGGTGACGGAGCGTGATGCGCGGGCGCTGCTCGGGGACCTGTGCGATCCGCGGATCCACGGGCCGATCATGGATCAGGCCGAGCAGAAGATCACGGACGAGGGGCTCACGGATCGCGCGGCTCAGGCGGTGCGAGCCGAGGCGCGCGCCACGGCGATCCAGGAGGGGCGGCTCGGATCGGCGCCGAGGAACTACAAGACGTCCGAGGAGCGGATCGAGGCGCGGATCGCGGATCGTGGCGGCTCGGATCGGATCGATCCGGAGGAGCGTTCGCGGATCGCGGCGGAGGAGAACAAGAAGCCGAAGGGCGATGTTCTGTACCGCGATTTCACTTTCTCGCCGTCGAAATCGACGTCGGTTTTGTATGCCGGTTTCAAGGCTGCGGGCCGTCACGAGGACGCGCAGAAACTCTTGGATTCGCACAAGGCCGGAGTTCGTGCGGGCATGGATTACCTGCAGAAAGAGGGCGGGTTTGCGCGTGCGGGTCACCACGGGAAAAGCCCGGACGGAAAGCCGTCGACCGGTCGTTGGGTGGACGGGCACGGTTTTCTCGCGGCTGATTTCGTGCACTTGACCAACCGCGAGGGCGAGGTGCAGATCCACTCCCACGCCGCGGTCTCGGCGCGCGTGCTGACGAAGGACAAGGACGGCACCGAGAAGTGGAGGGCGTTGGACGGGCCCTCGCTCACGAAGCTGACGAAGGCTGCCAGCGCGATCTACGAGCGGACGCAGGAGGCGCAGGCCGAGCGTGATCTGGCGGTGCGCTACGAGACGCGCGAAGACGGCAAGGCCCGCGAGATCATGGGGATCACGCAGGAGGACCGCGACGCGCACTCGACGCGCCGAACCCAGGTGACCGAGAAGCGCGATCAGCTGGCCGAGGCCTACCGGCAGAAGTACGGGCGCGAGCCGAGCCAGTACACGCTCACGATCATGAGCGAGAAGGCGGCGCTGGCCACCCGCAAGGGCAAGGAGCAGGACGTCACTCCGGAGAAGCTGCTCGAGCGCTGGGAGCGGATCACGCAGGAGCGGGTCGGGACCTCGCTGGCCAGCATCGTGGAGCGGGCGGAGGCCGCCGGGGTCGAGGCGCGTGTGGCCGAGCTGCTCAGTCCGGTCGAGCCGGTAGACCGCGGCGCGGTGATCGACCAGGCGCTGACCGCCGTGCAGACCCGGCAGGCGACCTGGACGCGCTCGGACCTGATCAGGGAGCTGAACCGGGCGCTGCCCGATGGGTGGAAGTCGACCGACCTCGGCCTTGACCTGGGGACCAACGCGGGCGGGGACGCGGTCGGGCAGATCACGCCCGTGCTCGACTCGCTGGCGGACGAGGCGCTCTCGGGCCAGTTCGGCACGGTGCAGGTCGGCGGGCACGAGCTGATCAGCCCGCCCGAGGAGCTGCGCCGGGAGTCGGACGGGCGGTCCGTCTACCGGCCCGGCCGGGACGAGGTGTACGCGACCGAGAAGCACATGACCACCGAGGAGCGCATCATCGGCCAGGCCACGGCCACGGGTGCGCCGGCGCTGGAGCCGTCGCTGATCGCGGCCGCGATCGAGCGCAACGGGCTGTCGGACGACCAGGCCGCCGCGGTGCGCGGTGCGCTGAGCGACGGGCGCGGGGCGAGCGTGATCGTGGGCCCGGCCGGCGCGGGCAAAACCACCGCGCAGCGCACGACCGTTCAGGCGTGGAACGCGGGCGGTGGGCGCGTGATCGCGCTCGCCCCGTCGTCGGTGGCCGCACACGTGATCGGCTCGGAGACCGGCGCCCAGTCGATGAACACCCCGTTGTGGCTGGCCACGATCGAGGGCAACCCCGGTTCGGAGTGGGCGCCGCGAGCCGGGGACCTGCTGATCCTGGACGAGGCAGGCATGGCCTCGACACACCAGGTCAAGGAGGTGCTCGACCGGGCCGAGACTGCCGGGGCGAAGGTGATCCTTGCCGGTGACTGGGCCCAGCTCGGCAGCCCCGAGGCCGGCGGAATCTTCAAAGAACTGACCAACCACGGCGCCTATGAGCTCGACACCGTCCGCCGGTTCAAGGACGCGAACGGTGATGTCCGCGAGTGGGAGGCCAAGGCCTCGCTCGGGATGCGCCGCGGCGACGCGTCCGTGCTGGCCGAGTACGAGCGGCACGGGCGCCTGCACGGCGGAACCCGCGAGGACATGATCAAGGGCATCGTCGACCACTACACCGCCGACGTGCTCGCTGACCGCGATTCGGTGGTCAGCGCCCCGGCGAACGAGGACGCGGCCGAGCTCTCCATGGCGATCCGCGAGCGCCTGGTCGAGGAGCACAAAGTCGAGCCCGGCGGCGTGCAGCTGTCCGGCGACACGATCGCCGGTGTCGGCGACCGCGTCCAGACGCGGCAGAACGACTACAGCCTGATCGACTCGGCGGGGATGCCGGTCTACAACCGGTTCGTGTACGAGGTCACCGGCCGCGGCGAGGACGGGTCGCTCGACGTGCAGCGCATCACCGGCCGGGACGAGGAGGGCCAGGTCACCTACGGCGGAGAGGTGACGCTCCCGGCGGAGTACGTCGCGACCGACGTCGATTTGGCGTACGCCGGCACCGGGAACGCGGTCCAGGGCGTGACCGTGACCGGCGGCTCCTACGGACTGTTCACCGAGCAGTCCTCACGCGAGGACGCGTACGTGCCGCTGACCCGTTCGACGACGGAGAACCACGCTTTCGTGGTGACCGTCCGCGAGCCGGACGCTCACAACCCCGAGGGACTGGCGTCGGACCCGGTCAGCGTGATGACGCGCGTGCTGGAGAACGACCGCGTCGAGGAGGCCGCTATCGCGGCGCTGCGCGAGGACCTGGACTGGTCCGGATCGTCCGGCGCCCTCGGCCCGATCTACGCGGACGTCACCGGGGAGTGGCAGCAGCAGCGCTACGACGACCTGCTCACGCAGCTGCTGCCGCCAGAGACCTACCAGCGGATGCGCGAGGAGGGGCCGGACACCGTCTATCGGCAGCTGCAGAACGCCGAGATGCGCGGGCACGACGTCGAGGCGCTGCTGACGCAGACCACACGGCGCCAGATGATGGACGCCGATTCCGTTCCAGGCCTTTTGTACTGGCGCAACGAGCGCGCCCTGGAAGGCCGCGAGCCCGAGCGCGAGCCCGCGACCAGTTGGCGCGACCGGGTGCCGGAGTCGATGACCGGTTCGCGCGGCGAGTTCGCCCGCGAGGTCGGGGCCGCGCTCGATGCCCGCGAGGTGGTGCTCGGCGAGCGCCAGGCCGAAGCCCCCGAGCCGTGGGCTCTGGACCGGCTCGGCCCGGTGCCGCAGGAGGACCCGCTGGCCCGCGAGGAGTGGATGCAGCGCGCCGGGACGGTGGCCGCCTACCGGGAGGCGTATGTCGACGCGCCCGGCACGACGATCGGCCCGATGCCGCAGGCCGGGGCCGTCTACCAGCGCGCCGCGTGGGACGAGGCTTTCCAGGCGCTGGGCACCAGCGACGAGGAGCGGCAGATCGCCACGGCGGACGACGACGCGCTGCGCCGGATGGTGGACACCTACGAGGACGAGAAGAAGTGGGCGCCGGCCTGGATGCGCGACGAGCAGCGCGACGCGAACCAGGGCCGTGACCACTACGACGTGCAGGCCCGGCTCGCCGACGCGAAGGCCGGCCGCGCCGCGGACGGCGAGTCCGCCGAGCAGCAGCGCGTGCGGGCCGAGGCCTACCGGGAGCTGTCCGGCGCCCTCGGCGAGCGCGCCACCGCGTACGGCGAGATCACCGAGGCCCGGGACGCCTGGTACCAGGAGACCCAGCCCGCACGCGAGACGGCGGACGCCGCCCGCTCCGAGCTGAGCCGACGCGGCATCGACTACGACGAGGAGCGCAAGTCGCTGCGCGAGCGGGTCGGCGACGGCTTCTCGAACGCGTGGTCGCGCTGGTTCAAGGGCGAGAGCCCCGAGCCCGAGTGGCACCAGCCCGGCCTGTTCGACCTGAGCCAGGAGCAGCGCGACCAGCAGCAGGACCTGCAGCGCGAGCACGACCAGGAGCAGGCCGACCCCGAAGCTGCGGACGCGGTCGACGAGCTGCAGCCTGAGGCCTCCGCCGAGCTCGACCCCGTCGAGGCCGCGGCCCCGGTCGAGGTCGACGCTTCCCTCGAGGAGGCCGACGAGGTCGAGCAGGTCGAGGCTCCCGCCGTCGACGCGGCGCCGGTCGCCGAGGCGGCCCCGGCCGAGCCGGAGCAGCCTGCGCTGTTCGAGCTGACCGACGAGCAGCTCGAAGCGCAGCGGATCCTGCAAGAGCAGTTCGAGCAGCAGGAGCTGACCGAAGACGAGCCCGAGGCCGAGGTCGAGCCCGAGGCGCAGCAGCCGGCCCCGGCCGAGCCGGGCGCGGCGGCGCGCGTCTCGCCGATGATCGCGGACCTGACCGGCGAGCTGGAGCGCGCCCGCGAAGCGGTCGGCGTGATCGGGTCGCGCCGCGAGGTCGAGGAAGAGGAGTCGCTCGACCTCGATCTCGACATCGAGGAGCAGCGCGGCGAGGATCTGGGTATCGACGAGGAGCAGGAGCAGGGCCCCGAGCGTTCGCGCGAGGACGACGAGGCTCCGGAGCTCTCGCTCGAACTAGGCCGGTAGAGGTAGAGGAGACCGAAGTGGCGCACGGGGTATACCTCCCGCCCGAGCAGCGCCCGGTCGAGGAGATACAGCGCACGATCGACCTGTGGTCGACGCACCCGCGGTGGCCCGAGATGTTGGGCGTGGCCCACATCGAGGGCGTGATCGCGATGCTGCGCTGGGGCGCAGGCTACGAGGCGCAGGCCCCGATCACCCGGCGCCGCCTCGGCCACCGTCCGGAACCGCGCGAGGCCGGCGCCGAGCAGCGCGCCGCGCACGAGGCGATGTCTTCCGGCCGCTACAACGGCCGGGAGCTGCCGGACCCCGCCGTGATGCGCGGTGGCTGGCTGACCGGCGCGGAGAACGCCGCCGGGTGGCTGGCGGGAGACCCGCAGAGCCTGATGTCCGCGAGCATGTGGGACGAGCTGCAGCACCCGAAGACGGCCTGAGCTGGGGTTACCCGCTCTAACCGCGCCGCAGGCGCGGCGGGTTACGGTCTGAGCCCCAAAATTCGTGCACCAGGGTGATTCGCCCCTGACCTACCACAATGCGCATCTGAGCAAGAGGCCTGACTCTGTCGGTGCCTGTTCGTACACTGATCGTGTCGGAGAGCGAACAGGGGAGGGGCCCATGGCAGGGCAGCCAGACAGTGAGATACAGGCGGAGTACGCCCGCCTGCAGACCGGAGTCCGGCTGGCGGGCAGCGCCTACCGCAGGCCCGGCACCGACGCCGGGGCCGCCGACGACCTGCTGCGCGAGGCGGACGCACTGGCCGACTACGCCGAGCGGATTCCCCAGCTGCGCGCCGAATACCGGCGCGGGCGCGAGATGCGCACCGCCGTCTACTTCGCCGGCGCCGCAGGCCTGAACCTGCTCGCGCTGGCAGGCCTGGCCATCGCAGGGGTCGTGTTCTGGGGCTGGCTCGTGCTGATCGTGCTCGCGCTGGCCGCCGGAATCGCAGCGCTGGTATTCGCCGACGTCACCCCGACCTCGGCAGAGCTGCATCCAGCGCTGGGAGGCGCGGCGCTGATGGGCAGCGCAGCCGCGCTGGACCTGGGCATCACCCACGTGCTGACGTGGGTGTGGGCCACGCTCGTACTGATCGCGGCCGTGCTCGGCGAGGCCTGGTGGGCACTCGGCGGTGAGCAGCAGTGAACTACGCCAACGACTACGGCACCCAGACCGCGAGCGCGCTCCGGCCGCACGGCCACGCCGAGTTCTTCGACCTGGAGCAGGCCGACGAGGAGCTGCAGCGCCGCGTCGAGGAACTGGAGACAGACCGCGACGCGCTCCGCCACGAGCTGACCAACCTGGGCGAGACGATCGAGGAGCACGAAGGGACCGGCGACGAGCACGCCGAACTCCTCGAGGAGCTGACCGAGCGCGTGACCTGGCTGGAGGGAGTCGTCGCGAACGCCGGCCTGGTCGTCGTCGCGGACTTCGACACCTTCACCGCCGAGGACAGGCGGCTGGCCAAGCTGGCCCGGATCGGCCGCGAGGCCCAGCTGACGCTGCTGTCGGAGAACCTGCGCACCCAGCACAACGGCACGATCGAACGCGCCGCGCGCCGCGCGGCCGCCTACGAGGTCGCGCTCGCCACGAGCACCGCGGCCGCGATCGTGCTCGGCGAGACCAGCCCCGACGACCCGCACCACACCGAGGTGCTCGCCGCCTACCGGGCGGCCCGCAAAGCCCAGCCGTCCGCGCTGAGCGACCACGAACGCCAGCGGGCCCACCAGGCAGCGAGCGAGCTCGCCGCGGACGACATCGCCCGCCAGGAGCTCGCCGACGTCATCGAGGCCGGCGACGCCGCAGCGCACGACCTGCTCACCCGCGCCCGGACCCGGGTGGCCGAGGCGATCGGCCACAGCGAGATGATGCCGCCGTGGTTCGCGAGCAGCATCGGGCGGACCGTCTCGGCCCAGGAGCCGGACCGGTGGATCGCGAGGGCCGCCGAGGTACTGGTCTACCGGCTGACCTACGGCCTGACCGGCGACCAGGTGCGCGCGCTCGGCACGAAGCCGAACCCTCAGCAGGACCTCGCCCGGTACACGCTCTACACGCGGCTTGCACGCACCGTGAGGTAAAACCCTGATGCCTCCGGCGGGCCGGGATCAAGAGGGTGGGGGAAGATCCGGACCTCACCGATACGCGGTGGCTGGCGACCGATCCTGTCCCTCCGTCACCCTGCCGTCCCGAGGGGAGCCAGACGAGGCACGACCCGTCAACACGAACCCCACGTGTTGACAAGCCGCACCGCGCCCGGCTGGCCAAGGCCACGCCAGGGTGACGGAGGGACAGGATCTCAGGGGCGATGCTGAGGAAGACCCCAGGTCAAAACCCCACGCCCGGGGCACGGCGCAGGCCTCGACCGCGCCGTGGAGCACCCCGGGAAACACCGAGGCCCGCACCGAAGTGCGGGCCAGGGTGTTGATTTGAGCTGTTACCCGGCTGGTGGGCGGGCGTCCTGCTGCGGAGTGGGAGACCACGACGAGGAGGACGTGCGCGGCGCCGAGGGCGGCCGCGCCTGCTGCTGCGAGGGGGGCGGGGCCTGGCGCTGCTGCCGGGAGGCCGTGAGCTGCGCGGCGCGGTAGTCCTTCTGCACCTCGCTGTCGGCCTGGACCTCGGGCGCCGCGACCTGGTCGAGCGCCCCCTCGCCGTCCCAGCCGGCCAGGCCCTGGCACGCGTGGGTGCAGTTGTGGGCCGAGGAGTTCGCGATCCGCGAGACTACCCCGGGCACGTGCCGGTCGTACCAGTCCAGCGCCTTGGACGGCGTGCCGTAGGACGCATTCCGGAAGACCCGGATCCACTCCTGGCACAGCGGCGAGAGCAGGAACACCACGTCACGGTGCTGGCGCCAGCACGGCGGGATCTGCGTGATCAGCCGCTGCTGGCTGGTGCGGTTGTTGGTCTTCTGCTCGGCGCGGGACCAGCCGACCAGGCCGAGCGCGCGGTCGGCGACCTCGACCATCCACTCGTGCAGCGTCGCCCAGGCCTCGGCCGCCGCCGCCTGGTCCATCTCGGTCCAGTCCCACACCTGGGGTTCGCGCTCGGAGCCCTGCAGCGCGTCGATCGCTTCCTTGAGCTCGCCGATCGCGGACTGCAGTTCGCCGATCTCAGCCGACCAGTCCGCCGTCTCGGCCAGAGCCGCCCGCAGGCCGGAGGCCTCGGACGCCGCCTCCTTGCGCGCCGCCGCCGTGGCGGCGTAGGCCCCGTCGACCCGGGTCTTGACCTTGCCGATCTCCTCGGCCAGCACCAGGATCTGGCCTCCGAGGCCTCCGGTCTCCGTCATTGCTACCGCTCCTCCTTGCGCAGGTCCCGGTTGGCGATTTTGACCTCGCGGCCCGCCTGGCGCACGTCGCGGCGCTGCCAGGACTTCTGGACCTTGAACATCACCGCGGGGTCGCCACGGTAGACGCCCAAGATCCGGCGACGGCGCAGCTGGCGGATCGCGGCCGGGGTCATCACGTCCACCTGCTCCGTGGTGACCGACTGGCTCGCCCCCTGGGCGCCGTGGTGCGTGGAGGTCTTGCGCTGCGGCCGGGTGCCGAGCATGACCGCGATGGCTTTGAGGTCGTCCGGATCCTTGATGCCGGCGAGGAACAGGCTCCACGCGGCGTTGTTCCATATGGTCTTGCTGCCCGTCTGCCCCCACATCTCAATCATCTGAGACTGGGACTGGATCGCGGCGACCGGGAGCATGCCCTGACCAGGCAGTTCCGAGAACCACGTGGGCAGCGGCACCGGGCAGATGTTCGCGGCCTCGTCGATCGGCATCAGCAGCGGCGGGTCGAGCCGACCGCCCGGCATGGCCGAGGCGATGGTCTTCGTCTCCTCGACCAGGTCGCCCATGAAGGCCGTGAACAGCGCCGCGACCGACCCGGAGATCCGGTTCTCCGCGAGGAGATACAGCGTGTTGCGGCCGCCCAGGAACTCGGCGAGGTCGAAGTTCTCCTTGACGGTGGGGCACGCCGTCCAGGCCACCGCGGGGTCGGCCATCCAGGACAGCGTGGTCGAGAGCGTCGTGTAGATCGAGTCACGCGTCCGGTCGGTCGTGGCCTGGCGCTGCTGGAGCACCTCGATCCACAGCGAATCGACCTTGTAGTGCGTCAAGATCTGCACGGCGGTGTCGTCGTCCGCGTTGGTCGTCCACGACATGACCGAGCGCATGTCGAGGTCGGCGAGGGCGGCCGCCAGCAGGTAGGAGCGCAGGACCTCGGCAGCCGTCGACTGGAAGAAGCTCTCCAGCGACGTCGAGTCCTTGCGGGCCCCGTAGAGCAGCAGCGCCGCCCGGCGCAGTGCCACCTTCGGATTCTCGCAGCCGATCACGGGTGACCAGCGCAGCGTGGACGGCAGGTCCTTGCCCATGCCGTAGGGGTTCCAGACCAAGGCATTGCCGACCTGGGAGCGCAGCGGGAGCGTGGCCTCCACGTCGTTGGCCTTGGTCGTGGTCGTGATGACCGGGCCGGGAGCGTCGAGGATGATGTTCGCGAGCCACACCGACTTGTACGCGCGGCTCGGGCCGACCAGCAGGATCGTGTCCTCGAACGTGCTGACGATCCTCCGGAGCCAGGGCCGCACCGCGCGGCCCATCCCCAGCCCGTACTCGGTCCAGTGCGCGCGCCGGGGGTCGATCGAGCGCCGCGTCTGGCGCGCCGACTTCTTGGCCGAGCGCCGGGACATGTCCCGGCGGATGGTGAGGATGCTGGCGAAGCCCTCCGGGACGGTGAGCATCGCGGCGCCGACCATCGCGGCACTGGCGAGCACGACGATCGAGGCGATGCCGATCGTGGCGATCTCGGCGATCGGCAGGTGGCCGATGTGGAGCTGGCTGAACGGGCTGGGCACCCCGGGCCCCGACGTCGACGTCGCGGGCGCGGTCGAGTGCGGAGCCGGGGTAGTCGCCGCGGTGTGCATGAGCTGATCCCCTCCGTTGTGGATGACGCGGTACGCGGTCCAGGCGACACCCGCCGCACCCAGCGCCATCAGCGCCTTGCACGTACGGACGAACCGCTGCTTCCAGAGTCGCCAGACGACCTGGAATGATGAGTAACGAGACACGGAGCGCCCTCCTACAGGCAACTAGTTCTGTGTCTGGACTGGCCGGAGTTCCCGCTCCGGCCGGTCCGCCTTATTGTGTTGTTGAGATCATCTGATCTATTTGTACGCCAACCCTCCGACTACGGTCGGACGGTTTGACCTGGTGAATGGCTCTAGTCGTCGCTGAGCTTCCGGCCGAGCTTCCACTCGGCGAACTCCCGGCTGTACTTCCTAACTGTGGCCACGGTCACCGACTCACCGATTTCGGCGAGGAGCTTCGCCCCCGCCGCGATCCGCCGCGAGCTGACCAGGCTCAGGAGGTCCGAGGACGGGTTCTCCTCGAGCTTCCTGACCGCCGCGGCGAAGTAACTGTGCTTCGTGGTCCCCAGCCGGGGCCAACCTTCCCCCACCGGCTCAGCAGCAGCCGAAGGCGCGGGAGACCAGGCAGCCGGCGGTGTTGAGCCGGAGGTCGGGTCCGAAACGGTCCGGGTCGGCTCCGCCTGCGGATCGGCTAGAAGGCCCTGGCCGAAGCCGCTGGTGACCGGCTCCGCCGTGGCGAAGGACGGCCGCGGCACGAGCTCGGCGCGCGGGGCGGGCACCGGCAGCGCGGGCAACTGGACCGGCGCGTCCGGCTCGACGTCGTCGGAGTCGTCCGAGTCCTCGAGTTCGTCGTCCGCCTGGCCCTCGTCGACGACGAGCCCGGCCGCGGCGACGGGCAGCTGCAGCGACCGCCGGTTGACGGCCATCAGCAACTCGACCGGCGCCATCCGCAGCTCGCCGTTCGGCAGCAGCTCGACCACGTCGGCGGCCGTCAGCAAGCCGTCCCGAACCGTCTGCAGCGCCGCCGCCCGAGCGCGCTGGGCCGCGCCGATCAGCGCCCACCAGGGCGACGGGCAGATGATGAGCAGCTGGCTACGGGCCCGGATGCTCTGCTGAATCATCGCCCGCGCCGTTGCCGGGTCCTGCTCGCCCGTGCGGACCATCAGCAGCCACGCCCGGGTGGTGACCACGGGCGAGACCAGCCAGCCGAGCAGCGTCAGCCTGGCCTTGGTCTGGGCCTTCAGCTTCAGCTGCAGCTTCAGGACGAACGCGAGCATCTCCATCAGCACCAGGTAGGCGACGGGCGCAAGGGCGTGGCTGAACTGCGCGGCGCCGTTGCCGTGCGAGGCGCGGATGTTGAGGTACACGGTCCCGCCGAGGCTGAACAAGGTCAGCAGAGCGCTGCCCGGCACCCGCCATCCGCGGGTCAGCGCCGCCAGGCGGATCGCCGTGGTACCCACCACCAGGCCGTCCGCGATGACCGGGACGGTCCAGGAGCCGAAGTACAGGGATACCGCGGTGTACGAGCGCCAGCCGCCGATGCCGGCGACGCCGAGGCAGATCACGACGGCGACGACGAACATCAGGACGCGCAGCCAGCCGGCGACGTTCGGTTCTTCGTCGTCCGCCACTGCCTCCGGCATGGCGGCCGTGTCGAGTGCGGCGCGTGGCGCGGGGAGGACTGCGCTGGCGGACGTCACCGCGCACCCCCGTGTCGGATGTGACGAAACCGCAGGTCAGCGGTAGTCTCTTGGGTAACCACTCGAGGGACTCCTTGTCTCTCCAGGCCCTGGCGATGGTGACACATCGCTAGGGCCTGCATTCTACCCCATTAGATCTATTAAATCTATTGGATCTAACTGCGGACAGGGCGGCCGGGAGGCAGGTCCTTCCGGGGCCGCTCCGGGAACGGCGAACCGCTGTTGTAGAGCTCTGCCAAGTGCGCGATGTGAGCCTCGACAGCAACCGCGACGAACTCGCTGAACGTCTCGGCCCCCTCCGGCTGATTTCGCGTGTGCCACCAGGCGTTGCGGGCGGCGTTGCCGAGCTCGAGGTCGACGTACGCTTGCAGCTTCTCCTTTCCCGCGACCTTCCCGCGGCCAGCAGATCCCGCAGCGGCCGGCGGGGGGCTGCTGGGCTGCGAGGCTTCAGCCGGCGCCGGGTCAGGGTCGGCGGAATCACGGTTCTGCCATCGGTCGGCCAGCCGCCGACGCCGTGCCTCACTGGGGTCGCTGGTCGGCCCCTCACTCATGGATCCTCCGTAATACGTTGTGTGCTACCCGGCGGAAGTAGTGGTGCACCGGGCTGCGCGGGTCATATTGCTCTACGAGCTTTCCCTCGGCCCACGCGTTCTTGATCACCGTGCGGACGGGGATCTCGCCGAGCGGTTCCAAAGGCAGGCCGCTGAGGTCGTTGCGGGTCTTCGACACGATCGAGGTCCGGTTGTCGACCTGGTTGCCGACCCAGCCGAGGAGCTCGACGTGGTACCGCGTGGCCTGGTTGATCGAATCGACCTGGTCCAGCAGGAGCTCGAGCGCGTGCATCGAGCTGCCCTCCAACTGCATGACGATCACCAGTCCGCCGCGACGGCGGGATTCCCCCGACTCGCTCGCAGCAGCTATCAGAGCATTGTCATTGAGCAGCCCCGGGTTGTTCGGGCAGTCCAACAGCACGTTGTACCGCTCGAGTAGCGGCCGGATCGCGGTCCGGAGCCGTTCCTCGCGGAACCGCACGGACGCCAGGTCCTGCTCCACGAGGGCCATGTCCACGTTGCTCGGGACCAGCAGGATGCCCTGCCGCTCCACGACGAGATCGAGGATCGAGCCCTGCCATCGTCCGGTGAGCAGGTTGGCGAGGTTCGCCTCGCTCTCGACGAGCGGCTGGCCGAGGCCGGCCGTCAGCACGCCGTGCGGATCGAGATCGAGGGAGACCGTGGGGACTTCGAATCGGTCGAGCTCCTTCGCCGTCCCCTTGGTCACCTCGCTCTTGCCGGTCCCTCCCTTCTGCATGTAGCTGGCCACGACACTCCCCGGACGCTTCCAGGCGTCCGGGACGCTAGTCGGCGTCTCTACAGGAGCCTGTGGATCCAATGACTCTTTTGGATCTGTCACCGTCATCGGCGGTGCCCGCCTTTCTGGAGGTCATGCCCCTGATAGAGGCACTGACTGTGACAGAGCCACTGTAGCCATCGGCGGTAGTGACTCTGTTGTAGTTGGCAGATGCCGTACCGCTGTTGACTCCAACAAGACTAGCAGAGGTATTGCCTCTAATGCATCTATTAGATACGATGGATTTGTAGCAAGCAAGAGGGGCCGAGCTTGCAGGCTCGGCCCCTCGTTGAACTGGCCCGGCGGGTGTCTCACCACCCCCGAGCCCGGAGTCACCAATAGGAGATGACTCATGCGCGATGGTATCCGTGCATTCCTCGCGGCGGTCGCGACCGCCGCCACTTGTATGACGTGCTTCGGCACGGGCACGACCGCCAAGCCGGATGGAAGCGTCGGTGACTGCTCGTCCTGCGGTGGGACGGGGGAGAAGTGATCCCGATCGAATCCCTCCCCATGGCGGCCGCGGCCGCCATGGGGGCGGCCCCCAGCCTGGTCCTGCGGCGCAAGCTCGCCGCGGCCCGCCTCGACCCGGAGACCGGACTGCCGACCCGCTACAGCTGGACGATGAGGGCCGAGCGGATGGTGCGTCGGCGCCGCGACACGCTCGTGCTGATGATCGACCTCAACCGGCTCAAGGAGATCAACGACACCCACGGCCACGCAGCCGGAGACGTGCTGCTCAGGGTGCAGGCGAAGCGGCTGGCGCTGTGGAGCCGCGAGGCCGGCGCCGTGGCCGGACGTCTCCACGGAGACGAGTTCGCCGTCGCGGTGCGGCTGGCCGAGCGCGACATCAAGTTCCAGCTCGACCAGCTGGGCCTGTACTTGTCCCGCCCGGTGATGCTGGCGGGCCGACGCATCAGCGCCCCGGCCGCCATCGGCGTCGCCTCCGCCCAAAAGCCCACGCTGCGGCAGATTCAGCACGCGGCCGACATCGCGATGTACGCCGCGAAGCGCAGCTACAAGCACATCGAGACCCCCGAGGACATCGCCGCGAACCGGGAGCGCGGGACATGGTGGCAGCGGGCCAACGCTGCCGACTTCGAGCACGAGGTCGAGGACGCGCCCGAGTACCGGGTGCGCGAGCACGGGCCGAACGGCGACGCCGTGTTCGACCTGGTCGAGCGCGGCATCGTGTCCCAGCTCAAGTACGACGCAGACGAGCGCGAGGGGACCGGCGATGACGAGTCCTGACATCGCGGACCTGGTCGGCGGCCCCACGTTGGAGGAGCTCTCGCTGTACGGCGACCTCGCCGAGATGGCCGATGAGCTGCGCGAGGCCAACGCCACTATCGCCCGTTTGAAGGCCGCGAACGCCCGGCTCCGCAAGGCCGCCCAGCCCGCCCGAATCCAGATGGGAGCAGCAGCATGAGGGAATTGAGGCCGCAGGCGCTCAGCGTCTACCAGGCCGTGACCGACCCGGCCGCCGCTGCCCCGGAGCGCTCGACCGCCGGCGCCACCGCGTTCACGAAGGTGGTCCCGGTGGCCGTATCCACCGCGGCGACCGCGCTGGGCTATGTGTGGCACTACCAGTACGGCGCCGCACACAGCATCGGCGACGCCGCTGTGACCGGCATCGTCTCTCTTCTGTGCCTGTGGGGCGGGCACCGCATGGCCGGAGCCCACGCCAACATCCCCGCCAACATCACCGCCGCGGCCTACGGGCTCGGCGCCGGACTCGGAGGAATCGCCGTGATCGCGTACGCAAACGCGCCCGTGGCCGGACTGGTCGCCTGGCTGGTCGGGACCATCACGGCCTACGCGCTCGCCTCGACCGGGTGGACCCGGCGTCAGGAGCGGCGCGAGGAGCGCCGGCACGAGCGCGACATGGCGCTGCTCCGGGAGCAGGCCAAAACGCAGCGCTGCGAGATCAAGACGAACGGGCAGATCGAGGTGGCGCGCGAGCTCGCCGCCGCGTGGGCCGCCGAGCAGAAGTCGAGCCTGGTCGCGCGGATGCGCGCGGATGAGTTCGACCAGCGGTATCCGTCCTCCGTGCAGCTGTTCGGCACGAGGCGGGGAGTCCCGCTCAGCACGTCGACCAGGCCGCAGGCCCTCGCCGTCGACACGCCCCTCGAGCAGCTGGCGGCCGTCTACGACCAGGAGCTCGACGGTTTCGACCTGCCCGGCTGGCTGACCGACCCGGACAGCCACCAGTAGGAACCTCGCCCGTGCCCCGGCCGCGTGCCGGGGCACGGATCCCGCCAAGGCGGGATTGATCGATCCCCCATCGAAATACCCTGCGACATCAGTCAGGAAGGAACCATGCGCACGATCCAGATCACCAGCTTCGGCTACGGGCACGCCCCGGCGCCCGAGGCGAACATCGTCCTCGACGTCCGTAGGGCGTTGCACGACCCGCACTTCGACCCGGCGATGCGCGAGCTGACCGCCCGCGACGAGCGCGTGCTCGACCACGTCGCCGCGACCCCCGGCGCGGCCGAGCTGCTCGACTACCTCGCCGACCTCGCCCACACCCTTGGCCGCCACACCCGGACCGACCAGCCCGGACCCGCCGTCACGATCGCGATCGGCTGCACCGGAGGCCGACACCGCGCTCCCGCCCTCGCGCAGCTGGCCATAGACCGCATTTGCGCTCTGGGCTGGCACGTCGAGGTCATCAACCGCGACATCGACAAGTCCGTCATCGGCCACCGACCCACGGAGAACTGAAGATGCCTGAGAACCTGCCCGAGCTGGAGGACGACCAGGTCGACGAGGCCGCGCCGACGTACAAGGAGCACGACTTCGCCACCCGATGCGCCGTCGCCGGGTTCCAGAACCTCGTCGTCGAGATCGACGACCTCACCACCTTGGTGCGCAACCCGGAGATGCCCGCCCGCTGGGGCGACAAGATCGTGCGCTACGAGCTGGAGGGCAAGTACTACGACCTGGGCGACCTGCTCAAGCGCATGGAGGGCACCCTCGGCATGAGCACCGACGAAGTCCTGAGCATCGAGCAGGAGACGCTTCATCCCGCCGGCGCGTCGCCGCTGTACGAGGCGCCGCTGTACGAGGCCCTGGGCTACGAGCTCGACCAGGACGACGACGACCCCGCGGTGACCGACGCCGAGGCCCTGGACCGCGACCGGGCCGACGAATACACGCACCACCTCGCCGAGGAGGAGCTGGGCGCGGACTCGGAGTACGTCCTGGAGCGCGTGATCGAGTAGGCCGCCGCGATCCCTCCCGGGAGGGATTTTCCGGCCTGTCACCGCAATACCCTGCGAAAAACCTGGTGGAGACCCCCTCAGGGCTATTGAGGGGGTCCCCACCGTCATCATCCCCCGACGACGAAGGAGATCCACATGAACCGACGATTGGCCCCAGCCAGCCTCGCCCTGCTGCTGCTCGTCCCGGCCGCCGCCGGATGCGCCAGCAGCGGCGACGACACCAGCACCCAGCCGGTGGCCGCGCCCGTGAGCATCGACAGCACGCCGGACACCAGTTGCACCCCGTTGTGGCAGAGCGACGACGGCAGCGGAATCCTCGTCGCGAACGGCAAGGTCAGCGGCTCCATGATCCTGAGCTGCGACACGCCGCCGACCGAGGACCAGCCGGTGGCCGTGGTCTACAGCCTGGAGTACATCCCGGCCGGATTCACGAATTGGCTCGGCGAGACGAACACCGTCTACGCCACCTGGCAGCAGAGCTACACCACCCCAGCCGTGAACTGCCACGCCGGCACCTGGTACATCGCGGTCTTCCTCTACGGCCACAAGGAGATCGACGGCCCGAAGGAGCAGATCACCGACTGCACGCAGGACCTCAGCTGACGGAAATACCGGCTTTGGCCACGGCGGGCGCCCGCCGTGGCCTGGTCAAAGAGGCGCACATCGGACGGCAGGGGCGGAATATGTGCCACGCGCATATTCCGCCCCTCGACGTTCCGTAGCCTTCAGTGCACAGTCGGATCGAAATACGGCCCTGGCCTTGTCGGACCGGGGCTCTAACCTTGGTATCTCCACGAATGAACGCCGTCGAGGGCGGAGGGGTAGGTGGAAACGTGAGTGAACTACGCCGACAGGCGGCCGCGATCGTCGCGGGGATGAACTGGACGACAACGCACGAAGAGGAATCGCTGCAGGCCATGGGCACGGAGATGGCCGAGCTCGGAGACCGCGCCGCGCGAACCGTCGCGAAGGCCAAGGGCTTGTCGCTGGGCTACGAGCAGCGCGACCCGATGGGGTGGCTGATCCCGCTGCACGAGCTCGGCCTGGCCCTGGTGGACGCCGGGGCCTGGTGGATCGAGGCGGCCGGAGACGGGATCACCTGGGACAACGCGGTCCATGGTCGCCGCCAGGCCGCGGACTTCGCGCAGCTCTCCGAACTCGGCGAGGTGGTCACCGCCGAGCTGCAGCGCTCCGAGGAGGCCGAGGCTAGCGGCGCCGTGCCCGACCACGAGCACATGGCCGCGCTGCGCACCACTCCGGCCGAGCCGCCCGCCGAGGCCCGGCACGCCCGCCCCGATTACGGCGGACCGGCCCCGACCTACCGGCAGCGCCGCCGCCTGGCTCCGTTCCTGTGGCCGACCGGCGCCGCGGCTCTGCTCATCGCTGCTGGCCTTATATATGCGGCCACCGCGGGACATCCGGGCACGAGCCCGGCCGCGGCCAGGCACCCCGTTTCGAGCGCGTCCATCGGCGCCGCAGGCCTCGACACCCCGCACCAGAACTCGCACACGACGCCGAGCTCCGCGCCGTCGACGACCGCCAGGACGAGCTCGAGCTCCCCGGCCGCGGTCGCGGTCGCGTCCACGACGGCGGGCAACGTGGTCGCGGGCAACGGCGGCCCGCAGGTCGCCGTCTCGCTGGTCAGCGCCCGAGGCAACCCGCACATCCAGGTCCTGATCAGCGTGGACACCGCGACCACTGCCCCGACCACGCTGTATATCGCCGAGTACGGCACCACCGCCAGCGGGCAGCGGACCGCCGACGACTTCACCCAGCGGACGCTGTCCGGGCAGACCGCCTACGCCGTCTCCTACGTGCTCAACGTGTCCACGCCGCCAACCGGCGGGGCGAGCTGGTGCGGCGATGAGATCACCGTTGAGGCCACCGCCAGCGGCGGCTCCTCGGATGCGCAGACACACGCAGAATGCTGATCTACCCACCTTCAGGAAGGGCCCGCGCTCACCTCCACGGAGCGCGGGCCCTTCGGCATTCCGGCGCGATCTACCGTGCCAGGAGCAGGGCCGCGGCCAGAAGTACGGTCACGTGAGCGACCTGATCGACTTGCGCGGCGCCGTCGCCGTGCTCGTAGTAACCCCTCTGCCCGGTGTGGGCCATCAGCCAGCGGATCGGCCAGCGTCGATCGATGACCGCGTGCGTCCCGGCGATCCAAGTCATCGCGACGCAGGCCGCCGCGAGGCCGGGGCCGTGGTGCAGGACCAGGGCGCCGAGAGTGAGCACGACCGCAGTCGAAACGACGTGGGTAGCGACGTGGGCGAGGTTCGCAGACCACCCCGACCAGCCAGAATCGGCTTTGTGAGCGGCCTGATGGTCGGTCTGTGCCGCATAGTCCGCGATCAAGTGGGCGACGTAGAGCAAGGTGAAGGTGGATGCGAACACGAGGGAACCCCGAGTCTCTGTGTGAGTGGTGGCTCGAACAGGGGCGGTGACCTCGGGCAATGAGATTCCGCCCCGCCTGGCGCATCCAAGCCTTCCGCGGCTAGTGGCGTACGGCTGTAGCCGTTTTCACATCCCCGCCCTGGTTCTGACGCAGGGAACACCACGGCGCCCGGACCATCTCGGTCCGGGCGCCGTCCTGCGGGACTACTTGGTGCCGTATTCGGCGCGGATGCGGGCGAGCAGGCCGCGCACGTCGGCCGCGGAGAACGCCGTCACCTCGGCCCCTCCTGCGTCCACGGAGATGTCCCACTCGCCCGCTGTCTTGCCGGGCGCCGCGTGGATGGGCGGCTGCGACATCCACATCACGTCGATACCGCGCCGGACGACCACGCCGATCAGGTCGGGTGCCGAGACCGCGCCCGCCACGCCGCCAGGCCCCATCAGCAAGTCGGCAAGCGCCTCCGTGGCGTCGTCACCCCGTACGCCCTCAGCGACCAGGGAAACCTGCCCGCCGCCAGCCTGGGAGAGCAGCACCGCCATATGCGTGGCGTCCTCGAACCTCTGCCAGGGCGGGATCTTCCAGTTGAAGGTCATGCACTCATCCTGCCCACCCCCGGCGCGGCGGATGCCGCCGATGCTGACAGAACCCTGAAAAGCCCGGCCGCGGCCTCCCAGGCGGAAGCAGACTGCTGACCTGCCGCGCGGCGAACGAGGCGGCCCCGGACCGGAATGGTCCGGGGCCGCCTCGTGTTCAGTGGTGCCGCTTGTCGGGCCAGACCTTCAGGACCAGTCGCGGATGCATCCGGTCTGCATACTCCGCCAGCTGGCTCCCGAGGATTTTCGTTGCCGGGCCGAACATCATGTCGTGCGTGATGGTCTCAGCGATCGCCGGGACGATGTCGGCGTCGGCCGCGGCCCGTACGGACTCGGTCCACCACCGGTTCGCCGCGCCGGACGTCGACTGGACGTCCGCCCATGCCGCCGCCCACTCGCGCCACTGCTGCTCGGACAGGCCGCAGGCGAGCACGAACGCCGTCATCTGATCCTTGGTGGGCATCCTGGTCATGTTGTCCGTGGCCAGGATCCGCGCGATCGTGCTGCGCGGCAACTTGTACCCGCAGGTAGCAGCACGCTCTTCGAGCTGCTGGTACGAGCGGCCGGACCACCGCTTCAGGTCCCGCATTCGGTTGAGGAAGTGGCCCACGGTGATGCACGACTCCGGAGACGGCGGCCCGGCCGCGTACCGGCGCGGCGCCACCGGTTCGACCCGGATCGGAAGCGGCGCACCGTTGATCCGGGCCGCCGCTTCCAGCAGCGCCTGGACGACGAGCGCGTCCTCTTCCTGCTTCGTGGCCCCGGCAGGCACCTCGACGGGCACGTACCGGATATGCGTGTCCGGCCGGGTGGCGATGGCGCTAGGCACGGCGGCCGCCCTCGGCGCGCTTGGCCAGCCGCGCGGCGATGTGCAGGCCGAGGCCCGCGGCGGCGCCGAGACCGGTCGTCGCGGCGGACGCCGGAACGCCGACCGCCACCAGCACGGTCCAGGCCGCGACGATGATGATTACGAGCACGGTCGCGGGAACGGCCGACGAGCGCGCCGGCGCCTGGCCGTGCGTGACGCACGGCTCCGGCTCGAACGGCGCCGGAGCAGCGAGGAGAACAGGCATGACAGAAGAACCCTTCATCAGGCGGGCATCAGAGCCCCGGATATGGACATGAGCCGCTCGCCCCGGCACGGCTGGAAGACCGTGTGCGCCCGGAGGTCTGCGGCGTAGGTCCAATCATGGGCGCCCGCCACCCCGATCGTCCAACCCCGCCGTCCCGTTTCATCCCACTTGAGGCGCCGAAGACAGACCGTCTACGCATACTTGTCATCAGAGCAGCGCAACTGGAGAATTCAACTGCGCTGGTCAGAGGCGAGATTGAGGACCCAGGAACATCAGAGCCCCGGATTCTCTTCGCACCGATTCCCCGTCTGGAAGCGGGGGATCACCCCGGCTCCCGCTGCGAACAGCAGCGGGAGCCTCGCGTTTTCCCGGCTCGAAGGCAAGGAGTGGCAGCGTGCTGATCCCGCTGACCTCGCTGGCCCGGCAGGTGCTCGAGCATCGGCGCAGCCAGCTCGACGACTCCCGGGTCCGGTACTACATGGAGCACCCCGACGAGATCCGGGGCGTGCTGGTCTACGAGAACCCGGGCGACGGCGAGCGGATCGTGGTCAACGGCTGCCACCGCACCGAGGCCGCGCTGCGTCTCGGCCGCGTCGAGCTCGACGTCGAGCTCCGGTCGGGCACCCGGCAGGACGCGCTTGCGTACCGGGACCTCGACGAGCGGCGCCGCTGGGCGGAGGTTGAGCGCGACGCAGACCGCTGACACGGGGCGGCTAGAACCGGCGCAGCTGGTCCACGACCGGTTCGGCCGAGCGCGTGAGCTCGCCGATGACCGCGTTGACCGCGCGTACGCTCGCGATCCGGTGCTCTGTCGAGCCGTCGAGCGCGGCCGGCACCGCGGGCAGCTGCTCCGCGTCGATGACGACCTGGACGGCGAGGGTCGGCAGCACGGCGACCTTGCCGAGCTTGGCGCGCGGCTGCTCGTAGCTCTCTTTCTCGGCCCACGTGCGGGTGCGCTGCCAGGTGCCCACCTCGGGCAGCCGGTAGGTGCGCAGGTCGTCCAGGCCCACCGGGACGCTGACCACGGCCAGCAGCAGGCCCTCGCCGTCCGGATCGAAGCGCAGTTCGATGCCGAGGTCGGCGCGGACGCTGACGAAGCCCGGGGACATCATCGGGCCGGTGGCCACCAGCCAGGAGGCGAGAGCGAACTCCGTCGCCGACTCGCAGCCCTCGAACAGCTCGAGGTGCTGACGAAGGTAGGCGCCGTACCGCGAGACGCCGTCGCTGGCCGAGCCCTGATCCTCCGGATCGGTCCAGGCGAGCGTGTCCGCTCTTCCCATCGCGCGCCCTTCCATCGGCTCAGCGAAACGGTACATACCGGGGCGAATCAGAGTCCTCATAATCACACTTATGTTGCATGATCACGAGGGGGGGAAGCCTCCGAGAAAGACGTAACCCCGGCGATGTGCCCGAACCCTGGCGGGTTGGGTAGGGATCATCCGGGGTGTCCGAAGAACAGTCTACCCTGATGCGGGTGAATCACACCACCGGTCCGGGCTGGACCCCGAAGGACCTGCGCCGACTGCTCTCACCCGGGCGTTTCGACAAGTACGTCGAGGCCGCCGGCGAAGACGAGGAGAAGGCCGCCGCGCTGTACGTCTGGAACAACCGCGTCGGCGGAGCACTCTACGAGGCGCTCGGCCAGTTCGAGGTGATCCTGCGCAACGCCCTGGACCGCGAGCTCGCGGCCTACCACCGCCGCCACCTGAACGGTGACGGAAACTGGCACGCCGACCGGCAGATGCCCTGGGACACTCGGCACCCGATGCTCGCCAACCTCGCCGACGCGCGCAGCCGGGCGACCGGCGACGGGCGCCACCCCGAGATCCGCGGCAAGGTGATCGCGGAACTCAGCCTCGGATTCTGGCGACGAACCTTGACCAGCAGCTATCAGAACACCCTGTGGACCCCCAGGCTGCGCCACGCCTTCCCGTACATGCGCCCGCAGCGCCGGAACGACGTCTACCTGCCCGTGGACCGGCTGTACCGACTCCGGAACAGACTCGCCCACCACGAGCCGATCCACGGTGAAGACCTCGGCTCCCGGTACGACGATCTTCTCCAGGTGGCCGGATGGATCGACCCGGCCGGCGCCGCGTGGATCGCCGAGACCGGGCGCGTGCGCGCCGTGCTCGCCGCCCGCCCGTAGTCAGACCGCGAGCCAGGCCAGCAGCTCGACGAGCCGGTCCGCCACGTCCGACATCCGCACCCGGTCCCGCGAGACCTCGCCGTCGAACGGTTCGAGGCCCGCGGCGTGCAGCTGGTCGCGCAGCACGTCGAGGTCCGCCGCCCGCACCGTCTCCTCGAGGAGGCCGAGCTCGCCCGCCAGGCGCTCGGCGAGCTCGGCGACCTCGCCCGGCGCGTACGCGTCGCGCACGGACACCGCGTCCAGACGCACCGAGCCGAGATCATGGCCGACCAGCGCCGCGCCCGTGTGGACCGGACCGCCGTGCAGCAGCATCCGCTGCACCCGCTGGTAGGCGCGATCGAGGCCGCGCCCGAGTCCGGGCGAGTGCTGATCCAGCCGGGCCGCCCCGCCCGGCTCCAGGACGTCGAGCGCTGTCGTCATCGCGAATCCTCCCTCTACCCCACGCTACGGCCAGTCGACCCGGCCGGGCCAGAGCCAGGCAGGGTACTTCCATAGGCGCGGGGCCAGCTCCGACTGCGAGGATGACACGGTGCCTAACCTCTACGTGATCGCAACCGGCGCCAGGGCCGCTGGCGATCTGCCCTCAATCCTTCCCCTGCTCATCGAACTGGGCTGGACGTGCTGCGTGACCCTGACACCGGCCGCCACAACGTTCGTCGACCAGGCGGTGCTCGAGCGGTTGAGCGGCCTGCCGGTCCCCTCGATCTACCGGCGGCCCGACGAATCCGAGGTGCATCCGCCGGCCGACGCGTTCCTCGTCGCCCCGCTCACCTTCAACTCGATGAATCGATGGAGCGACGGGCACAGCGACACCCTGGCCACGGGCCTGCTGAACGAGGGAATCGGCCTTGGTGTGCCGATCGTCGCGGTCCCGTGGATCAACGCCGCCCTAGCCAAGCACCCCGCTCTCCCGGGCAACCTAAGGCGGCTCAGGGATGCAGGAGTGACGTTCATCCCCGACAGCGGCCTACTGCTCAACGGCGGGACACAGCCCCCCGTGTTTCCGTGGCAGGCGGCCGTGGACGCGCTGCCGCCGGTTGGGGAGTCCGAGAGCTCCGGGCACTGATACAGGGTCGTGCCCGCCCTGCGGGTCTCCCGGCTCAGCCGCCGACGTAGGGTCGGGGGATGGACGCTGCCACCGCGGAGTGGACCGAGGGCCCGATCCTGCCGTGGGTCGACCCGTACGAGTCGCCGCCGGCCGAGCTCATCATCGTGCGCGGTGCGAGGTACGTGCGGGTCTACAACGGGCCGGACCGTGGCCGCAACCACCCGCCGGACGGATTCCGCGAGGCGATCGTGCTGGCGTGGGCACAGAGGACTGATCGGAGCTGGGCCGCGCTCATGGCGTGGGCGGGCTGGTGTCGCAGTCCCCGCCTCACGGGCACCGAGGCCGCCCGGTGTGGGTGGCTGCTCGTCGACGAGCAACGTGTGCGCCCGGTGAAGCCCATGCGGTCGCACCACCCAGATATCGCGTACGCCTGGTACGGACACGAGGAGCCGTGCGAGCTCGGCCGCGCGATCCGCGCCGCTGCTGAGATGCTGCCCGAGCAGCTGCGCGCGGCTGCCCTCACCCCGGCCGCCCACCAGGGCCCTTAGGCCCGGTCGCCGCGCTCCGTCGATGAGCTCAGCCGACGCAGCCCGTTCAGGACGCGCTCGAGCACGGCCGCGTCGACGTCAGGCGGCGCCTTCCACATCGGGACAATCCGCGAGGAGCGCCGCGCCACCAGGCGCCACAGCTCCGCATCCGAGTGGATCACCCGCACCGGGCAGACGGCGTAGAGCGTGACGGCCGGGTCCTCACAGACGCTGGTCGTCGACGGCATCGGAACCGTCCCCGCCGTCCTCCAGCATCGCCAGCGCAGCCTGAGCACGTGAGATAGCTACCGCGGCTTCCAGCCGCTCGGCCGCCGACTCGCAGACCCGAGCTAGCGCTTGCCCCGGCTCCTGGACGACGCCGGACTGCCACTTCACCAGCGACGCCATCGGGTCGTCCGGGACGCGCCCGTGCGTCACGGTGCACACGGCGCGGGCCACCTGGAGCCGCGCCGCGTCGTTGAAGACCGGGACACCGGCCAGCGCGGTGCCGAAGCGGTGCCGGTCGCGCAGGACGTCGGTCGCCGTCATGATGTTGTGCCCGCCGCGTCGGGCGCGTCCGTCTTTCTCGACCTCTTCCCTGACCACGTTCGTCAGCGCGCGCAGCGCCGCCGCAAGCGAGGGCAGGGGCAGCGGATCGCCGTCGAGCTGCTCGTACACCCCAGCCGCCCAGGTGCCCGCGCCATTGCGGGAGCGGTCGAGCTCGACCTGGTCGAGCCGAGCCGCCCACGACTCACCGCGCCCGGTCGGCGGCTCCAGGGTCAAGACCTGGTCCCCGTCCCAATCGACGACCCGCCCGGGGCGGAACGCCAGAGCGCCGTCTTTGACGACGGAGCCGAGCAGTGGCACGCCCTCTTCGCGGATCGTCCCGCCGAGGGACCTCCATACCGTGCGCCGTACCTTGCGCGGATCATCGGCAGCCATCGCACCTCCCAGTCACGGATCAGTGCTGGTGAGGCTACGGACGGTTGAGGCCTCGAATATGCGCCAGCCGCATATTCGGCGAATTCACTCGATTGGGCTCACAGGACGTGCAGCTTCGATCCCAATGTCCTAACACGCTCGCGGTAGCCGCGTGACTCCGCGTCGAGCAGCGCCCGCGCGGTGGCCTGAGCCATCGGGTGGTGCCTGATCAACGCCGGGGCGATCTTGTCGCCCTTCTCGAGCGACGAGAGCGCGCGCTCGCGGTCCCCGTGCCACAGCCAGCCGCGAGCCATGTCCAGGTGGAAATGGCCGCGCCGGGAGGCCGGGAGCGTCGGGTCCACCCGCAGGTGGCCGCCGCGGCGCACCGCCTCCGTCCCGTCTCCGAGCTCCACGGCGATGGCAGGACCGTGGATGAGGAAGTTCCCGCGGGTGAACACGAGCCTCTCGAAGTCCGGGGCGTCCGGGCCGAGCTGGTCGAGGCGGTCGCGCGCGTCGTCATATCGCGACCAGGCCTCATCCGCGTCATAGCGCCGGGCCGCCGTGATCGCCGCCCGCAGCTGGATACTGCCGATCACGCTCACCCCGGCCGGGGTCGCGGCCGCGCCCGAGGACTCCAGGGAGCCGATCGCGCGGTCCAGCACCAGCAGCGCGTCGCCCCAGGAAGCCGACTCCCACAGTTGCCGGACCCGCAGGTATTCGCCGACCGCGCCCTGCAGCGGGTTGTCAGACTGCGTTGCGGCCCAGCGCACCCGCTCGGTCGCCAGAATGGAAAGATCCAGATATCCGAGTCCATACGCGACGCTGTCCGCTTCGCGGTACGCGACCGCGCGCAGCCGGTAGACCTCGGCCCGCTCGTCGCCGTCGTAGATCTCCGTGGCCGCCTGCAGCTCGGCCAGCAGCGGCGAGATCACGTCGGCCAGCCTGCCGTAGCGAGCAGCCTGCCGCAGGTCACTGCACTGCGCGACCGCGGCCGCGAGCTCCGCCACCGACCTGACCGGGCCGTCCCACTCCGCCGGCAGGTCGAATCTCTCGACCTGGCGCCGAATCTCGGCGATGCCCGCGTGCCCCCTGTCCTCTGAGGGGGTGGTCCCGACCCGGTACGGCTGGCCGGTCAGGTCAGCCGGGTGGACACTCAGGTGCCGTGCCAGAGCATTGATCTGCGAGATCGAGTCCAGCTGAACCCCATCGTTCTCGATCCGCGACACGTACGTCTGGTCACGGCCCATCCGCTGGCCGAGCTCACCCTGCGTCAGCCCGGCCCGCTTGCGATACCGCCGGACCCGCTGTCCCGTGGACTCCATCCGCGACCCTTCGAGACGATCGTCATTCGATCCCAGGATTCCAGCATCCCACCGAATCCGCAGGCAGCGGCGCGGGATGCCGAACTGAAGTCCTTAGCCGCGCCCGTGGGGGTCACCCGCCGCTGTGCTTCCGGGCGCTTACTGCCGCGCCGCTTCCGGTGCTCGGGCCGCAAGCGGCCCTGCGCTCCGGGTCGGCTTGCCTCTGAGCTTCGTGGTCACCCGCCGCGGTGGTCGGGCAAGAGCTCGGGTTTCGTCGACCGGCGCCAGAACCAGCGGGGCAGGGGAGCGGGCCGGGCTCCGAGAGGGGGAGGCAGAAGGTTGAGTTTCCGGGTGACGGTCAGGCGGCCGCGGCTCCGGCTCGACGTCGACGAGCAGCGGCAGCAGGCCTGACTGACGCCGCGTCGGCGGCCGCGGCCCGGTGGTGGGTCCGGGCCAGGCCGGGGCCTTGCTGGTCCATTCCGTCGTGTCGTCTTCGAAGGGAAGCAGACTGCGCCGGAACCCGCCAACCGAAAAGCGTGGTTGGCAGAACCCGTCGCAGCCCGCTTTTTTCCCTTCGCCGACACGACGGAATGGACCAGCAAGGCCCCTTAATGCCTGGCCCTCAGCAAGGGAACTCAGGTCACGTCGTCGAGCTGCAGCTGCATGGCACTACCGGGGGGACGCTCCGCTCCCCGCCGGACCCCCCTAGGGCCTCTCTCCGGAATGGAGGGACAAACCCCTGACACCCTCCAGGACACGCAGGGCAGGCCTCAGCCGCGCTCGACCGCAGGAAGCCCGGCCGCCGCCGGCACCCGGCACGACGGGCCCCAGGACGGCCGGACGAGGCCCCGAACGGCGGCCGCGCGGACCTGCCACCAGGCACCAACGCCACGTCGACCAGGCCCACGAGCCGGGCGGGCCCATGATCCCCAGTTTCCTTTCATTTCATTCCATTTCATTTCCTTGCATCACTTGACAACGAAATGAAATGGAACTAGACTGAGTATCAGAGCAGTGAGAGACCGACCGGAACCCCGAAGGAGCAGAAGATGACCGAGACCTACATCCCGGGCCTGGACCTCGCGCAGACCTACGCCGCGGCGGACGCCGAGCTCGACACCGCACAGGTCGAGGCGACCGCGGCCCGCATCGTCGCGGCCTACCGCGAGCTCGTGACCGACCCGGCCAACCACGGCGAGACCGCCGAGTGCGTCCCGCTGCGCCTGGTCCGCACGGCCCTGACCGACCCGCGCGAGTACGTCGACGCTGCGCTGCGCTGGCTCGACACGCAGCCGGCGGGCCAGCCGATCGCCGAGATCTCGTACATGAGCCACCCGACTCCGGCCGACATGGCGCACGCCGTGTTCGCTGCGGTGGCCGACGACGAGTACTACATGGCGAACCTGCTGTGGTTCGACACCGAGCTGAACGGCTGAGTCTTCCCCCCAGGTGGGACCCTCTCAGGGCTATTGAGGGGGTCCCACCGGCCAGCATCACCACCAGAGAGAGGCACCACACCGTGAGCGAGACCACCAGCACCACCGAGATGCAGGACCAGGACGTCCGGATCTGCGCGTTCCCCGGCTGCACGCGGCCGGCCGAGCCCCCGACCAAGGCCAGCGGCCGCAAGCCGAAGTACTGCGCCGACCCGGAGCACAACCCGCTGACCGGCCACCGCGCCCGCAACGCCGCCAAGAAGACCGCAGCCGGCGAGGACGAGCGCCAGGCCGAGGCCGAGTACGACGACCAGGGCCGCGGCTACACCATGGGCCGCGCCCGCGCGGCCGAGCGCGAGGACTCGCTCAAGGCCCTGATGAAGAAGCAGATCGAGATCATGGAGGAGTACATCGACCTGGAGGTCAGTCTCGCGGACCCCGAGCTCGCCGAGAGCGAGATCCGCACACGGGTCGGAGAGGCCGCCGAGGCAGTCACCAAGGCCGAGACCGCCCTCAGCGCCGAGCAGCGCCGCCGGATCGTCGCCGAGAAGTCCGCCGAGACGGCCAAGGCCGCAGCCGAGGCGGAGACCGAGGCCGCAGAGCTGGCCATCAGCCAGATGGAGACCGCCGAGACCGAGCGCGACCAGGCCCACCAGGACGCCGAGGCGGCCCGCACCGCGTACCAGGAACTCCGGGCGGAGACCGACCGGCAGCTGCAGGAGAGCATCGACCGCGAGCAGCAGGCCATCGACCGCGCCCAGGACTCCGCCAGCAAGGCGGTTGAGCAGGCGCAGGCCGACGCCGAGCGCGCCATCGCGCAGGCCAAGCAGGACGAGGAGGCCAAGGCCAAGGCCTCGATCGACGCCGTGAAGGCGGAGACCGCGAAGCAGGTCAAGGCCGCCCAGGACGCCACGGCGACCGCCGAGAAGCGCGCCACGGACGCCGAGGCCGCCGCCAGCAAGGCCCGGACCGACGCGGCGACCGAGGTCGGCAAGGCCCAGGCCGAGCGCGATCAGATCGAGGCCCGCCGTGCCGAGGCCGCCGCCGAGCTCGACCGCGTGCGCCGCCAGGCCGAGCACGACCAGGAGCGCGCCGCCCAGGAGCTCGACCGTGGCCGCCAGGAGCACGCCGGCGAACTCGCCCGGCTGCAGGCCGAGCTCGAGCGGCTGCAGCAAGACGCGACGGCCGCCCGCGAGGAGGTCCGCACCACGCGCGAGCAGGCCCGTACCGACGCCGAGCAGGTCAGCCAGCGCAACGAGGCCGAGCTGACGCGCGAGCGCGAGCGCACCGAGCGGGCCGTCGCCGACGCCGACCGGCTGCGCGCCGACATCCAGCGCCTGCAGCAGGAGCTGACCGACCAGACCAGCACGAAGAAGGGGACCACGAAGTGAGCGACACGACCATTCACTGGGCCGGATACGACGGCCAGACCGGCGACCTGGTGTCCTGGGGCAGCGGGAGCACGCTCGCGACCGTGGCCGGCCAGATTGAGCACATCCGCAGCGAGCACCGGGGATGGATGACCGTCGAGCAGCTCGACGCCGGACTGGAGACCACCCGGGACCTGAGCGGCCACGTGTCGCCGAGCCGCGAGGAGACCCGGCTCGCCCGCGTCGCGAACGCGCTCGCCGAGCTTCAGAAGGCCGTGCGCGGTGCCGTCGACAGCGGCGTCCCCGTCGACGCCCTCGCCCGCGAGGCCCGCGACCCGCTGCTGGCCATCCGGGAACTGATCTGGCCCGGCAGCGGCCCGAGCACCCTGCCGAAGGACGGAGACTGACGTGACGACGCCGACGACGCCCACCACCGACCCGCAGCAGGCCCTGGACGAGGTCGCCGCGTACATCCGCGACCGCTACCGGACCGCCAACCACCTGCACATCCACCGCTACGACACCGGCTCGGTGATCGTGACCGAGGTCTTCGACCAGGACGGCCAGGTCCTCGACGACGACGAGCACGCGGGCTACCAGTGGGACGAGATCGACCCGCAGATCCGGCTGGTCGCGCGCACCCACTGCGCGCACGGGCCCGCTCACCACCCGGAGTGCAACCTCATCATGCTGCCGAGCCAGGCCACCGGAGTTCCGGCGCTGCGCCACCTCGAATCCCTGCTCTACCAGGTGATCGACGGCCAGGAGCAGCCCGAGGATCAGGTCTACATGTGGGAGATCACCTCCGGGGAGCGCGACCACGCCATCATCGGCGCCGGCCTGTTCCCGATCGCCCCCGGCCTGAAGCAGCAGGCAGTCGCCGAGCGTCTCCGGGACCTGATGGTCGAGCTCAGCGACGATCCGAGCATCAGCGTCACGGTCTGCCCGTGGGACCACGACGGCGGCAGCGACTACTCGCGCGTGGGGATCGCCGAGCCCGACGAGGACGAGGAGGACCCCGAGGTCATCAACGAGTTGGAGTCGATCGGGCGCGAGGACGACGACGAGGGGCCGGACACGCTGACCGGCGAAGTGGTGACCGCCGAGGAGCGCGCCGCAGCCGAACGGAAGCCGAAGTCGTTTTCCGATCTCACCTGGTCCGAGCCCAAGAGCGTGAGCCTGCGCGACCTGCACGGATGGCAGCACGAGCCCGAGGACGAGGAGCCGGGCGAGGAGGAGATGGCCGCCGAGGTGGGCGAGATCATGCGTGAGTCGTTGGAGGCCGCCGAGGACATCCGGAACTACCCAGACGGGACCCGCTTCCTGCCCAGGTGGGACCAGGATCCGCCCGAGCCCGCCGACTACTGCACCGCGGTGCTGGTGCCGGTCGACGAGACCCGCCCGTGCATCCGGATCACGCTGCCCCACCGCGCCACCGGCGACTACTGGACCGAGCTCGGCCGCCATGTCGGCGGCAGCCCGAACGCCTGCCAGTACGACCGCGACGCGCTCGTGTACGTCGAGAACAACAGCACGCGCGACAGCGCCCCGAACCGGCGCCTGACCAGGTATATCTGGGGCCACAGCGAGGCCTCCGCGCATCACCAGACCGATCCGGAGAACCCCGACTACTACCTGCACGGCGACGCCGTGGTCATCGGCGCCGACCGGGACCTGGACCCCGTCGACGTCCCCCGGCGCATCGAGGCGCATTTCCACGTCGACGAGCCCCTGGCGGGCGGAGCGGCAGCCCGCGAGACTGGCGAGTGACCCGAAGGTGATCGGGCGGGGACCAGGGCTATTGGCCCCCGCCTGGCCACCATCGACCCAGACCAGGGGGAGCCCGTGAACACCACCGAGACCAGCACCACTGTGGACCCGGCGGCCGCGGACTACGCAGCCGGCCGCGCCGACTGGATCGCGGGCTACTGCGATACCGAGGTCGCCGTCGCCAGCCCGGCCTACCGCCGCGGCCTGGCCGACCAGCGGACCGAGGACGTCGACGCCGAACTGCTGGCCGCCGTCGAGCGCGGCGAGTTGCAGCCGAGCTGTAGCCCCGATGCCGAGCAGCACGGCTAGACTCGGTATCGTGCCGACCTCATCTGAGCAGCGGAAACAGCCCGCACGGAAGACGCGTCCGGTGCGCCATGTAAATCCAGGAAACTTGCAAGATTTCCGGACCGCCGATCCGGCGGAGATCCGCGTGACCATCGCCTTGGACCAGGAGACCGACAAGGCGCTGAAAGCCTGGATCAAGGCGGAGAAGCGGCGACAGCGGCGCACCGCCGCGGCGTACTTCGCCCGGCACCAGGAGGAGGCCGAGACCCCCGCCGGCCGCGCCGCGATCCGCGCGCGCATCCTGGCCGCCGCCCGCGCCCGACGCGCCGATGGCCGGCTGCTCGATAGCCGCGACGCCGCGGTGATCGAGGCCATCCGCCTCGAGCTCGAACGGCGCGGAATCGACCCGGCCAACCCGCCGGAAGTCCCCGAGGGCACCGACGTATCAGGACGCTGGGCAGGTACGACGAACCGCGGGACCGGGCCGAGTATCACCGCGCACATCCCCAGCGCCTACTTCCGCGCGGTCACCGCGGCCGCCTGGCAGATCAGCGGCGACGCCGTCACCGAGCTGCGCGAGCGCTGGCCGGGCGGGCGCCCCGGCGGCAGCGCCTCAGACGACTACCTCGAACTCGCCGAGCAGGTGGTCACCCCCGGCGACATCTACCGTGCGGCGATCGAAGCCCTCACGGCAGAGCCCTAACGTCCTGCCCGTCCCCGGCCGCCCTGGTCAGCGGGTTGCCGTGTGCCATGCGAGCAACGGCCGCAGCCATGCCCCAGCCAGCCAATGTGCGGGCATAGAACCACCTCCTCGCGCGTCGTTTCTGCGCTGTCTCTAAGACAATCGGCAGCAGCCGATCAGAACCCTGACGGAGGGTTCCGCGGCCGCGCATCGTTTCATTCAAACTTGCAAGTTTGTTGTCCACGAAAACGCGCAGGTCAGTGCCGTTTTGGTGGTTGACAGAGCGGCTACACTGAGGTTAGATGACGCCCTGTCGGATCGATGATCACGGAGAGGAGTAGGCGATGGTCAAGCTGACGCTGATCGGCCCGCCCGAGGAGGTCGCGGCGATGGTCGAGAGCATGAAGAAGGCCGTGCGTGTGGAAGTCACTGGGCGGCGCGAGAGCCGGTACAGCGCGACCGACGCGCGGTGGTACGCGGTCGCCGAGCAGTGGTCGGAAGCCGCCGCGGCGGCGGACTCCGCGGGTCAGGAGCCTGAGTCGTGAGCGTGATCGGATCGCGTGGAGGAGTCCCGCTGTACGCCAACGGCACCGCGCCGGCGCACCTGTTCCCGGCGAGCCACCTGGAGAGGGTGCTCCACCTCGAGCTCGCCCCGGGGCAGCAGCCCGAGGCGTACGTGCACGCCAAGTACGTGGACTGGTGCGAGCTCTACGATCCGGCGAAGGCCCAGCCGAAGCCGGACACCGTGGGCGGCGCGTGGGCGCGGCGGGCGCGGCGCACCTGCCCGCGCTGCGGCGTGGTCGGGGACTACGTGGTCCACGGCCGCCAGTGCTGGGAATGCTCGAAGTCCGACCGCGAGCGTCTCCTGGCGCGGCAGGCGCGCACCTGCGGCGGGTGCGGCCGCGTGGGACGCCGACCCTACCGCGGGGAGCCGGAGACCGGATACGGCCGCTACTGCGGTCCGTGCCGGGCGCAGCTGAGCCGGAAGGCCGCCGAGGCGCTGGCCACGGCGGTTTTCTGCCCGGACTGCGAGGCCGAGCGCACCGCCACCTACCGCGAGGTGCGCGATTGGGTGGCCAGCGCGCACTACGCTCGCGCGTCGACCTGGACCCGGCGGCCGTGCCCACCGTGCGCCGAGGTGCGCAGGGTCGAGGCCGAGCGCCGCCAGGCCGAGTACCAGGCCGCGGCCGCGCGGCGGGCCGAGGAGGACCGCAAGCGACGCGTCGAGGCGAAGGCCGCACGCGTCGCCGAGCTGCAGGAGCTCGCCCGGTGGGCCGCCGAGCAGCTGGCCGACGTCGAGGTCAGGATCCTCGACACGGAGACCACCGGCCTGCACGACGAGGCGCGCATCGTCGAGCTCGCCGTCATCACCACCGCCGGCGAGGCCCTGATCGACACCCTGCTCGATCCGGGCGAGCCGATCCCCGCCGAGGCCAGCGACATCCACGGCATCACGGACGCCGACGTCGCCGGCGCCCCGCGGTTCGCCGCGATCGTGCCCGAGCTGCAGCGGCAGCTGCACGGGCACCGGGTGCTGATCTACAACGCCCCGTATGACCGCGCCCGCCTGGAGCACGAGCTCGCCCTGGCGCTCGTCGACGAGGCGGACCCGGCTGCGGCCGCCACGGCGTGGCTGAGCGCCGTTGACGTCCGGGACGTGATGATCCCGTACAGCGATTGGGTGGGGGAGTGGTCGAGCTATTGGGGCAACAACCGGTGGCAGCCGCTGAACGGCGGGCACCGCGCCGCCGGCGACTGCAGCGCCGTGATCAAGCGGCTCAAGGAGATGACGGCCGAGGTCGACCCGGCCAGCGTCTACGTCTACGAGCCGGACGACATGTACGCGTACTGACCCCGCCCAGCCCCGAGCCCCGGCCCTCGGGCCGGGGTTTCGTGCTGTTCCGGGTGACGCCGATCAGAGCCCTGGGTACCCTACTGATAGTCGGATCACCAGCAGGGGAGGATCAGTGCGCGGAGAGCCGGACCCATTCGCCCTGCATGCGGCGACGCTCCATCAGCTGCAGCAGCGGGAGGTCACGTCGGGCGCGTCGACGTCGATGAGCACCAGGCCGTCGAGTGTCCGCAGCGAGACCTATGCGCAGCCGGCTCCGGCCGACGCGACGAGCATGGCCAGGCCCACGGCGCCGCGTGGAGTTGCCCTCGGCCCGTTGATCGGAGCCGTTTGGTTCGTCATCGTCTGGACGCTGATCCTCGGCGGGAAGCTTTTCGCTGCGATGTTCAAGGCCGCGGTCTGGGGATTTTCTGAGATCGGCGGCCACGAGCGCTACGACTGGCGGGGTCGTCGAGTCGAGTAGCAGCACCTCGCAGCCTCCCCACGAGCGAGAGCCCTGACTCTGAGTCAGGGCTCTGTCGCATGTCTGGGGCGATTTGTGACGATGTGGCAGATCACCGTGTGTGCAGCGTTTTTCTACGGCACGGCGCGGGCGATAGCCCAGTGACCTGACGCTGTGGCAAGATTTGCGATATTCGTTGACCCTTGCGGTCCGCTCACAGTCGAGAGGAAACAAAGAAGGCCCCCGAAGGGGGGCGCGCTGACAACGACGACGATCTGCTTCGCAGGGCTTCTAGCCTCCCGATCAGGACCCCACCCGGCCTACCAAACCACCGGGGTCATGATCTCTGGTTAGTGCGCTCTGCGTCATACAACCGAGGTGAACAATACAGGACGCCACCTCGGTCGGGGAAGCGCTGCCTTGTGACACTCCGGGCGCGCCCCGATCGAGTACCCCAGCAGGGGCTGCGCCGGATCGCGAGACGATCCGCGTGCCGCTTCAGGGCGCCGCAGACGCGCCCCCCGCGATCCGCGATCCACGCAGTTCACAGGCCTGCGTACCACCTGAGAGGGTTGATCCGGATCGCGCCAGGATCGCACTGCGATCCGCGATCCGATCCGAGGACGCCCACCAGGCGCGCCCGGAGGATCGGCGCCGCGCCACGGATCGGCTCTACGCCGGGCGGTTCGTCGCGGATCGCCTGGTCGACCCGTGGACCTTCACGCGGCTGACGGGTCTGCTCGAGGCCCGCGGCTACATCCGGCCCGGCTCACCCGTGGCCAAGTGGTGTAAATTCGCATCCTTCCATGCCGATGGAGAGACCGGCGAGCTCGGCGAGATGCACCGCGCCGCCTTCCTCTACGCCGAGTGGCACGACCTCGCCGAGGCGCGTTGGTACGAGCACCGGAAGGCGGCGCAGCGGCTCGGCCTGGTCCGGCAGCTGCGGGCGGCCGCGCCCGACCAGAAGCCGCGCTGGCGGATCTCGTTCCCCGCCGCCCTGCTCGAGCCAGGCGCGATCCTGAGCCCATCGTCGTTGCCCGACGATCTCGCCGACCACCTCGGGTACTACGCGGACGAGTTCGTGTTCGACTACGACGCGGACGAGTTCGAGGACGAGTTCCTCGCCCCACGCACCGCGGCCGCCGAGGTCGAGGTACGCACCGAGCACGGCGTCACGCGCACCCCGCCGGCCGTCGACCCGGCCGCCGCCGCCCACCAGCAGCTGCTGACCGTGGGGGAGTGGATCGGGGAGTCCTACGTGGTGGCCTCAGCGATCCGGGCCGAGCGTGCGCTGTTCGGCGAGCTCGGGATCGGCGAGAGCTTCGACGTCGCCGCCGCCGAGGCACGGGTGCGGGCCCGCCTGGAGTACCCGGAGCACGGCTTCGAGCAGGACAGCCTGGGCTACGTCGACGCCGCCGAGGAGGCGCTGTTCGCCGCCCGCCACGAGGATCCGGAACCTGCGGCGAAGCTGCAGCTCACGGGGTATCAGGAGGAGCTGAATCTAGAAAACCCGGAAACGTTACCTAGTTCCCCTGAAGGCATCTCCTCCATCTGGTTCGTAACGGTAAGTAAGTACTGGGCTGCGAAAGCCGACGAGGAAAAACAGAAAGCGGCAGCGACTCAACAAGGCGTCGGCCCGGTCGAGCGTAAACGCGCAGGTCAGCTGCTACGACGGCACGTGTGGTGGGAGTGGGCGGTCTGGGCGGAGAAGTACCTCGGCCGCTCGGCCCCGCCGATCAGCGCGGGCCAGTGGGAGGACCTGACCACCGCGGTGGCCTACGCGCTCAGGCGCACCAGCCCCGGCACGGTGATCGCCACCTGCACGGAATCGCTGGGCAGCGCCAGGGACCTGATCCCCACGGTCGGCTATCGGCTCTGGCGGATCAACAAGACAATGCCCGAATACCGGGAGTGGCAGGCCTACCGCCGCGGGCAGACGGCCGCGGCCGCGCCCAGCTGGCACCTGCCGCCTGGCCCGTCCGTGATCGGTCCGGCCTCCGCGCGAGCCGAGGTGCGCCGGGCGCAGGGCGGCCGGGCCGAGATCGGCCGCCAGGTCGAAATCGACCAGCGCCCCGGCGCGGCCGCGCCGAGCCGGAAGGCCGAGCGTGCCCGCGAGTCGGTGGTCTCCGCAGGCCTGGAGCGCCGCATTCGGAAGTCCGCCGCCGACGCCGCCACCGCGCCCAGTCAGCTGACCGCCGCCGAGCACGCCGTGTTCCAGGAGCGCGCCCGCACCCGCGAATCCCGGTCGACGCAGACGCGCACGGCGGAGAACATCGCGTCGCTCCACGACCGCGCGGCCGCGATCCTCGCCCGCGTCGGAGCGGAGCAGGGCAGCCGAAAGTGAGCGCGCTAATTTTTCCTAGCCATCGATTCACATTTCTGTTAACGTCGTTGGTATGGCACTTTTGCGGAGAAGGCTAGGGCGTTCCGACTCGCTCGGGATGGCCGACGTGGCGCAGGTGGCCGGGTGGCACCGCACGCGCATCTCGCAGCTGCGCGACTCGATGCCGCCGGCGGACGGGATCGGCAGCACGGAGGCGCGGCCGCGGTGGAGCGGCTCGACCATCGCCGAGTTCCTGGCGAAGGAGGGCCGGCGACCGGACCCCGAGGTCGCCTCATGGCTGGTGCAGGGCCCGGACGGGCCGAAGCTCAGCAAGCGCGACACGGCCGTGATTACGCTGCAGCGGACCGGGCCGACGCCGTTCTACGACGCGCCGCCGCTGCAGGTGCACGTCGCGACGTACGTGGACTACAACACCTACCGCCGGGTGTGGCTGGCCACGGTGCTCGCGCCGTCCGACCCGTGGCAGATTTTCGGCGTTGGCCGGGGATGGGGCGAGCACAGCGAGACCACGCTGGCGCACCTGGTCCGCCAGCTGCAGGAGCAGGTCGAGGGCCAGCCGCGCATCAAGGGGTTCCGGCACCTGATCGGCACGCTCGTGGTGCTCAGCACGGACTGCACCCCGGGAGCCGTGACCGCCGGGGGACGCTGGCGCGACGGAACGACCCGGATCGTCGATGTGTTCGAGGACTGGGACGAGGCCGAGCTCGACAACCGCGCGGACGTCGATCCGACCACGGCCGACCTCTACCCGCACCTGGCGGCCGCGCTCGGCCACCGCCTGCCGTACTGGCCGTATGCGTGCAACACTCCGGACCTGGTCGGAGCGTGGGACCCGAAGCTCGAGCGCGGCGTGCCGTGCACGATCCCGCCGCCGGCCGCAGACGCCTACCTGTTCCTGCAGATGTGCGAGGGCACCGCGCGCACGATCAACGGCGAGGAGCTGGCCGAGTCGCTGGTCGAGCTCGGCCGGGAGTACTGGGACCTGATGGCCATGCCGTACACCGGACTCGACTCGCGCGACGAGACGAGCCTGCCGGACTGGGCCGACCCGGAGGTCTGGCAGATGGCCGTCGACATCCAGCTTCCGGAGGTACCCGAGCCGAGCCGCAGGGCCGACATCTTCACCGCGCTGCGCTGGACGCAGACCGCGGAGAACCTGCCGCCGAGGCTGGCCGAGGCCGCGCGGCGCTACTTCGGCGATCCCGACTCGGCCGGGGTCGTGGTCGTCGACCTCACCACGTTGCCCGCGCACGTCGCCGAGGTGCTGGAGAAGGCGGACCGGCGATCGGACCCGCCCGGCCGCACCAGCCTCCAGGCCCGCGCGATCGCCACCGCCCTGGACTCATATCCGCAGGTAACAGTGGACACCTGGCCCACCCCCGGGCACCCGGCATGGCGCGGGCGGATCGAGGGCCAGCCGCTGGTCGCCGTCCACGTGCCACGGCTGATGTCGGTCCACGCCGGGAACGGCGAGCCGGTCGAGCTGGTCGTCGTCAAGCCGGTCCAGGTCGACGGCGCCGGCGCCGTAGGGTTCGTGGTCACCGCGACCGGCGTCGTGATGATGCTGCCCGACCACGGCTCGGCCGAGAGGCTGGCGGCCGCCGTCGAGCACGTGGCCGCCAAGCCGGGCGAGCCGACGCCGATCCCCGGCATCCCCGGCCCTTACTCCGAAACCCTGGTGACCGCGCTGCAGGGCGCACTGGCCGCGGGCACCGCCACCATCCCCTGGCGGCGCGTGCTCGGGATGGTGCGGCAGTTCACGACCCCCGACCACCTGAAGGAGGATCGGGCGGAGCCTACCAACCTGTGAACCTGCCGCACCGACAGCGCACCCCCCGACGTGAACGCCGCCGGGGGGTGCGCTGTTACCTGGTTGATATTCCGTCAGTCGATGTCGTCGTCACGGGCGACAGCCGGCGGGGCCGAGGCAGGGGACGCGCGTGGATTCGGGCTCGATCAAGGGGTCCCCCTCAGAACAGGGTTTGCGGTTCGCCAGCGGAGCGGGCCGCGGCGACGCGGTCGAGGATCTGCAGATCACTCTCGCCGAGGACCAGGCCCTCGCGGACGGCGTCGGCTATGGCGCGGGTGCGTCCGGCCGGGCCGCGGACATCGGCGAGCGGGCCGTACATTTGGCGTCGCTGGAAATCGGCTCCGTTTTCGGCGGAGGTTCCCAGAGACATATGGGTAATGGAATTCTGACAGCCGTGTTCGTCGCAGGAATGCCGAACTACCAGATCGTGGGCGGGATCGATTCCCCGGCGGAGAATGACGCCTTTTTCCAGCTGGTATCCGAATACGTGCGCGGAAACGACGCCGAGCCCTTCGGAGACGCGGCTGGAGACGACGCGGAATTTGCCGTGCCCGGTATCGCTCACGGCGCCGATCCACGGCCAGCACACGCGCGCCGCGAGCTCCGGATCGGAGGGGCGCCAGACCTTGGCTCGGTAGCGATCCGCGATCCCGGGATCGGCGAGCCACTCGCGCCAGCGATCCGTGTCCGGCGCGGCGCGCGGCGCGCGCCGGGATCGGGGGGCGGATCGCGCGCGATCCAGGATCTGCGATCCGGGATCGGGAAGCGGAACCGGATCGGATCGATCCGGCGCGGGCGCCGGGATCGGCGCGGCGACGCCGTCCGGCGCCCCCGGCGCGCCCTCGGGATTGGACACGGCGAGTAACAGCGGACCGGCCGCACCTTCGGCGCGGGAACCCCCAACCCGGGTAACAGCGGCCGCGCTCTCGTCGTCGCGCCGCTGACGCGTCGCGTACGCCGCGAGCTGCGTCCGCTCTTGATCGCGTCGCTCTAGCCGTCCCAGTTCGATCATGCTCACCTCCCAAGTCAAACCCGAAGATCAACCCCACGCAG
>Ga0179596_10000183_pt1 | contig 38905 bp, 25 predicted proteins | sample CZODoug1_1_08_16_FD_155494 | JGI IMG/M metagenome (GOLD analysis project Ga0179596, IMG submission 155494) | Vadose zone soil fungal communities from Angelo Coast Range Reserve, California, USA - CZODoug1_1_08_16fungal (Illumina Assembly) | ecosystem: Environmental > Terrestrial > Soil > Vadose...
CCTCAATATCTCATTAATAGATTACTATAAAACAAAAATTTTGTTTTTAAGTTAATCAAGCTTTTTATTTTTCTTTTATCTAAAAGCAGAGATAGTTCTTTTTATTTTAGAACCTTAATAAATTTTTCAAATTGTATTATGAAACTATTAAATGTTTTAAAAAATTACGTTGCACCAACAATTTTAGGAGCTATTACTATAGATAGTTATAGAAGACAAGTTTTTTCACACACCAAAGAAATAATAGAAATTAAAAATACAAATAAACAAAAGATAGAAGAACTACAGCAAGAATTATGGGGTGAAAAAACGGTAAATGATGAATTTAAATTAAAATTACAAACAAATTCAAAAAAAATATTAGATATTGATACAGATATTACAGATAAGCAGAATCAGTTATCTGAAATTAATGTAAAATTAAGTAATAAAAACTACGAGTCTTCTGAAAGTATAGAAACTTTGAATAAAAGCAAAGAATATATTACTAATGAACTATCTAAATTAGATATTTCAAAAAGTGAGCAGTTAAAAGAGCTTCAAAATTCAATAGATAGTGTAAATAAATCAGATATCTTTAGTAGTATTTCTGACTTGATAGAAAAATATCAAAGTATTTTAAATAATTTAAGTTTAGAACAATTAGTTGCTTTATTTAATATTATATGTAATTTTATGTTTTTAACAACATTAACTTCTATTGGTATATTATTAGTCGGTGATTATTTAATCAAAAATTTAAATCTTGAAACCAAATACCCTAAGATATATAAATTTATAAAAATAAAAGAAAAATTAAATAAACATTACTTAATATTTTACATAGTTTTCTTTTATTTATTAATAATATTGTGTTTAATAGGTAATATTTATATGTTAGTTTTAAAGTATTTTGTATAGATATATATATATAAGATTGGCCCTGCTTTGAGGCAAGCTTTGCTTGTGCCAGCTCTTAATGCAAGCTTTGCTGCTACAAACCCAAAGGGTTGGCGAACATTCGAAGCCTATCAAAGATACCTGTGGTTGGCAGCTTATGCTGCTACCTAGGGTAGGCCAATCCTAGCAGCTTTTGCCGCCCTTCTAAAAGAAGCGCTGGTCCGCATTGTCAACAAGCTTTGCTGGAGGCTGCAGTATACGCAGCTGCCTCCATAATCCTGATTATGGAGGCAGCTTTTTGCTTCAGCTTTAGTTTCTAATCTCTCCAGTCCACACTACTATTTTCCCTTATTTTATTTTTATTCTAGACTAGATGATTGTACAGCTTAGCTGGGCCAGCAACATTCCCCTGCAGCTAAGGTGCACCCCGCTTAGCAGGGGGTAATCGCTACCTATTCTTTGCAGGTTTATATTTTATATAATTATCACCCACCCCAAAATAAAACAAAGATTGGTTAAAAATACAGCGAGTATAGTTAAATTGGTATAATCTCTGCCTTCCAAGTTGAGGTTGTCAGTTCGAATCTGACTACTTGTAAAAACAATAGCTCCAACCCTGGGTTGTGATTTTTGTTTTATCAGCCTCAATATCTCATTAATAGATTACTATAAAACAAAAATTTTGTTTTTAAGTTAATCAAGCTTTTTATTTTTCTTTTATCTAAAAGCAGAGATAGTTCTTTTTATTTTAGAACCTTAATAAATTTTAAATATAATGCCACAACTAATACCATTTTATTTTTTTAATCAATTAGTATTTGCATTTGCAATTTTATTCTCTATAATTTTTATATTTTCTAAATATATTTTACCTTCATTTACATTTCAACAAGTTATTAGATTATATATAACTAAATTAAGTAAAAAATTTTAATTCTAAAACAGCAGCTGCAGCTTATGCCGGCTAGCTGTGCTAGCGGGTTTGGATTTACGAGGCCCAGCATAAGCTGTCGGTTGGCTACAGCTTAGCGGGGTGAAAAAAGCTTGCAGCTACCAATCTTTGATTGGTCACCAGCACAGCGGCCCAACCATAGGTAGCTGCTAAATCTGGAGGCGTTTCTAGAAAGGAAAACAAAACTAAAATTAGTTTATAATAATTACCCACCCCATTCAACAGCTGCTGCTGCTGCAACCTTTGCAGGCCCCAATCTAATAATGAGGGCCAACCTATGGATGTAAACGGTAAAAAAATTTGAAGCTGCGACAGCATTAACAGCTGCAACGAATGTTGCGGCCGCTGACCGCGGGCAAGAAAGTTTGCAGCTGCAGCCAATCAAAGATTGGAGCTGTACTAAAAATAAAGGCATAATATAACTTTAATTTTAGCAATAATTATTAAATTTATTTAACATACTTAACTAGGTATAATACCTAGTCTGTAATTAAACAATATATAAGCATTAAGATTAATAATAAATCAATTTAATTCTAAAAATTTAAATTTACACTTGCTTAAAGAAAACATTTAAAGCTGGCGGCAGCTTGTAAATAAAATATTAAAATATTTTGTATCATAATTATTAAAACTGAACAACCTTATGCTACCTACAGCTAGTTAAAGGCACCCATTCCACAGCCGCAAGCTAAGCATGGGTTGCTTATATAACAAAATTTCTTTAAATTTATAAATACAGGTGTTCTCATTTAACCTTTTTTTCTAAAACTAAAAAAGTTTTATATTTTAATATTTAGCAGATAAAATCTAAGCTAGGATTACTGCAGCTATTATAAATAGCTGTAACATTTACAATACCACAACAAGATTTACCTTTACTTTGACTTTACAGCTGCAATTCTAGAGCTACAACAATTAAGCAATATTGTAGCAGCTTTTCTAGCTATGCGGGCGGCGCTAGAATCTGAGGCTGACGCTGCTGCAGCTTAAATCTTTGCCGCGAACGCTGGCCCTGCCTCCAGAGTATCGATCTGAGGCGGCCAAAGGGTTGGCGGCTACAGCAGCAAAATTTGATTGAGGGGTCTGATTGCAGCTTACGCCTCGGCTAAGCTTGTTGCAGCTGCAACCTTTAAAAGGCAAACGCTGCCAGCAACAAGCTTTGGACCGTGTAAACTGTCCTCAAAATGGGTTAAGCTAAGAATGGCGGGGGTAAATTAAGCCAAAGTTTTGTTAGTTTAGTTAAAAACAGAAAATAAGTAAGAATGAGAAATAAAACTACACACACAAAATAACAATGTTAGGAATGAATATATTTACAAGTTTATTATATTTCTTTATATTTTCTTTGCTATTAAATATCATTTTAATCAAAACTATAAATTTAGGATTTTTAGGTCAAAATTTTAAAAATAAACTTAAATATTTATTGGATAATCATCTAAATTTATTAACTTTATTTGCTTTTAGTACGTTTTTACTTGCACAATATACTGTTAGTTTAAATACAATATATTTAGACAGCGACAGCGAAATAGTCGTAAAAACTGTTTTAGAAAACAGTAAATTAGAAATAAAGGGTGAAGCAATTCAAATAATAGCTTCAAACTTTGGTAGTGCTGCTGTTTTTGCTGCTTCAATTAGAATAGCTGCTGCTTTAGTAAGTAAATCTAAATTAGGATTATTACCTAAAGCTGGTTTTATTGGAGGAACTGGAGCTGGTTTTACTATTTAATATAAAATTATATCACCAGCTCCGCTGGTAAACACTAATATAGGCTCTGCTTCAGTAGTATTAAGTCCAGCAGCTCAGCTGACAGGAGTATTTTTAGAGAAAATAGAACACATAAATAAACAAAAACCAATTAATGACTTACTAAGTGATTTTTTTGATTTAAGAAGCAACACTATTTCTAATTTTAAATTTAAAAATCATATTGATTCTGGATTAAAAAAAGAATTTTTGGTCGATAGCGACCAAAATACAACTAGTAAAGTTTTAAAAGCTTTAGATGAAACTAATCCTAATTGGAGAGATATGTTTGCATCATCACCTTTAGATAATAGCGAAAATCTTCAATTTTTTATAGATCTTTTAACTAATCATTTATTGCTAAATTATATAATTTTATACCTTTTAATTATGTTATTAATTATTTTAATCATAAAATTATTAGTAGCCAACTCGCCGGAAAAAAAAAGAAATATTACAGCTAGGCTGGAAAAAATAAAAAAATACCCGTTAGGAAGATTTATCGCTTATGTTGTAGAAAATTATGTTTATGCTTGGGTAGGTAGTAGTAATGCTTGGATTTTTTGCTTAAACATTAGTCTGATAATTTTTACTTCAGGTTGTATATATTCTATAATTAATATTATTTCTTTTCTGCTGTCTATAAAAGGTTAAATGTATAAAATATAATAATATAGTTGCAATCATTTATAGTAGAAAATTTAATGCGCTCTGCAGCTTACGACGCCTTACCATTCTACCCGCCGCAGCCTCTTAACCTAGGCAGCCGGCTGCATTCGTTGCCTCAATCTTAGAGAGGCTCAATCCAAGTTAGGGTAGGTTGCAGCGAATGCTGTCAGCAGCAAAAGCTGCTGGGTTGGCGGACAGCATTGCAGCTGACAAGGTTGGTGTTCTTTTTTCAAGTATCAATTACAGCTAAAGTAAAGGGACAGCAAAGCTGACCTAGGCCGGCAGCTTTAACTTATATTAATTTTATTCTTAGAGTAACAGCAACAACCATTGGTTGCAGCGAATGCTGCCAACCAAAGGTTGCTGCTTTAGCCTGGGGTTGCCCCATTCAACAGCCGACATCAGCTTTTTCCGGGGGCGGCTAGGGCAAGATTTTTAAAACTTAAAAGTAGCAACCTTTGGTTGGGTGCATTCGCAGCTGCTCCGCTAAGCAATGATTTTTACATCCATATTAATTTTAATAGTGGCTAAAGCCTTACCATCTATAAATAAACAAATAACTCCAATCTATTTTACTAGATTATCTTCTATAATATTCTTATATGCCGCAGTATTATCCTTAAATACTTATTATATTCAGTCAATTGGATCAGGTATAGGTATCTATAGTGGATTGTTCCAAGTTACTCAAGTATCAATATTCATAGAATCTTTTTTATTATTAATAGGTTCTTTAATATTAATATCTTGGCCAAGCCCAAGCATTAATTCATATATTAAATCTAATCAAAATATATACAACATCAAGCTGTCAACAGATTATTCCTTAATTGTATTATTTAGTAGTTTAGGGTCATGTTTATTAATATCTAGTTATGATTTAATCTCATTATATATTAGTATAGAATTACAATCTTTTGGTTTATATGTTTTATCTACTCTATACAGAGATTCTGAAACATCCACAAAAGCAGGGTTAAAATACTTCTTATTAGGAGGTTTATCCTCATGTATAATTTTATTAGGTTGTGGAATAATTTATTCCTATACAGGTTTAACTAACTTTGAATCTATATATACTGTAATATCTACAGCAATCTTGGACAGCAGCAGCAGCAGCTTTGCTGGAGCAGCCTCAGCAGCCCCGCTTTTCGGCGCATTAAGTAATATTATACAAGGATTAACTTTAGGATTAATTTTAATTTTTATTGGATTTTTATTTAAAATAGCTGCAGCACCATTACATAATTGGAGTCCAGATGTATATGATGAAGTACCGACAATAGTAACAATATGGTTAACAATAATTCCTAAAATTTCTATATTAATATTATTATTAGAATTACATTATTATGGTGGTTCATTAATTACAGCGCCGCTAAGCGGGTTTGGACAAACCTTCGACAGCAATGCTGCTATATTAAAGAATTTATTATTAATAAGTTCATTATTATCTTTAATAATAGGTACTGTTGTAGGTTTAGCTCAAAGTAGAATAAAAAGACTTTTAGCTTATAGTACAATTTCTCATATAGGATTTATTTTATTAGCTTTAGCTATAAATAGTGACAGCAGCAGCACAGCGGCTGCCGCTACTGCTGCTGCAGCGGGAGCTGCAATAGATTCTTTAGTATTCTATATAATCCAATATACTATAACAAATTTAAATATATTTTTAATTATTATAGCATTAAGTTATGTTCCAGCTTTTAATTCAGATATTAAAGATATTAGATATATTTCAGAACTAAAAGGAAAATTCTTTTCTAATCCTATTTTAAGTTTAAGTTTAGCAATTTGTTTATTTTCTATGGCAGGTATACCTCCTTTAATAGGATTCTTTAGTAAACAATTTGTTTTATATTCAGCATTACAAAATGGATATTATTTTATATCTTTTATTGCTATAATAGTTAGTGTAATAAGTGCATCATATTATTTAAAAATAGTAAAAGTTCTTTATACTGAACCGGCCGACAGCAATCTTGGGTTTGGCAGCAGCAGCTGCAGCTTTGCTGGAGCAGCCTCAGCAGCCCCGCTTTTCGGTGCATCGCAGCCAACTTTGTTGGCTAGCAAAGCTAGCTGGATAAATTATTTAAGTAATGTACATAGTTATTTAATATCTGTATTAACTCTATCTATATTATTATTTATTTTAAAACCTTCTTTAATCTTAAATAGTACACAATTACTATCTTTATCTCTATTTAATTGGTAATGAATAACTTATTATTTTTATTTATTTTGGTTCCTATTTTGGCTACTGCTTTATTAGCTTTAAATGTTTTATTTGCTGTTCATAGACCAGATGAAGCTAAAGTTTCTGCGTATGAATGTGGTTTCCAAGCTATTGTTGGTCAAACTAGATCTACTTTCCAAATTCATTTCTATATAGTAGCAATGTTATTCTTAATATTTGATTTAGAAATTTTACTTTTATTCCCTATAGCTGTTACTTTATACCAAGTTTCTACTTTTGGATTCTCTATTGCAATCATTTTTTTTATTGTTTTAACTATAGGGTTTATATTAGAAATAGGTTCAGGTGCTATAGCTTTAACTAATTTCAGCACCAGCAACAGCAGCAGCGACTAAGCTGCTGCAGCATTCTTTGCAGCTCATCAGCTTTTTGCACCCTCAATCTTTGAATGGCCAACCCAATGCTGGGTTGGCCTGTACTAAATCTTATTAAATAATTACAACAATATTTGAATGCAGCTGTTATTTTGTATCCCCAACCTAAAGGAGGGTGGCACAGACTTTATAAAATAGAACAAGCAACCCAGCAGCAATCTACACCCAATCTTAGATTGCTAAGGTGTAGCCCCAACCCTAGGCTTGCCGCCGGCGTAAGCTGCAACCCAGCTTTTGCTGGCCCAATCTAAGATTGAGGGTGCTGTTGTTATTTCTAAAATTTTAATTTAGTTAATTGAAATAATTTAAAAGTAGATGTGAATAATTCAATTTGAAATATTTATAATCTAATGGTTGGTTATTATTCGGTAATCACCACGAGTAGCTGCAATATTGCAGCTACTCTATTCTTCCTTAAGATTAATCAGCACAATAGCAAAATACAATGAATTGGCTAAAATCATGGAATACATTTAGTTACCCAATTAAAGATAACTTTATAATTAGTAACGAACTAATCTCAAAAGCTATAGAAAGTTTATGGGATAAACATGTTAATAATATTAAAGATACTCAACATATAATAGCTTTGTTTAGACTTAAATCTGCTGATGGAGCAATATTAAGTTTAGGTACTATGTGTGGATTAGGTAAACATGATAAAAACTTTTATATAAATCAGATAGAAAGTATTTTACATTTAAAGTCTGAAGAATATAATTCCGTATCGATATCTGAAATCATCATAAGTTTCGGTGTTAGAGAAGGTATTGCTCCGATTAATAAAATTATTAATTCTTTATGGTCCGATATAAATATAAATAATTATAATCACAGTAGCCGCCCTGCTTTGGCAGGCCTGGTATCGATTTTGATTGATCCTGTATTCTTAATCTCATTTGTTTTTGTTGTAATTTTTATTATTTTTAATTATTATGCTATGGATAGTAAATGGTGGATTAAATTCTTCATTGGATTTGCTATTAGTTTTGTTATTACTGTAACAGGTAATATCTCAAAAAATAATAAAATGGAATCTTATTCTAGTATTGTTAATTTTTTTAAAAAATTTGTATGAAGAACAGGAGCCGCAGTTATTTTTATAATTTTCACGTCATTACTAGGATTAAATCTTGAATTTATAAGTACTGTTTATTGTGATGGAGATGATGATGATACATCTAATAAAGGTAATGATAAATATGAGAATAGTAAAGGAAATGATAAGGAATTGGAGAATAATAATGATAAAAGTTATCAGTTTTCTGGTAGTATTGGTAAAAATATTGTTAAAGAGACTGTACAGGGAGTTATTGAAGGTTTAAATACTTATATACCTAGTCTAGTTGGAGGGATGGGTGGAGCTGGCTTGGGTACTGCAATTATTAATAAATCTGGTAGTTTACCTCCTGTACAAAAAGCGGCTTTAGGGGTTGCAACTGCTGTAGGTGGAGCATTAGGATTAACTATAGCAACTGGTGTGGGGAGAGAAATAAATAAAAATTTCATTAACAAAAGTGAAGTTAATAATGGAAAGGCAAGCAGTGACAGCAGCGGCAGCAGCGGCAGCAGCGGCAGCAGCAGCACTGCGGGTCCCGATAAAAGTGCTGGAAATGTTAGTTCTGATGATAATATTCCTTCAATATTAGAATTTGGTGAAAATGTTAGTCCATTGCAAGCATTATTAAATTATGAGATAGTTATTGGTTTATTAATTTTATTCCATATGATTATTTTAATATTGATATTGTTTAATAAATTGTATGTATCTGGAAGTATAAAAATATTTAGTAAATTAGTTAATAAAAATATACTGATAAAATATGAAAAGTATAAAGTTATGATAGAAACTTTAGGCAGTAGAGTTTTAATAATTTTATTTATAATAAATGTAGTATTTTTACTAGGATATATAATATTATTAATTTATATTAATATTGAATTAAGCACTAATTTAGATGATTATATTAATGTACATACTAAAATGAATCAGAGTAATATATTATTATTAGTTACAGGCGCCGAAAAGCGGGGCTGCTGAGGCTGCAGCAATGCAGCAACCCTGGATTCAATTCAACCGAGGGCTGCTAGACAGCTGCAACCCTGTTGCGGCAAATTGATTGCCGGTAAAGGATTACAGCTGCCGCTAAGCTGTGCTGCTTGGATTGCAAGCTTAGCTAGTCTTATTAATTTAAATATTGTTATTATATTAAGTTATTTCACCTTTACCCCTACCATTAACAAGATTTACGCTAAAGACCCTTAACTGAATGGAAAGGCAAGCAGTGACAGCAGCGGCAGCAGCTGCAGCTGCTGGGGCAATCTTTGCCAATCAAAGATTGCCCCAGCGAAAGCTGCTGCCATTCGATACACTTGAAGCATCTAATTTGCAATTTTCTACTAGCACTCAGCCGGCAACCTTAGGTTGCTGTTGTCAAGTCATAATTTTGTAGCTGCCCCGGATTCGATAAATCTGGGTGACCAACCCTTGTATAAAAATCCTTATTTTATTGGTGTAATAATTGCAATAGCAACTATAGCTTTAGTCTCTGTAAAATGGTATAAGGGATATAATCCTTATAGCTTTATAAGTGATAGCTCCAGCCCCGGCCCAAGATTGGGGCTGCAATGCTGCCCCAATCTGGGGCTTTTAGCGCTTAAAGCGAAGCAGGCTTCAGCTATGGTGGGTAGTAGTATAGGAACCTCAACTATAGCAGCCGCAGCGTATGCTGCAGCCCTACACCCTCAGGTAGAACTTCGCCTACTATATTGAATTACTCTGATAATCCAGACTTCTTTATACCTGATTCATCTGCATTTAGAGATGCTTTACTAAATCTAAGTACAGAAAACATGATGGATTATATACCTTATATAGGTAATGATATTTCTTTCGATCTGTTATTGTTAGATTACCTTAAATCTCAGGTAGAGGCTAATACACTAGATCTAGCTCTAATTTATGAAAAATTAGGATCTACTCCTAGAGATATATTTTATAATGATCTTAATAATATTATCTATAACTCTATGTGGTTACCTAGTGATATGTATCCTACATATGATTCATTTTCAACAGATATGATTCAAAGATTTATTAAATTTGAGCTTGAACAAATAGATTACTAAAGCTTTACTAGCAAAACAAAAGCATAACTTATTTTGCGGAAATCACCCCACCCCACCTAGCATTGGCTTAGCAAAAGCAGCTGCAATTTATTCCTGTGTGTTCCAGTTCAAGCGACCTAGCTTCAAGTAGCTATTATTTGTGTTTGTGTGCTATGGCTTTTCATCTATAAGATAGAAATTCAATGGTGTACGTATTTTTACCCTTTGTGTAAATATCATGCCCAGCATAAAACGATACTTTTTATAAAACGATAACATCGAACACTAATTACTTTAAAAATCTCTGGTATTAAGTTAAAGTTAACACACTCCTCAATAGCCTTCTACTATACAGCTGGTGATAGCAACAAGCTTTGCAACCAAGCTAGCGACTTTTAATATCCACCTGCAGCGAATGCTGCAACCCGGGCTTGCTCTTTACTTTATAATTATTATGTATTTTTGAGCTGCAACCTTTTTGATGCTCCAGCAATCTTTGGTTGCCGCAGCAAGAAATTACCCTTCTACCTTTAAACATTAAAATACTTATTATGGCTTATACGGATTAAAAAGGACCTGCTTTTCGGCCAGCTTAAGCTGCCCCCGTAAACTTTCATTGAGAATTAAAAATATAAACTGAAGCAACCCAGGATTGCTATTTTTTAAAAATTAAAAGAGTATTAAAAATAATTTAATATGTTAGACACTATCTAATAACTTATTTGCAACAAATAATGTTAGCAGCTGCAAAATATATAGGAGCAGGAGTTGCTTGCTCTGGATTAATCGGTGCTGGAGCTGGAATCGGTACAGTATTCGGTTCATTAATTTTAGCTACAGCTAGAAATCCTCAATTAAGAGGACAATTATTCTCTTACGCTATCTTAGGTTTCGCTTTAGCCGAAGCCACAGGATTATTCGCTCTAATGATGGCATTCTTATTATTATACTCATAATTTATTTTCTTATATAAATTATATGTTTTAATATATAATACCAGCTAGAGTACTTTACTTATACCCCCCCCCAATTAGCTTTTTATTGCTTAAGCGGCAGCAGGCCAGGCCTGCTAAAGCTTGTTGAGCGCTAAGCGGGCACAGCGGCTGCCGCTTCATTGGCTCTAGCTTAAGCAAAGCTTAAGCAAAGCATAGGCTTTTAGTTAAATTTTTAATATTTAAATATTACAACCTCTATCACAGCTAAATTCAGCTTAATTTTAAACCAGAGCCTTATATTATAAAGTATAACAGCCCCGCCTGCAGCAAGCCTTGCTAGAGGCGGAAAGATTGGTCTTTTAGCGGCAGCCCCGCCGCCTCAGAATCTAGAATCTGGTGGCAGCCCGCAATCTTAAAATTGGCCAACAAGCTTCACCAATCCCAAGATTGGTCTGCACAGCGGCCCTAATATTCGATAATCTGGAGGCAGCACTAGCTTAAGCTTAGGGCTACAATCTTTGATTGCCGCAGGAACCTTCGGTTGGAAAGCATGTAGCAGCAAACTTGGGATTGGCAGCTGGTCTGCTTTAATTAACGAGTATGCCGAAATTGGTAGCCGGGTGGGTTTTAGGTACTCATAATTTTAATTGTAAGAGTTCAAGTCTCTTTACTCGTAATTTATACAGGCACCCTCCAATCATTGATTGAGGGCGGTAAACGATAGCAGCTGCGAATGCAGCCAGCCAGCGGCAAAAGCTTTAGCTTCCTCAGGTGTGCTTACTGCTTAACGGTAAAATTTAATTTATTTAAATTGGTGCAATAAGAAAATAAAATTTCCAGCGGCCTGCCACCAGCTTAAGCTTAGCTGGCGTAAAGATTGCTAGCTAGCTGCTTTGCAGCAGCCAAATTTATAGGATTTACATAAAAGTATGTCAGCCAAACATTTCAGCACCCCAGCTTTTTTTTAGGGGGGCATCAAAATTAAGATATCCGGCCGCTTTGCTTTCTCGGGAAAAAAAAAATAAAATAAAAAATTATAACCTTTAATAATTTGTAAGCTCATAAATATTATTTAGGTTAAACATCTTTAGCTAAATTGGTAAAGCATGTGCCTTCGAAGCATTAAATTATTGGTTCGAATCCAATAAGATGTCTTTTAAACTTAAAATTTTGGCAGCCAACCGAAAGGTTGCCGCTGCAGCATTCGCTGCAACAGCTGTTGCTGTACCGCTAAAAAAAAGCTGGGCGGCCAGCCTCATAATCTAGGCTAAGCTGAAGGAGGCAGGGAGCTGATTTCTAAGCAGGGAGCTGTTAAGATTGCAGCTTTTGCCAGCTAAGCGGCCAAAGGGTTGGCACTCAGTTTTAGCTAATTTAAATAACGTTATTTAAGATATAGTCACAACTATTTGCCTATTTAACAGGAAGCAGAACTCGAGAGGTTGAGTGTCCCCCTTTTAAGGGGAAAGTTCTGGTTCGAGCCCAGGTGTTTCCAATAAGGGTTAAAATTAAGTTTAAATAATTTTAAACTTAAATAAAAAAAGAATATATAATATATATTGATAACTTTATTAAATTTACACCCTTATTATAATAATTACAGCCGCCACAACAGCCGCATATTCTAGCCCAGCCACATATTATCCGCCCAGCAACAGCAAAAGCTGTAACAGGGAGCAGCTTACGCTGCTGGGTGTTCAATCCTAGATTGGGGCAATATAAACATAGTAAGGAGCAACCTTTGGTTGCAGCGAATGCTGCCGCTGGTGAAGGCTTTAATAAATTGTATAAATCTATAAAAGAGATTTAGGATATCTAAAACTGAATTACAATATATACCAGCTTTTTTACGTTGATTCTTTTTTTTTTATTTACTTAAAAAGTGAATCCAAAATTTTAAAATCAAAAAGGGACTGTGACCGCTAGCAATCCACAGCAATCACATATTGCAAGCTTTGCTTGGGCGGCTGCAAAATTTATTGCAGCCAACCTTTGGTTGTAAACGGCAAAGTAAGCAGCATCCGCAGGCATTAAAGTAATTAGGAAAATCAGTAGTATAAATATACGGTATAATTTTAAATTTCAAAAACAAATTTTTGGGTAAAATTTAATATATATTATATATGGATAAATTGAGAAAATTTTAGCTTTTAAATAACAATTAAAATATAATTAGCTTTATATAAGGCAATATATATAAATATTAATCTAATGCTTTTCAAACAACCGCAGCACAGTTCAGCAGCAGCAACCAAAGGTTGGCTGCTTTTTTCTGCAGCTGCTTTTTTGGACCAAAAAGCATACACCAACCCTAGGTAGCAGCAATCTTTGAATGGTACAGCAGCAGCTGCGAGAGCTGCCGCCAGCCGGAGCCGCTTATTGCCACTAGGGAGGTAAAATATTTAAAAGTAATATTAGTAATCAGATACCTATACCTATACTTATGAATATTTTAGAAAGATCAGTACCAACCCTTTGGGTTGCAGCATAGCTGCGGGGAAAATTCATTAGCACCAGCAGCTACCGCCTCATATTCTTGAATCTGGTGGCTGGGCGTGGATTGGGCAAAAATCTTTTACCAGCTGCCGCAGCGTCAATCTTAGCTGCAACAACGGCTATCTTTGACCTCGAGCTTACCCGGCGGGCCGGCTGCACAACTGCAGCCGACCGCTTCGGTGGCCGCGCAAAAGAAAGAAATTTTTTAAATATAAACAAAATCTGAGTTATAGATATCCTATAATACCCCTAATATGTAATCTAATTGAGATTTAACTAAAATAAACTACACCCTGCCTACCTACCGCTACCGCAGCCAATCTTAGATTGAGGGTGCAGCAGCACAGCAGGCGGCCCGCTAAGCGGGCGTTGATTGGCCACTAAAAATTTTTGTTTTTGTTTTTAGCCCTATTTAGGGGTTGTTCTTAAGCTGAAATAGTTTAAAAGGTAAAAACTTACCATTCATGACGGTAAAACAAAGGTTCAATTCCTTTTTTCAGCTTAATTTTTTTTTATAATTTGTAATTGCTAATTTACTACTCTAAGAACTGTTCTGTTTTAAGTTCCGGCTGCCAGCTCAGCAACAATTCACAGCTTTTTGAGACCAATCACACCAGCAACGCCTCCAACCAAAGGTTGGACAGCTTTTTCGCTCCAACCCTAACAATCATTTGATTGGGGTGCAACAAGCTATGCTGGCCCCGTATTTAATTACCGCAGCTTAGCGCCCTGCGTTCGCGGCCACAGGGTTGGCCTAGCATAGCCGGCAATCAAAGATTGCTGCTCTTTTCAGTAATAGCATTCAAATAAAAATATTTAGCAATATAAAGGATTGAAAACTTTTAGATTAAAATTAAATATAAAACATTTATCTCCCCCCGGTTTTGTTATCTTAAGGATTCACAGTTTAGATTAAAAATTTGTTTTTTGTTTTTCAGCTCACGCTGTTCAGCTCACGCGGTTGTTTGCTAATGGGGTAATAATTTATTACCTTGAGGTTTAATTTACTTAAAAGAGGTAATATTAGTTTAATTGGTTAAAATGACGTCTTGTGGCGACGATGTTCAGAGTTCGAGTCTCTGATTTTACCCTTAAAATTTAAATAATTTGAGCCGCAGCAATGCAGCAGGCTGGGAATAAGTACAAGCTTTTAATGCAACAGCGGCAATAACAGAATGCAAACCACAATTTGTTGCTTTGCTGCTCAGCACAGCTCAGCAGCGTATGCTGCCGGCGGTTGATTGTGCCCCAGCAGCAGCAATCTTTGCTTGGGCGGCAGCATACGCTGCTTACAAATTGCAGCTAATATTAATGTAATATAATAATGCAAGCTACTAATTATTTAATCATTTCAGCTACAGACCTGCAGCTTTCCGCGTAGCGGATAGATATTGGCCAGGTAAATTTGTCAGCGAAATAGTGTAAAGGTTAGCACAACAGTCTCATGATCTGTTAGAACGGGTTCGATTCCTAATTTCGCTAAATTTTGAAATAAATTATTAAGCCCGACTGCACCCTGCTGCAGCGTATGCCTTGCAACCGCAGCAATCTTTGAATGGGCGGCGGTAAAGATTGCAGCAATCTTTAGATTGGCCGCAGAGCAACAAGCTTTGGCTAGCCGTTTACACGGGCCGCCTGCTTTTGGGGTTACAGAATGCAACCTATGGTTGGCCGTTCTACGCAAGCAGCAATGCTGTAGCAGCCGCAAAGTGGCAGCAGCATCACAGGGCAGCAAACGCTGCCGCGTTAACTAGGTTTAAAAGGTCCTTTAGTATAGTGGTTCGTACAACTCCCCTTCAAGGAGTAAGGGTCAGTTCAAATCTGATAAGGATCAATATTCAGGAATAATTGTCATAGGTAAGACTAAGCAATTGCTAATTGTTAGGGTTAACAGCTCTTGGACGTTCGACTCGTCCTTATTCCGACTTTATTAATTTTGCTAAGTATACACAGTTCAGCAGCCGCAGCTTACGCGGGGGCCACCAGCGAATGCAGCCACCAATCGTCGATTGGTGGCCAAAGGGTTGGCGGAACAGCAGTCGACCGTTTACACGGCCAACAACAGCTTTTGCTGGCCCGCTTAGCGGGCGCCTCAATCAAAGATTGGGGGTGGCAGGTGCTTTAGGTGTCCGCCCAGGCCGGCGAAAAAGGTTCCGCTACGGAGGCCGCTGTGCTCGAATAATAAAATTATTCTCAACTAAGAACTAAAAGTAGGGTTGCTTATTCATTAATACTCACCTTTATTATATTCTACCTTAAGTTTAATCAGCACAATAGCGAAATACAATGAATTGGCTTAATTCAACTAATGCTAAAGAAATTGGTACGTTATATCTAATATTTGCAGTATTTGCGGGTATGATAGGAACAGCATTTTCAGTTCTAATTAGATTAGAACTATCCTCTCCAGGTGTACAATTTCTACAAGGAGATCATCAATTGTTCAACGTTATAATTTCAGCACATGCATTTATCATGATCTTCTTCATGGTTAAAGACCAACACTATAATAATTTAACCTCAGTTATAAACAAGCAAAGTAGACAATCGCTAGCGAGTAAGTACTTGCAATCAAAGATTGGTGCTAATGAAAGTATAAGTAACAAACCTAATAAACCTCATAAGGAGCCGCACAAATACACTAAGATTTTTATACCTAATGCATTTCATAACCGTTTTGAAATAGCCTCTTTAGCTAAGAAGGCTACAGGAGTATACAAATTTAAAACCTATACGGGTTCTTGCTATGTAGGAAGCAGTATATCTTTGTATAATCGAGTTTGTTCTTATTTTATGCCATCTATTTTAGCTAAAGGTGATCGTCGAGTTTTAAGATATTTTCATAAATATGGATTTAAGGATGTTAGTTTAACTCTATATATAATGAGAGATGGAGCAACCTCAGAAATGGCATTAGAATTAGAACAATATTTTATACAAACACTAGCACCAGATTTAAATGTAGATCTAGTAGCGTCTAGTACTGGTTACCTTGAACCTATGTCTATGGAATGGCGACAATACTTGAGAGAATTAAGAGGTAGTCCAGTATATGTGTATGATAATGCGAGCTCTAATCTAATTCATATGTTCGACTCTAAAACATATTTATATAAAATGCTTAATATGGATCATAGAACATTAAATAAATATTTGGCAAGTGGTAAACCCTTTTTAAATCGATTCATTTTTTCATTAACAGCTATTACTAATTTTAGTGTCGATGCTTTACTTACTATTGACGTTTTGCAATTACTATTCTCACAAGAAAGAGCTAATAGTGATTCTTCAATGAATGATAGGAGTCATTCAATACTAGCTGAAAATATTAGGAATCCTAAACTTTCAGCTAAGTTTTCGTCTCTTAATGCTTGTGCAAAAGCTCTGAAAGCAGATCGTGCCACACTTCGATTATATTTACAAGGTAAATCAAACAAAAATTACTATCGAGGTCAATGGAAACTTTCTTCTGTCAGTAAGCAACTATAACTATGTTAAATTAAATAAGTGTTATTTGGCATAGCCGGGTTATGGAGTAATTCATAACTTTCTTTTCGCTATATGCTGGAAACCCCTTAAGATTTATAAACTAGCTCTTAATATCCGAAATATTTGATTTTGGTAGCTAGATGTAGTAACATATATAAATATCCTGGGCAATCAGCAGGAAACCAACGAGTATGCACTTTCTCGACTCTTTTTTAGGTTTTAAAAAATTCAATGTAGGCCAACCCTTTGGCCGCTTCGCTGGCAACAGCTGTACCGCTACCAACTTTGGTTGCAGCGAATGCTGCCAACCAAAGGTTGCTGGTGGACAGCTGTTGCTGTCATATTGTGAAGGTTAAGCAGAGTTAGGAAAACTATCTTTAGTAGGATCCTCAGAGACTACACGCGAAATACCCTTTATTGAGCTGAATACTTTTTTTTAAGATAAAGGGTAAAGATATAGTCCAACCTTAATCGAAAGGTTAAGGAGAAAAACGTATGCCTGGTTTAGTAGGAGGGTTCGGTAATTATTTTTTACCCATACACTGTGGTAGCCCAGATATGGCATTTCCAAGATTAAATAATATCTCATTTTGGTTATTACCACCTTCATTAATTTTATTACTAATGAGTTCATTAGTAGAAAATGGGGCTGGTACAGGTTGGACAGTTTATCCTCCTTTAGCCGGTATTCAGTCACATTCAGGAGGTTCAGTTGATTTAGCTATATTTAGTTTACACTTAGCAGGGATATCTTCTCTATTAGGTGCAATTAATTTTATTAGTACAACTTTAAATATGAGAACAAACGGTATGTCATTGCATAAATTACCATTATTCGTATGGGCAATTTTCGTAACGGCTATATTACTATTATTATCTTTACCTGTTTTAGCTGGTGCTATTACAATGTTATTAACAGATAGAAACTTCAACACAAGCTTCTACGACCCTGCCGGTGGAGGTGATCCAATATTATATCAACATTTATTCTTAAATCCAAACACTATTCTTTTTTCAGCTAATTTAACAATAAGTACAATTAAAGATTTTAAAGATTTTAATTTTGAAAATTTTCTAAATCTATATAAAGTTCATTATGAAAGACCAGCAGCTTTGCAGCAGCCAAGCAATGAATTTTTAACCTGGCTTATTGGGTTTACGGAAGGTGATGGTTCATTTGTTGTAACAAAAACAAAAAATAATTTACAATTTGTTATAACTCAATCTACCGATGATATTGCTATTTTAAATTATATTCAAAATAATTTAGGCTTCGGAAAGGTAATTAAACAAGGAAAAAGAACCTCTCGATATGTAGTACAAGATATTACTAATTTACATTTAATAATTTTATTGTTCAATGGTAACTTGATATTACCTACTAGAAAAAAAAATTTTAAAGACTTTTTAGATATTTTTAACCAAAAAGTTCTTAAAGGTAAAATCAAAGATTCAAAAATAAAACCAGTTGAAATACAAAAAAGTAAAATTTTACCTTGCTTAAATAATAGTTGGTTAACTGGTTTTACAGATGCAGAAGGTTGTTTTACAGTATCTTTTTTAAAAAACTCTAATGCTTTCAGAATGAGATTTATTGTAACTCAAAAAGGAGATAGCAATATACCAGTTTTAAGTCACTTAATATTACTATTTCAAGCGGGAGCATTAGAAGCACATTCTTTAAAGTCTAATTATTCATACATTTTAACAGGATCAAAAGCTTGTTTTAATGTTTATGATTATTTTAATAATTTCCCGTTAAAAACCAAAAAAGCTATTAGTTTTGAATTGTGGAAAGAAATTCATAATGCTATCACTAAAAAAGAACATCTTGAATTAGAATTAAGAAATACTTTAATAGAAAAAGCTAAAAAAGTAAATTTTATTAAACGTAAGAGTAAATAGTGTTAAAAACAGGAATAAAGGATGTGGTTTAACTCAAGTTATAAAATTGTTAAGGCAGATGTTATAAAAAAATTTTTAAGACCTGAAACAATGAACATTTCATCTAAAGAAACGCCCAACCCTGTGGCCGCTTAGCAGGCAAAAGCTGTAGGCCGCAAAGCAGGAGGCCGTGCGAGATGGTGTACCATATTCTAGTCCAATATTTCATTAAAATATTGCATTTTCTGACAAGAGAATGGAACAATTTAAATATTGTTTGGCTATGCTAGTGAAAACGGTCAAAGCTCCCTAAGCAAGACCGTCGGTTTCTCTTACAGAGAATCGCTACAGACTGGGTCACTGGTGGGTGCAATTTAACCTAAAACTGGTTAAATTTGTGCTTAATGTACAGTCGGTTTCTTTCTTTTTAATCTAAAAAAAGATTAATTAAAGTGAGTAAGTGGCATTCAAAACCAATATTTTTGTTTTGCTACTCACTCTCCTCTTAATCCAGGGAAAGGGGAAGCTATAATAGGGCTACCTTATTATTAAGAGGTAAAGGAAATGGGTTCTTCGGTCAAATGTGGCCCTTTTCAGATAATAATACATATCTGAATATGTATTGCGCTATTTGCTGGAATAATCTGTATAATGATTTTCCTACTATTTTCATAAGTGGTTCAATTTTTATTTTGCCCCGATCTAGTCAAAATGGGAAATCTAAGATTAAATCAGCAGGTAACCAACGACACAAAAGTAGTCTAGTAGGAACCTCAGAGACTACACGCGCAACACCTTATGACACATCTTTTTGTGAATGGTTATCAGGTTTAATAGACGGAGATGGATGTTTATTAGTGAATAAAAAAGGATATACTAGTTTGGAAATAACTATGGGTCTTGAGGATTTACCTTGTTTAAAATATATTCAAAATAAATTAGGTGGAAGTATAAAAATGCGCTCAGGAGCTAAAGCTTGGCGATATAGATTGCATAACAAACAAGGAATGATAAAATTAATCCATAGTATAAACGGCTCAATTCGGCATAGTACTAGATTAAAACAATTACATCAAGTTTGCCAACAGCTAGAGATACCTGTAATTTTAGCTTCTAATTTAAATAAAAATTCTAGCTGGTTTGCAGGTTTTTTTGATGCGGATGGTACAATAACTCTAAAAAATTCTGATTATTCGGATACAAATAGCTGCAGCATTGCTGCCAACCCCAGGGTTGCAGTACAATTAACTATTAGAGTAACAAATAAATTATTACAAGATGTTCAATGGTTTAAAGATGTATTTGGTGGTAATATATATTTTGATAGCTCTCAAAATGGTTATTACAATTGGTCTGTACAAAGTCGAAAGGATATTCTAATTTTATTAGATTATTTTAAAATACATACATTAAGAAGTCATAAGTCGAATCGATACCATTTAATTAAAGATTATTATAAATTAAGGGATTTACGAGCTTATAATAAAGATAGTATTTATTATAAGGCTTGGGTAGATTTTTATAATAAATGGAATAAGGTGAAGATATAGTCCATTTCCTTAGATCTAAAATTTTAGGTTATTAGTAATAACTTACAATCTTATTGATTTGTTCTGAATGATAATAAAACAAAACATTTATAATTACAGGTCTAATACAGGAAAGCACCCAGAAGTTTTAAATATAGGCTTCTTAACGTTGCTGTTTGCTGGGACAACTTCTTTCCTAAATAAGGTAAGTTTTAATTACTCCAACTTAAATGATATAGTAATAAAGTTAAAACAATGGAGTTTATCAGCAGGTAACAATTTTACTGGGCCAGGGCTAGTAAAGTATGGAACCTCAGAGACTTTACGCAACGAAACTGTAGAAATATTAGAAAAAGTTAACACAGTATCAGTTCATGTACCTAGACATTTAAAACCAATTAGTCAAGATCATTTTGGGTATTATTTAGCTGGTTTAATAGATGGTGGAGGTCATTTTACTAATAAACAGGAGTTAGTTATAGAATTTCACCCTTTAGATGCTTCTTTAGCTTATTTTATAAAAAAAAGATTAGGCTATGGAAGTGTTAAAAAACTTAAAATTAATAATGCTATTAAATTAGTTATCTCTTCAAGCGAAGGTTTGAAAAAAGTAATTAATCTAATAAATGGAAAAATTAGAAGCGAAAGTAAACTAAATCAAATAACTACAAATGTTTTGGCAGCCGCTGTGCAGCAGGGCTTTGATAATAAATTTGCTGAATTTAAAAATAAGCAGCTTAAAATTAATTTAGATAACGATTTTAAAAATCATTGGTTAGCTGGGTTTTCTGATGCTACTGCTAGTTTTCAAATAAATTTTGTTCCGGCACCCAGCAAAGCGGGGGCACCTCACCCCTGGGTTGGGGTGCAGCAAACGAAGCCAGCGAAGGCGGCCAACCTTGGGTTGGGGGTGCAGCAATTAAATATTGCGGCAGGCAAAATATGCCAGGCCAATAAATTAGAACTACAATTAAATTTTCAAATTGAACCACAAAAAGATAATATAATATTATTGTTAGTTAAAGACTTTTTAGGAGGAAACATAGGCTATAGTAAGGGTCAAGATACTTATTTATATGAATCAACTTCTTTTGGAACAGCAAAAAAGGTTATTAATTATTTTGATCATTATCATTTATTATCTAGTAAACAAGTTAATTACTTAAAATGAAGAAAAGCCTATATAATCATTCAAAATAAAGATTATTTAAACAAAACTGGAATTGACAAAATTATTAAATTTAAAAATACAATGAATAGAAAAAATGATACTAACTTAGGCTAGGCCAGCTGCAATCCCATGCAAAGCTTGCCCGCTTTGCTGGCTATTTGGTTGGGAGAAGGATGGTTTAGCTGTGAGTGGCAATAAGCCTATTAGCTAAAATACAGTTTAAGATAAAGTCCTAACAAGAATGTTAAGTTCTTGAGTATTAATTAGAATAGCGGGCCAACCTCCGCTGCTTAAAGCTTTGCTTGTCCGCTGCATATGCTGCGCCCATTCTAAGAATGAGGCCCAGCAAAAGCTGTTGGCCGAAAAGCAGGAGGCCGCTTTTCGATTAATCAAAATTATTGTTATATATTAATTATACCAGGGTTTGGTATTGTTAGCCATATAGTTTCTACATTCTCAGGTAAACCTATTTTCGGGTACATTGGTATGGTTTATGCCATGTTCTCAATCGGAATCTTAGGATTCTTAGTATGGAGTCACCACATGTTCTCAGTAGGATTAGACGTGGATACTAGAGCGTATTTCACAGCAGCTACGTGCGCCATCTCATTATATATGTCGTTAAGGGTAAATCCTTCATCTAAATCCTTTTCTAATGTTAATTATTTATTAAAAAAAAATTTATCTACAAATACTAATACTTCTAGCAAGAAAATTACTTTATGGAATAAACAAATTGGAATTAATTCTATGAATTTTAAACCTAGATTAACAAATAGTGATAAATTTCTGTTAAATTTAACACCAAGAGTTAATAGTATTATTATAGGTTTAATTTTATCGGATGCTTGGCTACAAAAAAGAGGGCATTGGAATTCTAGAATTGGGTTTAAACAATCTATTATTAATTTTCCTTATTTGTGGTTCATTTACACTGAACTTGGTTATCTTTGTTCTGGTCTACCTATGAGTGCTAAAACAGTTATAAGAGGAAAAATAAATTACAGTGTTTTCATACAAACTAGACAATTAGTATGTTTAAATGAAATTTTTCATTTATTTTATAAAATTAATAATGATCAAGTAATTAAAACAATTAAACAAGAATTATTTTTTTATATGGACTATATGGTTTTAGCACATTGGATCATGGCCGCTACGCAGGGCTCTAAAAGAGCTAAAGGCCTGGTTTTATGTACAGATAATTTTAGTTTGCAAGAAGTTGTTTTATTGGTAAATATTTTAATTCTAAAATTTGATATTAATCCTACAGTCCAAAAGGAAAAAAATAAATTTAGAATTTATATCAATGGAAAAAGTTTAATGAAAATTAAACCATTTATCCGGCCGTATTTTGTAGATCATTTTTTATATAAAATTAATTAGTGATGTAAAGCATTGAACTTAGGCAGTAAAGGCTAACTTTACGCTGACAACAGCATGTTCAAAAAGGGAGTTTAAACTTTTTAAGTTATTTCACTCTCGAGCTACGATCCCTATGGCTAGGTTGACGAACCCTTACAAATATTTCTATTTAAAAATGGAGTTTAGAAGTAGCTGACTAAACTAAAAAAGGATCATTTTAGAATATAGGGGGCCTAAGGAGATATATATGCGGTATATATAAGAATTTGGGATCACCTGACACTCGGAAGGGTTGAGGTGACGGAGTTTCCGTATTAGATTAAAGATAAATTTGTTTAATTGAAGGGAAACAGAAGGAAATAAATTTCCATTTATTTTCTTTGGAAAGCCGTATGATGGGAAACTATCACGTACGGTTTGGGAAAGGATTTTTGACTAATTTCTACAATATCTTATATTTGAGTAGATGGGGTTAATCTTCTATTTCACAATGGTTATTGCAGTACCAACAGGAATAAAAATTTTCTCATGGATTGCTACACTATACGGTGGAAGTTTAAGATATAATACACCATTACTTTTTGTAATTGGTTTTTTAGCTTTATTCACTATTGGTGGGTTAACAGGAGTAGTGTTATCTAATGCGTCTTTAGACGTTGCATTCCACGATACTTTAAATTTTAAAAGCAATCTAATTATTGCTGGAAAAATTCTTAAGTTACCCAAAACTCTTTCACAAAAACAACTTGATCATTTCACTGTAGGCCTTATAGATGGAGATGGAAGTCTTCAAGTAAATCACTGGCGGAGAAAAAACTTACAATTTCGTCTAGTAGTAAAACTTGCAGATAAGCCTCTTAATTTTGAAATGCTGACAAATATAGCTAACACTTACGGAGGTAATGTGCGAAAAATAATTTACGCTCGGAATGGACAGGTAGATATTAAATATATTCAATGGGTTATAAATGATACAAAAATATTTAATAATAGTATTATCCCATTGTTAGATAAATATCCTCCTCTGACTAGCCGAATGAGACTTCAATATTTATTTTTCAAGAAATTTATACATAACTCAGATATAGAGCAATATTTTCTTGAACGAAATTTTAAATATAAAGATCGTGATATTTTGATTAAGCCAAAATCTTTAATCTGTAAAACAACATTACTTAATAATGAGCTTGCTCTTAGTGATAAACGTTCGCTTTGGTTTAAGCAATGGTTAGCCGGATTTATTGAAGCTGAAGGGTCATTTAGTGTTAGGGTTAAAGGTAATTATTATTTCAGTATTGGACAAAATCATGATTATTACTTGATTGAAGCTATTAGAAATTATTTCGGATTAGAACATCTTACTATAACAAATAAAAAAGGAAAAAAAAATAATTTTCCTTTTTATGAATTTAGTGTAGGTAGTGCAACTGGAACTGGAAAAGTTATAGATCATTGTAGTAATTTACTTCAAGGGTATAAATACTATCAACTAGCTGTTTTTTTACTAAAGAGTAAAATATTTAAAGATCGTTTGAAAGAGTTTTTTATTTAAATATGTGTCGTGTTGTCAAGTCACTGTGGGAGATTTAGGTTATTCTCCCGGTATCTAATTAGGGCGGCCTCAATCTTAGATTGGGAAAGGATGCAGTCCTATTTGTTAAGATGCTAACGGTGAAGTCTTATTTTTTTCTAGTAATGCATAGAAATTTAAAAAGAAATAAGATAATACCGTGGGAACCTTATTAACCTTAAATTAATAAGGACTCCGTAGAGGCCACACGTGACTGCAAACAGAAATAGATCCGTTTATTCTTTTTGTAAGATATGGTCCGATCCTATCCGTAAGGGTAGAAGCCTATATTTAATATATTTGACATATTACGTAGTTGCTCATTTTCATTATGTGTTGTCTATGGGAGCTGTATTTGCTTTATTCGCAGGTTTCTACTACTGGACACCTAAAATTGCAGGAAGAACAATAAATGATTTCCTAGGAAAAATACACTTCTGGGCATTATTTATTGGGGTTAATAAAATAGTTCAGAATTGTATTTTCCAGGTCAGCCCTGCCTCCAGAACCACGGTGCTGCAATGCTGCCTGCTTTGCCGCCCTGCAAAGCTGGGTTGGCTGCACCACAGCTTTGCTAGGTCAACCCTAGGTGCAGCTTACGCGGCCTTTATTGGAATGAGCAAAGTTCGATTGGACTACCTTAAAGAGTCCAGTATTATTTTTTTAAGTAAACCTATTTCTTTAAATGAAATAATAAACAGAGACTTAAAGGACACAGAAGATAATGATATTGATAATTGTACTTTAGATAATACGTTAAATAATTTGCCCACTCCTAATTCACCTAAACCTAATAAAGGGAAAAATAAAATAATATTTGAAAAATTAAACAACATTCAAGCAGAAGCTAAATTTATAGATATCAAAGAATCTAAATTAGATATTTTATTAAAAACTAAAGATAAAGCTGGTGTTTATATGTTTTATAATTTAACAAATGGTAATTGTTATATAGGAAGTAGTGTAAATTTAGCTAGAAGATTTAGAGTACATATGAGTAGTGTAAATTCAGTAAAATTGCCTTTGCCCTTAGCCATTAATAAATATGGTCCTAATAATTTCGTATTCTTAATTTTACACTATTGTGACAGAGAAGTAGACATTTGTGTAGGGTTAGAACAACATTATATTGATACGTATAAACCTAAATATAACATATTAAAAATAGCAGGTTCATCTCAAGGATTTAAACATTCTCCTGAAACTTTATCTAAGTTAAAACAAATGCATGCTGGTAAATTACACCCTAGATTCAATAGTAAAGTTTTTGAACAACAAAAATTGTTAACTAGTTTGGCTTTAAAAAAATATTACTTAGAACACCCTTTGGGTGGTCATCACAATAAAGGTAAAAAAGGTAAATTAGCACCACAATATGGAATAGGAGGAACAAAAATAAATCTGAAAAGTGCAAATGGAGAGGTTCTATCCTTTCCTTCTATTAATGCTACTAGACAACATTTTAGAGTTAGATTTACGACTATTTCTTTAAATATCAACCAAAATAAACCCATTTTAATTAAAGGAGTTAAGTGGTTTGTATATTCTGAGGCTTAATTAAATTTTTCAAATGTAACAGCAATAACAAGCTTCCGCACCCGCAGCCTATCTTAGAATGAGCCGCAGCTTACGCGGCGGGCTGCGAACGCGTAAGCTTTACACAAAGCAGGCCCAGCAGCATACGCTGCTGTTGGGAGGCTGATCATTAGCTCCAGCGTATGCTGCTACAAGCTTTCCGCGAAGCTGCCGCTACCGCAGCCATTCTAAGAATGACCCGCAACGCGGGCGCCCAGCTTTCAACCCCCGAAAAGCTGTACCCAGCAACCCTTGGCTTCAACCTATGGTTCCGCTACGCGGCTGCAGTTAAGCCAAGGGTTGCTAAAAGCTACCTTAAACTAAGATAGGGCAAAGGTTGCAGCCTTTCTCAGAGTAAGAGGAGTTAGAATTATATTAGCCCCCAAATATTAATATTTGTCAACAACAATCTATATGCTAGAAACTCCTAAAGCTTAGTCTACCTATAAATAGGTAACAATGACGTAATATATTACAATGGACAATTAGCAGGAAACCAAACTGTATATTATATACAAGAGTAGGATCCTCAGAGACTACATGATTGTGGATTTAAGCTAGTCTAGCATTCAAAGCAGCACCAACCTCCGCAGCATTGCAACCTTGGCGGCTGTGCAGGCCATTCATGGTTTGAGGGGCCTGCTGCAATGCTGCGGTAGCATTGTTTTGCTGCTGCAAGATTAAGGTGCGGCATAAGCAGCAACCTTGGGTAGGGGATCTTGTTCACGCCAACCAAAGGTTGCAAGCTTTGAATGCAAAACAAAATAGAATTTAAGAAATAGTCCAACCTTTATAGAAATATAAAGGATTAATTGTAATTTAACATTCTTCCCTCAACACTTTTTAGGAATGGCTGGTATAATAATATTATTATCTATTTATGTTTTTGCCGCTCAGGCAGCAAGTTTTCTGTTAATCGATGCAGCCTTCTTAATTGAACAAGATCCAGCCAGCAAAGCTGTTATTTTAGAAATAGTTTTTGCAGCCAAATCAACTAGCTGTGACCTGTTTAAAGCAGGCGAGACAATTAAATCTTTGTATAGTACCTGCAGCATAAGCTGCACCCCTGCCAGCTTAAAGTTGGCAGCGGCTTTTGCCGGGCCACATATTTCACCCCAAGTTGCTACTTTTTTCAATAATAAACCAGTTCGAGTTTATAAACCTAATTTAGATCGTAATTTAATAGGATTAGAAAATAAAAATCGTACGGTTATTTATAAGTGGGTAAACTTAATCAATGGAAAAATGTATGTTGGAAGTGGTTGGATTGGGTCTAGAAGATTGTTATCTTATTGAACACCTAGTGTTTTAAATAGAAATTACCCTATTTATAATAGTATATGTAAATATACACATAATAACTTTATGTTAGTTATATTAGAAGATTTGGGTAAAACAGGTTCGGTTAATAAAATTTACATGCTATCGCGAGAACAATTCTATTTAGATCAATTATTTGAGGTTTTTCCTCTATTAATTTTAAATAAATCTCCTACAGCTGGTACTACTTTAGGGTTTAAACATTCATCTGATTTTAGTAAAAAAAGATCTGGCAAACTTAATCCTATGTGAGGAAAACAATTATCTCCTGAATTTATACATAAGCAAAACCGTGATAAAAAAGGTAAAAATAATCCATTATTTGGAAAGAAAAAATCAGCTATAACGCTAGCAAAAATAACTAAACTAGTTTATGTTTATAACGCTGAAGATATGAAACACATAGGAACTTATCCTACGGTTGATTGCTCTAAAAGATTTAAAATGGCTAAGGATACTTTAGCTAAATACATTAAATTAGGATTACCTTATAAAGGTAAAATTTTTACTAAAACACCTTAGCCTTCACTATAGAAGCTTGCCCTGCTAAGCAGGCCTTCAGCTTAGCGGCGGCCAACCACGCATAGCCCTCAATCAATGAATGAGGCCCAATCTAAGAATGAGGCAGCAATAAAATAGCCTAGATGATCTGCACCACGGCTGATCTTGCTCTATAAGTTATAGAACCCACTAGCCTAGTCAATAGGCATACATGCCAACAACTTGTGGGCTTGTGTTTGTATAGATCTAAGTTTAAGTCAGAAATGCTCTGCCTGCAAAAGCTGCAACCCTTTGGGTTGCAAAGCAGCAACCTTTGGTAGGGTTGTAGCCCAGCTCCAACCTTTAGGGTCCGCTGGGCTTTGGTTTCCTTTGGTAGCAGCAACAACATAAATAATAAAATAATGCCTCTTTAAGTTCTTTAAAAACTTAATAGAAAATTGGGTGAATTGCAAGAACACCTTCCCAATCTAAGATTGAGGCCAACCCAGCAGCGTATGCTGCTGGCCGGCAAAGCAGGCAGCGTATGCTGCTGGCAGGTCGCAGTGAAGGTCAATTTGCAGCGAATATTTATTCGGTATAAAATCGACAACACGATTAGAATAAAGAACGTTCAACGACTAACAGGTGAGTAATACCAACAATAAACCTGTACTGTTAAATTTAATTGCCTAGCCGTAAGGCAGGCAACCAACAGAAGCGCCCAATCAGTTTGTTTAACTAAAAAAACAAAATTTGTTTTTCAAACTGAATGACATAGTCTGAACTATATTGTAAAATATAGAGTTTATCTAAGCTAATTTAGCTTAAGGTAATAATAACACAATTGATGCCTAGAAGAATTCCTGATTATCCGGATGCTTTCAGTGGATGGAATGCTGTATCTAGTTTGGGGTCATTAGTATCTGTAATAGCTACTATTTTATTTGGTTATATTATTTACGATATATTTGCTAACCAACCTGCTTCAAGTAATAATCCTTGGGGTGTAGCTTCTTACTTTACAAGTGAAACTCTGTATAATGATCAAATAGGGGAAAGTCAAACAAGTAATACATTAGAATGGACATTAGCTAGTCCTATTCCATTCCACGCATTTAAAATGCTACCTGCACAATCTTAATTTAAATTATCAGTTGCCACTCAACAGCTCCTGTAATTTTGCAGCAATCTACCCGCCGCAGCAAAGCTGCTGCAACCCAGCAGCTTTGCTGCATAGCAGGCCGCTAAGGTGTAGAATGGCCGGGAGGTATTAATTCCTCACTTTCACCCACTGCCTTTAATTCATTACTGCAACCCAGCAGCTTTTGCTGCTGGCCGCTGAGCAGGCAGGCCGTCCAAAAGGTTGCAGCTTACGCGGCCTGCTTAGCGGCCAAAGGGTTGGGCCTGCTTTTCGGAACTGCACCTACAGCAGCTCCAACCAACGCTTAGCAGCCAAGATTGGCTGCTAAGCGGGAGCAATTTTATTGCTGCACAGCAACCCAGCAGCTTTTGCTGGCTGCCGAGAAATTTATTAAATATACCACTATTTAGTATAATAAATAATTTAACAAATATATATATATAAATTAACTTAGTCTATTCTTACCTAATATAATTTTTTATTAATCTATAATAAAAATAGGGCAACCATAGGTTGCCCGCGTAGCGGACAAGCTTTGGTTGTAGCAGCTTTAAGCTTTGGCTCCAATCTTTGATTGCTGCTGGTGAGATAAGGAGTGAAATTAGCAGCGGCACGCAAGGGCTGCCCAAACTACCCGCCCGCTGCAAAAGCTGCAGGTAGGAGTAGGCCCATCCATAGGATGCAAGCTTTGCCGAAGCGAAAGCAGCAGGCCGGTGCCAAAATAAAAATCAAACTAAAATTAGTGGCAGCCCTCAAAATAAAAATCACACAAATGCTAACATTATTACTAATTATTCCTATAATAGGTAGTTTAATAATTCTACCTATGTATGAGGGAAGCGATGCTGCAGCTAGAGTAGAAAGTAACAAAAAAAAGCAAAAAATAGCTTTGACAACTTCTTTAATTAATTTCTTTATATCATTATTTATTTGGTATCAATTTGATTCTAGTCAAACACAATATCAATTTGTATCAGAATTTAATCCAGCAATCTTTGATTACGGTCCCGGAAATTTTTGTCATTTTAATTTTGGTATAGATGGAATATCTTTATATTTTGTATTATTAACTACATTTGTTACACCTGTAGCATTATTATCTAATTATACTGGCCCTGGGCAAGTAACTAAAAATCTAAAATTCTTTTTAATATCATTTTTATTATTAGAAACTTTACAAATATGTGCTTTCATCTCATTAGATCTATTATTATTTTATATCTTTTTCGAAAGTGTATTACCGATTTTATTTATTGTTATAGTAATATTTGGACATGGTAATGATAGATTTAGATCAGCATTTTTATTTTTCTTATATACCTTAGCTGGTAGTTTACCTATGTTATTATGTATATTAATGATATATAGCTATATAGGTTCTACAGATTTCCAATTAATTTCATTATATTCTATTAGTTTAGAAAGTCAGAAAATTTTATGGTTAGGGTTTTTCTTAGCATTTGCAGTTAAAACTCCTTTATATCCATTTATTATTTGGTTACCTAAAGCTCATGCTGATTCTCCTTTAGCTGGATCAATTATACTAGCAGCTACAATTTTAAAATTAGCTACATATGGTTATTTAAGAGTATTAATTAATTTTTTACCTGATGCTACAAATTACTTTAATCCTTTAGTACAAACTATAGCAATAATTGCTATAATATATGCTAGTTTTTCTACTATTATTCAACAAGATACAAAAAGATTAATTGCATATAGTAGTATAGCACACATGGGTGTAGTTGTTTTAGGTATTTTCTCTAATACTATACAAGGTATTGAAGGTGGTATTTTATTAGCTTTAGGTCATGGTTTTGTTTCACCAGCTCTATTTATTTGTGTTGGGGGTATTATTTATGATAGAACAGGTAAAAGAATTATTAATTATATTAGAGGTTTAGCTACATATATGCCTGTATTTACTATTTTATTCTTCATTTTCACTTTATGTAATACTGGTATTCCTTTAAGTTTAAATTTCTTAGGTGAACAATTATCTTTAATTGGGATTTGGCAACAAAATCCTATAATTGCTTGCTTAGGGGCTTCTGGTATTGTGTTGTCTGCTTGTTACTCTATTTTCTTGTACAACAGATTATCTTATGGTAATTTATCACCTTCTTTACCACCAGCAGTGGGAGCAGCTTACGCTGATATTAATAGAAGAGAGTATTACCTTTTAATTAGTTTATTAATACCTACTGTAGTATTCGGTATATTACCGAATGTTATTTTAACTTCATTACATACTGCTACATCTGCTTTACTTTATACTATTTCTTAAATATAAAGTAAATTTTATAGTTGATATATAGCCCCAATCTTTGATAGCTTATAAAAGCTAGCTAGCTAAGCTAGCTTTGATTGGCCTGATATCAAAATATTGTACTTGGAATCATGTTCAGTTTAAAAATTTTAGCTGTATATCCGCTAGGTTATTTACTGAACTGGATTTATTCTTAGAATGCTAAGACATCCTGCCTTAAATTATTAATCGGCTCCAGCTTCGCGGAAGCTACAAACTTTGATATTTCTAAGCAGCCGGCCCGGCCGCACAGCGGGGTGGAGCAGCTAAAGCTGGCACCGGCTTTGTGGGTGCAGCAGGTGGCCGGTATTTAGAACCTAATTTCAGAATAGATTGGCCAATCTTAGATTGCCGCGGCGACGCTGCCTGCTTTGCCGGCCAAAGTGTAGGCGGCAGCTGAAATAATAATATTTAAGGTCACTAATTCTAGGTTAAACCTACTAATACTTAAAATAAGTAATTAAAAGGCAACAACAGCACCCTCCAAGCACGTTTTGAGGGCGCAACCCAAGGTTGCAGCAGCAACACAGTTGCAGCAACCAAAGGTTGCTCACAGGAGGTTGGGTGCTCCAACAGCATAGGCTGTTGGAGGGCCGCGTAGCGGCCTGCTTCGCGGCCAGCAAAGCTGGGTTGGGGTTGCAACTGTTGTAAACATATAAATTATTAATATTTATTTATAAAGTATAGTTTGTGCCTTTTATTTGATTAACTTTTATAATAGTTAATTAGAGCATAAAAAAATTAAAGTTTAATTTAAAAATATTTTAATATTATGCTGGCAACCACAAATTATAAGTGGCTAGCTTTTGTTAATTTAAACTTGTCGGCCTGCCAACAGCTTATGCACCCCAGTCTAAGATTGAGCAATTTTATTTCTGCTGCAATGCTGCGGCCAGCAGCATACGCTGCTGGGTTCCCTCCTAGCACGTTTTGAGGGCGCAACCCAAGGTTGCAGCAGCAACACAGTTGCAGCAACCAAAGGTTGCTCACAGGAGGTTGGGTGCTCCAACAGCATAGGCTGTTGGAGGGGCAATGGCTGTTGCAGCAACAGCTTTTGCTGTTGGCCAATCACAGATTGCTGCTTGAATATTTGTAGTATCAGTATTGTAAGTTTTCAAGAAAGATTATAAAAGCTAGATTGAAAAAATTCAAATTCAAAAATGAAAACAATTTTTGTAAATATGTTAGCTTTTGCTACTTTATTATCTAGTGTATTTTCTATTACATCTAAAAATCCTGTAATATCTGTAATATTTTTAATTACTACTTTTGTATCTGGTGCAGGATATTTAATACTTATAGGTGTGAATTTTGTAGGTATATCTTATATTATAGTATATGTTGGAGCTATTGCTGTTTTATTCTTATTCGTTATTATGATGATTAATATAAAATTAACCGATATTTTAGAAACAGGTAGTCAATATACTAAAAATTTACCTTTAGCTATAGCTATAGGTTCTTTATTTATATTTATAATATTTAGTATTATACCATTTAACTTCAATAATGTTCCTGCGATTTCTATTTTTTTAGATAAAATAACTTACTTAAACACTTTATTTACTGCAGCTGCTACAATTTCTGATAGTCAATCACATCACTGGTCTAGCGGCAGCAGCTGCGACGCCAACCTTGGGTTGGCCGGTGCAGTAATATCTATTGATTTAATCAATTCTATTGTAAGTAATAATCATTTATCTCATATTTTTACAAGTCAAAATAGTGATGTAATTATTACAGACTTCCAACAAATAGAGGCATTAGGTTTCAGTCTATACACTTATGGTGCCGTATTATTAATTACTTTAAGTATAATATTATTGTTAGCTATGTTAGCTACTATAGTAATATCTAAACTAAATAATAATAGCCCAGCAGCACAGCGGCTGCCAAAACATTATTTAAGATTAAATAGTTCACAAGAGCTTTCTAATAAAGAAAAGCAAGATGAAATTTAAAATATATTAAATATTAGATATAGCAGCTGCAACAAGCTTCCGCGACCGCGAAGCTGCCGCTACCGCAGCCAATCTAAGTATGAGGGCTGCAGCTAAACCTTGGGTAGGGCGCCCTGCCACCAGCAGCTTAGCCGTAGAATATGGAGGCTGGCTGCAGCTTATGCTGTCATAATTAAAATCTAATCTTTAAAAGAGATATTGACAAATTGCAAAAGCAAATAAAATACAACAAAGAGCAACAGGCCGATTTTAATAAACTTTAGCATGCCAGCTTAAAGTTATTTTCATAATTAGCCCGTCTTTGATTCAATTTTCTGTATGAATTTAATTTTGGTTCTGATTGAACGTTATTCAGTAGTTTTAAGACATGCGAATCATTGTTCTAGTACCTAACTAGCAGAAAATGTCACAGATAGTAACTTACTATTACAGCAAGCTTGCTTGCTGGTGCTGGAACATTTTTATGATTAATTATGTATATAATTAGTATTAGCTAATTAGCTAATAGAACAAGGTGTAAAGGTGAGTAATGATAAATTAGATACTTTATAGACCCCTCGAATAGGGGATAGTTTAATTAACAGGATGAGCACTCTATGAATGCTGTTTTGTTAATTAGGCATAAATAAGCTTATTTATAATAAAGGACAGCTACAATTTATGGGCTCTAAGATAAAATCAAAGAGGTAATAAATTAAGGCAAGCCACTATAAGAATCGATTTATTTTGTTTAATGGTAGTTGGTAGGGTAAAGGCCTACCAAGCCTACGATCAATAGCCAAGTTTGATAGAACAAATGGCCACATTGGGAATGAGAAGCCCCAAGTAGAGTAATCTACCAGCAGTCAAGAATATTAGTCAATGCTCGCAAGAGTGAACTAGCTAACTGAAATCTTAAAATCATTTAACCATGGTTCTTGAGATAACGTAAGGGACAAAAATGATAGTACCTTACTATAAGTGTTGTCCAACATTACTGGTGCCAGAAGACTCGGTAACGCCAGAAACGCAAACGTTAGTCGTCTTAATCAGGCGTAAAGGGTAAGTAGGCTGCTTTAACAGTTATTAATTAGAAAGCTCTTAAAATTAAAATTTAAAGTAATTATTAATGAATTAAAGCTAGAATCAAACAGAGGATAAGACAAATAACGCTAAGAGTAAGGCTGAAATCTTTAGATACTTTGCGGAATACTACGGTGAAAACTTTTATCTACTAATGATTGACGCTGAGGAACGAAGGTGAGAATAGAAAACAGGATTAGAGACCCAGGTATCTCTCACTGTCAACGATGAATGGTGGTTGTTAGTTTTAACCATACAAATAAACTAGTAACGATGTTAACGCGATAACCATTCCGCCTTGCGAGTACGGTTGCAAAACTGAAACCAAAAAAATTAGTCGGTCTCGAAGCAAACGAAGTGAAGCATGTTATTCAATACGATACTACGCGTAAAATCTTACCAGTTCTTGCATATTCTCTTTAAATTATTAAATATAATTATAGTTCAGCTATATTTATAAATAATAGTACTGAGTTTACAGGTGTTGCATGGCTGTCGTCAGTCCGTATTTTAAGAAGTGAGGTTAACTCCACTAACGGACGTAATCCCTGCCGCTGGTTTACACCCGACGGTTAATGAATTTTAAATATTTTCATTTGGGGCTAAGACAAGTCGTTATGGCCCTAACGAACTGGGCTATAGACGTGCCACACATAACTTTTACAAAGTGAAGCGAAACCTAAAATAAGTTTTACAATTTTTTTCACGAAAAATGTAAATTAATTAAAAAAGGCAGAGATAATCATTAAAAAAAGTTAAATATAATTTATTTGAGCAGATTGTTGTCTGAAATTCGGCAACATGAAGAAGGAATTTCGAGTAATCGTTGATCACTAGCGCAACGGTGAAGATAGCATTCGGGATGAACTAACTGTCTGTCGCTGGGGAGAAGCTCGGATCGGGGGAAACTGCCGCTTAATTATCACTTACAACAAATATATATTCTTTATTTATATTGAATAATATTTGATATATTTAAAGGGTAGGCTAACAGATGCAAGCAGCAGCTGCACAGCAGCAAGCTTTGCAGCTGCAATCTATGATTGGGGCTGCTTTGAATGCCAAGCTTTGCTGCTGCCGCCTGCTTTGCGGTTCGCAAAAGCTGTTGCCCTAGCGCTAATTATTAATTATGTTAATTAGTACAAATTTGTTAAGCTAATTAGTTTCAGTTAACCCATTTGAGTAACATCTCAAAAGTCATAGCATGGTAGCCGTACTGGAAGGTGCTGCTGGAAAATATTTCAATGTATTCCCCCCCCCCCCTTTACACCACCTAGCCCAGGCACGGGCCCATTCTTGGTTTGAGCCATACTTTGATTAGGCCCTCCAATCTAGCTGCAATCTACCCGTCGCTGCATTGCAGCTGCAACCCAGCAGCTTTTGCTGCTGGCAGCATTCGCTGCTACAGCAGCTTTCAACCTTTCCGCCAACCGCTAAGGTGCAATCTATCCCAATCTAAGATTGAGGCCTCAGAATCTAGGCAACAAAAGGTTGCTGCAGGGGGCTGCCCTAGCTACGCTACACCTTTTTTGTCCGGGGGAGCAGCTTACGCGGCTAGTAGTATATTAACCTATATCTAAAGTAAAATACAGCCTCAAAGTTGCAGCTGCATTAGCTGCGGGCAATCTAGGTTCTATCTTTAGATAGCCCCCGCCGGGGGTGCAGCCCTGCTTAGCGGGTATTGCAACAAGCCTTGCTTCCCCTTTCTAAGATTGAGGCCTACGTAGCGGGCATAAGCAGGTGCAGGGCGGTAATTGAACCCGGCCCAGCAAAAGCTGTAGGTAGCTACCGCGGCGGCCGGCTGCATACGCTGCAGCTGTTAGGAGTTATAATAAGGGGTTAGCTGAGTGGTTTTAGCAGTAAATTTACACTTTACAGACAGAGTTTCGATTACTCTACTCCTTATTTAAGCAAGCTTGTTCTGAGCGCGAAGCGCTCAGATATTGCAACTGGTTGCGGTCCACAGCAGCCCAACCATAGCAGCAGCACAGCAGCACCCCACAGGGATGCTGCTTTTTTAAGCCGCTTAATGGCTTAGTGTTAAAATCTTAAAATAAGACTTTAGCATAATGGTTAATGCAGTTCGCTCATAATGGATATTATAAGGGTTCAAATCCCTTAGGTCTTATAGATTCCCGGTGCAATCCAAGATTGCTGCTGAGCTAATTTTATTTAAATCTTTTATAGCAGCGGTAAGCTTTGCTTACCACCTTTTTTAATTAACTGGCCAGCAGCATACGCTGCTTTAGGTTGCTAACGCGGGGGCATTAGCTGCCTCAATCTTAGATTGGGCTAGGTTGGCTTTATACAGAGTGTTGGCCTGCAGTAATCTTGGATTGCACCCAAAAAGGGTTGCAGCTTACGCTGCAGCAGCATGAAGATATTTATAATAAATAAAGGGTACTTGGTCGAGTCTGGTTTATGGCGCTCGTCTTGAAAACGAGTACTTCCTAAAGAAGTCGTGAGTTCGAATCTCACAGTGCCTGTAACTATCTAAAAACAAACAAAACAAAACAACTAAAAGTAGTTTATATTAATATTTTAGTGAAAAATTAATAATTAACTAACTTATTAATATATAAGTTAGTAATTCTATGAGATATTTGCCGGGCAAGCTGCAGCTTTTTGCTGCGGATTCTTTTGCCTAACCTTTGGTTGTAAACGGTCCTCAGTCTTAGATTGAGGCAACCATAGCAGCAGCTACCCAAGGGGTAGGTGCCTAGGGCTAATGGTGCTATGGAGCCAACCAAATGTAGCCGCATCAATCCAAGATTGGGGCTGCTGTAAATTTTACACAGTAGAATGTTAGGCTATAGTATAAAATTTTTATTATGTTACAAACTAACACAATTAATAAATTCCAACATTTTCCTTTTCATTTAGTAGATCCATCTCCTTGGCCAATTTTAACTAGTTTTTCATTATTAAATTTAACAATTGGTGCTGTAAGTTATATGCACGGATATCCATACGGTGGATATATATTAAGTATAGGGTTTATATTAACACTATATGGAATGGTTTTATGGTTTAGAGATGTAGTAATAGAAGGTAGAGCGTGAAGCTTATTTACATCAAAAAGCATACTGTCTAATGGTATTTAGTTTATTTCAAAAACTTTATCTCCATAAGAAATAAACAAGCTCAGATTAAATTTACCACTGAAAGTAAAGGATTTTTAAACAAAGATCAATTCAGTTATTATTTAGCAGGTTTATTAGAAGGCCGCAGCGTATGCAGCTGGGCCTCCCTTTTTTCTTGTGAGCCCGGCCGCGACGCAGGTATGCCAACCATGGGTTGGAGGTGCAACAAGCTTTGCTTACCAACCCAAAGGGTTGCTGGCAGTTTGTTTCTTCTGACAAAACAGTAGCTACTCAACACCTAACAACAGTATGTAAAACCTATAGTGCCTTCTATAAATTTGACTATATGCTGGAAACTCCTAAAGCTTTAAGTACTCATCATTATATTAATATCGTAGTAAAAATCTTAAAGATAATACAATGGACAATCAGCAGGAAACCAACAGACTTATAATTATCTTAGCGGGATCCTCAGAGACTATACGTCAAAAATTAATACGTTATAAATAGTAAACCTATTGATTAAGATATAGTCCAGCCATTACTGAAAGGTATTGGGTAACAGACATATTTAGGACACCATACAAAAGAAGTAAAAAACGGATTAATGTTAGGAATAGTATTGTTTATTGTAAGTGAAGTATTTGCTTTCTTATCTATATTCTGGGCTTTTTTCCATTCTAGTTTATCTCCAGCAATAGAAATCGGAGGATCCTGGCCACCTTTAGGAATAACACCTTTAGATCCTTTTGCTATACCTTTATTAAATACATTCTTATTATTAAGTAGTGGTGCATTCATTACATACGGACATCATGCTTTAATAGCTGGAAATAGAAAAGGAACAATAGATGGAGTAATATTTACAATAATATTAGCTGTTGTTTTTACAGCTTTACAGTATTTTGAATATTCTGAAGCTGGGTTTACTATGGCAGATGGAGTTTATGGGTCAGCATTCTTTGCTAGTACAGGGTTACATGGATTACACGTAATAGTTGGTACAATATTTATTACTGTTGCTTTAATTAGAATTATTAATTATCATAATACTAATAAACATCATTTTAACTTTGAAGCTAGTATCTTATATTGGCACTTTGTAGATGTAGTATGGTTATTCTTATTTGTAGCTGTATACTTCTGGGGTAATACTTAAAATTTTTAATAAAAAAATATAAATTATTTACAATAATGATTAATATATTTACAGATCATTCAAAGTTAAAAGCATCGACAGCAATCTTTTACCCTCAGCTGCATAAGCTGCCGCTACCGCAGCCATTCTTGGTTTGAGGCCTCAGATTCTAGCCCAGCCTCATATTCTACGGCAGCCAGCAGCTAACGCAGGCTGCTGGTGTCGGTTGGAAAGTTTTTGATTTGTTTTTTGTTTTGTTTTTTCTTTTTTTCCCTAATACCCCCCCCCCTTTCGGTTAAAAGTAACATATTACCGGCAAGCTGCTCAGCTGCTTTCGCAACCCAAAGGGTTGGGCCTATCTTGGGTTGAGGCCTGCACAATATATGCTTGGCGGCGGATCCTTTAT
>Ga0179596_10000184_pt1 | contig 38844 bp, 27 predicted proteins | sample CZODoug1_1_08_16_FD_155494 | JGI IMG/M metagenome (GOLD analysis project Ga0179596, IMG submission 155494) | Vadose zone soil fungal communities from Angelo Coast Range Reserve, California, USA - CZODoug1_1_08_16fungal (Illumina Assembly) | ecosystem: Environmental > Terrestrial > Soil > Vadose...
GCCGATCGGCTCGCAACCTTTCGATCGATAGCCGTGCAACTCATGGAAGTACTTGCACGCTGGGTTCCCACGACACCTGAAATGGAGTCGAAGGTATTGTTTGGCCGTCATATCTGGGACTTTGCGCAGCACGCCGACATGCTGGGAAAACGCACCTTCGAGTTACGTGCACCCTTGCATTTCACGTTGGCGCCGGCGGCGGACTATCAGGCGCTGCTCGTGGAACTTTCGTCGGTCACCGTGAGCGCAGACCGGATTGCGCTTTTGTACCAGGGTCTGTTGCCCGGCCTAGGGCAGCGGTACGACCACTATCTGCAGACCGCGGATTCAATCCTGGATGAGCCCAGTGTGCGCATTGTCGAACGCATATCGGCCGACCTACTGCGCATGCTCGCGCAGAGCCGTGAGCTGATCGGCGAGCTCCAACAGTTTCGTTGCACCAACTCGAATTGGGCGCGCGATTTTGCCAGCCGGGAAGCAATGGTTGCGACGCTGGTCGCGGACGACGCCGGTGATCGTCGCAGGAGAGCCTAGATGAGTCTGCGCGATTTTCCGAAGAAGACGGTGCGTGGCGTTACGCTCCGCGCCGACCCCCCGCGCGAGAGCGTCTTTCGGGTGGTGCAGTTGGACGCGGAGATGCACGAGTATCCGGGCATGGTTGCGCAAGGGCAGCGGGAAAAGCTGCACCGGCACATGAGCAACGAAATGGGCTCGCTGGACATTGCAGCACAGTGCCTATCGGACTTTCCGCAAGCCCCGTGGGAATTGAGATTCGAGCTGGCGCGTCAGGCGTGGGACGAAAGTCGTCACGTACTGGCCTTGTACCGCAAGCTGCGCAAGCTGGGCGGGCGCAAAGGCGAGTTCCCGATTGCCAACTTCGAATGGAGTGTCACCTGCTCACTGGATACTCTGGCGGCACGGCTGGCGGTGCAGAACCGCACCTTTGAGGCGGGTCAATTGGATCTGTTGGGCAGTCTGCCGCGGCATTGGCGGGAAGCCGGCGACGATGAGGCCGCGGAGACTCTCGAAGCGATTCTCAATGACGAAGTACAGCATGTGCGGTTTGCCAATCGCTGGCTCAAGGAGTTGGTGCGCCAGAAACCTACGGCCCTGCTCGATATTGTGAGAGCCCTGCAATTTCTCAATGTCGCGAATGAAGCCCTATCGGCGCGGGACGGAGAGATCAACGCCGTCGGCACACCGTTGGCAACGTCTCAGGGTAAGGCCATCGAAGTGAACATCGAGTGCCGGCGCGAGGCCGAATTCAGCGAAGAGGAGATCCACGCGGCGATTCGCAAAGCCGGCATGGGTTCCATTCTGCCCGCCACCGCACAGAGATAGAGGCTACCGACGAACTCATGGGCATGGATGGTTACTTTGGGGAAGAACCTGCGCGCGATGCGCGCTTCCAAGTGAAGCAGCGCTGGAGTGAGTGTTGCAACCTGTCGGATGACCATCCGCAGAAACGAACTGAGTTTTTGCACCGCCAGATGAATGAGGAACTCAACTCCCTGGAAATTTCGGCGCGGGCACTGGCGGATTTTCCGGACGCATCGTGGGCTTTGCGTTTGCGCATCGCCCGGCAATGCGCGGATGAGGCACGGCACGCACTGATGTTCCGCGCCGTGATGGAACAGCGCGGTGGCTTTGTCGGAGCCTACCCGGTGCTGAATTTTCAATACCGAATCGTGTGCCGCTTCACCACCCTGGAAGCTCGGCTGGCTGTTCAGAACAAGACCTTCGAGGCAGGCGGCATTGATGCCCTGGCCACTGCCGTGACCGAGACGGCGCAGAGCGGAGACGGTGAGCTGCTGCGCCTCTTTGAGTACCAGGAAGCCGATGAGATCGCGCACGTACGTTATGCCAACGAGTACCTGCGCAGCGCCATGGCCGCCGACCCTCGGGTTGCGCTCGACGTCGCGCGCGCGCTGACTGAGGCTTCCGGGGCATTTGCCGAGGTATTCGGAAGCGCGGCCCATCGCGTTCGCTACGAGGTCAGCGCCGAGACGCGTCTGGAGGCCGGCTTTCTTCCGGATGAAATTCGCGGCGCGACAGCTGCCCTCGCGAAGAAGAAAGCCGCTGGGCTGCAGCGCTGAGACTGAGGTCGATCGGACAATGCCTCTGCACGCGCAAACCAATCTGAGCTTGGGCGGGCTACCCACAGTCTCGTCCGCCGACGCGCGCGAAGCCGGCACCCGCAATGTTTGGGTTCAATCGGCGGCATTCGACAGCTGTTGCTTTCTGCTGTCGCCGCTCGCGGGGTTGGCGCTCATACTCGGCGACCGGTGGCTTCCGGCCCGGCAGAGCACCCTGCTCATTCTGTCGGCCTTCTATTTCATTGGGATCCCACACTATCTGTCGACGCTTACCTTCTACCTGGGCGACGATAATCTGCGGCAGTACCGGGCGCGCCCACGGGCGTTCTTTGCCGGGCCACTGCTCATACTGGCCGCCGTCACGGGACTGTGGTGGGGGCTGCACTGGCAAGCGCTGGTCAAGGCGGGTCTGTATACCTGGAACATTTATCACGTCTCCAGACAGAGCGCGGGTATCCTCAATATCTACCGTCAACTCAATGGCGGACCACGCACCGAGCGTGCGGTAGCCCTGCTCGCCATTCTCTCCAGCACGGCAGCCATGGCGCTCTGGCCGGTGCACGGTCACCCGTCACTGGTGTTGATGCTGGCCAAGATCCATCCACTATTTCTGTTTGCACTGGATCGGCTGTGCCTGATGGTCGCAACGGTAAGTTGCAGCGTGCTTGCCTGGCGGATAGCCGGGCGCGCGACTCGCATCCGTGTTCCGGAACTCGGATTCTTATTGACCAGTGTCGGCCTGGGCGTGCCCTATCTTCTGGTCGATAACCTCATGCTCGCGACGTTGGCGATGTTGATGGGTCACTTCATTCAGTATTTGGCCCTGGTCTGGTTGCTGCATCGGCGCAAGTACGGTGCGATGCACGGATCGGCTCGACAACGGCTACTGGGACTCATCAGCCGACGACCATTGCTGCTGTGCGCCTGTCTGGTTGGGTGCGGCGCTCTGTTTTGGCTGGGAGCTCGAACCAGCACCTCGGCGGAAGCCAAGAGTCTGTACGCCTGTCTGCTGATTTCAACCAATTTCATCCATTTCTATCTCGATGGCTTGATATGGGCCTTTCGCCGATCCAGTGTGCGCGACTCAATCGCTCCGTATCTGTTCGGTAAGCGCGGTGTCGCGTGACACCGCGTCGCACCACCGGCAAAGCTTCCCACGCGGCCGGCAACGGGGGCGGCGGTTTGCTCGGTTTGCTGCTGAAGGCCGGCACGGAGACGGTCGCGACCATTGATGGCGTCAGTATGACGCCGACGATCGCTCCGGGCACGAGAGTACGGCTCGCACCGGCCGTCGTGCATGAGTTGCGATCGGGCGATATCGTCGCTTTCGAATACAACGGCCGTTTGCTGGCACACCGAATCGTGCGCATCGGGCGAACCCGAGCGTCGCGTCGGCACCTACTCACTCGCGGCGACGCAATGCTGTTGCATGACGTACCGGTGAGACTGGACCGTGTGATCGGGATCGTCACGGCACAGCAGATCGCCGGCAATTGGGTGGCGCTCGGCCGCACTGGCGGCGGCACTTTCAAACAGGCGATTTCCGGGATGTTTACCGCGGTAGTCGGCGGAATATTCGAGCTGAGTCCCACCGCGGCAGAGCGCCTCACCCGTTGGACCGCTCGCGTCCATGCGTGGACAGCTTCCGGGCGTGCCACGCTGGGCCTGACCCGCGCGCCGGCCCGGCCGGCCGGGCCGAGATCGAGAGAGGTCATGCACGGTGCGGAATCAGCCGAGCGACAGGCGGCGGCGCCGTCCAGCGACTTCATCCACGTGCTACGCCGGCAATTCTCGCTGGAACACGCTTTCTTGGTGGCGCTGTTGGGTCGCAAAGACGCTGGCCGCGAGCAGCTGCTGGAGATCTGGTTGACGCAGATCGATTGGCACCGCATGCGGCAGATCACCTCGCCGGACCTGTTGGCTTACCTGGGTCATGTACTTGCACAGCGCGGTGTCTTCAACCGCTGCCCGCCGTGGTTCCAGGAACACATGCTCAATCGGCAACGATTCACCGCGGCGCAATGGCTGCGCTGGCGACTTGAACTACGAAACATCGTGCAGCTATTTCACCAGCACGGTATAGACCTGATCCTGCTCAAGGGCGCAGTACTGACCTCGGTCGTCTATCCGGACACCTGTCTTCGTTCGATGAGCGACCTGGATTTGCTCGTCCAGCCGGTCGATGTGCAGCGTGCGCTGCGATTGATCGAGGCGGGAGGCTTTGGTTGTCCGAACTATTATAGTTCCATACATCCAGAGCAGTTCAGCGGCTGGTCCGTGCCAGCCACAGCTGAGATCGCCGTCCCTCTGCACAAATCAGGAACGCGCGCCTTCGTGGAATTCCATACGCAATTGGAGTCTGCCGAGCCGGCCTATCCGGTGCCGACGGCTGTGTTGTGGGACGGGGCCGAGGACGTCGAGCTGTGCGGGTTGGCATGCAAAACGCTGGAGAAGCATGAGTTTTTGCTGCACCTCATCATGCACTTGTCGGAACACCATGTATTTGAGCACGGCTTGCGTTCATTGCTGGATGTGCACCTGTGGATTGAACGTCATCAGGCACAGCTGAATTGGCAGCTCATCGCCGATCAAGCCACGCGCCGTGGATATGCACAGTGGGTTTACTTGACGCTGCGGATGGTGCGCGATGCATTGGCGACACCGGTTCCCGAGGCCGCATTGACGGCTCTGGGTGCGCCGGGGCAACTGGCCGCCATGCAGCAGCTTGCCTATGAGCAGGTGCTGGCGGAAGGCCGTGTGGCCGGCAACCTTCCTCATTTTTTGATAAAAACACTGGCACAGCCCACTGTCTCGAGCGCCGCGCGCCTCATCATCCGGCGTCTCCTGCCCCGGCGCGCGGCACTGCCAGCCGCGAAGGTGCGCACGTTGGCGCGGCCAGAGGCGAGCGGCGTGGGCCTGGCGATACGGCGCCTTCTCGGCGATCTGCGTACGAGAGTGCCCAAGTACATTCGTGCCTGGCGCGCAGGCCGGATGCGCTGGAGCAGTCTTCAGCGCGCCGCCAACCTGCTGAGTCGAGCCGATCAGCTGCGTGAACTCATGCAGACTCCGCCGCGCGCCGCCGCGCCGCGCCGGTAGCACGCGATGGCCGGTCTATGCGCGATCATGACCTCACGCCCCGAAACCCGGGCGGTGGCTCGCGTGTTTGGGCGCATGGCGCCCTGGCGTGGGCAGCGCGGGATGGGTTGCCAGGTGCTCGCCGTGAACTCCAGCGGACGCGCGTCGCTGCTCGATACCACGGTTCAACCTATTGGCGATGCGACTGCGCTCCTCACCGGGAGCGCGGCGCCTTTGCGTTCGGTAGATGGGGACAGCTGGTTGGTATTTGACGGCGAGATCTACAATCGGCAAGAGTTGTGTCACCTACTCGGTGCCGACAATTCGAGTCGGACGACAGACGGCGAACTCGTGCTGGCCGCCTATGCGCGCTGGGGAATGGACTGTGTGCGGAGGCTCAACGGTGCGTGGGCATTTCTCATCCTGGATTTGCGACGCCGCAAGCTGATTGGATCGCGGGATCGTCTCGGCAGCAGACCCCTTTACTATGGGGAACAGGCGGGCAGTCTAATCATCGCCGACCACGCACAGGCGGTTGCACTCGGATGGTCCGAGCATCCGGACATCGACTGCGCGCAACTGAGCCAATTCCTGCGTGGTCTGCCGCCGCAGTCGCTCGGGCCCACCTTTTATCGGGATGTGAAATCCGTTCCGCCCGCCACGGCTTTCGAATTTGATTTGGGCGCGTCGCGGGCCGATGCGCAGTTTCACAGATTCTGGCATCTGGACTTGGCGGCTGCCCTGAATCGGCCGCGACCGACTTTCACCGCCGCGTGCCAGGAATTCGTAGATCTCCTGGAGGATTCCATCCGGCTGAGAGTCGGCGAGCCGCATCGGCTCGGCTGCCTTTTATCGGGCGGACTGGACAGCAGCCTCATCAGCCGCATTGTGATCGAGCGGATTGGGCTCACCGACATGCGCGCCTTCTCGCTGGTGTACAGGGACCCGCAGATGAGCGAATGGCCGAACATCGAGGCCGTCGTTGCTCAGGGTGGGCTGCGGTCGATCACGACCACGCCGACGGCCGCCACCTTGTGGGCCTCGGCCGATGAGATCATTCGCATACAAGGCGTGCCACTGCTGGGACTGGACTTGATTGCCAACTGGCAGCTATTGCAGCAGGTGGCGAACTCCGGTTGCGACGCAGTATTGGATGGGGCAGGTGCCGACGAAATGCTGGGTGCCACGCTGACCTCGCAGTTCGCGCTGATCCGCGAAGGACTGCATGGACCGCAGCTGTCGAGACTGGTTCGCGAGCTGCGCGCGGCAGCAAAGCACCAGTCTTGGAGGGCGGCGATCGGACGCTATCTCGTGGGACCGTGCCGAACTCAGTGGAAGCTGCGGCACGGCTGGCAGCACTATGATTGGCTCATAGGGACCCAAGGGTCCGCCTACCGACCACCGGTCTCAGCGGCAACCGGACTCAGCGCGACCCAGCAAGCCGTCCGTCTACAGGTTTGTGAACAGAACGTGCCGACCGTTCTCGCCTACACCAGCCACAATGCCAGCGCCGCCGGACTGCGCATCCGTACACCCTATCTAGATCACCGCTTGATCGAATACTGCTTCAATCTGCCAAGCGAATACCGCGCCCAGATCGGCGTCAGCAAGAGGATACTTCGCCAAGTCGCGCAGCAGTACTTGCCCGCCGCGCTGTTCAATAGTGAACGACGGCCCATGATCAACTCAGGCCGGTGGATGAGCCTGTTGCGCGACCACCCGGACGCGCTGCGCGAAATGGCGGTATCCCCCCTCATGAACCATCAACCGATGATCGATGGCTTCAAAATGCGCCGCTTCGTCGACGGCTACCTATCGAAGAAGCACGACGACGGTCTTGCCGTATGGCGACTCTATACGTCGTGGCGTTGGCTCGAATCCATAGGCAATCGCCTTTCTACTGCGGCGATGGGTGGCCTAGCAGCTTGATCGCCTGCCGACGGTGTCCGGTAATGCCGGGCTGAAGCCGTATCATCTCGGAGATCCGAGCGGGCCTCTCGTCGCTCAGAAATCGACGGTGGCGCTGGCGAACACTTGCGGTTCCACACTCGGTCCCGAGGTCTGCCGTTGGTTCGCATACAGAATATTCTTGCCCGAGAGCGCCAGCGTCACCCACTGAATCGGTCGGTATCCGACCCGAACGTCGGCTGAAAGATAGGCGTCAATGGGTGCCAGAACCGTGCCGAATCCGAGAGCGGACGGTGTCAGTCCCTGCATGGACGATTGGTAGTGAAGATAGGCGTCGAGTTCCCAATTCCGGGGAGCCCAGCCGAGATTCGCGATGATCACATGCGCGGGCGTTGTATGTTGATACTCGAGGAAGGTTGCACCGCCTTGCGCAATCGGATCGAAGTGATCCCTGATGACCTCATAACGGTAGGCCATGCCCCATCGCCAGACTTGGGCAGTGGTCCCAGATAGCTTGAGTTCCAAGCCATTCATCGTTGAGCTGCCGACATTGGATTGCGCGAAATACGTCGTGGCGCCGGGCGCCGATATCGTCCCCGCCTCGACCGTTGCCAGGTCGTCACTCTGCTGGTGAAATGCGCTGGCTCGCCATTGCGCACCGAGCCACGGCAGAGTGCGATCCCACCCGAGCTCGTAGTTCATGACGATGGTCGGTCTGAGCGTCGGCACACCGGTCACCGGCGGGTCGACGCTAAGATAGGCGCCGACGCTGATAAGGCTCGGAATTTGGACTCCGCGAGCAGCGGTCAGCCGCACCGTATCGCGCAAGTCCGCCTTCCAGACTAAGCCGCTGTTGAAACTCGCCTCGGTGTAACTACGATTCCAGTCCGCGTTGCTCAACGGATAGTTTGCGGGAACATAGCCCTCGCGTCCGAGCGATAGGCGATCGACGCGCAGCGCATTGGTGAACGCGACTGTCTGCGACACCTTCCAATCCCACATGCCGGCCGCTGAGGTGACGTCATAGAAGACATGTGCACCGGTCACGGGAACGGTCGGTGCATGGTCATATCGATATTCGGCACTGAGGCGAAAGGTATGGTCGCTGCCGAGTTTGAAAATATCCTGAATCTTGGCAACGCTGACCTGGTTGCCGAAATGAGCAGGGTTTTCTCCCGGTGTTGCAGTATCCAGGTCCTTGATCCAGTTCGTATAGGCGGTGGCTTGGACCAGCCCAAACCCGGTGTCTGCGGTGACCATCGCTCTTGCGGAATTGGCGACATATCGCTCGTAACTGAAGGTATACAGCGGATCGATTTCGACTTGGTTGGCATGCGTGTGGCTTACGTCGATCTCCAGTTGGACACGATCGCTGAGGCGAATCACACCATCGACGTCGATCGCAGCGCGATTCTCGCCCAGCCGCGGGGAACCGGCCGAGGCCGGCGGAATGGGTGTCGAGAAGTCGTCGTTCCTGCGGCCACCGGCAGAAATGCGCCACGCCGTCACATCAGCCAGCCTAAAGGTAGCCACTCCCGATCCTTGCGACAGATGGTCGTTCCCGCCGGTCGCCGATACGGTGTTCACATCGTCGTAGAGTGGGTTGAAAGTGATAATGTTGATAACACCGCCGACGGCGTTGAATCCGAACAACGCGCAGTTCGGCCCTTTCACGATTTCGATCTGGCGTATGGCGGAGAGTTCCACCGGCAAGGTACTCCACGGGGTGTAGCCGTAGAAATCCGCATAGACTTGACGGCCGTCGATCAATACCAGCAAACGCGGCGAGCGCACCTGATCGTAGCCCCGCACGCCGACATCCGACTCGTCGCTGGTCCATTGCAGCACGTCGATCCCCGCAACGTGACGCAATACACCTGGAATGTTGTTGGCGCCCGAGCGGCGGATTTCATCGGCGGTGATGATTTCCATGTTCGACGGCAATTCAGTGACTCGCTGTGGCGAGCCCGTGGCGCTCGTCGTCACAGGCTCGCCGAACAGCTGCTCGAGTGCACCGTAGTCCATGGATTGTGCCACAGCGCCTCGGCTGGTTACGGCGAGCGTCAAGAGGCCAGCAACCCGAAACACGTGTGCACCGACGCCGAAGGGCAAGTTGATTCCCCTGCAGTTGATGTGTTTCATTTCTAGGTCTCGGTAATCATCATGCGAAAGACGACGGAAAACGACAGGCCGGTGCTCAACGCGGCCGTGCGGTTCACCAGAATTTCGACCCTCGGCTGCGCGCGGACTCCCATCGCGCACACGCCGTTTCTTACTTGTGCGAGATCGGTGGTGATGCAGGCGGTTCTTTTGGCCTTTGCGGCGTCTGTGACCGCTTTCGCTTCGACACTGGTTACTCCGTCAGTCAGAAGAAGAATCGTGACGTTGGCGTGGCCCACGTCGGCTACGGGCACGAGAACGGGTTTGAGGGTGATGTTGCCGACCCGCAGGCCCTGCCCGAGCAGCGCTTTCAGCGCCTCGGCCTCGCGTACCGATTGCGGGTCCCCCGGGGCATAGACAATGCCCGCATCGATGTCCCCGCTCAACGGATTATCGAGAAAACCCAGCGCGCGGCCGGCGATCTGCAGATCGTTTTGAGTGAATTCAGCTCGCGCGCTCCCACAAGCAATCGCGAGGCCGCAGGCCAGAATGAGAGATTGAAAGCGCCGTGGGTTCATTGGGTCGCACATGTCCTATTTCCTGACACCGACGAGCGGTGTATTCGCGAGCTTCGATTCATCGATGGGCTCCATGGGCTTCATTCGGCCCGGGCGCGAGAGCTCGTTGGCGCGATCGGATTGCGCTGCCTCGCTGAAAAGGTGTCCTTGCGCGAGCGTCGTTGAGCCGGTGCTGGTCAGAAGCTCGCGCTGATCTTCGGTTTCCACGCCTTCTGCGACTACGCCAATATTGAGCTCCCGAGCGATGTTGATGATTGCGCGGACCATGGCCGCACGCTCGGGGTCTCCATCGGAATTGCGGATGAACGACTGGGCGATCTTCAGTTGGCTGACGTCATAAGCCCGCAGGTACTCGAAGGAGGAGTATTCGGTGCCGAAATCGTCGATACCGACCTGCGCGCCGAGCCGACGCAACTGGGTCAGGGCATCGTTATGAGTGAGTGTTGCGTGTGCGAGAGTTGCCTCGGAGACGTCGAATTCCAGGCACGATGGTGCAATACCGTATTTCGCGGTGGTGCTCGTGACGTCACGCACCAGCTCGCGACCGTTCTTGAGTTGCGAAAGCGAAAGATTGATGGCGATGACCGGGGGAGCCGTGTTTTCTTCGCGCCAACGCATCATCTGACGGCAGGCCCGATCGAGTACCCAGTGGCCGATAAGGGTCGTCAGCCCCACCATCTCGGCCGTGGGGATGAATACTCCGGCGCTGAGCAGGCCACGCGTCGGATGGTTCCAACGAATGAGTGCCTCCATGCCGACGATTTTCCCGGATAGGATTTCAACTAGAGGTTGGTAAAGCAACTCCAGCTCCTCATGCGCGAGCGCGTGGCGGAGCTCATCGGCCATGGTGACGCGTTCCAATACTTGTTGATCGAGATCCGTCGAGTGGAAGTGATATTGATTGCGGCCCGCGTCCTTGGAGCGGTAAAGCGCGAGATCGGCCTGCGCCAGCATGGCGTCCGGTCCGGTGCTGCCGGACGCATAGGGACAGATGCCGATGCTGGCGGAGATGCTGTTGATTTGGTTGCCCTTGATGAGATACGGCGCGGCCAGACTTCTCAGAAGTTTGGCCGCCAGTACGCCGGCGTTTGACGCGTCGGGTGTATTGGATTGCAGGATCGCAAACTCATCACCGCCCAGTCGTGCTATGACATCGCTTTCACGCGCGACGCCTCTCAGGCGCTCGGATACTTCGCGCAGCAGTTCATCGCCGACGGGATGCCCCAACGTATCGTTGACGTCCTTGAAGTGATCGAGGTCTATGTACAGAATCGCGAACGGGCTGGCGCCTCGCTGGGTGGCGGCATAGGCGTGACGCAGGCGCTCGACGAATGTGGTGCGGTTCGCAAGACCCGTGAGCCCATCGGTGCGCGCGAGCAGCGCGATCTTGTCTTCCGCCCCCTTCCTTTCCGTAATGTCGATGATGATGCCTTCGATTTCGATCAGACGGCCGTTCTTATCGCGCACGGGCGTGTAGCGGTTCTCCACCCAGCGAGACGAGCCGTCACCGGTGCGCAAGCGAAATTCGATCGAGGCACCTCGAGCGTCCTTGTCGAGCACGCGGGACATGGCCGCGCTGATCTTGGCTTCATCGGCCGGGTCGACGAGCGTCTGCGACCAGGCCGATGATCCGATCAGTGTTCTCGGGTCGTGACCGAACTTTGTGATGTTGTGTGAAACGTAGATGAGCGGAAACGGCGGCTGGCCTCCCAGGCGGTAGAGAATTGTGGGGCTGTTCTGCACGATCATGTTGGCGTCGGCCAATTCCTTGACGTAGCTCGCCTGCGCAACCGCTACGCCAATCAGTCCCGCCAAGGTCTTGAGTGTGTCGGACTCAGCCCAACTCCATTGTCGCTTGGTACTGGCCGAGTCGATGAAATTGAGGCTGCCCCAGAGCGTCGCGTCGACCATTACCGGAATCTGCAAAAAAGAGCGCATTTCGGCCTGGTCGAACAGCTTGAAGTATTTGCCCGTTAGTTCGTTGACGAAGAACGACGCTTCGCCCGCCAGCAATCCGGGGGTTACCGTGCCCGGCAGACACGCCGTCAAATCCAGGTCGTGGAATGCGGGATTGTCGATCATCGGTGGCGCACCCTGCGCGCACCATTCGTGGCGCACGGAAGATCGCAGGTGAGCGTCGTCATCTAGGGCGATCTGGCATAGCTGCACGCGGCTGACTGCGAGGGTCTGGCCGATGAGTTCCAACACCTGCTGGATGGCATCCTCGTGTTGGTCGCCCAGCAGCTCGGAGGCACTCTTGGTGACGACATTGAGCAGCGCGTCGTGCTCCCGAAGGGAATTCTCCGCCGCCTTGCGGTCGACCAGCTCCCTCTCGAGGTTCTGATTGGCGTCCTTCAATTCACCGGTGCGCCGGGCCACCGTTTGTTCGAGTTGCGTCTTGTAAGCGGCCTGTTGCGTTGCACGCTCCTGCGCGCCGGCGGCTTCTCGTTCGGCGCTCGCGCGTTGTCGCTGCAGCGCATGCACCAGGAAGCGCGCCAGGATCAAAAAGCCGAGGCTGACGACCAGTAGTGCTCCCCCACGCTGCCATGCCGAGCGCCGCCAGTCCGCAAGCGCATCGATACGCGGTAGAGCAGCATGCACCGCAAAACCCGGTCGCTCGTCGTCGATGACCAGGAAACGTGCGGGGTCGCCCGCAGGTGGCTGACCGGCGGTAACTAGTCCGTTCGTGTCGAGCCAGATGCTGGCGGTGGGATATTGCAAAAGTGCGCGCCAAATCACCGCGCTACGGCCTTCGCTGCCTCTCAACGCAACATCACCCGTGGATCGCTCCGCCAGCTCGTTGAAGTCAGCGAGGGTCGAAACGGTAAGACCCAATTGCGTCTGAGCTCGTTCGACGACGATTGTCTCTTCGATCACCGTGAACCAGGCGAGCGTCCCCCACGTCACGAGCAGCGCGCCGAGTACCGGCAAATAGACCAGCCGATCGACTCGAACTGATTTGAATGAGCCAATCCGCATGATTCGGGATCTGATCGATGGGGAGCCGATTCCCCAGAAATGGTGAAACGATGAAAAATGTGCCACCAGAATTAACATAAGTCCGACCCAATGCGCTCGGACCACGTCTCATTATGGCCGTACGGCATTTCCCTACAGACGCCAACCCTTACGGCATGCACTTCCGGACGGGCGTTACGCCTGCGCATTGACCTCTGTTGTTCGACAAAAGTCTGTTCGTTACCGCGCTTAGGGGCGCAAATCCTTTCGCGCCGGGCCCCGGACGGTGAGAAGCGTCTCTTGTCTACGAGCGAGCTGGTAGACGCGCCAGAAAGTGACTGGCGACGTATCGACTTCGGGCTTCGATTTGACGCCTCGCGGCGACGGTTCGAGCGCGAAGGTTACAGAGACCGTATCTGGCTTGCCACCAAATCGAGTGCCGAATAACCAAGGTTGATGATCCCGGCCATGATCATGAACGAGTGAATGGTTCCCTCGTAGCAGCGGTACGTGGCGGGCACGCCCGCACCTCTGAGCCGTCTTGCATAATGGTCTGCTTCATCGACCAATGGATCAAACTCCGCGGTTACGATCAGCGCCGGCGGTAAGCCGGCCAGGTCAAGCGCCAGGATCGGAGACACCAGTGGGTTTAGTGCCTCTTCAGGGCGCGTCAAGTAAAGGGTCCGAATATCCTCAATGGACCGCTTCGAGAGCAGAAACTCACCGCTGCCCAATCTTTGCCATGACTCGTAGTGTTCAAGCCCATCCAGCGTCAACGAGGGACACATCGGAATTTGCAAGGCTATCTTCGGCTCCCCTTTCTGTTTTGCCATCAAACATAGCGCAACACTGAGCATCCCACCTGCGCTCTCGCCCGCAACGGCGATCTTTTGCGCACTCCCGCCCAACTCATCGGCGTGCCGGGCGACCCAGCATAACGCGGCATAAGCGTCTTCGAGCGCCGCAGGAAATTTGTGCTCGGGAGCGAGGCGATAATCAACGTTGACGACGACGCAATCGCCCTTGTTGCACAGGTATCGGGCGACCGCATCGTGTGTGTCCGCGCTGAAGTGAGTGAACGCGCCGCCGTGGAAGTAAAGAAGAATGGGGCGGTTGTTTCCATTCTTTGCCACCCGACCGCTATCCGGTGGCCAGTGCAAAATCGTCGCAACTTCGCGGTCCGCAGTTTTCAAGCGACGCTTCTCGGTTCGATCGACCGGCAACAACATTGGTCCGCAAGACTTCATGAAATCGCCCATCTTGGCCCGCAATGCCGTCAGATCACTGTGATCGAGGACTTCACGGTTTCCATCCGTCAACTGCCTTACCACGGCCGCCGATTCGGGCTCTAGCGCGCCCTTGTTCACTGCCCGCACCATATGAGTATGCTCCTGCCAGGCGAATTCACAGACCAACTCTGAAGGGGGTCATCGGCACTCGCTGCTGCCACGGCAGCCACGATTGCGCATTCGCCGCGGTAATCAATCGTCCTGCAGGGCTCATGGCTGCATAATCGTCATAACGAGCGGTGCCCAGGAGATGCTCGATAGCCAACGTCGCGGCGCGTATTCCTACACCGGGAGGATCCAGGTCCCACGTTCCTGAGGTCTTACCCTCGCTCACTGCCCTGACCGCTTCGGGCGTCCCGTTTCGGGAGACGATCTTCAGTTCACCTGTGCGCCCGATGAGATCCAGGTAATCGATCACACCCAGCATGGTCTCATCGTTATAGGGGGCCAGGCCCTTCACGTCCGGAAATCTCTCGAGCAGACGCTCAATGGGCGCCCGCGCCCCGGAGATGTTGTCCGTTAAGTTCGAATACTCCGGAAGCAGTGGATCGTTCACGAGACAGCAGTGGCTGCGTTGAGCAGAAAACACCAGACCGGCAACCTCCTCGGCGTCGGTCAGTGCCTGGGGCCCTCCGATGATTCCAACGCCGCTGCCCGAAGGCAGCAATGAGGTTAGATAGTCCATCATAAACACTCCCTGATTGAAGCCCGGATAGCTGAGCGAGGCGTTTACCGGATAGGTAGGCCGCGCGATCGAAAAGACCGCGATTCCGGCGCTGCGTGCTTCCTGAACTTCCGAGCGCGCGGCCTCTGGTTCCACAACGTAAAAAATGATTGCGTCGACCCGAGCGGCTATTGCTGCAGTGATATGTCTCGGCAGCGACGCGCTTGGCTTGGCGCAGCGCGCATCGTCGAAGATGACGTGAAGCTCCATTGAAGACTCATGGCAGGCAAACTGGATTCCATGGGCGATGCAATCGATGGCGGGGTTGGATGCCAGCGGTAGCGGACTGATATAGAGTATTCTTTTGAAAGCCATGAGCGACGCCGGACCCTACTCGCTCGCGGTCGCCAGCGCGCCCAGCGCCTGATCTCCACTCAAGACCTGCGAACTTTCATACAGTTCGGCGATTTTGCCGTTGGCGATGCGGATGAAACACAGCACCTCCAGCACAGCTGACCGACCGTCGTTCAAGGTCAGCGTCACGATGTGTCGATCTGCAATCGTGTCGCCCTGAGCGATGGCGTCCGCTACGGAATACTCGATCTTCTGCACGCACGCTCGGACGTGCCGGACATGTTTGACGGTTTCCGAATAACTTAGCGCCATCGGACCGACTCGTTGAACGCACGACTCGGCGAGGAAATCGGGCAGTGTGTCCGGATTTTCGAATACATCCCGGTAGAATCTCTCGAGCGAGGCCCGAAGCGCAGGGCCCTGTTGTGTTTTAATGACATCGAACATATGGCCGTGGCCTCCTTCATGTCACCTGCAATGTCACGTCCACATTGCCGCGAACCGCGTTTGAGTAGGGACATATTTTGTGTGCAGCATGCACAAGTTCCTCCGCTTCCGCTCTAGACACACCGCGGATCGTAGAGATGAGTCCAACGGTCAGTCCGAATCCGCCTTCCCCGTTGCCGCCGATGCCGACGGCAGCGCCAACTTCGATGGATTCGCATTTGATCTTCTTTTGCGCCGCAACGTGTTCGATCGCGCTGCCAAAGCAGGCGGCATATCCGGCGGCAAACAGATGCTCGGGCGTGGTTGCCCCGGCTCGACCTGGACCACCGAGCGACTTCGGAATCGACAGATCCACTGACACCAGTCCGTCGTCCGAGCGAGCGTGTCCGTTGCGGCCGCCGGTCGACGTCGCCTGCGCCGTGTACAGTATGGAAAGTGGCATACGCCTGACTCGCTCCGTGCTTTGCAAAGATGCGCCAGATTAGGCCAGCGGCCTCAAATCCTCTGTGTTGACGCGGTACGATTACTTGGGAGCTGTGGAGGTCCGGCGGCGTATTGACTTCGGGGCGAGAAGCTGCATGATGTGTTGGAAATGCAGGAATTCTCCACAAATACCGTCCGCCAGCGGCTGCGCTTCGAATACTGGTGCGAAGTCATCTCGGACCAGTTCGTTGATCTCGATTTCACCTGCAATGCTCAGGGCCAATTTTATGGCAGCCTAGCGGCCCATCCGCTGGGCGTTCACAGTCTGCTGCTGGTCAAATCCACCTCGCAGCGCGTTATTCGTACGCTCGACCGCAAGGCCGGCGGGACCGAAGATTTTTACGTATTGAACTACCTCGTTGAGGGGCAAGGGCATACCGCGCAGAACGGCAATCTCCACCCCGTGTCGGCGGGTGAATTCTTCATGTTCGACCTAACCTCCCCGGCGGAACTCGACCTCGTGGGTGATTTCACCATCCTCACCTTGTCGTTACCTCGAACGCTGGTCGATCGCCATGTGGCGCGTGCGCAATGCCTGTGTGCGATTCCGGTCAGTACCGCCAGGCCGGGGCCAGGACGAGTGGCCACGGAGATGCTGCAATCGCTGGCGAGAAACTGCCGCCAATTGACCGAGGGCGATGCCCAACCCTTGATCGAAGGATTGGTGAGGGTAACGGCCGCAGCTTACGGAGCAATGGCGCCCTCGCCCTCGAATCTCGCCACCGCGCAGTCAATTCTGCTCACACGGATTCGCGACTACATCCTCTCGCATCTGGGCGAGGAGGATCTGTCGCCGTGCCGCATCGCCGCGGCCCACGGCGTTTCCGAGCGCTGTCTGAACAAACTCTTCGAGAGTGAGGAATCCACTCTCTCGCGGTGGATTTGGAGCCAGCGGTTGGAAGAGAGCCGCAGAATGCTATCCAACGTGAATTTTGTGGACCGGACGATCAAAGAGATTGCCTACGGCTGCGGCTTCAAAGATATGTCTCATTTCAGCTGCGCGTTCAAAACGCAATTCGGCTCCAATCCGCGCCAGTACCGCGGGAAACAATTGCTCCCCTGCTGAATCAACCGCGGCGCGACGTGCGACGTCTTGCCGCATTCAAGCTGTGTCATATATGCTCTGACTGGATCTCAAATGAAGCTCGGGGGATTCGAATGCCGACGTTTTCGACGGATGCCGTGGCTAAGAGCCGACGCTTTGACTATTGGCGCGAAGTAGTCTCGAGCAACCTCATTTCCGTCACTATCGATCGCGATACCTGCGGTACCTTCTTTGGCAGCCTACTCAGCTGTGAGATCGGATCGAACCGGCTCTTGCACGTCAGGTCCACATCGCAGTGCGTCACCCGCACGGGACCGCGCGTCAGTCAGGATCGCAAAAACCTGTATCTCCTTAACTATTTGGCCGTCGGTCGCGGATGCACCAGTCAGCACGGGAATTTTCACGATCTCGCGCCAGGGGACTTCTTCATCCACGACAGCAGCTCGACTGGCACTCTACAGATGGTCGGGGATTTCGAGATGCTCACCCTTACATTGTCGCGAAGTCTCGTCGATCGGTACTTCGCCCGAGCGCAGTACCAATGCTCCGCTCCGCTTTCGGTAGAAGGGTCGGCGGCGGGCCGAGTGGCGGCCGACATGCTGCAATCGTTGGCGAGAAATTGCCTACAGATGCCCGGCGAAAGCTTCGAAACCGTGGTCGAGAGCCTCGTTGGCATCGTTGGCATGGCGTATGGATTACAGGATTCGCCATGCCGCGGCGCATCGACCCCGCACTCGGCGCTCCTCATGAGGATTCGCAACTATATCCTTGCGCACCTCGGGGATGAGGACTTGAGCCCGGGCCGCATCGCCGCCGAACACAGAATTTCGGGACGATACCTCAGTAAGCTCTTCGAGAGCGAACGTACCACCGTCTCCAAGTGGATCTGGACACAGCGTCTGGACGCATCTGGCAGGGCTCTGTTGCTCCCTGAATTCGCGGAGAGCAGAGTCAATGAAGTGGCGTACGCGTGCGGGTTCAACGACATGTCCCATTTCAGTTTTTCATTCAGAAAGAGATTCGGCTGTACGCCGCGCCAATATCGGGGCCGGGCACTGCCCGCGCGCAATCCTCCACGCGTAGCTCCCGGATTCTAGAAACGCACACGCACCTCACCGCCCACTGTTGCTACCGGGGCCGGATGAATCAAATCGCCGGTCGCACTGAAGATCAGCGCCGAGATGTACCTTGAATAAGCCGATGTGACGTACCGCTCTGCGAATATGTTCTTGCCGAACACGGTGACGGTCCAGCTATTGTGTGTAAAGGCGATTTGCGCATTGACCGTGTTATACGGGACTTGCCTTAAGACTTGATCGGTATTCGGGTTTTGAAAGTCCTGATAAATAGTTCTGCCGTATTGGGCAAAGTCCACGCGTCCGCTCACGTTCATCTCGCCGGGAAGCGTGTGTGTGTATTGGCCGGCGAGATTTAGCGTGTAAAGCGGCGTCGAGGGCAGGGACTGGCCGAGATACTCACCGGTTCCGTTGAAATCCTGGATTCTCGATTTCGTATAGCCATACGCAACGCTCAGATCCAATCCTCGCATCGGCCGAGCGGTGGCCTCCGCTTCAAACCCATAGAGGCGCGAGCGCGCCACGTTGACCGTTGCTTGACCCCCCGATTGGATGTCCAGGCTGTACTCCTGGGCATTCTCATACTTCGTATAGTAGGTGGCGGCGGAGAGGAGCAGCCGACGGCCGAAGAAGCTGTCTTTGGTCCCGACCTCGATGCTGTCCGTCGCTTCCGGCTTGACCACCAATGGCTTGTTGCCGCCGACCGTATTGAACGTGTTGAAGATCCCACTCTTGTAGCCCTGCGCATACGTGGCGTAGACCATGCCCTCCGGTGAGAATTTGTACGATAGCGACGCTTTCGGTTGCCACGCATCGAACGTTGCCTTGTCATCGCGCGTGAGCAAGTAGTCCCGCTGGCTTCGATTATCCCGATCGTAGCGCAGCGCCGCGGTCAGCTCGATCTTGTCCGTTAAATCGTAGTTCATCTGCCCGAAACCGGCATACTGGTCGTCGTAGTTCCTGTTCTGCGCCAGGTGCAGAGGCAAAAGAATTCCCGATGGGATCTGCGGCACTTGCGCGCAGTCGCCGCCCAGTCCAAGTAGACAGATGTCGATCTGCGCGTGAGTATCCAGATACCTTTGCGTACTCTGAAAGTACGTGCCGGCAATGTAGCGAAACCGCTGATTGTCGGGCGAAGTGAACCGTAGCTCTTGGCTCCAGCCGCGCGTGTCGCGATCTTGAGCGGCCGTGGCGGTCCGCACCGCCGTAAAATCAAGATCCTGAGCCATGGAAAAAATGATCTTGTCGTAGGCCGTGATGGAGGTGAAAGTACCAAATCCCGGATCATAGTTGGCCGTCAATGAGCCGTCGTAAATTTTGCGCGTAGAGTTGTCTGCGTCATTGTGGTCGATCGGCGCGGCAGCAGTCGTGCTGTTGATAATTCCACCCGTCCCCGCCCCGGGCGGCCCAATCAGATTGACCAGCGTGTACGGCGGATTGCCGGCTCGTTGGTCATAGTAGGAACCGGCGAGTTCGAATGTCCACGCATCGTTCGGTTTGAAAATCAGCCGCAACGTGGGCTTGACGAAGTTGCTGTAGTCGATCGCCCGGCCGTTGAATTCGTCGATTTGCGTGCCATCCGAATGTTGATACTTGACCGATACGCGGGCCAGCAATTGATCGCCCGACAGCGGCCCGCCCACGGCAGTGTAGATATCGAAATCGCGGCCGGTGCCATAGCTTACTTTGGCGTCGGAGTGGAACTCATTGGTCGGCTTGCGGGTGGTAATGTTGATTGCCCCCGCCAGCGCGCCCTTACCATAGAGCGCACCTTGCGGCCCTTTGAGCACCTCGACGCGCTCCGCATCGCTCAAGTCCGTCGTGAATGCATCGGGATCAGGCAGCACCACGCCGTCGACCACAAATGCGACGGCCGATGCCTGATTGCGGTTGCTGCCAATGCCGCGGATGAAGATGGTGTTGGTGGCACCATCCTGTTCCTCGATGATCTTGACATTGGGCGTCAGCGCCAGGAAATCGCTGATCTCCGTTAGGCGCTGAGCGTCGATTTGCTCGCTGGAGAATGCCGATACGGAGTCCGGAATGCGCATTAGACTCTCTTCGCGTCGCCGTGCCGTTACGATAATTTCCTCGAGTCCGCCTACTTCGCTGGCGGCGGTTACCCCTGCCGGCTCCGCGGAAGCGCCGCCTCCTGCCATGAGCGTGGCGATTCCAGCCGCAAGAGCTGGTTTGTAGTAGGTGCGCAGAAGATGCAATTGAGAACCGGCAAGAATTTTCTTCAACTTTGACATTATCCATCCCTCGAAAAGAATTGTAGTCTTCACCGTGCCCACCCCTGGTTCATGCGCCGCTTGCTTTTTCGAGAAGCTTCCTGCCAATGAGCGTAGCTGGCCTGCGGACCGCGTTCTTTGGTCGTGTAGTACGAATACTTGGGTCAGACGGAATGCTGTTGGATCCACGCCACGTTTGGTTCCTGCTCAGCACATTCGGACCGCACCGTGCAGACTAGACTTGCCGAGGTTGCACCCTGGAACAGAACTAATGGACAGACCCTATTCACCCCGCCTAATTCTGGCACTTCTCGCGTTGGCCTTACCCGCATTGGCTACCGAGCACGGCGGTTTTCCGACCGGGAAATGGCTGTTGGATAAGGCGGGTTCGAGAGCGATGGCCGCAAAGTCCCAGATTCTCGAGATCCTCGAGGACGATGGAGAATCCCTGTCTTTTGCGATCTACCAGATCGGCAGCGATGGCAACGCTTCACTTCTCCAGTGGAATGGGGACTATGGCGCAGAACCTCGGCCGGTCCAAGGCAGCGCGATCACATTTGGCGTCGCCCATGGCGCCGGCGGATCGATTCTAATTTCCGGTCATCAGCCCGGCGGCAGATTTGAGGAAGTGTGCCGGGTGGCGCCGAGCAAACGCCACTTCCAGTGCGACGGCACGAAGTGGGAAAGCGACGGCAAGCAAAGCACGTACGTCGAGGTCTATGACCTGGTGCAGTAACGAACGCGGGGTGGGTGAGGCGACCATGCAACTCGTGGGGATCGCTGCGGGAAAGACGCAATCGATAGAGATGCGCTCGGGGCCCGTGCAAACCGCTTACCTTAAGACGCCGGTTCTGGGGCGCTGCTATGTTCACGAAGCCGGATTGGAGGGCAACGAGACTGCGGTCCATCCCGATGCCATCTACGCCATTGCCAGTGAGCACTATGACTACTGGGCGGCACAGCTCGGCACGGACCGGGCTGCATGGCTGCCGGGCCACTTCGCCGAACAACTGACTATCTCCGGCCTGGACGAGTCGACCCTTCGCATCGGGGACGTCATCGAGATTGGCCCGGACGTCACCCTCATCGTCGCCGGCCCTCGGATTCCGTGCTTCAAGTTGGCGTGGCGCCTCGCTCAGCCAGACACTTTCATTCGCGAGTTCGGGCTATCTGGCCGCAGCGGCGTCTATTTTGGCGTGCGCAAGGCGGGATGGATCGAAACCGGCATGGCGGCAAAGATCGTGAATCACCAGCCCGCGCATCCAACCGTCGCAGAGGTTGCGAAGCTGGCGCTCGACTGCCCGCAACCACCAGAACACGCCATCCGGATGCTGCTGGCATTGCCGTATTTCAGCAAAAGTGTGGGTCTGGTACTGGGGTCCTTGCTCATGCGCGTCGTCGATCAGCGTCCTGAACCCGCGCTCTGGAAGGATTGGCGGGAATTTACCGTCGCCCGCACGGTCGATGAGGCTACCGACGTTAAATCGCTCACCCTGGTGCCCAGCGACGGCCAACCTCTGCCGCGGTCACGCGCCGGCCAATTCGTGGCGGTGAGAGTTCCGCTCTCGGATGCCGACGCGGTTGTGCGCCCCTGGAGTCTGTCCGACTATACGGAGAATCCGAACAGCTTTCGGATAACCGTTAAGCGGAACATCGGCGGCGCCGGATCGTCGAGATTGCATGACACTGCTCGCGTGGGCGCCCGTTTGCTTTTGAGAGCGCCGAGTGGTCGATTCGTGCTCGACCGCGCGGGGTTTATGCCCGTTGTCCTGATCGGTGCTGGAATCGGGATTACCCCGCTCCTCGCCATGGCAAAGGCCCACTTGGCACGCGGCGACAGTGCACCGCCCCTTAGAATTATTCACTGCGTCAAAAACGCCGATACGCATCCGATGCGACAGGAGATCGATTCGCTCGCGGCGCTGTATCCACAACTTCGTATCTATTACGCCTACAGCCAGCCAACCCCGGCGGATATTGCGCACGGCAGATTCCACCGGCACGGTCATCTGAGCGCCAATGATGTTATCGCCGCGCTCGACGGCGCCGCCATTGCGCTCGGCAACAAGCGCGTTGCGGTCCCTTGGTTCGAATCTGATTTCTACCTCTGTGGGCCGGAGACCTTTGAGACTACCCTCGCAGCCGAACTCATCGCGCTAGGTGCGCGGAAGAATCGTATTTTCGTCGAAAGGTTTCAGTCACGCGGCGTGATGCCCGCGGACAGTCGGCTCGAACGCGCCGACATCGTATTCGCCCGCAGCGGCAAGACCGTGACGTGGACCGAGGCTGAGGGCCTAACCCTCCTGGAGCTTGCAGAGAAAGCCGGGCTGGCGCCGCCGAGCGGCTGCCGCATTGGCGTGTGTCTGAGTTGCCAGTGCGAGCTGTTGGCGGGCGACGTGCAATACGAGTTTCGCCCGATCGGCGAAACCCGTGATCGGACTGCGCTCCTGTGCTGCGCCAAGCCATCCACTGGCAAGCTGGTGCTTGCCTTATGAAATCCGCCGCTGCATTCATTGCGGCCCGCGACTTTCTGCTCGCCCACCGAGACGATTACCAAAGCGCCTATCGAGGTTTTCGCTGGCCACAGCTCGATGAATTCAACTGGGCCCTCGACTTCTTTGACGTACAAGCCGAAGGGCAAGGCGGCACGGCGCTCCGCATTGTCGATCAGGACGGCTCAGATCACAGCTACAGCTTTGGGACGCTGCGCGAGCGCTCCAACCGAGTCGCCAATTTCCTGCGTCGTCTTGGGGTTGCGCGCGGTGAGCGGGTCCTGGTGATGCTTCCGAACATGGTCGCGTTGTGGGAGATCATGCTCGCCACGATGAAACTCGGCGCCATCGTGAGCCCGGCGTCGATGTTGTTGTCGAGCGCCGAGCTCGCCGACCGCATCGTTCGCGGCCGGATGCGCCACTTGATCACGGACGACACGAACATCGCAAAATTCGCAGGAATCGCCGATGGCTGTACTCGCGTGTCGGTCGGAGCTGCGACGCCCGGCTGGGTTGCCTACACCCGTGCCGATGCGGAGTCGGACGAATTCGAGGCAGGCGCAGCCACGCGGATCCAAGACCCCTTCTTGCTGTATTTTACTTCGGGCACGACTGCACGACCGAAGATGGTCCTGCACACCTTCGAGAGCTACCCTGTGGGGCACCTTTCCACCATGTATTGGATCGGTCTGCGACCGGGCGACGTGCACTGGAATATCAGCTCACCAGGCTGGGCAAAACATGCGTGGTGTAGTTTTTTTGCGCCGTGGAATGCGGGCGCGACGATCTACGTCTACAACCAACCAAGATTCGACGCAGAAGGGGTGCTCAATGCACTGGTGCACGATGGTGTCACGTCACTGTGCGCGCCGCCGACAGTCTGGAGACTACTGATCCTAGAGCCGATCGTCGAGTATGCGGTGACGCTGCGCGAGATCGTGGGAGCGGGCGAGCCGCTCAACCCTGAGGTGATCGATAAAGTGCGCTCCGCTTGGGGGATCACCATTCGCGACGGATACGGCCAGACGGAGACCACCTGCCTCATCGCTAATTCGCCGGGCCAAGCGGTGAAGGCGGGTTCGATGGGCAGGCCTATGCCAGGCTACCGGATTTCGCTCCAAAGTGATGATGCCGCCCCCTCCGGCCAAACAGGCGAGATCCAAATCGAACTCAGGCCTACGAAGCCAGCGGGACTCATGGCCGGATATGCGGAGGATGCATATCAAACCAAGATCAAGCTCGGCGGTAGTCACTTCGCGACATCGGATATCGCAAGCCAAGACGCCGACGGGTACTATTGGTTCATCGGTCGCAACGACGACGTCTTCAAGAGTTCGGACTATCGGATCAGCCCGTTCGAACTCGAGAGTTTGCTGTTGGAGCACGAATTGATCGCCGAAGCGGCCGTCGTTCCGAGCCCTGATGCACTTCGCCTAGCCGTGCCCAAGGCGTATGTGTTACTGAAACCGCACGTCGTCCCCTCCCTTGACGTCGCCCAATCGGTGCTGCATTTCGTGACAGCGCGTGTACCTGGGTATCGTCGAATTCGCAGAATCGAATTCTGCGAATTGCCGAAGACCCTTTCCGGTAAGATTCGGCGTGTCGAGCTACGGCAGCGCGAGGCGACTCGTGACCTGAACGCGCGCGCGCCGACGGAGTTTTGGGAAGAGGATTTTATCTCGACATGAGCGAACGACCCCTGCGGCTCGGCGGTCACCTCTAGTCGCCTCTATGATTCTTGGAATCGAACTCGTCGCAGCGCGCTGGGCGCTATGCCGTAGGTTGCTCTGAAGCTCTCACTAAAATGCGACAGATTGTTGAATCCCCAAAAAAAGGCAATATCCCCTACGGTGCGGCCGGCGCAGACCCGTGAAAGGAGATCCAGTCGGCAGCGTTCCAGACGCCTGCGAAGGATTACTCGCGAAACCTTCTCTCCCTCGTTCTCGAAAGCCCGATTGAGCTGGCGCGACGAGACGCCGGCCAACTTGGCAACGAGCGCGGGAGTAAGATCAGGACGCTGAAGATTCTGATCGATGAGCCTGCTGATTCGGCCAAAACTAGCGTGCGACGGCGTCCGCGAAGGCGGAGCCAGGGAGGCAGCGGCCGCCGCCGTCATCCTCAGCACGGCTCCGACCGCCAATTCCGCGTCCTCCCGACTTATCTCTCTAACGTTGTCTTTGAGGCTATGGAGAACCGACGCTGCGATCGACGCCGTCTTGCCGCCTAACGCCAGAGGCACCGAGTAGATCGCATCCGTCAGAAACACGTATTGCGACAAGAGCGCTGTCGGTACACGAAGCGTAACGATACGAAAAGGGAGATCGAGATCCAAGGAATACGGCTGAGCCGCACTTTGAATGAAAAGGTCTCCAATGCCGACCACGTGCTCGTTGCGACCCTGTATCGCCCTGGCGCGGCCCTGGGCCACCAGGTTGATCAGATGGAATGGTTCCGTGTCCCGAGCGATAAGATCATTCGTTCGGAAGACTGCCATTGGCGTCGCGGTTACTTCAGCTAGATTGCTTCTACCGATAGTGCAGTTGGCGAAGCGGCCCGCAAATTCCTCCGCCCGTCCGGTTTCCACTTCCACGCCGATGAGCTGCCGACAAATGCTTTCCCGCCATTGCGAAACTCGATCCACCGGCTTTGCACACGAGTCTCTCCCATTCCTCATTGCTTCGTCCTCTCGGCGCCACTCCCCGTTCACGCTGTATTTAGAATATCAATTGGGCAGGTAATCGGACGCAAAGACGGCACCCGAATCCTACCCGTGGGACCCCTAGGCTACGGTGGAAGGGACCGCCGCGAGTCGGCATCACATGACGGGCGGCCGCCGGTCCGTCCGGGAACAGTTTTCTGTCCGAGGCGCCATACCGCGGTCTCTGATCTCCCACTAATGTGCTCTGCGTTGAGCAGATTCTATACTTTGTTGGGAGCCAAAATGGAAGCGTTTCGATCTAAAGCATTGGCTATGGCATGCGCGTTCGCATTCATTCTGACCACATCGCAAGCGCAGGCGCAGAACTCAGCGCCACCCGCCAGCTCTCAGATCGAAGAGATTATCGTCACGGCGCAACGGCGCTCGACCAATCTGCAAACGACGCCAATTTCCATCACGGCATTGACGTCGGACGCGCTCGAAACGCGCGGCATCACCGATGTGTCGATGATCGGCAACGTGGCGCCTAACGTCACTACGACTTCTGGGGCGGCAGGAAGCGGCGGCAGCTCCAACCTGCAGCTTTACATGCGCGGTGTCGGACAATACGATTTCCTCGCCTCGACCGATCCCGGCGTAGGACTGTACGTCGACGGCGTTTACTACGCTCGCTCGATGGGCAGTATCTTTGATTTGCTCGATGTCCAGCGCGTAGAGGTCCTGCGCGGCCCACAGGGGACATTGTTCGGCAAGAATGCTGTTGGAGGCGCGATCCAGGTGATTACCGCCCCGCCCGAGCATCAATTCGATGCAGCTATCGAAGGTCTGTACGGAAGCTTCAATCGGACCAACCTCCGGGGTTTCGTCAACCTGCCGGTGTCGGACAGTATCACGACGCGGCTCTCCGTCTCCTACAAGAGGGCAGACGCCTATGGAACGCGCCTAGACTACGCGACCGGAGAAGGACTTGGCCGTGACATGGGAGATCAGAACAATCTCACCCTTCGTGGCGTGGTCGACTACCAGCCCACGAGCGCGTTCGACGTCCTGCTCTCAGCCGACTACACGCGCGTGCGGGAGGAGTCGCCGCCCGTGGCTCTCGCTTACGCCGACACGTCGCAGGGCGCGGTCGGTCTATGGAACGCCTTGGTGGGCGGTCCGGCGGGAACTCCATGGGACGGCCGGTACATCCGCAAGAATCCGTTCGTAACTTACGCCACCGGTGGCAGCCCCAGCGATCTCGACGCGGGAGGAGTCGCGGCAACTATCACCTGGAAAGGGGCCGGTGTCGGAGTGAAGTCCATTACCGCCTATCGGAAATTGAAAAGTGTGTTCGGCGTAGATCAGGATGGATCGCCCTTGGACTTCGCCTCGACGTTCAACATCGACCACGAACACCAGTTCAGCCAGGAGTTGCAGCTCAGCGGGACCGGCGTAGGCGATCGACTGCAGTGGTTGGTCGGCGGGTTCTACTTTGATGAGCGCACGGGAGACAACAATCAGGCCCGATTGGTCAGCGGCCTGTACCCGGCTTTGCAGAACCTCGCGGGACCTGTAGATGGTTCGCCCTCGAGCAATCCCACCGCGCCAGGCGGTTTTGGCAACCCGCTCAATCTTGGTGTGGATTTGGATCTGAGTCTCCAGACCACTTACTACACCAAGAGCCACGCGGTCTTCGGTCAGGCGACTTTCGATATCACCGATCGGCTCTCCGTCAGTGGCGGGCTGCGCTACACTTCCGAGACCAAACGGTTTGACGTGACCGTTTTGCAACTTCAGTCCAACAATTACATCCTCCCACCAGGATCGACTGTCGCGGAATCCTACGGTAATTCATCTCCGAAAGTCAGCGTCGATTATCGTTTGACCAAGGACCTGTACACCTACGTGAGTTACGCCGAAGGCTTCAAGGCAGGAGGTTTTGACGGCCGGCCCACCTCCGCTGCCGAAGGACTTCACAGTTTCAGACCCGAGGAACTTGCGTCATATGAGTTGGGAATGAAGGCGACGTTTTTGGATCGCCGAGTTCGTCTGAACATGGATGGCTACCATTCCGTTTACCGCGACATCCAGCTCCGCACCAACACGGTGTCGGAGGGTGAACTGGTAATTGCGACGGACAATGCTGGGCGCGCCCACATCGACGGATTCGAGGCCGAACTAACAGTCATTCCGATCGAAAACCTTGAACTGAACGGCTCCGTCGGTTTGACGGATTTCAAATACGTGGAACTCGGCGATGTGCCAGGGCTGACGTTGGATAGCCAACCGATAAAAACGCCCAAATGGCAGTCCTATAGTAGCGCGCAGTACACCATCCCAACCAAGTTTGGCGGCCTCACGCTCTTCGGAGATTGGAATTATCGTACGCGCGTATTTCAGGACGCCGTTAATTCGCCGCAGCTTGCCCAGGGCGCGTATAGCCTGTTCGACGCCAAACTGACTTTCGTTCCAGTGGGCAGCCACTGGAGCCTGTCGGCGTTCCTCAACAACATCGCCGACAAGCGCGCGATTTCGGACGGCTTCACGGTGCAGGCGCTGGGCTTTTACGACGTCAGTTACATCCGGCCGCGCGAATGGGGCGTCGTTGCGAGGTACAAATTTTAAGTGCGATGCGAAGTCAAGCAGCCGCGGTGTAAGCTGTTGACGATCGGAACGCGGCTAGAGCAGTGTAGGTGAGGCCTCAGCCTTTAGAAGACGGCCATTCGCGCGGTATCGGTACGGGTACGGACTTTTTCTGGAGCATGTAATGACTCACTTTCATCTGTCCGTCGATCACGATCATTCGATCCTTCAGTCCCCCAATGCGTCGCACAACCGCTGGCATCCGGATATCAAGCCTGCACTGCGAGTCGCGGCGGGAGATCGAGTCGAAATCGAGACGCGCGATTCCTTCGACGGGCAAATCGTGCCGCACAAGACCACCGCTGAAGATTTCGGCACGATCAGTATCGCTCGCGCTCACCCCCTGACTGGCCCGATCTATGTGGATGGCTGCGAAGCGGGCGATTTGCTTGCGGTAACCATCGAGGAGGTGGTTCCGGCCCTCCATGGGTTCACCGCCATACTGCCCGGCTTCGGCTTCCTGCGCGACTCGTTCCCGACGCCGTATCTTGTCCATTGGGAGTTCGCGGCCGGGTTCGCAGTTTCACCCCAGCTGCCTGGTGTAAGGATCCGCGGTGCACCATTCATGGGGGTCATGGGTCTGGCTCCCTCCCATACCCTGCTGAATCAAATCCTCAAGCGTGAACGTGATCTACACGGCCGTGGAGGCACCGTGTTCATGCCTGATCCTCGCGAGGCCATCCCGAACTCCGACGCAATTGCAAACAATGGCCTACGTACCATCGCACCGCACGAGACAGGAGGCAATATGGACATCAAGCAGCTCGTCGCTGGGACCACGCTGTATCTGCCGGTGTCGGCCGAAGGCGGACTGTTCTCCACCGGCGACGCGCACTTTGCACAAGGCGACGGCGAGAGCTGCGGAACGGCAATTGAAACGTCGGCGACGCTCACCGCACGCTTCGATGTGCTCAAAGGAGAAGCAGCACGTCGCAACCAGAACGATCCATCGTTCGCTCGCGAGGGATACCTTACAGATCCGGCGGTTGCCAAGGGGTTTTATGCAACGACGGGGAATTCGGTGCGACGTGATGGCCGCAACGAGTGTGAGGACCTGACGCTGGCCGCGCGCAATGCTCTTTTGAATATGGTGGACTTCGTCGTCGATTCGTATGGTTTCACCCGCGAGCAAGCTTACTGTATCGCCAGCGTGGCGGTCGATTTGAAGGTGAGCCAAGTGGTCGATGTACCGAACGTGATCGTATCGGCATTCCTGCCCCTCGATATATTTGACCGATGATGTTTTGATACGACCATAATCGCAGCCCGCAATAGGACCCCGAAATTATATGTCTGAGGCATCCGATCCGCGCTTCTTCAGCCAATCCGGCGAGAGTATTCGTGCCCGCCTTGACCAGGAGATGTCCGCCGCTCTCGGCCACACCGTGCTTTCGCTCAAGGAGAAGATGGCAGTGGCCTGTAGGCTGCTTGCCGATGAAGGCCACGCCCGCACGTTGGCGGGCCAAGTCACTGTTCGAGATTCGGGGGGTAGCGGTTACTGGACGACCGGATTCGGAGCCGGTCTTGCGGAGACCACGGTCACAAACCTCGTGCGGGTCGACGACTCGATGACCCCAATCGAGGGTCCAGGTATGCCCAACCCAGCCGTACGCTTCCATCTTTGGATTTATCAGCGGCGTCCAGACCTCAATTGCATCATTCATACTCATCCACCCCATTGCTGTGCTCTGGGCCTCATTGACGAGCCACTTTCCGTCGCACATATGGATGCGGCGGTGTTCTACGACGACTGCGCCTTTCTCCGGACATGGCCGGGCTTACCGGTAGCCAATGAGGAGGGACAGACCATTGCGGACGCGCTCGGCGGCAAGCGCTCCATTCTGCTGGCCCACCATGGGATACTCACGACCGGTTCGTCACTGGAAGAAGCCCTCTATCTGGCGGTGCTGTTCGAACATGCGGCCGAGGTTCAGTTGCTCGCCCGATCCACGGGCGAACGTATCCGTCAAATTGACCCAGCGTTGGCTCGAGATGCGCATGACTTCATGCTGAAGACGTCGATGATCAACGGTACGTTCGACTATTGGTCCCGCCGGACGATTAAGCGCCACCCCGACCTCTTGCATGCTGCGCCGTAACGGAGCGACCATAAGACCCAGTCGAGACTCGAGTTCGCCATTGCCGCAGGGCTTACGACAGGATGGGCATCAACTTGAGAACATCTTCGTAGTGGCGGTCTCCAGTTGTGACCCCACCGCTGCCTCAATGAAGGCACGGCTGACTTCTGGCGCAATGTTGCTAACCAATCCGTCGGAACTACTACGATCCCCCGCGCAGGAGCGTCACCTGACCGGGCGAATCCAGGGTCTTCATGCCCAACGCTTCTTTCAGAGAGAACACGAAGCCGTCGGTATCGCCAATTCGAAACACACCGCTGACGTGCACGGATTGCAGCTCCGCCGTACCGATCACGACCCGCGTGCTGGAGTACCGGTTGAATTCCTCGATTGCGGCCGGCAAGGGCATATCCGAGAATTCCAGCCGGCGATTGCGCCAGGCGTCAATCCGCTTAAGGTCGGCCTTTTCGGAGATCACGCGCCGCTCTTGGGGGCGGATTTCGACGGCCTCGCCCTTGGCCACCGCCGCAGCGATGGTCGTTAGGCCGGACCGGAGGTCATCGGCGGCACCGCTATTGGATTCGACTTGTCGTGCCACCTGATTGGAAGCAGCCACTTGCACCGCGCCTTCGAGCACGCTCACGGTCACTTGAGAAGCGCGTAGATCCACATTGAACTCGGTACCGAGTGCACGTGTAACTGTCCCGCCGGCGGCGACATCGAACGGCCGTTTCGCATTGTGCTGAACGGAGAAAAGCGCCTCCCCGCGTTCCAGCTCGATGTATCGGCGCGTCCGCGAGTAGCTCACATTGAGCGCCGTATTCGTATTCAGGGTAATCCGAGAACCGTCAGAAAGCACGATGTCACGCTGTTCCCCCACGTGGGTCGCGTAGTGAGTCGACGCAAAATAAAGGTAAGTCGCAACTGCACCCACCGCCAGACAGAAGCTCGCCGCCACCGCCCAGCGTCCACGATGCCGGCCGTTGCGGGACCGACGTAGACCAAGCTCATCGACTTCACTAAGCCAATCTTGGACCGCCGGATCGTCCCTGACGGACTCCATTAAATCCCATGCGCGTTGCAACTCAGGCGCGCGCTGTCCCCGCTGGCTCATTGTCCCACCTCCAGCTGATCCGCAATACGGCTCAACCCTTCCTTGATATACCGTTCCACCGTCCGCTCGCTGACACCGAGCCGGACAGCAATCTGCTGATGTGTCAGGTCGCGAAATCGATGCAACAAGAGCGCCGTCCGGACGGGAATCTCCACACTCTCCAACGCCTTGACAATAAGGAGCCCGATCTGCTCGCCCTCGAGGGCAAACTCCGGCCAGGTCTCCCAATGGGGCGAGTCCAGCCCACTGTCGGAGAAAGCGTTCCGCGCCGCATCAATCCCCCTCGCCGCTCTGAGGCGGAAGACGTCCCGCGCCAGATTGGTGGCCGTCTTGTAGAGGTATGCGCGCGCATTTTCACGGATTTGCTCGAAGCTCGGCTGGCGTAGGAGCCGCAGGTACGTTTCCTGCAAAATCTCCTTGGCTTCGTCTTGCGAGTGCAACAGACCCTTCAGGTATCGGTAGAGGTGGAACTGGTACCGCTCGAACAGCTCCCGGACAAACTGCGCTTCGACGGGCGTCAAGGGTTCACGCGTAGCTATGCCCGCGTTCGCGGTAGCGGCACCAGCGTTCGCAGTGGCGGCGCTTCGGCTTGGAATCGGTTGTGTGTCGCACGGCTGTTCGAGCATGGAGAGTTCCTTGTACAGAGTGTAACGAACGAAACGCCCCAACCCGACAGGATTCCTCCACTTTATTTTCGCATGGACCCCCACCACCACTATTTTTGCCAGCTTTGTCGTGTTGCGCCCTCTCACTCGTTACATATCAAGGAAAACGCGCAACACGCAAATTCCAATCACCAAAAACATCAGGGAGCCTAAATGACCGACCGCACACCCACCGAACATTGCCTTCACGAAACGGGGCTCACGGCCGCGGGCATCAATTCCCCGTCTGCGCGTATGCGGCGAGGTGGACCGGGGGTAAGGGCTGTACTGGCGGCCGTTCTGCTCACCGTGGCCTCGTATGCGCTGGGGGCCGACGCCATGAGCAATCGACTCACGGAACAAACGAACTTCAATATCCCCGCGCAACCCCTTGGCGCAGCGCTCAAGCAGCTCGCCGACCAGGCCGGAATTCAGATCCTCTTCGAGGAACAAGTCGTCAGCGGCCTGCAAGCGCCCGCCATCAGAACTCACGAGACCCCGATACAGGCCCTCAACGCGCTTCTCAAGGGGACGGGCCTGGAGTTCGTTGCCAAAGACCAGACCATCGCGGTAAGGAGGAAAGCAGCCGCGACTGCCCTCTCGACCACCACCGAAGAGCCGGACCAGAGCGCGGGATCCAATAGCGTCACCGAGAAAAGAACCGCCGGAGACACGGGTATCAATCTTGCACAGGCAGATATCCGAACCCCATCTTCAGGCCCGGAGGGGTCAAACTCTTCGGATAAATCAGCCACCGAAGCTTCTTCAGAAACTTCGGAGTCAAAAAAAGCTCTTCAAGAGGTGGTCGTTACCGGTACGCGGCGTACCGATAGAACCGTCACGCAATCCATGGTGCCGGTCGACGTTTTCACATCCAAAGACATTCAACAGCAGTCCTCCTCGGACATGAATACGATTCTGCGGACACTGGTGCCATCCTTCGAAGTGTCCCGCTTTGCAACCGCTGACACGACGGCCTTCGTGCGTGCCCCGACGCTACGCGGTCTCCCGCCAGATGAGATTCTGGTGCAGATCAACGGAAAGCGCGACCATCGTTCGGCGCTCGTGCAGCTGAATGGCGGGGCTCTCGCGCTGGGTGCTCAAGGAGCCGATATCGCTCAGATTCCTGCGATTGCCGTTGAGCGCATCGAAGTTCTCAGGGACGGGGCAGCGGCACAATACGGCTCCGACGCGATTGCGGGTGTCATCAACTTCGGTCTGAAAAAGAACCGCGACGGGCTGGAGCTCAACGCGCGAGTTGGGCGGTACTACAGGGGCGACGGCCTGAATCGACAAGTCGATGCCAACCTCGGGCTCCCCGTGGGTAGCAATGGATTCTTCGACGTGAGTGCAGAGTACGTCGACGCTGACCAAACGGAGCGTGGCGGTGTCCGACCTAGCGCCGCTGCGCTCGAAGCCGCCCGGCCGGATTTGATACCGCTCATTCCCAGCCCCCCGATGCGGGTCGGCGACCCGAGACTCCAGGCTGGCAAGGTATTCATCAACAGCGGCGCCGATGTAGGACCGGGAAATCTCTACTTCTTCGGGAACTATGGCTATACACAGACGGCGATCGACTTCAATTATCGGCAGTCGCTCTCCGCAGTGGGTCCCGACCGCTTCGGCACTGGCTCGCAGCTATTTTCGCGCGCGGCCGCTTTCAACACGATTTACCTCGACCAGACCACGCCCGGCAGCAATGTGTACGACGTGAACGGTCGGACATTTGACTATGCTTCCTGGTTTCCCGGCGGATTCACACCGCGATTTCGCGGGGAATCGTATGACATGTCCGGCACCGGCGGTTATAAAGACACCTTGTCGTCCGGTTTGAGCTACGACGTCAGCGCCAGCTACGGCCGTAACCAATTGAAATTATTCATCGACAATACGGTCAATCCCTCCCTGGGAGCCGATTCGCCCCGGAATTTCTATCTGGGAAGTCTGACGCAGATAGAGCAGAATCTGAATGCCGATTTCACCGACCCGATCGAGATCGGTCTGGCGAGCCCGATGACCTTTGCGTTCGGTGCAGAGCGGCGGCAAGAGCGCTACGTCATCTCGGCCGGCGATCCTGCGTCCTACGCGGTCGGGCCTTATTCGTACCAGACACTCAACGGCGAAAACCCTGACCCGGAGATCACCGGGAACTTCGCAACTCAATCCGCCGGAGCGAACGGATTCCCGGGTTACAGTCAATCGTCCGCGGTCGATCACTCGCGCATCAGCTACGCAGCTTACGCAGATCTGGAGGCCGATGTGCTGCGAAACCTCTCCTTGGGCCTTGCGGGACGCTACGAGCATTTCGCCGACTTCGGCTCGACCACCAACTACAAGATTTCAGGACGCTATGCGTTCAACGACGTAGTCGCATTCCGCGCGGCAGCCAGCAGCGGCTTTCGGGCGCCGACGCCTGGCCAGTTGTTCACGACCAATATCGCGACGAACTTTCAGGGGGCCAATCTGGTCGAGACGGCGACGCTGCCCCCCACGAACGCGGCGGCGGAATTCTTCGGAGCGCGACCTTTGAAGCCCGAGAAATCGAAGAACTACAGTGCAGGCTTTGTCGTTACACCCGGTTTTGGCTTCACCACGACGCTGGACTTCTATCAGATCGATGTCCGCGACCGATTGGGATTGTCGGGGCAGTTCGCAGTTACCACGGAGGCGCAAAGACTCCAACTACAGCAGCTCGGCGTAGCAGACTTTGCAACGCTCGGGTACGTTCAGTATTTCACCAACGCTTTCTCGACGCAGACCCGAGGAGCGGATCTCGTCGTAAGCCACCTCGCGCCAACGGTGTGGGGAACGTTCACCACGACGCTGTCGACCAACTTCAACGCAACTGAAGTCACGAGCCGAAACACACTGCCCGTCAATGGAGTACCGACGCTCATTATCGACGACGTGCGCAAGGGCAATATCGAGCACTTGCGGCCCAAGGTGCGCAGCACACTGACGGAAAACTGGTCGCGAGCGGATTGGTCCTTTCTGGTGCGGCTCAACTACGCAAGCTCCTTTACCGCATACGATACGGTTGCGAATGGGGGCAATCTGACTCTTTCACCGCAGACCACAGCGGATCTCGAAGTCAGCTACGAAGTGATCAAGAACTTCAGGGTCGCAGCGGGGGGCGAAAATGTCTTCAACAGCTACCCGGATCGAAATATCCGCTCGCTCGGCTTGCCCAATCAGAATCTTTACGTCGCGACCGACACGACCATCAACGCTGCGAAATATGTCGATGATTCGCCCTTTGGGTATGACGGAGGATTCTGGTATCTGAGGGCTTCGATGAAGTTTTAATGACCCCGCTAGCGGCGGGCCATTCGTCTTGATATCGAAGGTGGACCAGCGAAATGCTCGAATCGTCATCATGTCCGTATCGCGGCGCCAACTGATCCAGGGCTTGGGCGGCCTGCCGATCGCGGCTGCGACCGCATCGCAGTCGGCATCGAAGTCCGCAGCGCAGTCCGCAGCGCAGTCCGCAGCGCCGCCACGAAGCGGCGGAGTGTCGCTGCCTGACAAGGCCAACTTTGCGTTCGAGGGAGTGCATCTCAACGCCGCCTACACACACCCGGTCGGCGCCCGCACCCGCGACGCGACTGAAAGTTATATTCGCAGTCGTATGGTCGAGGCCGACAGGAATTGGCCGCGCCAAAACTCCCGAGACGAAGCCGTTGCGCTGTTCGCACGGCTGATCAACGCGCAACCCACCGAGGTCGCCGTGGTCCCGAGTACTTTGGAGGGGGAGAACCTAATCGCCACGTCCTTGGGCCTGGGCCCCGGCGCCGGCGTGGTGACGGATCCCTTCCACTAGGACGCTTCACTGGTCATGTATGGGGAGCTGCACAAACGCGGTATGCCGCTGACCGTCATCGCGCCCCGTGACAACAGGATCGATCATTCCGCGCTCGACGCCGCGATTACCGGTGAGACTAAACTCGTCGGCTCCTGAAGATTCTCTGCGCGTAGTTCAGAACAAACAAGGACCCGTCGACGATCTTCTCGGTACGCTGGTCTGAACGCGACGCAAGGCAAGGGAGCTTTTCAGTCCCAGCGCCGCTGAATGCCGACAAGCACCGCGTCCCCACGGGTACTCCGTCTCAACCCGCGTAAATCGGACAAATCGCCTCGCAGAGCGCCGAACAGGCGGCAATCATGATGACAAGGTATAGAGTATTCGCGTCTTTTGCCGATACCAAGGGCGAATGTGCGGCTCTGGTGTAATCGCCAATAGCCGCGCCTACGGTGGCGTGTCTAACGAGGAGCCCGAGAATGTTGCTAGCCGGAACTTTAATTGCAGCCCTGGCGGCTGCTATGAGCGCGTGGGCTGTGTTCCGGCGGCGACGGGCCTCGGCAATTGCCGCGATTCCGGCCCCGGCGAGCAACTCGATCGACGTCGCCGCCAAGGCCGAAGCGACCCCGCAGGTCCGTCCAATCGATACATTACGGGTCGAGGCGGTGAACGCCCTTGCGGCCGAGCGACTCTGGAGACTCGCCTTCGCCGCGCCTGCGCAAGTCCAACCGGTGTCAGCCGAGCACGCCCGGGTCCAAGACGCCGTTATCGCGGAGCTCCGCGCCGACAAGCTCGACCCGAAGTACTTTCCACGCCGGCCGACACTCATGCCGCAGCTGCTGCGGGCAGTCAATGATCCTGACGCTGCGCCTGACGCGGTATCACGTATCATTGCGCAGGATCCGGTGCTCACCGGTGACATCCTGCGGCTGGCGAACTCCAACTTTTATCGGGTCACACCTGAGCCCGTCGAAACCATCCAGCGGGCTGTGGTCATTTGTGGGATGGACGGCTTGCAGACGCTGTTGGCGGCAGTGCTGCTCCAACCCGTATTTCGGGCGACGGACAAGAATTTTCCACGCTTTCCGCTGCTGCTGTGGGAGCGCACTGAACGCGCCGCGCGGGCCGCTGAGCTTTATGCGACGAAGACGCGGCGACAGGATCGATTCGAGGCTCAGCTGGTTGCTCTGTTGAGTGCGCTCGGGCCGCTGGTCGTCTATCGCGCCACCGTGGCCGCGTACTCTCGGACGCCGGGGCTCTCACCCAGCGCCGCTCTTTACGTGGCGCTGATTGGTACTCTCGGGCGGCAGATGTCCCAGCGCATCGCTCGACACTGGGAAAGTTCGCCGCGGCTCATTGCTGCGCTTGGGCCACCCAGCGAGAACGCAGCGTCTGATCGCGGCCTCGCCCATGCGCTTTACTGTGGCGAGCTGATCGGCACGCTGTCGCTGCTCGAGTCGCAGCAGGACCTTTCGCCAAGCGAGCGACTCCGGCTCGCCGAGGATGCCGGGCTGCCGGACGAGATGACCAGGAGCATCTGGGAGAGGCTTACCGGTACTGGAAGGTAGGGGGCGATCCAGACGGCGAGTTGGGCGTGCGTATCGTGCCGAGTCGAGGCAAACGCTGACGCGAAGTTGCACAGTCTTCCGCTGGTCGCGCTCCCCAACATTCCGCACACTTCCGCTGGCAAGTAATTCGCAGCAGATCTTGGCTCTGAGCGCGCAAAGTCGGTGTCAGAAGAGTCGAGCGGGGTATGCAAAACCAGTCGAGTGAGCGTCAGCCCATCTGGCGACCGGCTCCGGAGGATGTGGCCCGATCCCAGATGACGGCGTTCATGCGCCACTGCGAATCCATGATGGGATGCAGATTCCGCTCCTACAGCGAGTTCCACGGCTTCTCTGTAGATAATTACCGCCTGTTCTGGCGACTGCTCCTCGAGTGGTCCGGCATCGAGTACCAGGGTGACCCATCCGTCGTTTGCACCAGCGACACCCTGGAGGAAGCCCGTTTCTTTCCCAATCTACAACTGAATGCCGTGCGAATCCTCCTTGCGGAGTCGGTCACCGAGGAGAACCGATCTGCGATCGCATCGGTGCATTTGAACCGCACGACCGGGCGACTGACCCGATCGGAGCTTCGCCGCCGAGTGACCTGCGGAGCCGCCGCGATGCAGGAGCTCGGCATCGACAAAGGCAGTCATCTGGCAATGGTGGCATATAACGACGCCTCCGCGGTCATTGCGGTTCTGTCGGGTGCGGCCTTGGGCGCCGCCATTGCAACCAGCGCCCCCGAAATGGGAGCGGATGCCACCATTGCGCGATTTGCGCCCGTTGTGCCACAGTTACTGCTGTGTCACGCCATCGCCCCGTTTGGCGGTATGGATCCGAAGCATCACGAGAAATTGATTCGGATCATCCGCGCGCTCCCCTCCCTGCGCGCGGTGATAGCTCTCGACGACGAGCACGAGTTGGCCGGGGTGCCTCTGCCTTGCTACACGTTGCATGCACTGTGCTCATCCCACGCTTCCGCAGAGTGCGATTGGCCACTCCTGCCGTTCAATCATCCGTTGTTCATCTTGTTTTCATCAGGTACGACGGGCAGGCCTAAAAGCATCCTCCACGGAGCCGGAGGCACCCTGATCGAACATATCAAGGAGCACCGTCTGCATTGTGATCTGAGACCCGGCGATCGGTTGTTCTTCCACACGTCCAGCGCCTGGATGATGTGGAACTGGCAGCTGACGGCACTCGCGTCCGGCGCGGAGTTGGTCCTCTACGACGGCCCGGTTACCGCCGCCGATACCCTTTGGAACATCGTCGCACGGGAGCGAGTTTCCGTGTTTGGCACGAGCCCGGCCTATCTGCAGATGTGCGACAGGGCCGGCATCGCGCCGGGGAGAAGCCTGGATCTGGCCGCGCTGCGGGCTGTGCTTTCCACCGGTTCCATCCTCTACGAGCAGCAACAGGACTGGTTCAGTGCAAAAGTCAAGAATCTGCCGGTGCAATCCATCAGCGGCGGCACGGACATGATTGGCTGTTTCGTCATGGGCAATCCCAACTTACCAGCGTATGCGTCCGAACCGCAATGCAAGGGGCTTGGGTTCGATCTGCGGGCGCTTCCCGTGGCAGG